>ENA-UEYL01000010-UEYL01000010.1-human-gut-metagenome-genome-assembly--contig:-NODE-10-length-184699-cov-12.678500_pt1 | contig 184699 bp, 164 predicted proteins | sample MGYA00242941_ERZ507946 | MGnify/ENA primary metagenome ERZ507946 (study PRJEB26167, sample SAMN06115482) | human gut metagenome | host: Homo sapiens | place: China:Guizhou | collected 2015-03-11...
GAAGCGAATGTTACTATGAGGAGCCGTATGCGGGAAAGCCGCACGTACGGATCTGTGAGGGGCTAAGATTGAGAGGTTTTAGTCTACTCGACTGACAACTTTCCCTTTGAGAGAGGATAAATCCTTTTCTCAAAGGGCTTTTTTGATTTTCGGATATTCGTAAACTACAAGACAAAAGCTACAACTTCATATACTCTAAGCACAAGTAGGCCTCGGTTTGACTATGAAAACAGTTTGGCAGAAGTACACCCGGAGCTTGTTTCGGAGTGGTCGGAGGGAAATTTACCGCTTAACAAAGCCAATGAATGAAATGAGATTAATGGAGTGTACGGAATGTGAAATGAGTGCAACGTAGGCATATGATATAGATATTGAAGCAGGCGATATAGATGTTACTGATACAGTTACTGTAGTCTGGGAAATATCTTAATTCTGAGAAAATCTATGGTATTGTATTTGTTGAATAGGGGTAAATGGTGGTATAATCCTATTATTGATAGATAGTAATAATAGATGATTTTTATGGAACGAGTGGTGAAGTTTTAATGACTAAGGATGAATGGTACAGGCAGTTATTTGAGCGGCTGGGTAATTCCAGGTTCCGAAGCAGTTTCCATCTGAAGCAGAAAGATATTGATTACATAAATGAAAAAGGGTTGGACACAATCAGACAACATGCAAAGGATTTTATTGCAAAGAGAGAAGCTCCGGCATATATAGCAAATGATGGCAAGCAGACACCAATGAAAGGTCATCCGGTATTTATCGCTCAGCATGCAACAGCTACATGTTGCAGGGAGTGCATCCGAAAGTGGCATAAAATGCAGCCGGGCAAGGAACTAAGTCAGGTGCAGCAGGATTATCTTGTAGATGTAATTATGACATGGATTCAAAAAGAAATCGAGGGACAGGAACATAAAATATGAGTTTTGTCAATACATGCTGGATAATGACATTAATAATTGGATACATCATTATGCTTATAAGATTGCTGTTGGGAGTAGTATTACTGTAATAGTGTTCATATAGAGGGTGTATTATGGGAAACGAATCAGGTGAATGGATTATGCATAATGAGGTACCACAATGCCATTTAAGATTGTTCGCAACGATATAACAAAGGTAAAAGCAGATGCAATCGTAAATACTGCTAATCCAAATCCGATATGTGTAAGTGGCACTGACTTAGCAATATATGAGGCAGCAGGAAAAGAAAAGCTTCTCGCAGAAAGAGCGAATATCGGCAAAATTGCAAGAGGTGATATTGCTGTCACCGGTGCATATAACCTAAAGGCAAAATATATTATTCATACAGTAGGACCGGTATGGACGGATGGATTGCACCATGAATTTGAAATTCTGGAGGACTGCTATCGTAAATCATTGCAAAAAGCATTAGAACTTAAGTGTGAGAGTATTGCCTTTCCATTAATTTCGACAGGAGTATATGGATTTCCGAAGGATAAGGCATTACAGATTGCTGTGTCAGTATTCAGCCAGTTTCTAACCGAAAATGAAATTGAAATTATACTGGTAGTGTTTGATAAAAGGTCTTTTCAGCTTTCCGTTCAGATTGTAGGTGAGATTGATTCCTACATAGATGCTAATTATGTCAAGGAAAGTCATAGAAAAGAATATCCGGTGCGAAGCAGAAGCAACACCCGCATGAGAGAATTGCCAGAGGAAGCGTTCTATGAGGAGATGCTTCCAAGAGAGGCAGAAGATAACTATCCACTGGAGGAAGATACAGGGTTAGCAGAGCCTTGTATGCTGTCAGCAGACATTTCTTTGGAAGACCAGCTTTCAAATATTGGTGTTTCATTTCATGATAAATTATTTGAGCTGATCGACGAATCGCATCTTGATAATAAGGATGTGTGGAAACGGGCAAACCTTGATAGAAAACATTTTTCAAAAATTCAATGTGACCAGAATTATCATCCAAAGAAGAAGACTGTGATGGCACTTTGTATTGCACTGAAGCTTGATCTGGAACAGTCAAGAGATTTACTTGCGAGAGCGGACTGGGCATTTAGTCCAAGCAGTAAGGTGGATCTGATCGTACAGAAGGCTATAATAGATAAGCAGTATGATATTATGCAGCTGAATGTGACATTATTTAAGTATACGAATGAAATTCTTGGAGTATAAATTGCTTACAAGTAAATATTGATTAGTAAATGTTACGTCGGTACTCACATAGTATCGGCGTTTGTTTTTTATCTTAAAAGTGTCGCCCGAACAGCGACCATATAAAGATGTCATTCAATTATACTTATATTGTAACAAAGAAAGAGAGGTGCCGGAGTAATCCGGGGATTGGAGGCATATATGTACGGAGCGATTTTAGGAGATATTATTGGAAGCCCGTTTGAGTTTGACAGAGGTGATAAAACAAAGAAGTTTGATTTGTTTAGTGAAGGCTGTGGCTTTACAGATGATTCTGTTATGACAATAGCAGTTGGAGAAGCTCTCCTGGCAGTCGGACCGGAAGCTGCAGTAAAGGAAATTGAAGATGCGGTAGCATCCAATATGCAGGATTGGGGGAAAAGATATCCACATGCAGGTTATGGTGGAAGCTTCAGACATTGGCTTAAAGAAAAAAATCCGAAGCCATACGGAAGCTATGGAAATGGTTCAGCCATGAGAGTGTCAGCGGCAGGCTGGCTTTATGATTCAATTGAAAGAACAAGAGAGGTAGCAAGAGCGACAGCAAATGTGACACATAATCATCCGGAAGGTATAAAGGGTGCAGAAGCAACAGCAAGTGCAATATACATGGCAAGGAATGGCTCTTCAAAAGAAGAAATCAAAGAGTATATAGAGAGGGAATTTCATTATGATCTGAGTAGAACATTGGATAATATCCGACCTTACTACCATCATGTTGAAAGCTGTCAGGAAACGGTGCCAGAAGCAATCATCGCATTTCTGGAATCCAAAGATTTTGAGGATGCAGTGCGTAATGCAGTATCACTTGGTGGAGATACGGATACACTTGGAGCTATTACAGGAAGTATTGCAGAAGCATTTTATGGAATCCCTGCTGTGCTGATTGCAGAGTGTAAAAGTCGGATTGATAAGGGACTGATGACGGATGTTCTTGATGAATTTTATCATGTACTTGGCAGGAGCATGGATACTTATTCAGATGAAATGGATGAGACACAGGCAAATCAGATGATTGAGGCAGCAATCGATCAGTATTATATTCAGCAGGATAAAAATGGAATGTTGTTATTTATGGAAGTTATGGTAACAAGAATGCAGCAGGCAGGAGAAGTTGTTGTTCCATATATTACGGAAAATCCTTTTATGTCGGAAGAACAGATAAGTAAAGTAAAGGCTGGCGACACGATTTCACTTGACCATGATGTAAGACTTAAAATAGAAACTGTAAAAGATGCTGATGAAAAAGAATGGATTGGAGTATTTACATCTTCTGAAGAGATGCATAAGGGTTCTGCTGGAAATGTGCAGATGAATCAGTCTATTGAATCAATACTTCGTCTGACTCTTAATTGGGAACAGGTAAATGGAATTGTGATTAATCCTTTTGGTAAGTATATTCAGATGACAAAGAAGATGATAGAGCTTTTAATCTATGGGTATGAACATTATGAGAATGAAAGGAAGAGCAAAGATGATGAGAACAATTAAAGTTACGGGAAAAGGAAAAATAGCAGTAGTCTGGGAAATATCTTAAGTCTGAGAAAATCTATGGCATTGTGTTTGTTGAAGAGGGGTAAATGGTGGTATAATCCTATTATTGATAGATAGTAATAACAGGTGATTTTTATGAAACAAGAGAAAATATCTACCAACAAAATATTGGCTTCGACATCACTTGTGTTTGGTATACTCTCGTTATTTTCATTTGAAAAAACAGTTGATACACAGAGAAATACTGTAATAACAAACTTGGTTAAGAAAAATTATTTTATGAGTAAGGTTGACAAATATATTTATAAGTACGATGTAAATAAATTACGTTGTTATACAAAAGCAGAGCGAGAAACAAAAGTGAAGAATAGGAAAGGAAGGGAATGGATATGAACGAAGAATATGGGCTAACTCCTTATGAAACAAGGGAAATCCTGTTTTATAAAACCGATAATGGTGAAGTTCGGGTTGAAATCCTTTTATATCAGGAAAACTTGTGGCTGACGCAGGCAAAGATGGCAGAATTATTTGAAGTGCAAAAGGCGGCTATTTCAAAACATTTGAAAAATATTTTTACATCCGGCGAATTGCAGGAAGAAGCAGTTGTTTCCAAAATGGAAACAACTGCGGCAGACGGCAAGCGGTACAATACAAAATATTACAATCTGGATGCTATTATTGCTGTCGGATACCGTGTTAATTCTAAAAAGGCTACGATGTTCCGCATTTGGGCAAATCGAGTATTAAAAGAATTTATTATTAAAGGCTATGTGATGGACGATGCACGACTGCGAGAACCAGAAAACCTTTTTGGTAAGGACTATTTTGAGGAACAGTTGGAGCGTATTCGTGATATTCGCTCCAGCGAGCGCCGTTTTTATCAAAAAATCACGGACATTTACTCCCAGTGCAGTGCTGACTATGATGTGAACAGTCCTGTTACAAAAGAGTTTTTTGCCACAGTACAGAATAAGCTTCATTACGCTGTCACTCATCATACGGCGGCTGAGATTGTTTATGGACGAGCCGATAGCACAAAACCAAACATGGGCTTGACAACTTGGAAAAATGCTCCGCAAGGGCGTATTCGCAAGTCGGATGTTTCAATCGCCAAAAACTACTTGAACGAAGAAGATATTTTACATGACAAAGGCAAAGTTACCGCTGCCATCGCAAAGGCGTTTGCAGAAAGTGAATTTGAAAAATTCCGTGTTTTGCAGGACAGAACATATCAGAGTGATTTCGACCGTCTTGTGGCAAATATCGAAGAAAACAGCAAACAAACAAAATAAATCAGGAAACCCCACGCTTCCGATTTTATTGTCAGAAGTGTGGGGCTTTTGTATCAGGTTTACAGATCATACAAACAGCATAAATCTTGTTATATGCCATTTCAGAAATAGCTCCAGTTGCATAATCTGCATATGCCTTGTGACACAAATCACTTAATCTTTTACTATTTCCTTCCGTTCTACCGATTATCCTTGCTTCATCAATATAATGTATTTCCTTTTCTGATAGTCCATCATAATAATCCATTACACACACCACCTTACATAGATTCACTTTCCTCACACAGTACTCCAACAATGCGTCCCATGCAACTTTACATTTCGACTAAGAAATCCATAAGTTCATTATAGAAATCCCATTTTCTCTTAATGACAATTGTTTTGGTTTTTTCTCTTTTTTTAAAATCTTTGGTCAAGTTACTAAACTCAAGATAATTAATTGTCACTTCGCTATCCCCATTTTTATTTTTAGAAATATTTGCAACAGACAAAATCTTCCAAATATCCTTATGCCCTGGTAGAGTTTCAATGTCATACTCATTCTTAATTCTGCTACTGTAAAATGCACAATCAGATTCGCCCTTCCGCGATAATATTTCACCTAATATAGGATGCCCTTTTCTTGAAAGGAATACAGAAGATGTTTCTTCCTGATTTAAATACCTAAACCGATATAAATTTCCTCTGCAGGAATCATAAATATACTTCCACTCATTCCATTCTCTCGGATCAAAAATAACGGTAGTTTTCATTTTTTTCTCTAGTGCTTTTTTTGCTTTATATTCTTCCAGTTTTTTCTTCATATCAGGGCTTGTCTGTCGTGAATATAAAGGACTGACTGACATTTTTTCTACAGCGTCACTAAAAGCTGCTGTATAGTTGGGGTGCATTTTAGCGCAACGTTCCACAATATTGTCCTCACCATCTATGATAACTCCCCTGTAATATTCACATTGATAATCTTCATGCCAAACTTTTTCAGCCTCAGGTCTGAAAACCCGACTTTTTCCATCCATCGCCAGTTCTCCTTCAACTTTCGATTTGTTACTCACATACCAGATCTTTTGTCGAATTGTTTTATGATAGCCATTAAAAGCACCTTCTCTTGTGGTTATGAGTTAATTATAAAACACCAATTTACAACTTTTTTCATAAAAAAGAAATGTACAGGGCTTTCTGATGTATAATGAATTTGCACAAAACATTAAAAAGGAAAGTGAACCTGTACGACAAAGATATTATACAATGAAAACTCATTAATTGGTAGACTTCATAAATATTTTCTAGCATATTTTGAAACTTTTTCTGTTCCTACGGCAGAAATATTATTTTTACTGGTACTTTCAATACTCGCATTGTGATCTCATTGGAAATGCCAGATAGTTTTGAGGACGTGGGAGAGATTCCGCGTCTTTTTTTTAGTTTTATTGCAATAAAGAACAAAGATTCGATGTGCGAGGGCATACTTTGGGACTCGTAACATGCTAAGCTATAGCCATCATAAGAAACAGGCATTTAATTTACGAAAAACAGGAGGATAGGACAAAATGGAAAAATTTATTTACTGGATAAAAAGGACACTGCATCATTCAAAACACTGCAACAGCTTATGTATGCTGTGCAAATATTATGATGAATGTAAAATCGACGGACCGGTATAATATCAGGAGGACACGACAATGAAAGAAATGTATTTTACAATAGCAGGATGTAACCATTATTACGGAAGTGGCTTCATGGAAAAAGGCATGAAGGTCAAGCTTGTCAAGGAGCCGGACAATGAGTATGACAACGAAGCAATACAGGTAAAGATTAAAGGACTTGGCAAGGTAGGCTACGTAGCCAACAGCCCATACACCGTGAAGGGTGAGTCAATGAGTGCAGGCAGAATGTATGACAAAATCGGTGGTAAGGCAAAAGGAAAGATTGTGTTTGTGACAGACGCCGGAGTGATTTGCAAAGTAATTAGTGATGGTAAGGACAAGCCGGTGATGATAGAGGAAGATAAAGTAAAAGATGAAAATCTCTAAAAAGACTGTATGACTCAAGTACTATGTGGTAAAATAATAAGCAGGACACTGAGGAGGTAAATATGAATTATCTGGTAATCGATTTGGAAATGTGCAGGGTAAAGAAGCTCTATAGAAAAACATATAAATACGCCAGTGAAATAATACAGATTGGCGCAGTTCTCTTAGATGAAGGATTTAACAGAATAGCCACAATGTGCGAGTATGTAAATCCTGAATACGGCGTGCTGGACAATTTCATAGAGAGTATGACAGGAATAAAAAACCGCGATATCAAACAGGCTCCGAAGCTGACAGAGGCACTTGAGCATCTGTCAGACTGGCTCGGAGACAGAGAATATAAGGTCTATGCCTGGAGTGACTCTGACAGAACGCAGATATTGCGTGAGATAAAAGCAAAGAATATAGAGAGCGCAAAGATAGATGACTTTATGAAAGCAGACCGCTGGATTGATTACCAGGATGTGTTTAAGAAGCGATTTGATTTAGACAGATGCTACAGCCTGGAGGATGCTCTTGAAAGTGCAGAGATAGAGCCGGAAGGCAGATTTCATGATGGACTGGACGATGCAGTAAATACCGGAGCATTGATAAAGAAGCTGGAGCTGAATCCGGAGTATGAGATTGCCAAGTATGCACTTCCGGAGTCGGACGAGCATCTGAGTTGTACTATTGGGGACTTGTTTGAGGGATTGCAGTTAAAGTTTGGGTAATAAGTTACGTGAGAGGATTCAACTATGATTAAAACACCATTTGGAGCAAATCCAACGTTTATGCATAAAAGTGTTAGGTGGTCAATTTTGGACGGTAAATTGAATTGTGATTGATATATTTTGAATCATTGCGTGTAATAAATTTACTTCCTTTTTATAAGTGTGTGTCTAATTGATAAGTGCCAAGATGCTGTGAGAATATGCAAGTAATAAGATATGAAAAAGATTATAATTAGTAATACAGAGTATATCAGTCACTTTGAATGTGTATACGCATATGGGGGTTGATGATGCTGAGGAAGAATTGAAACGAATGGAAGAGTTTAGAAATGCGCAGGCGGAAGTTGAACAGAAGATGTTTAAGGTAATTTGATATCGAAGAGAGATGACGCTCCAGCATAGACTTGGGCGTTATTTTTGTAGAAAAAACTCGTTTTTGAGGGTATAATATATTTTGAAGAATTTTATTACAGAGGAGACTGATTTTATTTATGAAAAAGTATGAAATGCTACCTACAGAAGAAAATCTGATAGAAACCATGTATAAGGATACAATCAATAGAAATAAAGATATTGTCTATTTTTATAATATTTTGCAAGCTCAAGAGTCAGCGAGTACAATCGCAATTGATGGAAGATGGGGAAGTGGTAAAACTTTTTTTGTTTGTCAAACAAAATTGGTTATCAATGCATTAAACCTATCGTGTGATATGGACGAAGATGAAAAAGCAAAAATTACGATTAGACTTCCTTTTCCTAAGAACAATGAAGAAAATGAAAATTGTAGTATAGCTGTGTATTATGATGCTTGGGAAAATGATAATGATACTGAACCCGTATTATCATTAATTTACGAGATTACAAAACAATTGAGTGTTGATTTTTCCTTATCTGATAAAAGTATTGTTAAAACAGCAGGAGCAATTATTGAAGCGATAAGTGGTCATAATGTTAATGGAATAATGGATACTCTTACATCAGAAGATCCATTTACAAAGTTTAAAGAGCAGAAAGTTGTACAACAAAAAATCAAAGATTTTTTTACTGGCTTATTAGCCGAAAGAGGAAACCGATTGGTTATTTTTATTGATGAATTGGACAGATGTAAACCAACTTTTGCAGTTCACCTTCTTGAACAAATAAAGCATTACATATTTGATGACAGAATTACATTTGTGTTTTCTGTTAATTTGGAACAGTTGCAACATACAATAAAGCATTATTATGGGGCAGATTTTGATGCGTGTAGATATTTAGATAGATTTTTTGACTTGAGAATTTCTATGCCTCCTATTGACCTAGATAAGTTTTATAGTCAATTTGGACTTGAATCTAGATACTATGTTGATATTGTAACAAAACGAGTAATAAAAATGTTTAATTTTGAATTGCGTGAAATCACAAGATTTTATTTACAGGTTAAAGCAGCAGTGTATGAACCAACTCATAACAGCTCCAAATATGATTTTTCATTTTCAGATGGAAAGGGAAGACACATTATTCTGGTGTATATTGTTCCGTTGCTAATTGGACTAAAAATTGCAGATATTTCAAAATATGATGATTTTATTAATGGTAGAGATATTGAGCCATTAATAAAATTGTTTGATATGGATGAAGAAAATCGCTTGTTAGAAAACATGTTAAACCATGATGAATCTTTTGAAAAAGCAGAAGGAAAGAAACTAGTTACACAGGAAGAAATTATTAAGCGATTTTATGATGCTATTTTTGTAAATCAGTATAACGGAAGTGAATATAGTACTATTTTAGGGCAATATGAGTTTTCAAAAGAATCAAAGCCGTTTGCTCTTAGTGCCTCAAGTATGATGTCAAATTTTGCTGAACTATCGTAAACTTAATATGAAAGTGGGTGTTATTTTGAGTATTACCAAAAAGCAACATTATGTATCACAGGGCGTTCTTAAGCATTTCGCTGATGAACATAGGAAAACTTATGAATTGTTTATCGATAAAAATTTAGTATCAAAAAAGAGCATTGTGGATACAATGTCGCAGAACTATGTTTATGAGCATCCAAAGATAGAAACAAATACGATAGAAGATATTTTTGCTAGTTTTGAATCCAAGGCATTTCCAGTAATTGATTTATTGATATCTGAAATTGATGAGGATTATAAAACTGAAAGAAGCATTAAGAAATATGAAGAGAAAATAAAAAGCATTATTCCTTTTGTTTTATTATTTTATTTCAGAAGTGGAGCACTATTGAAGGAGTATTCGATGGATTCAGAGAATCCCAAAGAAGTAAAAGTTGAAAGAATGCTTTTGAATATAATGGATATAGGATATATAAGAGGTCTTAGGAATACAATCTGCGATTGCTATAAATGTGCCATAATATGCGATGACCAAGAAAGATTCTTATTGAGTGACCAATATGTGTCTACAGTTGCATTGAAATATAAAAACCGTTTTTCAAATGCATCAAATAGGCAAATAGGCATGAAGGATACGATGATATTAATTCCTCTCACATCAAAGTTTTATATAGTTTTCTTTGAAGGAAGATGTCCACAATACATTAAAGAAAATGAATTCAATGTTTTGGATGAACACGAGGTTCAATTAATAAACGATGTTATTTATCAGAATTCATATGTAAAATGCGTTGGAAAAAGTGAATTAGAATTGGAACGAGTGAAGCAAGTTAGTTTTGAAACATTCAGTCCGACTAAATGTGTTACGAAATTTAGTGATGGAAACATTCAAAATCGTATAGTAAAAAGAGAAGTCTTTTACTATGAAGAAGATAGAGATATGAATGCGCATTGCTTTGAATACATGTCTACATATAAAACTAATATTGAAGGAAAGATAGGAAGAAATGACAAGTGCGTTTGCGGGAGTGGGAGAAAATATAAAAAATGCTGTTTAAAAAAATATGAAGAAGCAGCAAGAATTCTTAGAGATGTTTACAATCAGAAAAATATTGATTATACAATTCCGGGAGCTCGAATTGTGGAAGATTCCATTTTAGAGTATGAGGGACCACAGGACAAAATGAAAAACAAGCATGATAAAGAAATAATTGAACAGATAATGGATTTGATTGAACAAAACAAATCAGAAAATTTTTAGTAGTAAGTTTTTCCGTTTTATTACCAATTTTATGACTAACAGGTATTAACAACTTGCTAAATTCTCCTCTGATTCACCACAATCTGTAATTCCAAAGCATATCACCATAATCCCGGAAATCCTTGCAAAACAGGGCATTCCGGGACAAATCAAAGAGAAACAAAACTATGATTAAAGTTTTATTCATCTGTCACGGCACTCCAGTTTTATGATAATGCAGACCTTCACAGACTGGGGCAACACGGGGCAGAATTTGGTGGAAAGCCTTGGAATTACTATGATTTAGATTACTAAGCGATGGCATACATATAAAACTTTAAACATATAATGGCACAATCGTGGGGGTGTGTTGCTGCCGGAATCGTGACTTGTTATGGCGGATTGAGAGAATTAATAGTGTAGTATTGTAAACATAGATTTCTTCAATGTTTAATGGTATAATATTCCTAGTGTGAATTTGTAGAAAATGAAGGAAATAGACCTACGTGAGCAGTTTGGCATTGGTTCAAGTACTATTCTTGATTTAAGGATGTTTTTAAGACTTGTGGGGTAGAATAAATAGCATGCAATTTTTAAATGAATTTCAAATAATTACTATAATTGTTCTCGTTATTCTAGTTGGAATAATATTACCTCACTTTTTACCGGATATTAAGGGAAGAAGGGGTGAAAAAAGAACCAATGATGTATTGTCATATTTACCGTCTGATGAATATACTATTCTCTATAATGTGATGCTTCAAACAGATCGGGGAATTTCACAAATAGATTATATAGTAGTATCATTATATGGTATTTTTGTAATTGAAGTTAAAAATTATCAAGGTTGGATTACAGGTACGGAAAGAAGTAACCAATGGACGCAGACAATATATAAAAAGAAAAGTCATTTCATGAATCCAATTTATCAAAATTATGGTCACATGAAAGCAGTTCAAAAACTTTTAAACAATCAATCTGTTCCTATTTTTCCTATTGTTGTTTTTGCCGGTAATGCTGAACTAAAAATAAATATTCAAAAATCTAGAGTTGTGAAATTGAACTATTTAATTCCAACAATACAAGAACTATCTACAACTCAGGTAATGAGTGAATATCAAATGAACAATATTGTTTCCTTGATATTAAATTCTAATATTGATAGCGATGAAGCCAGACAGAGACATATAGATGAAATAAATCAAAAGAAGGATGCTGTTAGAGCAGGAATATGTCCCAGATGTGGCGGAGAGCTTGTGAGGCGTAATGGAAAATATGGAGAATTTATTGGATGCTCAAATTTTCCGAGATGCAGATACACACAGAAAATCTAATAGGAATAACAAGAGAGGAATGTTGATATGGGAATTTTTTCAAAACCGGAAGTTATTATTTTAAAGGAATCAAATGCCGCAAAAGATCATTTAGATAAACTTGAGTCATTACTTCCAAAAGCTAATAAGGATGTCAAAGATGCAATACAAAAAGAAATTGCAGTCACTAAGGCTGGTATAGCTGGTGAAGATAATATAATGTTTGAACTTAAACATAGCAATATGGATATGGTAGTCTTACATGATATTAATTTAGAAACTAAAAGTGGATTAAAAGCGCAGATAGATTTTATTGTAGTTACATCAAAGGTTATATTTTTGATTGAGTGTAAGAATCTGGTAGGAAATATAGATATTGATTCAAAAGGAGCATTTATCAGAACTGTTACATACGGAACAAAGAAACAGAAAGAGGGAATATATTCGCCAATTACTCAGGGTGAAAGGCATTTATCTGTTTTAAAAGAGGCCAAACTGGATAATGCAGGGCTTGTAACAAGTCTTGCAATTAAACGAAATTTTGACAGCTCTTATAAATCATTAGTAGTATTAGCTAATCCTAAAACAATCGTAAATGACCGATATGCTCCAAAAGAAATCAAAAGTCAGGTTATTAGAGCAGATCAGCTTGTTTCAAATATGAAGAATATTATAGCTGCGTCAAATGATTTTGCATCTACTAAAAAAGAAATGATGTCAATTGCACAGGGAATTCTTGACATGAATATTGAAAGTCGTAAAGATTATGCAGCTAAGTATGAAGAACTAGTCAAGGAAAATGAGCTTTCTGATTCAGCAGATACTAAAAATGAAATTTCTGATAGTAAGCAGAGTGTAAATGATGATAAATTGATTTGTCCTAAATGTGGTTCAAAACTGGTGCTTAGAACTGCAAATAAAGGGGAAAATGCAGGAAAACAGTTTTATGGATGCTCAAACTTCCCTAAATGTAGATTCATTCTGAATATTAAACAGTAGATATTTATATGCTTCATATGAATTTCGGAGCAGAAGGTAAAATAACTCATGATGAACAAAAACAAAACTTTGGAATATTACAACAAAAATGCAGATAATTTTGCAAAAACAACAATAAATGTGGATTTTTATGAGACACAAAATCGCTTTAGCACGCTGTTGCCGGAGCACGGATATATATTGGATTTTGGCTGTGGTTCAGGAAGAGATACAAAATATTTTTTGGAACAGGGCTTTTATGTAGATGCCACAGACGGCTCAGAGGAAATGTGTCATATCGCAAGCAATTACACAGGAATACAAGTCAGAAGGCTGCTATTTGAGGAGCTTGATGAGAACAAAAAATATGATGGCATATGGGCCTGCTCGTCAATACTTCATCTTCCTAAGAATAAACTTAAAGCCGTTTTTATGAAAATGTTTAAAGCGTTAAAGGAAGACGGCATAATCTACACATCCTTTAAGTATGGTGACTTTGAAGGAGAAAGAAATGGCCGCTATTTCACAGATTTCACGGAAAAGACATTTGAAGAGTTTGTTGGTGAAATAGATAATCTACAATTGAAGGAAGAGTGGATTACAGGCGATGTAAGACCGGGGCGGGGAGAAGAAAAATGGCTGAACGTAATACTGCAGAAGAATTAGATGATGTATATGAAATAAAATATTCGACAGATGCAATGACCGGAGGCGCGGATAAGAGAATGTATCTGTACTATCAGCTTGCAGACAGTATAAAAAAGGCTGACAGTGTGGATATTATTGTTTCGTTCCTGATGGAATCAGGCGTGAAAATGCTGCTCGGTGAGCTTGATAATGCACTAAAACGTGGTGCAAAAATCAGGATTCTGACAGGAAACTATCTTGGCATTACGCAGCCATCAGCACTGTATCTCATAAAGCATAAGCTTGGTGAACAGGTCGATTTGCGCTTTTATAATGAGAAAAAACGTTCATTTCATCCGAAATCATATATGTTTCATTACAAGGATTACAGTGAGCTATACATTGGTTCCTCCAATATTTCAAGAAGTGCACTGACATCCGGTATCGAGTGGAATTACAGATTCAGCAATAAAACAGATCCGATTAATTATGAGAAGTTTTACAATACTTTTGTAGACTTATTCGAAAATCATTCCATAGTAATAGACGATGAAGAACTGAAAAAATATTCAAAGAACTGGCACCGTCCGGCAGTATCAAAGGACTTGGACAGATACGATTTGCAGGATGATAAAGAGACATCAAATCAGATACCGCTATTTGAGCCGAGAGGCGCGCAGATAGAGGCTTTGTGTGCGCTTGAAAATACGAGAGCAGAGGGTGCAATGAGAGCTCTGGTTCAGGCTGCAACCGGTGTCGGAAAAACATATCTTGCGGCGTTTGATTCAAAAAATTATGAGAGAGTTTTGTTTGTTGCACACCGCGAGGAAATATTAAAGCAGGCGGCAGAATCATTTAAAAATGTACGTGATTCAGATGATTACGGATTCTTTAACGGAGATAGTAAATGCACTGAAAAGTCGGTGATTTTTGCGTCAGTTGCGACTCTTGGCAGAGAAGAATATCTGAATGAAAATTACTTTGCACCGGATTATTTTACATATGTTGTGATTGATGAATTCCACCATGCTGTTAATGAACAGTATCAGAGAATTGTTGATTATTTTAAGCCAAAATTTCTCCTGGGACTCACCGCGACTCCGGAGAGAATGGACGGAAAAAATATCTATGAAATCTGCGATTACAATGTGCCATATGAGATTTCACTAAAGGAAGCAATCAACAAAGGAATGCTTGTGCCGTTTCATTATTATGGAATCTTTGATGAAACAGATTATTCAAAGCTGCATATAGTAAGAGGCAGATATGACGGAAAAGAATTAAATGAAACCTATATAGGCAACGTTCGCAGATATGAGCTGATTTATAAATATTATTGTAAATACGGCTCAAGGCAGGCGCTTGGTTTCTGCTGTTCAAGGGAGCATGCAAGGGAGATGGCAAAGGAATTTTCAAAAAGGGGAATACCATCTGTAGCAGTATTCAGCGATGCAAGTGGCGAATACACAGAGGATAGAAATGTAGCTATTAGGCAGCTTAAGCAGGGCAAAATCAGAGTGATTTTTTCAGTGGATATGTTTAATGAAGGTGTGGATATCACATCAGTTGATATGGTAATGTTCCTCAGGCCTACGGAATCTCCAATAGTTTTTCTCCAGCAGCTTGGAAGAGGACTCCGTAAATGCAGAGGGAAAGAGTTTCTGACTGTGCTTGATTTTATCGGCAATTATGAGAAGGCGGGCAGAGTGCGTTTTCTTCTGTCAGACAGGAGTAATCAGCATGCAGGTGTGTATAATCAGTCAGATACATCAGCTTTTCCGGATGATTGTCTGGTAGATTTTGATATGAAGCTGATTGATCTTTTTGCGGAAATGGACAGAAAACATTTAAAGCTTAAAGACCAGATAATTAATGAATATTTCAGGGTGAAGGAACTTCTCGGAAGGCGCCCGGACAGAATGGATTTGTTCACATATATGGACGATGGAATTTATGAAACAGCCATTGCTCATTCAAAGGATAATCCATTTAAGAAATATCTCGAATTTCTTAAAGAACTGGATGAGTTTAATCAGGATGAAGAGGTTTTTTACAAAGGAATAGGAAGAGAATTTATCAGTCTGCTTGAAAATACAAGCATGTCAAAGGTGTATAAAATGCCGGTGCTTATGGCTTTTTATAATCATGGAAATATCCTGATGGAGGTGTCGGAAGAGCAGCTGCTTTCAAGCTGGAAAGAGTTCTTTTCAACCGGAACTAACTGGAAAGATCTCGATAAAAATATGACGATTCAAAAATACAATTCCATATCGGATAAGGAACATTTAAAGAAGATTCTATCGATGCCGGTGCATTTCCTTTTGGAGTCGGGAAAGGGATTTTTTGTGAAGAAAGATGGTGCGGCAATCGGGCTTAGAGAAGAACTGAGACCGCTAATTGATAATCCGGTGATGGTTTGTCAGATGAAGGATGTGATTGATTATAGGGCTATGGACTATTATCAGAGGAGATATAGGCAGTCACAGGAAGATGGAGAATTATAATGTAAACTTATGAAGCAGTTAGGGGGATGAAATCATATGGCTCAAAGAACAGTGGCATTATGTGATGGAAAATTTATAGGAATTGAATCAATTTATACCGTCATAGATGGTAAACAAATTAATATTCCGGACAAACTTGAACAGCTTCGAGCAAAAAGCCGTAATAATGAGTTGTTCTGTCCTTGTGGCTGTGGAGCAAATCTTGTACTGGTGGCAGGTGAACGAAATTTAAGAGAACAGCATTTTAGAATAAAAGAGGGCTTTGATGGTATATGTCAGATGCCCGTTGAAGGAATTAATTCAATTGATTCAAAGATTGCTCTAAAATGTTGGTTGGAGGATAAACTGCATACAGATGATATTGAAAGCAGGGTTCCTATAAGAACTGTATCTGAGTCTGAAAGAAAATATGAATTTACATTTCTGTCAGCGAAAAAGAAGGTAGCTTTATCTTTTTGCAATGAATACCGTAATTTATCTGATGATAAATTTACTATTCTTGAACAGCATAGTAACGGTAATTCAATTATTTATGTTGCGTCAGGGGATAAGTCCGAAACAAATGGACAGTACCCGGAAGGGTTAATGAAGATTCAGAAGAGACAGGGCTGTTGCCTGCTTTTAAATGTAGATGGCGTTGATTATTCCAAGGCTGAGTTGACAGTTGTATACTATGCAAAGAATGCTGATGGAGTATGGGAAAAGGTCAATATAGCAAGAGATAAATTAAGTGAATTTGACATATCCGATTCATCACAGGTAATGTATCATAAGCATTCGCTGTGTGATATGTTAAAGGAAAAACAACTTGAGTTTAATAAGCATCAGCAGGCAATTATTTATCAGCGTGAGTTGGATAAGATACATGCTGAAGAAGCCTGGAGAGCTGACGAGGAACGAAGAAAACAGGCTAGAATAAAAGCTGAAAAAGATAGAAAGGCAGAACTTGAGCGTAGAGAAAAAGAAAGAATAGAGCAGGAAAAAATTGCTGCTGAGAAAAAAGAACAAGCCCGAATGGAACAAGAAAGAGTTGAGGTTGAAAAAAGACAGAAGAGACAGGAAGTCCTAAAAGTCATAAATAGTGGTGATTGTCCGGAAGATAGGGTTTTAACTGATGAAGGAGGACGCAGATGGGTACAGTGCGAGTTCTGTGGAAAATTTGCTCCGGCAAGTGCGTTTGCTTCATATGGTGGTTTCGGAAAATTAAATAAAGGAAAGTGCTATGAATGCTCAAGAAATCCGAATATAAATACAGAAGTAAATGTCTCAGAGGAAAAAGCAAGACAAAAGCAAAGATATGATCCTAGTATATGCCCTGAATGTGGTGGACGTTTGCGATTAATACAAGGTCCTTTTGGTAAATTTATGGGATGCGAGAACTATCCTACGTGTAAATTTAATAGAAGAGTAAGAAAAAAATAGGAACGTTAGAGTTCGAACTGTGCTTATTGTTTTGTTATAGAGGGAAAATTAAATGGCTGATTCGAATGTACAAATTGAAGAAGTATATAAAAGAGTACCATTTTTCCCAACTAATTGGGATGATTATAATAAATGTCCGGTCTGTAATAGTGTATTAAAAAACGGCAAAAAAATGGCTAAAATATATAGTAATGGAGAGTTAATAGAAGAAGATGTACTTTTGCCACTAAAAATATGTCAAACTTGCGATATTGGATATGGAACACCTGAATTGATAGAATATATACATACAGTGTACCGTAAAATGCATATTAATCCAATGCAACTAAGAAAGAACGACATAGGAAATGGGAATGTGAATGATATAAAATTGCGGATACAGATGCAAAATAGTTTTCATAATAAACACAAATCAAAGAATGGGCAGTATCCGGAAGTTGATAAATTGCTTGGAATTATTAAAAAAAGAAAAGATAAACAAATTAAGGGTTCATTGTCAAAGTATATGGGTATTTCTAATGTTGAAAAAAATACAATTCATAAAAAGAATGAGGCGTATAATGTTATCCCAACAGATGCACAAATTTATGTAGGCAATTCAGAACAGCATGTTTGTTTGGGAAAAATGACAGGAAGTGTACGTCTGACAAATAAAGTTTTGACATGTAAGGGAAAAATTTATCCTTGTAATATAAAGCAATGTCTTAGATGTAAAAAATATTTTATTTCCCAGAGAGATTTTTATTCTAATAGTTCTTTACCAGATAATTATACATATATTGAGCCTGCAAATAAAGTTGTGTCAATTAGTCCGCATGATTTTATAGTAAGAGTAAATACTAATAGGTGCACTTCCGGTGGACACAGACTGAAAGATATAAAGTGCAGCGTTCCGTTGGGGTTATTCTCAGGCGGGGTAAGAAGAGTAGAAGTACCTGCAGCATATTGTTATGTATGTGATAAATACTATATTCTAGATGAAGATTATAAGATGTTGAAGAAAAAAGGTGTAGTACTTTGCCATATTGATGAAAAGGAAGAATTGGTGAAAGATTACGGTTATGATGACTGCGATTTTGAATTAAATAAGGAGTCACTGTTACATAAAATTGGATATAATGTAAGTGCAACAGATAATCTTTTATGTTCTAAGCGTTGGTATATTCTAGAGTCAGCGGTGGACTTTGAGATTTTGACAAGAGAAGAGATTTGTTCTCATTTAGATTATCTCATACATCGAAGTAAAGGCAGGTTACATTACGAGGATGCAATAAGCAAATGGGAATGTGACAGAACTCATATTGCGAATTATAGGAGCAATGAATTAGAAACGATTAAAGCAGAATCTATATCAACAAAAAGCAGAATAAGAAGATGATTTCTACGGTGATATAAAAACAAAATTAACATGAACCTAATGTAATAATGTCGGAGGGACTTGTACTGTAGGATGCTGGAATATGGCAGGAAAGCATGCAGGTACAGATTATTCCATATAACAACAGGACAGAACTTGACGGAGGACAGAAGCTTGTAAGATTTTATGATCCGTCCGGCAATCTGATAGAGATTCGTACACCATGGGATAAATTTGGGAATAGAGAGTGATTAGGATATGATAAGGACAGTAAAAGGCGATATTACAAAAATTAGAGATGTGCAGGCAATTGTAAATGCAGCAAATAACTCACTTCTTGGTGGAGGCGGTGTAGATGGTGCTATTCACAGAGCAGCAGGACCGGAACTTCTGGTGGAGTGCAGGAAACTTCATGGATGTGAAACAGGAGAAGCAAAGATAACAAAAGCCTATAATTTACCATGTGATTATGTTATTCATACTGTAGGACCGATATGGAATGGTGGCAGGAATAGAGAAGAGGAACTTCTTGCTAACTGCTATTTTAATTCTATGAAGCTGGCAATGGATAATGGAATAAGGTCTATTGCATTTCCTTCCATATCAACGGGAGCATATGGTTTTCCGGTTGAGTTGGCAGCAAATATTGCATTACATACAGTAAACAGGTTCTTGCAGGATAATCTGAACAGCTTCGATTTGGTGGAATGGGTGCTGTTTGATACTCATACTGAATCGGTGTACGAAGCTGCGGAAAAATCATACATGGAAGATGAAAGTGATGATTTTGATTTTTGATTAAAGTTTTGATTAACGATTTTGGAACAAAGATTCGAATTACGAGGTCAGACTTTGGGACTCGTAAAGTCATATACTAAAGACAATCAAAGAGCTGATATCATTTGCAACTAATAAGGGAGTGTGTGATTATGAGAAATAACAGAAATTCTATCGTAGAAAACATAATTTTGTTTCTGGTAGCTATTGGAGTATTTGCTATCATAGGTGGATTCGCAGGATGGTGGTCTGGTTCTGATGATGAAGAGTATTATGATTATGACTATTCACCATCAAGTTCATACTCGTCACATAGCAGTTCATCGTATAATTCAAGTGGCAGCTCAGGAAGCAGCAGTTATACACCAAAGAGCTATTCTTCCGGAAAATATAATAGTAGTAGTTCATCAGAAAGCAGTACAAATTCTTCGGACAGTAGTACGAACAGCTATAGCAATTCCGGTAGCAACTCTACATATTCAGGAAGCTCTTCAAGCAGCAGCTCCGGTTCAAAGAAATATTATCATGATTCATATGATGATGGTTATGATGATGTCTATATGGATGGAGACTATGATGATGACAGATACGACAGCGATGATGATTATGCTGCCGGTGTGGATGATGCTATTGATGACGATGATGAGGACTGGTAAAATAGTTGGAGGTGTATTGATATGCCATAGGATGGATACTGTGGAGATGAAAGCTTTCCGCATGATGGAAAACAGGGAAGATGCGGCTATGGCGAGGGCTACAGTTGGGATGATAATGATGGCAAAGTCAAAAGAAGGTGGTCAGAGTGGGACTATTTAAGAAAAAGACAGTTACAAAGGCATATGATAAAGAAAATAAGAAACCGGTAATCAAAGCGAGCATATGTAATGGGGAGCAGGTTGCAGGCTTTAAGAACATTTATACAGGTAAGATAGAAGAAGTTATGCTGATTAAGAACCGGGCAGACCTTGATGCATTCAAGAAAATGTATGGAATAGATGGAGAGATAGAGAAGGAATATTAAACGAGGGATTTGAAAAAATTAAGAAGAAAGGTATAACAGGAAGTAAATAATGGTAAAGAAGATAATGCGTGATCCACTGTTTCTTGCACAGAAATCAGTGGATGCTACAGAAGATGATAAACAGGTGGTTACGGATTTACTTGACACATTGAGAGCAAATCTTGACCATTGTGTTGGAATGGCAGCTAACATGATTGGCGTGAAAAAGAATATCATAGTGGTTGCGGCCGGACCATTCCAGTTTGCCATGATTAATCCGGTGATTACCGGAAAATCAGGAGCTTTTCAGACGGAGGAAGGCTGTCTTTCGCTGGATGGTGTGAGACCATGCACAAGATATAAAGAGATTGAAGTGGATTATCTCGACCAGAATTTCAAAAAGAAACATGGCAAATACACAGGCTGGACAGCACAGATAATTCAGCATGAGGTGGACCATTGTAATGGGGTGGTCATATGAAGCTAAAGAACATATTAATAGTAGTGGACAATATCGAAGAGTCAATCCACTTCTATAACGAACTGTTTGGCCTTAATGTGATTTCGAGACAGGAAGGTAATGTAATAATGTCGGAGGGCCTGGTATTGCAGGATGCCGGAATATGGAAGGAAAGCATGCAGATACAGACTATTCCATATAACAATATGACGGAACTGTATTTTGAAGATAATGATATCGAAGGTGTAGTTAAAAAGCTGGAGTCAGGGAGGTATGAGGTCAGATATGCTACAGCACTGACAGAACTCGACGGAGGACAGAAGTTTGTAAGATTTTATGATCCGTCCGGAAACCTTATTGAGGTGCGCACACCATGGGATAAATTTGTGAATAGAGAGTGATTAGGTGTTCAGGTATCTGGATAAATAATCTCGTTTATTTGAAGAGGCTGGAAAAAAATGCAAATATTTGTAGACGAAGCTCACATAAGAATCATATCAAAGGACCGAAAAAGCGCACAGAGGAAGATGATGAGAGGTTTGCACAGTCGTTTGAGAAAATGATACTGATGGCAAAATCAAAGGAAGAACTAAGGAACACAGAACGGTAATAATATTTGTATTTTGCCCATCAATCCGCTATACTATAGCTAAGTATAGCGGATTGATACGTTTTGTGGAGGTTCATATGGTGAGTACTTTAAAACTGCCGGTAGGAATTGATAGTTTTGAAAAAATCAGAAGGAACAACTTTTATTATATTGACAAGACAAAGCTCATAGAGCAATTGGTTGAAACCGGTGGAGAGGTCACCCTTTTTACACGCCCGAGGCGTTTTGGAAAGACTCTCAATATGAGCATGCTAAAAAGTTTTTTTGAGATGGGCGCGGATGAGTCATTGTTTGATGGCTTATATATTTCAGGCAACAAAGAGCTTTGTGACAAATATATGGGAAAGTACCCGGTTATTTTTCTGTCACTCAAGAGTGCTGAAGGACGTTCATTTGATGATGCAAGATATATGATTACTGAGCTTATAGGAATAGAGGCAGAAAGATTCGGCTTTTTGGAAGATAGTGAATATCTGTCAGAAAATGAAAAAAAGCGTTACAAGGCGATTATTGCATTGAAGGATGGAAAGAATGCAATGGATGAAAAAGTGCTTGTATCGAGTCTGCAGATTTTATCTCAATTATTATATAAGCATTTCGGGCAAAAGACGGTAATATTAATTGATGAATATGATGTCCCTCTGGATAGGGCATTCCAGAATGGTTACTATAAAGAGATGGTTTCACTTATCAGAGGACTCTTTGGAAAGGCACTCAAGACTAATGAGTTTCTGCAGTTTGCCGTACTCACAGGCTGTCTTCGTGTATCCAAGGAGAGTATTTTTACAGGTCTCAACAATTTTGAAATCAATTCCATTGTAGATATCGCCCATGATGAACAGTTTGGTTTTACTGATGATGAGGTCAGGAAGCTGCTTACGGATTATGACAGGGCTGAGCGTTACCCTGATGTAAAGGAGTGGTACGATGGCTATCATTTCGGTAATACCGACATTTATTGTCCGTGGGATGTAATCAATTTTGCCAAGAAGCTGGTTTTTGACACATCAGCCAGGCCGAGTGCATTCTGGATTAACAGCAGTGGCAATGACATGGTGAAGTGCTTTGTAGACAAGGCAGACCAGACCACGAGAGATGAGATAGAAAAGCTCGTGGCAGGTGGTTTTGTTGAGAAACAGCTCCGCCTTGACTTGACTTATGATGAGATTGACAATACTATAGACAATCTGTGGAGCGTACTTTTTACAACAGGCTACTTGACTACGGCTGGTGAGGTCATGCTGCCTGACAGTGAGAGCTATGCCTACAAGCTGGTGATTCCAAATAAAGAGGTGCGTGAAGTGTTTGTTCTCCAGATTCAGGAGTGGTTCAAGGCTGTTGTTGCAAAAGATGATGATACCATGAAGCTTTTATCCAGAGCTATCATCGATAAAGATGAGAAGCAGATTGCAAGACAGCTTAACATTGTGATGAGCCGCATGATAAGTATACTTGATACAAAGGCTTCTGATGATATGAAAGAGAACTTCTATCATGGTCTGCTCCTCGGCCTGCTTCGCGGAAGCAATCCGGGCTGGCTTATTAAGTCAAATCGTGAGTCGGGAGACGGTTTCAGTGATATTTTAATCAAGCCGGAGGATCCGGATGCAGGCATCGTTATTGAAGTGAAATATGCAAAAGAGATGAAAAACCTTGATGCAGCGTGTGAGGCGGCTATGACGCAGATTAAGGAGAAGAGATATGATGAGGCTCTGCGCGATGAGGGCAGGTGCGATATTTTAGCATATGGCATTGCTTTTTGCAGGAAGAGATGCAGGGTTATAGGAGAAAAAATAAATGATTAAAAACATAGTATTTGACATAGGAAACGTGCTTGTCAGGTTCCAGCCGGACGAGGCAATGCGTGAGATTGGCATTGAAGAAAATAAAATAGCAGCTTTAGCCCATGCAACATATGAAAACCCTGTCTGGGTTGAGCTGGACCGTGGTGTAATTCCTGAGAACGAGATAATTGATGAGATGGTTAAGGTGGCTCCACAGTATGAGGCGGATATCAGGAGATTTTTCAAAGAGGGAAAGGCTTTTGTCGTAAAGGCATTCGACTATGCAGCAGACTGGATTAAGGAGTTAAAGAGCAGAGGCTATAAAGTGTATTTGTTATCGAATTATCCAAAGGATTACTTCGAGCTTCATACGCACAGTGAACTTAGTTTTGTGTCACTTGTTGACGGCAAAGTCATTTCAGCTATGGTTGGGATGATAAAGCCTGATGCCGGTATCTATCAGTGCCTGTTTGATAAGTACAATCTGAATCCAAAAGAATGTGTGTTCATAGATGACAGACCGGAGAATATCGAAGGTGGCAGAAAGCTTGGTATGGAGGGAATTGTGTTTACAGACTATGAGACCGGAAAGAAAAAGCTGGAGCAGATGCTGATGGCAAAATCAAAGGAAGACTAATAAAGGATTGGAGCATTACAGATGAAGACAGCAATAGTATATGCATCAGTGCATCATGGAAACACAAAAAAGATAATTGACGAGATAGCAAAGACAAACGATGTCGAGCTGATAGATGCGACACAGACGGTAGAGAAAGACTTGTCGGAATATGATTTAATCGGTTTTGCATCAGGAGTATACGGCGGAAAGTTCCATCAGTCGGTGCTTAAGTTTGCATCAGTCAATCTCACAGACAATAAAAATGTATTTCTTATCTGCACATATGGCGGCAGACCTGTCTTTAAGTCAATTGAGCGGGTGATAGCATACAAACATGACAACGTTGTCGGAAGGTTTTCATGCAAGGGATTTGATACGTTCGGACCGTTCAAGCTGATTGGCGGTGTATCAAAGGGACATCCGGATGAGAAGGATATTGCGGCGGCTATAGAGTTTTACAACGGACTAACAGAACAGCCAGTGTTTCTGAAATAGAGAAACACTGGCTGTTTTTTATAATTATGTTCTTTTTATAGCTCAAGATTCATATAAATCTCATCACGTTCATCCTGCTCAATACCCAGATAATGCTGTGTGACTTTATAGGACGAGTGATTGTAGACGTCCATCAGCAGGGCAGGTGGTGTGCCATTCTTCCAGGCGTGATATCCAAATGTCTTTCTCAGAGAGTGACAGCTGATATGTTCATCCTGAACAGTCTCCTCGGCAGCAGTCCTTACAATTCGGTATGCCTGAACTCTGTTTAGTGGCTGCCTCCTGCAGGTGGCTTTTGTAAAAATAAACTCATGTTCAGTTGGATGCCGTTCGTTGAAATATGCCCGGAGAGCATCGGTGGCATTGCAGTTTAGAGTGACATAGTTATTCTTGCCGGTCTTTTGCTCGTTGATAAGAAAATGAGAGCGAAATACATGGTGCTCGAAATTGTATACGTTATCCCACTTCAATTTAAGCAGGTCACTGATTCTTAGTGCTGTGTTTAATCCCATAACAATTAAACAGTAATTGCGGCGGTTTGGATGGATATCTTTATAGTACATCCTGAAAGCCGCCAGTTCATCCTTATTTCGGATTGGCTGTGTAGTTCCCATTGAATACTCCTTTGCGGTAGAAAATATTATCAGGCACATGCCGCAAGACAGACTCTTCCCTGGAATATCCAAAATCCACAACAAAATAATAGTAATTACAAAAAGCAAAAAATGCAACATTTTATAGTAAAATGTTACATTTTTTGCTCTACACCTACTATATCGGACACCATTTTTAGAACTTAACCCCAAGAAAAAAATTTTTTTAAATAATTTTCTTTACCCTTTTCTATCATTTTTAATTAATCTCACTGGATTCAACTATATCGCGTTAAAGTTAAAGCAATTCTTGATGAAATATGACTAAAACGGCATAAATATTTGATGTTATTTAATCAGCTTCTGTTTTGACCCCTTATTAATCTGCGAAGAAATGTAACATTTTACTATAAAATGTTGCATAATTCGGAAAAGCATGGACGAAGCTATTCCCTAGTGCATGGAGGTAGAAAATGCTCAAATTATCATTAAAGGAAGGGCAATATGTAAATATCGGAGATGATATCCGAATCGTGTTCGCGGGTGGAACAGGAAAGCACTGTCGATTACTGATAGATGCTCCAAAAGAACTGAATATCGCAAGATCCAACAACGAACCGGACCCGGCGAAGCGAAAAGATACATATTATCCCGAACCTGAGTTTTCCAGTGAAGCAAAGAAACAAATCAAGCAAATCATCTGGAATGAGAAAGAACGTCAGAAAAAGACGCAAAGCAACTAATCAAGTTAATAGGCGGCTGTGGCGCAAGCCACACCCGGGAAGCCGCTTGTTATAGAAAACCGCAACTGCTTAAATAAAAATATACACAAAGCAGCTGCAAACCCCTCGGGAAAAGGATTTCCAGAGGTCAAACATAATAACCCACAGTGTGGGACAAGGAGGATTATATTATGGTAGTACAACACAACATGCAGGCAGCAAATGCCAACAGAATGCTCAACGTAACAACAAGCGCACAGTCAAAGAGCACAGAGAAGCTTTCATCAGGTTACAGAATCAACCGTGCAGCAGATGATGCAGCAGGACTTACAATTTCTGAGAAGATGAGAAAGCAGATTCGTGGTCTTGACCAGGCATCTACAAACGCTCAGGATGGTGTTTCATCAGTACAGACAGCAGAGGGTGCTCTTACAGAGGTTCACTCAATGCTTCAGCGTATGAACGAGCTTGCAACACAGGCTGCCAATGGCACAAACTCAAAGGATTCAGACCGTCAGGCTATCCAGGATGAGATTGACCAGCTCACAACAGAGATTGACCGTGTGTCAGAGACAACAAAGTTCAATGAGACATATCTGTTAAAGGGTGAAGCAGGAACAAAGACAATCAACATGAAGGCTCATGATGCAGGTCTTAAGGGAAAACTTACAGATAACGGCGATGGAACTGCTACATTTGTTATGGATACACTTAATGCAGGTGATAAAGTAAGCATTGGCGGAAAGAGTTATACAATTGGCTCAGATGATGCAGAGGTTGATAAGTGGTTTACAGATAATGCAACAGATGTTGCTGATACAGCGGGTAAAAAGGTTACAGTAAATGGAACTGAGTATACTTATGCAGACGAAGTAGCTGCAGGTACAGCAGGTAAAATTAATAAAGGTTGGTATGCAAAAACACCTACAGCACCAACAGATAAGACCAAGGAAACAACACCAGATTTTGCAAATTTAGATGCAATTAAAACAGCAGTAAAAAAAGGCGCTACAGTTCAGAATGGAACAAAGAGTATTACGGGAATGAATGATATTGCAACTCCTAAGGATGGTGTCTCAGATACAGATGCAACAGTTATTTCTAAAAATAAAGCATATGAGCTTGCATCAAAGGAGCTTCTTAAGGCAAATCAGATTGGTGATACAGAGAATTCTGCGAAAGTTGGTGTAGGAACTCCAACAACAACTATTGATTTGACAAATGGTACTGGAACATTCAAAATTCAGACAGGTTCTGCAAAGGTTGCTAACAGCCTTTCATTCAGCCTTCACGTAGGTGCAGATGCTGACATGACAAACAAGATTCAGGTCAACATTGACGCAATGGATTCTGCAAGTCTTGGTATCAAAGGCCTTAACGTAAAGGATGATTCCGGAAACGCTGCAACATATGCGGTAGATGCTATTTCAGATGCTATCTCAAAGGTATCTTCACAGCGTTCATCACTCGGTGCTGTTCAGAATCGTCTTGAGCACACAATCAACAACCTCGACAACGTAGTTGAGAATACAACAACTGCCGAGTCTCGTATCCGTGATACAGATATGGCTAAAGAGATGGTTAACTACAGCAAGAACAACATTCTTGCTCAGGCTGGACAGTCTATGCTTGCACAGGCTAATCAGTCTAACCAGGGTGTACTTTCACTCTTACAGTAATAATCTACAATTTAATGTTGTACAAAGCGAAAAGAGCTCGAAAGGGCAATGTCATTAAGTTAAGAATTTTGACATAATTATAAAACACATCATATTTGCAATTGTTTGATAAATATGATGTGTTTTTTCTTTTGTCTATTTTGCAGCACAACAAAAAGACAGATTGTTTATCTGTCAAAAAAACTTATAATTATCTATGATTAAGCCACTCTATATAGAAAGCTTACAGGTGCCTGGGGTTTGACTTTGCGAGGGTCTTTTCGACCAGGTCTTACTGGTAATACATGCTTTTCTATTAGGTTAATCACATCAGGTGGACTAAGATTGCGTTTATTACGGAGATATTCTCTACAAATATAAATGGCGATTGTAAAGTTCACCTGTTTTGTTTTATCACTTTTTCGTGGAAGATAATCAAACACTTGATTTACAGGCATCCACTTATAGCCTGCATTTTTTGTGGTCTTTGTATTTATCCTCGAAAAAATCTGAGTGATATCTATATCAAACTCATCATTTGGAGGAAGATTTAACCCAGATGCAATTCCATTACTATTTTTATCTTTGACACGTATAGCGAATTTCCATCCTTTTTCAATTGCATGTGCAAAAATGTTATAGTTTTCATATCCTCTATCAGCAACAAGAATAACATTCTCTAGTTTCGATCTGTCAATCATTGTTGCACATGCTCTAAACTCGTTGTAATCCGCTGCTGTTTGCACTAAAACATCGGTGTATATACGATTCAAAACATCATAAAAGGCATTCAGATGTAGTTTATTAACAATTGAACCATGCTGATTACGTTCCCAAAAAGTTTCTGGATCCTTTTGATTGGTTGCAATGGTCAAGTTACTTCCATCACATGCAATTAAACGATAACCATGATAATTATTAGTAGTTGGAAGGTTGTCATCCGTAAAAGATTTAAACAAATATTCAAAAGCCTCTGGAAGTACTTTTGAACGTTGTTGCGTAAATGCTGACACAGACGGAGTATTTTTGTCAAAATCAAAGAAATCAAGTAGTTCTTTACTCATAGTAGCTCCACCCGAATTCATCATGATTCCTATAAAAGTTTTGAAATCAATTTTCCGTTTTCGAGAGAAATCGACATTGGGGTTTCGAAGAAATAAACATGGATTGTTAGCTAATTCCGAAATATGATTCTTTAGAGAATCTGAAACTTGATTAATATAATTGCTCATATGCGTTACCTCCTTGCAATCAAGATGTTCTTAATTACAAGGGCCGCTTTCGCTACCTCATTATCATTCAATAGCGAAAGCGGCCGCACATTTCGAATCATATGTCAAGCATTTATTACAAAATAAAAAGACCCTAGCATCATTTCTGATGCTAAGATCTTGATTGGTCATCTTAACTTAATGACATTGCTGCCGCACAGCCTTTTTCTTTCATGATCATAATACTTTTGATAAAAATTCCTGCAATCTTGGACTCTGTGGATGTTCAAAGATCTCCTGCGGTGTGTTTTCTTCCTGAATGACACCGTCATTGATAAACATGACACGGTTTGCAACCTCTCTTGCAAATCCCATCTCATGTGTTACAACCACCATGGTCATGCCGTCCTCTGCAAGTTCTTTCATAACGCTTAAAACCTCGCCGACCATCTCAGGGTCTAATGCCGAAGTCGGCTCATCAAACAAAATAATATCCGGGTTCATGGCAAGCGAACGGACAATGGCAATTCTCTGTTTCTGTCCACCTGAAAGCTGGCTTGGATAGGCATCCGCCTTATCAGACAGACCGATTCTTTTCAAAAGTTCCATCGCTTTTTTCTCTGCCTCTTCCCTGGTCATTTTGTTGAGTTTTACCGGGGCAAGCATAATGTTTTCCTTAATAGTCATGTTTGGAAACAGATTAAACTGCTGGAACACCATTCCGATTTTTTCCCGTACATGGTTAATATCCACCGACTTATCCGTCATATCCGTCCCCTCAAACAGAACGTGTCCGCTCGTTGGGATCTCCAATAGGTTTAAGGATCGCAGAAATGTCGATTTTCCACAGCCGGAAGGTCCGATCAATGCAAGGACATCCCCTTTTCTGATGGTCGTGGAGATTCCTTTTAATACTTCATGATCCCCAAAAGATTTGCAGAGATCCTGAATCTCTAAGATCACCTCTGCAGAATTGGTTGTATTTGTATTATCGCTCATTGTTTCTCAACTTCCTTTCTAAGACACCGACAGCTTTGCTAAGTCCGACTACCATCAGAAGATAAATGACAGCAACTGCGATCAACGGCATAAATGCCTCATACGTAACGCTTCGGATAATGTCTCCACCTTTTGTCAGATCCATCAGACCGATGTAACCACTGATGGACGTCTCTTTCAATAAACTGATAAACTCGTTACACAGTGCAGGGAGAATATTCTTTACTGCCTGTGGCAGGATGATGGTGGTCATCGTCTGTCTGTAATTAAGGCCTAAGCTTCGTCCTGCTTCAAACTGTCCGATATCCACTGCCATAATTCCGGAACGCACGATCTCTGCCACATAAGCAGCTGAGTTCAAACCAAATGCGATCACTGCTACCACGATTTTTCCCGTGTTAATACTCTGGAAAATAACATAATAGATAATCAATAACTGGATCATGACCGGTGTGCCGCGGATGATCGTCAAATATGCTTTACAGACTGCATTCAGAATGCCAAGCCCGCCATTTCTGTCATGGCTGGTTCTGACAATGGCAATTAAAAATCCTAAGACAATACCGATCATCACCGCAAAAATTGTAATGATCAATGTATTGCCAAGACCTTTTAACATATATGCATAGCGGTTATCCTGAATAAAGTTCTGGTAAAATTTTTCGCCAAACGAACTCTTTGCTGTCACTGCATTCCCATCACGTACAATGATCACCTGCTTGGAAGTTGCATATGTATCTGTAAAGTTGACATTCTTCTTTCGTTCTTCTGTCACGGTAAATCCTGCAGCGCCCACATCTATCTTTCCCGTAGACACAGCCGGGATAATAGAATCAAATGCCATATCTTCAATCTTCAATTCCATACCGAGCTTATCTGCGATCGACTGCATGATATCCACATCAATACCGACGATTTCATTATTCTCATAATACTCATATGGCGGGAACTCAGCATTTGTTCCCATCGTCAGTGTTCCATTCCCCCGGGACACATCCTGTGGTTCGTATGGATAATTTCCTTTTTCTGCATCTGTTCCAATATAATTTTTTGTAATCCGGTCAAGCGTTCCCTCGCTTCTTAATTCCTCTAATGCCGTATTGACCTTTTCCAGCAGATCATCATTTCCCTTTGCGATAACGATCGCATATTCTTCCAGCGTAAATTCTTCATCGAGAATTTTAAGTCCCGGATTCTCCTCCACAAATGCGAGCGCCGGCTGTTCATCAATCACAACACAGTCAATCTTTCCCTGCTTTAATGCCTGGACTGCATCTGCGCCCTTGTTGTAACGCTCCACCGTTGTTCCTGATCCGTCATTTTCATAATCGGAAACATAAATATCACCGGTTGTTCCAAGCTGGACACCAATCTTTTTTCCAACGATATCATCCACACCGCTGATCGCACCGGCTGTTTCCGTGGATGCTGCTTCCTGATCATCCTTCTGCTTTGTGCCGCATCCAGCAATTCCTGTCAGCACAAATGTCAGAACGAAAAGCCAAAGCAGCAGTTTTTTACTTTTTTTCTTCATCATAAATATCCGCTCCTCTTTTTTTCTGATTGTCTGCATAAATATACATTATTTTTCATTGAAATACAAGTATTTTGGACTCAATTGTTAAGATTCCCTTTCCGATTTATCAGGGAACTGCTTTTTTTCTTATATTATTATGTAACATTGTGGCTTTTTTCCTTGACTGTCCCGCAAAATTACATTAAAGTTTGTTTTAGAAAACACAAAGGAGATTTTATCTATGGAAAAAATTGCAAGCTTTACAATAGACCATATCAAATTAGAACCCGGCGTTTATGTATCCCGCAAAGATACCGTCGGAGCAGAAGTGATCACCACATTTGATCTGCGCATGACTTCCCCAAACGATGAGCCTGTCATGAATACCGCCGAGATGCATACGATTGAACACCTTGCAGCAACATTTTTAAGAAACCATGCTGTTTACGGTTCCAAAACTATTTATTTTGGTCCGATGGGATGCCGCACCGGATTTTATCTGCTTCTCGCAGGTGATTATGAATCAAAGGACATTGTTGGTCTGATGATCGAAATGTTTGAGTTTATCCGCGATTTTAAGGGCGATGTTCCTGGCGCAAGTCCAAAAGACTGTGGCAATTATCTGGATATGAACCTTGGTATGGCAAATTATCTTGCCAACCGCTATCTTGAAAACACGCTCTATCATATTGATGAAAAACATCTGGTGTATCCGGAATAGAGTTTTCAAAACAGACATTGTATTTTCTATTGTCATAATAACAAACCCGGTGTAATCTCTCAGCAGAGATCTTACACCGGGTTTCTATTATCTGTTCATTTTACTAAAATGATCCATTTAATCTTTAGAATCTGTTTTAGATATCATCAAAAGATTCTTTTAATTTATCCATGAATCCCTTTTTCTTCTTACCCTTTTCCTGGGCGCCGTTACCACCGGCGTTGCTTCGGTTTAAGGACGCACCTGTCAGTTCATCAAAATGACGTAACGCCTCTTTCGCCTCATTATTAAGACCTGTCGGTGTCTGGACAACCAGAGTTACATACTGGTCACCACGAACCCCTTTATTTCTCAGGGATGGAACTCCCTTTCCTTTCAGACGGATCTTGGTGTCGGTCTGTGTACCTGGTTTTACTTCGTAAAGCACATCTCCGTCAACGGTATTGATACGGATCTCACCGCCCAATGCAGCCTGCGCAAACGTAACCGGAGCTGTGGAATAAATATTCATATCCTGACGCTGGAAGATTGGATGTCTGGATACAACTACTTCTACTAATAAATCTCCTCTTGGACCACCGTTGACACCCGGCTCTCCTTTTTCACGGATACGGACACTCTGTCCATTGTCGATACCGGCCGGAATCGTTACCTGGATTTTTCTCTTTCTTGCAATATATCCGGTACCACGGCAATCCGGACATTTGTCTTTGACTACTTTACCGGTACCATTACAATCCGGACAGGTCTGGACATTCTGCACCGTTCCAAAGAAAGACTGCTGTGTAAACACAACTTTTCCTTTACCACCGCACTTGGTACATGTTTCCGGGTTTGTTCCCGGTTTGGCACCTGTACCATGGCAGGTCGCACACTCATCCTTCAGAACCATTTCAATTTCTTTCTCACATCCAAAAACAGCCTCTTCAAATGTGATTCTTACACTAGTACGGAGATTCGCACCTTTCATCGGTCCATCATTGCCTCTTCTTCTGGCGCCACCGCCACCGAAGAAGTCGCCGAAAATATCTCCAAAGATATCTCCCATATCCATGCCTGAAAAATCAAATCCGCCAGCACCGCCGCCTGTACCATCGAATGCTGCATGACCAAACTGATCATACTGTTTACGCTTTTCTGCATCACTCAATACTGCATAAGCTTCCTGTGCTTCCTTGAACTTTTCTTCACATTCTTTATCACCCGGATGCATATCCGGATGGTACTTCTTGGCAAGAGTACGGAATGCCTTTTTTATATCAGCGTCACTCGCATTCTTCGGAACGCCAAGGACTTCATAATAATCTCTTTTCTCTGCCATAACGCTTAACTCCTTGTTATCATGTACAAATTTATCATACCGGCTATCTGTCTAAAGCATGATTCAATTTCCGGTTTTCAAAAATCTTCAAATATTTTCCTCTTCTACCGCATATAGGGTTTCCGGAAAACCGGAAACCCTTTTTTATATGCTGATTATATTTTAGACCTCTTTGAAATCAGCGTCTACAACATCATCATCTGCTGCGCCGGCATTGTTCGTCTGTGCGCCGCCCATGTTTCCCATATCAGGACCTGCTCCCTGGGCACCCTGTGCTGCCTGTGTCTGCTCATACATCTTAGCAAATACTTTCTGTGCACTCTGTGTCAGTTTCTCCTGAGCTGCTTTTAATTCAGCAACATCTGCGTCTGTCATCTCTTCTGCATTCTGATGTGCGTCCAGGAAAGATTTTACTGCATTTAAGTCAGCTTCTACTTCAGCTTTATCATTTGCATCAAGGTTTGCTCCAACCTGATCCAATGCCTGCTGTGTCTGGAATACGAAGGAATCTGCATCGTTTCTTGCATCGATCGCTTCTTTTCTCTTCTTATCCTGTGCTTCGAACTCAGCTGCTTCTTTTACAGCCTTATCGATCTCATCATCGGACATGTTAGATCCGGATGTAATTGTGATGTGCTGCTCTTTTCCTGTTCCTAAATCTTTTGCAGAAACATTTACAATACCGTTGGCATCGATATCAAATGTTACCTCGATCTGTGGAACACCACGACGTGCTGGTGGGATACCATCCAGACGGAACTGTCCAAGGGATTTGTTATCTCTTGCGAACTGTCTCTCACCCTGTACAACGTTGATATCAACGGCTGTCTGGTTATCTGCTGCTGTAGAGAAAATCTGGCTCTTCTTGGTAGGGATCGTTGTATTTCTCTCGATCAGTCTTGTAGCGATACCACCCATTGTCTCGATAGATAATGATAATGGTGTTACATCAAGAAGTAAGATTTCACCGGCACCGGCATCTCCTGCTAATTTACCACCCTGGATAGAAGCACCGATTGCTACACACTCATCCGGGTTTAAGGATTTGCTTGGCTCTTTGCCTGTCAACTGTCTTACTTTGTCCTGAACAGCCGGGATACGTGTAGAACCACCAACTAATAATACCTGACCAAGATCAGCGTTTGTAAGTCCTGCATCTTTCATGGCATTCTGAACCGGGATTGCAGTTCTCTCAACTAAGTCATGTGTTAATTCATCAAATTTTGCTCTTGTAAGGTTCATATCGAAATGTTTTGGACCTTCTGCTGTAGCTGTGATGAATGGTAAGTTGATATTTGTAGTTGTAGCAGAAGATAACTCTTTCTTAGCTTTCTCTGCTGCTTCTTTTAATCTCTGAAGTGCCATCTTATCTGTAGATAAATCAACACCCTCTGCTTTCTTGAATTCATCGATCATCCACTGTGTGATCTTGTTATCAAAATCATCACCACCAAGGTGTGTATCACCATTTGTAGCTAATACTTCAATAACTCCGTCACCGATCTCGATAATGGAAACATCGAATGTACCACCACCTAAATCGTATACCATGATCTTCTGTTCTTTCTCATTGTCAAGACCATAAGCTAAAGCTGCTGCTGTTGGCTCGTTGATGATACGTTTTACATCAAGTCCTGCGATCTTACCGGCATCTTTTGTTGCCTGACGCTGTGCATCATTGAAGTATGCAGGTACTGTGATAACAGCTTCTGAAACTTTCTCTCCTAAATATCCCTCTGCATCTGCTTTTAATTTCTGAAGGATCATTGCGGAGATCTGCTGTGGAGAATACTGTTTATCATCAATTGCTACTTTGTAATCAGATCCCATATGTCTCTTAATGGAAGAGATTGTTTTCTCTGCGTTTGTAACAGCCTGACGTTTTGCAGGTTCACCGACTAATCTCTCTCCTGTTTTTGTAAATGCTACGATAGATGGTGTTGTTCTTGCACCTTCCTGATTTGCGATAACGGTAGGTTTTCCACCTTCCATAACTGCTACACAGCTGTTTGTTGTTCCTAAGTCAATACCAATAATTTTACTCATAATAATTTCCTCCTTTAATTAGCTACCTTTACCATGCTGTGTCTTACCACAGCGTCTCTGTACATATAACCTTTCTGAAGTTCTTCCGCTACTATATTTTCACCAAGCTCTTCATCTTCCACATGCATGACTGCATTATGGAAATTTGGATCAAATTCCTGTCCAACTGCCTCGATTGGTTTTACACCAGCCTCCTCTAATGTTGTAAGGAATTGTTTGTAAATCTTATCCATACCAACGACAAATGCATCTTCCTTTTTGTCTTCCGGTACAGCCGCAAGTCCGCGCTCGAAATTATCGATCACCGGAAGCACTTTCTCAACAATTGTTTTTGCTCCCATATCAAACATCTGTGATTTTTCTTTCTCTGTACGTTTGCGGAAATTCTCAAATTCTGCCATCTGGCGTCTCAGACGATCGGTAAGATCTTCAATCTGTTCATCTTTCTTATCTTTTTTCTTCTTGAAGAATCCCTTTTTATTGTCATCAGAATCCTCTTTGGAAGATCCTTCTGTCTCTTCCGCCGTTTCCCCTGTGTCTTTCTCTTCTGTCTCAGAAGCTGTATCCTCAGTCGTTTCAGCTTCTTTTACGGAATCTTCTGTCTGATCTGCCTGGGACTCTTTTTCTAAATCCTCTAAAACCTCTTCTAATACTTCTTCTTTCTTCGCTTCCTGCATTTCCCAGCCACCTTTCTATACTTCTCCTTTTGGCTTATCTAAGATGCCATCCAGAGATTTTTTCAATGTGTTCAGATTCGCCATTACTTTCTCATAATCCATCCGCTTCGGTCCGACAATTCCTATCGTTCCCCGAACACCTTCGCCCAATTCATAAGTTGCAGTCACAACGCTGCAGTCCTTCATCGTCTGGATTGGGCTTTCATTTCCTATATAAACCTGAATTCCTGTATTCTCTTCATCCAACAGGTTTTCAGTTACAAGGCTTGCCAACTGCTGTTTCTCCTCAAATGTGGAGATCAGTTCACTTGCTTTCTCCGCTGAATCAGATAACTCCGGATATTTGAAAAGATTTGTCGTACCACTTGTATAAATCTTAATATCCTCATCCTGACCCATTGTCTCACCAAGTGTATCAAGCACGTTGCTTACGATATCACTGTGGATACCTGCCTGCCCTTTCAGCTTGGCGATGGTCGCAAGATTGATCTCTTCTAATGCCAGACCATTCAGATTCGAATTCAGCAGGATATTCAACTTCAACATTGTCTCATTATCAAGCGGTTCTGATACCGGAATGATCTTATTCTTGACCATGTTGCCCTCTGTGACGATCACTGCAAGAATCTGTTCCTCATCCACATTAGAGAGCTGAATGAACTTCACTTTGTTCCGATGATAACTCGGCGCTGATACCATTGTTGCATAGTTGGTATTGGCTGCCAGAACTTTTGCAACCTTCTGCAGTACCTGTTCCATCTTCTCGGTGTGTTCGATGACAAACTGTTTCATGTCATCCACTTCACGGTTCTTCTCTTCCATCAGATGATCTACATAGAAGCGGTAACCTTTATCGGAAGGAATCCGTCCTGCCGAAGTATGCGGCTGTAAAATGTATCCTAATTCCTCAAGGTCTGCCATCTCATTTCGGATCGTTGCTGAACTTAAATTCAGGTCTGTATACTTTGAAATGGTTCTTGAACCAACCGGTTCACCTGTTTCCAGATAGTTGCGGATGATAGCATTTAAAATTTTCGTTTTACGTTCGTCTAATTCTAATTCTTCCATTCACTCACTCCTGCTTCTGGAAATATCATAATTGCCCAACAACGCTTGTCACTGAACAATTATCTGTGTGTTTTTAGATTTGTTAGCACTCATTTGATTGGAGTGCTAATATCTATGTACCTAACATAGCACCATCCTATTTTTTTGTCAACAGTATTTCTGATGTTTTTTGAAGATTTTTTGTGAAAAAATTGTGTCCTGCCAGAGTTTAACGGTCGTAGTGTCGCAGATTTTATGGTGCTTTCTTAGATTTTGAAGTGCATATATAAGTGTCCGTTCACAAGGCAATTTTATATGTAATGAAAAAGAAAAACGTAGGATTGTAAGTGTGATTGTGGTAGAATTATGTTTAGTAATGAATTTATAAAATCAGAATTTTACTTTCGATGACCAGAATGAAAATCGTTACCGTTGCGCCTGTTTTCACAAGCGTTGCGTGACATAAAAAGAATTCTATTTTAATATCAAAGTATCAAAAACAAAGGAGGTTCTTTTTATGTTGAAGGAATTAAAGAAAAACAAAATGAGTGTTGTTGCAACTGGAATTTTATTTGGTGTTATGGGGGTATTAATTATTCCTATGATAGCAGTAATTGTAAAAATATCGAATGCATTATCCCAAAAACATCCTAGGATATACAAGTATAGTATGATTGCTTTTATCGGTATGTTATTGGCAATTAGCCTATTTTGCGTTGTTATTAAACATCAGATGAGTTTTCTTGTAATAGTTGCTTGTTTAGCAATAACATTATGCGACACTATTAAAAACAGATAATAAATGGAGTACAACTATGGAAATATCAGATTTGATTAAATCAGCCAGAATTGAAAAGGGCTTAACCCAACAACAACTGGCTGATGTTGTCTTTGTTACGCGACAGACAATTTCGAAATGGGAATTGGGAAAAAGTGTTCCTGACCAAGCCTCTCTTATATTGCTATACCAGTATTTGGACATCAAGGATAATGAGAAAAAACAGTTATCAAAGCTTATTTTTAATAAGCAAAATATTATATTAATTTTGATTGCAATCTTATTTTCTCCTATGGTTATTGGAGTACGTTTTATCTGTTGTAAAATTGATAAGATTGAAAATCGAAAAATTAAAGCGGTAATCAAGGTTATTGGCTTTGTTGTATTCTCATCGTATCTAGTATCTTTAAAAGAAAATGTGGCGTATTTGTTCATTGGTATATTTTCTCTGGTGTATTTGTTATATCAATTCTATTTGAGTGGATTGGAAACTAAATGATTTGTGTCAGCAAGTTTAAGGCAAGCGATAATTCATGAAATTCCAGTTTAACAAAAGTGAGGAACTAATGCCTGAATGGGCATTAGCCATTATACAATATCCATTCTTATTTCATCAATAATACTTTTATCTCTTAACTTGTGAATTTCAGTTCGTGTAATAAAAAACACAATTCCTATCAAAACAAATATACCACCAAATAATGCCGCCCACGGAATATGATACAATACCGGGAAAGCCTTCCGAATGGATAAATTAATTAAAAATGGAATTGCTATTCCAAGTATCACTCCCGGAACAAGTGCATTTAAAACGCAAAAAATACTTTCACTATATAACATCCTGCAAAGTGATTTATTTGTCATTCCAACACTCTTTAACACTGCAAACTCACGGCTTCTGATTCTGATATTTGTCGCCAGCGTACTAATTACACTTGTAAATCCCATGAGAATGAGCAGGATAACAAAGCCATACATCACAATTTCAGCAAGAACTATAGCTATATTGAGCATTTTGATCATAGCATCTGTGCGGGCAATTCTCACGGTATATCCCTGCTCTACATAAGAATCCTCTGCCACAATCGGAAAATATTCATCCATGACACTTCTGGCATACTCTGTATAATCATCTTCATCTGATGGCATACTAAACCAGTCAAAACTCCTCGCATCCGCATCAGGTACGACTATTCTGACTGGATATGGTGTCATTTCCCCAAAACCATATTCCTTTAAATCGGACTGTTCTAAAATACCTCCAATTGTAAGTGTGTTCTTCTCATTGGCTGCGTTTATCAGGGAAATCTGTGTCACATCGTCTTTAAAAGGTTTTATCGACACATACTCTCCATTGTCATTATATTGGTAAGTGTTCAGCAAAAGGATACTTCCATATTCTGCGCCTGCCCTGTCACACAGTTTTTTATAGAGTTCATCATCAACGGACACGATTTCTGTCCTTGTTTCCCCATTATCATCAGAAAATTTCGGAACCTGCAGCATATCCTCCGTTAATGTATTTTTATCTAATAGTGCATTGTAGGTAAAAGTATCTGCTCCAACACCATATACGTCTATCCCGTACTTTTCCAACTTTTGTGTAATTTCATTATATTGGTCTGATGTAACAGGTCGGCTGATTTTTCTCTCTTCTTTCCCTGTTTTCGCATTTACCTCGGTATCGTAATTGGAACAATAATCCACCATCATTTCTTTTGATTTTGGTGTCATCCATTCTTGAAATTCCTTTGCCTGACCGGATAATCCTCCGGTTAACAGAAAAAGTAAAATCCCAAGTGACAATGCACGTATCGTTGCCTTATAGCCGTTTTTGTTTCTTTTCATGTTTTTATAGGCAATTGCAGACTCACATCCAAATATTTTTTGGATAAAGCTGTCTTGTACCTGGATTTCCCTCAAAGCTGCACCTGCTCCAATGCCTTTTACACACTGGATAGCGGTAAATTTCCCAACCTTTTTGGCTGGTCTGTATGCAGAGATCAATACAATGCAAAACGAAAATACGCCTGCAAACAAATATGTCCACACTGATATATGAAAGGGCAGGGAAAAGGTAAAAGGTCTCATAATAATTTCTTTTGCAGTATCATTGATATCGGAAATAAAATGTCCTGTGAATTTCACACTAATATAACCAAGTATAGTTCCTGCAATGAGCCCAAGCGGGATGGCTGTCAGACTAAGCCATAAACTCTCATAGATAACACTTGCCCTTATCTGTCTGCCTGTTGCACCAACACATTTTAAAATACCAAACTCCTGAATCCGCTTATTGGCACTAGCAGAAAATATATTGGATATTACAGTGATCGACATTGCCGCAATAAGAATACCTAAAAGCAGTGCCGGTATCGCAAGCATGAGAGAATATGCTCCTCCATATTCTCCATAATCCGAACCAAGGAAATCCGTAAGCATCTTATTTGCGCTTGTCACAAAGCACATTACGGTCGTAATAAGTGATGTTGCAAGTGCGATTGCAAAAATTCCTGCAATCGTTCTTTTTTTATTCACTTTCATCTGGCTTAAGGCGAGCTGTGCTGTTATTTTCATTACTTCATCACCTCGTCTTTTATGATTTTTCCATCTCCGATTGTGATGATCCGGTTCGCCTGCAGTGCTATCTTTTCGTCATGTGTGACAAGAAGAATCGTCTGCTTATACTTCTGATTGGTAAACTTCAAAATATCCAGAATCTCTCTGCTTGTTTTACTATCAAGATTTCCGGTCGGCTCATCTGCAAGAATAAATGCCGGCTCGTTTATAAGTGCCCTTCCTATGGATACTCTTTGCTGCTGACCTCCTGACATTTGTCCCGGCAGATGTTTTGCTCTTTTCTCAAGCCCCAGCATATTTAAAATCTCCAAAAGACGTTCCTTATTCTCTTTTCTTCCATCTAATTTCCATGGCAGCGCAATATTTTCCTCCGCAGTAAGAGTTGGAATCAGATTATAAAACTGATAAACAATTCCCAGATTTCTTCTGCGAAAAATTGCAAGTTCATCCTCGCTCATGGATTGTATCTCATTTCCATCAATGATAACCGAACCGCTTGTTGGATGATCAATTCCACCAATCATATTCATAAGTGTCGATTTCCCGGAGCCGGATGCTCCGATGATTGCAACAAATTCTCCTCTTTCTACCGAAAAAGACACATGCTCAAGCGCTATCACTTCCGATTCACCTTCCCCATATTTCTTTGTTAATTCCTTCACTTCTAAAACAGCCATTGCATTTCTCCTTGTTTTAAATACCATCCTAGCAATGCAAAATGACTGTTCTGTGACAAAAGAAATTATTATTGTGACAATTTTGTCACTTAGAAACAATTCACTTAAAAAATTTTAAAATAAAAGTAGTTCCTTCTCCCCTGCCTCCAAAATCAACATCAATGTCGCCACCCTGTCCTTTCAGAATAGAGAGTGCAAGCGGCATTCCGATTCCAAATCCATTTTCATTGGTAGAGTTTTCAAACCTTTTAAAAAGAGCAGCATACTCTGTTTTGTCCATTCCCATACCGCTGTCCCTGACCGAAATCCAGCTATACATGGGATTTTCTCCGCTGTCAATCTCAATCTCACTTCCATCCGGTGAATATTCGATCGCATTTTTGACAATGTTTGTGAGTGCTTCTGTGGTCCAGCGTTTATCACAATGTATGATGCAATCCTGTTTCAGCTCTATGGTCAGATTGTGGATATCCAAAAGGATTGCCACCGATGGTTTTACCGCCTCTAAGAGTTCTGACATGTGGATGTCATTTTTGATAAAATCAATTGCATGGGCATCAAGCTTTGCCATCTTAAGAAGTGCCCCTACAAGCCACTCCATTTTATTTAACGAAACCTGTATGTTATGAATGAACTCTGTCTGTTTTTCCGGCTCTGCCTCCTCCAATAAATCCGCCATAATCATCATGGAAGTAATCGGTGTTTTTAACTGATGGGAAATATCTGCCATATAGTCAGAGAGACTGTCTCTTTCTGTCTCAACTGCCTTTATCTGTTCATTTTTCGTGTTCACAAGAGCATAAATATCATTTTTTAATATGTTAAAAGAGCCTTCCTTATTCACTCGAATATCCAGTTCCTCGCCGGAACTATAGCCTTTCACAAACTCCGACAACTGTTCTATCTCTTTTTTCTTAATCCACACGATATCCCATTCCTCTCACAGTCTCAATGTGTATTGCCTCTCCAAGTTTCTCCCGCAGCCGTTTCACATAAACGGTAAGTGTATTATCCTCAACAAAGTTGCCGTCTGCGTCCCATATTTTGTCAAGAATCTGCTGCCTTGTCAAAAGTAAGCCTTTATTACTCGCAAAAATAAGCAGCAACCGATATTCCAATGCTGTAAGTTCTATGATTTTATCATTCACATAAACTTTTGCCTCATCTGTATGGATGGCTGCATGACCCATATAGATTATGTTGTCCTTCTCTCCATTTTTGATATTGGCAGATAAAATGCGCCGGACTCTCGCCAAAAGTTCTCGAATTCTGAAAGGCTTTACAATATAATCCTGTGCTCCTTCATCAAATGCCCTCACAATTGTATTTTCATCATCCACAACTGTCAGGAAAATCACAGATGTAGCAGTATTTTGGAATATCTCACTTACATCAAATCCAGTTCCATCCGGGAGCTGCATATCTATAATTGCCAGGTCAAAATTATAATATCCTATTAAACTTCTGGCATCTTTTATACCTGTGGCATGATTTGTTTCATAACCTTCTGTCTCAAGTGCATACAGAATCCCCGAAGCAATCATTGTGTCATCTTCCAACAAAAGTATTCTACTCATGAATTATTTCTCCATATTCATTCAGCAATAAATCTAATTGTTCAAATTGGGTCATATTGTGTTCTCCTTCTTGCTAATATAATAATTCATATTATTGTGAAAGTAAATTGATTACTTGGGAAGGATTGCCTTTACATAACACCCACTTTCGAAAAATAAATTTTTTGTTGTTTTTGAAAGTGGCATCTTGCATATACTATTTATAGACAGTATAATAAAAACATCAAAGCAGTTTCAAGAAATGAATTTTTTTCAACTTTTGAAAGTGGGTGACTATATGAAAACAATCACAAGAACAAAATATCTCGACAGGATCATTGAGTTGAACGGCACTCCCGACATCAAGATTATCACAGGTATTCGTCGATCTGGCAAATCCAAGCTGATGCAGGCATATATTGAGTACCTGAAAAGCCATTTTGAAAATATCAATATCATCTTCATTGACTTCATGGATTTGGCGTATGAAGAAATCAGGGAATACCATGCCTTACACGCCTATGTGGAAGAACATTATCAGGCAGGAAAAACAAACTATCTGTTTGTAGATGAGGTTCAGATGTGTCCCAAGTTTGAGTTGGCAATCAATAGCCTGTATTCTAAAGGAAAATACGACATTTATGTAACCGGCTCCAACGCATTTCTGTTGAGTGCGGATTTGGCAACGTTGTTTATCGGACGATATATTGAAATTCATGTGTTTCCTTTCAGCTTCCAGGAGTATTGCCAATATTACGATGATGTCAGTGATAAAGATAAACTCTTTGATGATTACTCCATCAAAGGCGGTTTAGCAGGTTCCTATGCTTATAGAACCGAAAAAGACAGAACAAACTATATAAAGGAAGTCTATGAAACCATTGTTACAAGGGACTTGGTACAGAAATATGCTCTGCCGGACACTTTGGTTTTGCAGCGTCTGAGCGAGTTCTTGATGGACAATATCAGCAATCTGACTTCGCCTAATAAGGTCAGTCAGCTGCTGACAGCAAATGAGACCCCGACCAATCATGTGACCGTAGGCAGGTACATCAAGTATTTGTGTAATGCCTTTGTGTTTTATGCTATTAAGAGATACGATATTCGTGGCAGGAAATATCTCGAAAGCTCTGAGAAATTTTATCTGTGTGACAGCGGCATTCGATACGCAATTCTGGGAAGCAGAAATATGGACTATGGCAGAGTTTATGAGAATATCGTTTGCATCGAACTTCTTCGCCGTGGATACGATGTCTATGTCGGCAAGCTCTATAAAAAGGAAATTGACTTTGTTGCTCAGAGGGGCAGCGAAAAAATTTATATTCAAGTAAGTGATAACATTTCCGGGCAGGAGACATTTGAGAGAGAATGTTCCCCTCTGCTTCAGATCCGAGATGCCTATCCGAAAATGATCATTGCCAGAACCAGGCATCCGAAATATAGCTATGAAGGAATTGAAGTTCACGATATAGCTGATTGGCTGTTACAGGAGTAAAAAAGCCTATGATATGGGATATTCTATTTAAAGTATGGAAAAAAGGTAGTTCATTTAGCGGAGAAAATGAATATATTTCTGTGTCGAATAGTGTAATTATTTTAGATGGCAAAAATGAAATTTGCTATGGTGGCGATTTGAAAACAACCAATTTGAGCGGAGAAGAAAACACTTATCAGGTACAGTTAAAGACAACCGAAATCACGAAGGAAGTCAAAAAGTAACTTCTAACTTCAAGTTTAACAAAAGAGAGGAATTATGATACAAGAAATCGAGAATAGAAGAAGCATAAGAAAATATAAGCCGGATAAAATTGAAAGAAAGTTAATTGAAGAGATTATATACAGTGCTTCTCTCGCACCATCCGCAAAAAACAGGCAGCCTTGGAAATTTATTGTATATCAGGGTGAAGAAAAAGATAAATTGGTTGATGTCATGCGCCATGGTATAAATTCAGAAAAAACAACCCATGAACTAATGCCTGAATGGGCATTTGCCATACCGGATGCTGAGAATACAGTCAGAATCATGCAGGAAGTTCCCTGTCTCATAGCAGTTCTTAATACCAATCAGTACACGCCATTTGCAAGCATTGAAAATGAAAAACGAATCGTTGAAATTAGTGATTCACTGTCCATAGGTGCAGCAATTGAAAATATGATTCTGACAGCAACGGGATATGGATTGGGCACCTTATGGATTGCTAATACTTGTTTTGCCTATAATGAGCTGATGGATTTTATCGGAACAGACAGCCAGTTGACAGGAATTGTTGCGGTTGGCTTTGCCGATGAAGCTCCTGCTAAAAGACCAAGAAAGCCATTAGAAGAAATCGTTGAGTACAGATAGGTAAAACCGGTATTTAAGGAGGATACTGACTTATAAAAATACATATTATTGGTTGCAGTGGTTCTGGAAAAACTTATTTAGCAAATGCGCTTTCAAAGAAGTATAATATTTCTCATTTTGACTTAGACGATATTCAATGGGATAATAACGCTAAAGAATATGGCAAAAAGAGAACGCTTGATGAACGAAATGCGTTATTACAAGAAATATTATATAATAATGATGAATGGATAATCGAGGGTGTATATTATGCTTGGGTACATCAATGTTTTGATGAAGCTGACAAAATCTATGTTTTAGATATGCCTGGTTATTTATATAAAAGTAGAATTATTATGCGCTCTATAAAAAGAAAATTGGGAATACTAAAAGGGAAAAAAGAAACTTTGAAATCGGTCTATAACCTTTTGAAATGGACGGAAACTTTTCAGAATAAAAATCTGAAAGAAATAAGAAGCATTTTAGATAGATATGACAATAAAGTTATATGGTTATCGAGAAAAAAGGATGTAGAGAAAATAATAAAAGCGGTATGCTTGACATGACCGTTTGTGATGCAATTTGCGTTATGGAACTCACGATTATGGAATGAGTGCCTATATTGGGTTCTGCCGCTCGTAACATGGATTGACGGATTTTCACAACCTGGATATTGCATGCTGCACAGTCTTGGACAAATAAAAAATAGAACTGATTTGTTTTCAGGATTTTGGGAGCGGCCGGTCCTTAGAAAGCAGACATTGCGATTTCAAAAGACAATGTAATTGGATTTTGAAATCACGATGGATGCTTTCTTAGTACCGCTGCCAGCGACAACAAGCGGAAGCGCTCCTGAAAACAAACAGTTCTATTTTTTATATTTCTATACACTTTGTTGGCATGCAATACAACATAACCTTAGGAAATCCGTAACACCACCTGTAAGCGGCAGTTCATAACCTAACCCCCGGTTATTCATATCTCAATGCATCGATTACTTCCATCTTGGCTGCCTTGTTTGCAGGATAGTATCCGAAGAATACTCCTGTCAGCATGGAGAAGAATAAGGAAAGTACAATAGCGGATAAAGACGGCCGTACCGACATAATAATGTAGCTTGAATATTCAGAATACATATTCTGGATCACAAACTCCGCTGCTTTGCCTAATACAAATCCATTAAACACCCCGATCAATATCCCGATCATTCCACCAAAGATACAGAGTACGATCGCTTCTATGACAAACTGCATACGGATGGTGCTCCTCTTCGCTCCAAGTGCCATCCGGACACCGATCTCCCTTGTACGCTCGGTAATAGACACAAGCATAATGTTCATGACACCGACACCGCCTACGATCAATGAGATCAATGCAATGCCGGACACTGCGATCGTGATCACATTAATGACGGTATTGATCATTCCCATATCAGACGCCATATTATAGGTAGTAACATGGAAATTTTTATTGTTTGCATATTTCTCTTCAAAAAAGTTTGTAACATCTGTCGTTGCCTGATCGATATCTGCCAGGGAATTGACCATCAGGTTAAAGTTTGTGTAACCGGACTGATCCTTTCCCATCAGCTTAAAACAGGTCTGGATTGGAATAAACATTGTAGTAGAACGGTCTTTTTCCGGGACGCTGGTGTCCACCTTGCCAAAAAGTGCTGCATTATATTCGTATATGCCTACAATTGTAAAATTATATAGATTTCCATCGCTGCCTGCATAAGTGATCTGTTCTCCTATTGGATTCTCATCTCCAAAATACTGCTTTGCCATGGTATCTGCCACAATGCAGACGTTCTTCTTTGTTTTGTTATCCTGTTTTGTAAGGTTTCTTCCGGCATACATCTTTAATTTCATATAATCAATATACTCGGAAGTAGTCCCCTGAACAGATACATTGGCATAAGTATTTTTATCCTGCCGAATCTGTCCGTTTCCAAGAAATTCAGAAGCTGCTATTCCATCAAATTCATCCGGATATTTTTCCACCAGTTCATCGATCATCTCCTGTGTCACAAAGTCCGATGTTTTCATTTCCGGGTATTCCCAGGTATCCCAGTCTGCATCATCTTCCGGATATCTTGCATCCACATATGCCTGAACCGTATTGCCACCCAGTGAATTTAAGGTGGATGTCAAAGTAGTCTGAATGGAATTACCGATCGTCGTGATCGTGATGACTGCACTGATACCGATTATAATTCCTAACATGGTCAGAATCGAACGCATTTTATTGCTGAAAATGCTGGTGATCGCCTCTTTTATATTTTCCAAAAACATCAGCCTTCACCTCCATTATCTGACACGATATTACCATCTAAGATCGTAACGATCCGTTTTGTCTCCGCCGCAAGTTCCTGTGAGTGTGTGATCAAAACGATGGTTTTTCCCTGCTCCTCATGCAGCTTATGAAAAAGATCCATGACCATATGTCCGGTTTTGGAATCCAACGCTCCGGTCGGCTCATCCGCTAAGATGATCGCCGGATCATTGATCATTGCGCGCGCGATCGCCACACGCTGTTTCTGTCCACCGGAAAGCTCGTTTGGTTTATGGAAAGCACGTTCCTCCATGCCAACCATTTTTAACATTTCCATGGCTCGCTCTTTTTGATTTTTTTCCCTCTCAGTACTATATAACAGCGGAACCATGACATTTTTTAATGCATTGGCTTTCGGAAGAAGGTTAAAATTCTGGAATACAAAACCAATCCTCTTGTTTCGGATTGCACTTCGCATGGAATCATCCATTTTATTTACATCTTTTCCCTCCAGAAAGTAAGTTCCCTCAGTCTGACGGTCCAGGACACCGATAATATTCATCAATGTACTTTTTCCGGAACCGGACTCACCGACGATGGAGACAAATTCTCCCTGATTGACTGACAGGCTAATCCCATTTAAAATCTGCAGTTCATTCGGCTTGCCTATGTAATAACGTTTTATAATATTCTCCATACGGATTACTGGTTCACTCACGATCATTCTGCCTCCGTACTCATCATGCCTTCTGTGTCAAGTGCCTGATTGGAATATATCTGTTCCGGAGTAAACACCTGACCTTCGGTGACAGAAAATGTATTATCGTAGATCAGCTGGTCGCCCTCTTTCAGATCGCCGCCTGTCACTTCTGTATAATAGTCTACCTCTTCACCGACTTTGATATTTTTCCGGACTGCGGTTGCTGTTCCATCTTCATTTGCTTCCGCTACCAGAACATAGGAATCTCCGTTGTCATCCTGCCGGATCAGATCATATGGAACTGCAAGCTGTGTGCCTCTGTCTTTGATCACAATTTTGGCTTTTGCACTCATTCCAACCAGAAGTTCTGTGTTGTCGATCGTGATCTCAGCAGAATAACCGCTTGAGGTATTGGTATCTGTACCATTTGTGTTGGTGGACTGATTTTTTACTCTGACCACACGTGTTACCGTACCTTTGATTTCTTCATCCCCTGTTGCATCCGTTGAAACGGTTGCAGGCATTCCTTCCTGGATCTTTAAAATGTCAGCTTCCTCAACATTTACGATCACTTTTAAGGAAGATGTATCCTCGATCGTGATCATGGTCGTTCCTGCTGTGTTTTTATCTCCGACTGATACATTGACGGCTGTGACAACTCCACCGATCGGTGCAGAAAGTGTACAGTCTGCAAGCTGCTTCTGTAACTGCTCCAGCTGGTCTTTTAAATCTCTGGTCGTGCTTGTCTGGTATTTTTGCATGTCAACGGTATTCTGAGCTGATGCTACACTTCGGTCTGTGCTCTTTAATACGGACGCGTAGTTATCATTCGCTGTATCCAATGCTTTCTGTGCTGCCTCTAAAGACGATTTGAAGCCTTCTAATTTTGCATCATATTCAGAAGTGTCCTCATGGTTATTTTTCAGATAATAAATATAATCCCCGCACTCTGCCACCTTTTTCTTATATTTATCAACATCACTCTGTGCCTCATCAATCGCTTTCTGCGCAGCTTCTAGAGAATCCTGCTGATCCTGCTTATTTTGAACCAGACTTTCCTGCTTCTGTGTAGCATCGTTTGCTGCGATCGCATTTGCATTATTGATATTTGTCTTTAACTCTGCAATCTGTTTTTCAATATCCTTCTGATCCAATGTCACAAGCGGATCACCCTCTTTTACAATGTCACCTACCTGAACGTTCACGGCTGTGATCTCTGCTGCTGCAAGGGACATGACATTTGTCTTGCTCTGTCCTGCGATCGTTCCCTTCAAAGAAACTGAATCGGATAAATCCCTTTTCTCTACCGGTTCTACCTCAACCGTATTCGCTGCTGTCTCAATCTGTGAAGTCATATTTTTAACAGCGCTGCCGATCAATACAATTACAATAGCTGCAATCACTAAAACGATCAGCCATACTTTCTTCTTTTTCTTTGGTACTTCAGCCACTTCTGTCTTTTTTTCTTTTTTATGAAAGAAATGCTTTTTTTCCTTTACATTGTTGTCTTCCATGCTTACATGATCTCCTTTTTTTCCTTGTCTTTTTTGACCTATGGCAAATTGTACCATATTGTTTTCAGAAAAAAAGGGGATTAATGTAATCTTAATATTTCTTTCACGTTTCTTTATGAAAAGGAATGATTTCTAAAAAAGGTCTAAAAAATTATCTGGCATTTTTCGTTCCTTTTGCTGCTAACTAACACAAGTCCCGCCAACAGCAAAACCGGGAAAAGAATCGAGGCTCCAATTCCCACGCGCAGATTATTGGAAAACGCACTCGAAACAAATCCCACGAGTGTCGGTCCACCGGAACAGCCGAGGTCTCCTGCCAGCGCAAGCAGTGCAAAAAGCACTGTACCACCCCGCTTTAAGGATGCGGACGCTTTGCTAAACGTTCCCGGCCACATAATTCCAACTGAAAAGCCGCAGATTGCGCAGCCCACAAGTTCTACCGCCGGAACCGGCACAAATGCGATCAGCAGATAAGAGCCAATGCAAAGCAGCGTACTTAATTTCATAAACTGATCCAGATCGAATCTGTCTCCATATTTTCCATAAATCAAGCGGGAAGTTCCCATTAAAATAGAGAATGCCATCGGTCCCACCAGATCACCGATCGTTTTGGTGATTCCAAGTCCCTGCTCCGCAAACGCTGATGCCCACTGGCTCACCGCCTGCTCGGATGCACCGGAGCACACCATCATGATCATTAAAAACCAGAATACTTTTTCCCGGAAAAGTTCTCCCATGGTCATGCCCTTCTCGCCCTCTTCATGCAGACTGTAGATTGGCACTTTTGTGAATAAAATCATATTGCAGACCGGAATGATCACCCACAACAGTGTGAGGATTTTCCAGTGTTCCGTTCCAAACAGTGCGAAAAACACCGTGGAAAATAAAACAACACCGGTACATCCCCAACAGTAAAAGGAATGTAAAAGACTCATAGCCGCTTCCTTATTATCCGTCGGGCATGCCTCAATGATCGGACTGACCAGCACCTCCAGCAATCCACCGCCCACTGCATAAATCATGACCGACATTAAAATGCCAACAAACGGATCTGCAAAAAGTTCCGGCAAAACCGTGAGCAGTACCAGCCCTGCCGCCGCACAGATGTGGGCGATGACCACGGATGCCCGGTAACCGATTTTGTCAATGAACCCTGCCGAAAGCAGATCGATCAGAAGCTGTATCACAAAATTGATTGTGATAAGCAGTGTGATCTTCGTCAGCGGAATCTGGTATGTTTTCTGGAATGTCACGAACAACAGCGGAACAAAGCTGTTGACGATCGCCTGGACAATATAACCGATAAAGCAGGCGTATGTTGTTTTTTTATAGTCTTGTTTCATTTTCATCCTCGCTTTTTATATGTGTTTTCAGCCAAAGCCTCCTTCTTTTATAGCACATAAATTTCTTTTTTAAAAGCAAAAATCACCTTCCATGACATTGCGCACGGTAAGTGTCATGAAAAGTGATTTTATCACGCATTTTTTAATAAACGTTTCTAATTTTTTACTCTATTTTTCATATAAGAATTCTTCCGGCAGTGTCACATTGAAATCTTTTGCAAGACCACGGAAATTATCCGGCGTGATGGTCTGTCTCTTATTCGGCTGCATTGATAACATTTTCACAAGGATCTCTGCGGATTTCTCTGCGGTGTGCATTAACCCAAATGTCAGGTCAAAATCTTCTCCCGAAGCAAACATTCCGTGATGTGCCCAGATTGCAAGATTGTATTTCTTCATTAATTCACTGGTTGCTACTGCGATGTCACGGCCGCCCGGAACCATCCACGGAACGACACCCACACCTTCTGGAAATACAACCGGACATTCTGTCGCCATCTCCCATAATTCTCTTGTAAACACTTTATCTTCCAATGGAAGAACAAACGTAAGCGCAATAATATTGGTTGTATGCGCATGATAGATGACTCTGTGTTTTCCACCGGTTGCGATCATTTTCACCTCATGATTCATTAAATGGGACGGAAGTTCAGAAGTTGGTCTTCCACCATTCACCAGCCCCCAAACGATACGGTAATTTTCCCCTTTTTCATCAAGTTCGATGATACAGATGGAATCTTCCGGTTTGATGATCACATTACGGAAATACTTTCCACTTCCTGTTACAAGAAAATACTCTTTTGCAAGTTTTGGAACGCTTGTTCCAATTGGCTGCCACTCTTTTGGCTCAAAATCTTCCTTTACGGCTTCCACTTCTTCCGGCCGGATACGATAGGAAAGATTTCCGCCATTTCTCTCATGCCATCCCTGCTCCCATCCATCATTTGCCATGCGGATAAATCCCTGCACAAATTCTGCATCTAATACTTTCATGTTTTCTTTCCTCCATTTAGGTTTTCTATCGTCATTTTTGCGTCAGAACGAACTGCCTTATTTTTCACATAGCCTGCTCTGGCTATCGATTTAACAGTACTTCTTTCTCATATCTCTCTACTTCTGCAAACCAGTTCTTATCTGCGGGAACTCCACATTCCTCACAGTATTTGGTCCATACATCTCCAAATGGAAATGTCTTTAATTCTTCCTGCATGACCATAAGCTCGGTCAGACGGTTCTCATCCTGTAATTTTTTCAGTTCCGCATTCGGTGTGCAGAGCGCAGATAATAGTGCTTTCTGCCAGCTTCTGAATCCCACCGTCCATGCACTGATGCGGTTGATACCTGCATCAAAATAATCAAGTGCCATATGTACTCTGTCGATCGCATCACATCTTACGATCTCTTTTGCCATCTCTTTTGTCTCATCATCAAATAAGACGACATGGTCAGAATCCCATCTTACCGGTCTTGTGATGTGAAGTGCAATCTCCGGGAAATAACAGAGTAAAGCCGGTATTTTATCCGATACTACTTCTGTAGGATGATAATGTCCGTTGTCCATCAGCGGAAGGACATTCTCGTGTGTCGCCGCAAATGTCAATGTAAACTCGGCTGATCCCGCTGTGTAAGACTCCACACCGATTCCGAATACCTTAGACTCCACACATGGTTTTACCAGCTTTGGATCATGTGGTTCTGCAATGATCTGTTCAATGGAATCCTTATATCTCATGCGTGGTCCCATGCGGTCTGCCGGAATATCTTTGTATCCATCCCCGATCCAGATATTCATCACACATGGAACACCTGTCTCTTTTGCAAAATATTCCGAAATGCGGATACATGCTTTTCCATGCTCGATCCAGAACTTTCTTGTCTCCTCGTCCGGGCTTGTCAGTGTCAGTCCGTCTTTTACTTTGTCATGTGAAAAAAATGTCGGATTAAAATCAATCCCAACATGGTGTTTCTTTGCAAAGTCTACCCATTTTCTGAAATGCTTTGGCTCTAATTTGTCGCGGTCTGCAAATTCGCCTTTCTCAAAGATTGCATAGCTTGCATGAAGATTTAATTTCTTTTTGCCAGGCATGAGGCTCATCGCCTCTTCCATGTCCTGCATCAGCTGTTCCGGTGTCTTTGCCTTTCCGGGATAGTTTCCGGTTGTCTGGATTCCGCCGGTCAAAGGTCCGTCATGGTCAAATCCTGTCACGTCATCGCCCTGCCAGCAATGAAGTGATACCGGGATTTCTTTTAATTTTGCGATCGCTGCATCTGTATCAACACCGACATCTGCATACATTTTCCTGGCCGCTTCATATCTTTCCTGTACCGTCATAAAATTTTTACCTCACCTTTCTGCCGGGCACAACATCCGCTTCCGGCATATATTTTTTTCTGATATTCCTGATTGTTATTTCTCATATTTTTTTATTTCAAAAGACTCAAAGATACATTTTCTTGCAGCCTGTAAATTTTCAAGTTCTCCTGCTGCAATGATCTGCGCCATCAAATTTCCGATTGCTGTTGCCTCTGTTGGACCGGCATAAACTGTTTTTCCGGTTGCCTTCGCAGTCAGTTCATTCAAATACGCTGCATTGGCTCCTCCCCCGACAACATGGATGCTTTCATATGTAATTTCTGACATCTCCTCGATTTCTCTGATCGTCTGTGCGTAGCATTGTGCAAGACTGTTATAAATCACGCACGCTGTTTCTGCGATTCCCTCCGGTATCCGCTGTCCGGTCTCTGCGCAGGCTTTTTGCACTTCTTCTGTCATGCTTTGCGGTGCTAAAAAGCGGTCGTCATTACAGTCTACCAAAGATGCAATGTCCGCCCTTGCCGCCGCCTCGCAGATCTCTCCGAATCCCTGCTTTGGTTCCAGTTCTTTTCGGGCCGACTGTATCATCCAAAGTCCCATGATATTTTTCAGATAGCGAAAACGATACGCATATCCTCCCTCGTTCGTAAAATTATGAAGTCTGCTTTCCGGTGAACAGTCTGCTTGTTTTAATTCAGTTCCCATCAGTGACCACGTTCCGGAACTGATGTAAATGATATTGTCCTCATTTGTCGGAACTGCCATCACTGCAGAACCGGTGTCATGTGTTGCCGGTAAGACGACTTCACAGTCAAATCCGACCTCTTTCTGAATTTCTTTCGTCAAATTTCCCAGTACCGTTCCCGGCTTCTTTATTTTCTGGAAAATCTGTTTTGGATATCCTAACATTTCAATCAGTTCATAATCCCAGTCTTTTGTTTCCGGGGATACTAACTGTGTTGTGGTGGCATTCGTATATTCTGATGCCTTCTCTCCTGTCAAAAGATAATTAAAATACTCCGGGATCATCAGCATGGTCTCTGCGTGTTCGAGAATTTCGGGATTGTTGGATTTTACCGCCATCAACTGATAAATGGTGTTGAAAATCTGCTTCTGGATGCCTGTTCTCTCATATAACTTTTCTTCCGGGATGATCTCATAGACTTTCTCATCCATCCCTGCGGTACGGCTGTCCCGATAACCGACTGCATCTCCAAGCATTTTATTCTTTTTATCCAACAGGACAAAATCAACTGCCCAGGTATCAATTCCCATACTCACCGGGATTTTTCCCGCTTCTTTACACTTTTTCATTCCCTCTAAAATTGCTCTGAAAAGTGCTTTTACATTCCAGCTTTTCTGTCCGTTCTCTTCGGTCATTCCATTCGGAAAACGATACATTTCTTCCAATACCATTTTTCCGTCTTCCATATGTCCTAATATGTGTCTGCCGCTGGAAGCTCCAATGTCGATTGCAAGATAATACTGCTCCATATTTTCCCCCTCTCCTGCATCTGTGTTCCTTTTCTATTTTTTATTTTAGGAAAAAAATGAGCGCAAAAAAAGAACACTTTTTGTTCAAAAAAGTGTTCTTTTTTGCCCAAATTGTTTTCAGCAGAGCCACTGATAGGTTCCTTCTTCCACTGTCTCCCTCTGTCCGTTCGGCAAAACCACTTCCGATTTTACCGGCGTATTCAATGAGATATGACAGCCATCCTCCTCATACTTCCAGGAGCTTTCAATTTTTCCTGCTCTTGAGAGATAACTTCCGCTCACACCGCCAAGCCGTCTGTCCGGATACGGCTCGAAATGCAATTCTGCAAAACCCGGTTTCTGTGGTTTGATTCCGAGAATATACTGATAATAAAATTCTCCGACACTGCCAAATGCATAGTGATTGAAAGAAACCATATTGTCGCCGGAACCTGCCATTTTCTCTTCGTTGACCGTTCCATCCGGTTTTAATGCATCCCAGCGCTCCCATGTCGTGGTCGCACCGCATTTTATCTGATACATCCAGCCCGGACAGCCTTCCTGTAGCAGGATATCATAGGCGAGTTCTGTCTCTCCCGCTTCCACTAAAAGTGGAAGCAGATGTTCCGTTGCAAAGAATCCTGTCTGGAGACCATTTTTGCGGATATTGGCAGCAAAATTCTTCTTCACCAGTTCCCGCAGTTCTCCCTCCGGCAATACAAATTTTAATGCCATAATATAAGCAGACTGATAATCTTTTGCCACAATTCCTTTTTTGCTCACGAATTTCTCAATATATGCTTTCGTTGTGGCTTCCAGCTGTCTGCGGTATCTGTCTGCATCAGCTTTTTTCCCAAGACGCTCTGCCGTCTCGCTGATGACCTTCAGATCATGTACGATAAAGGCATTCGATACCGGATTGTTGTGCATTGCCTGCCATGCGATCCCTTTTCCCATTGCAAGCCAGTCTCCCAAAGAAGGTCCAATCCAGAGATTTTTCTTTCCCATTTTCCGGATTTCCGCCTCCACAAAAAGTTTCATGCTCTCGTACTGGCGTGGCAGTGCTTCCTCGTCTCCAAACTGCTGATAGAGCATTTCCGGTAAAATTGTGACTGCATTTCCCCAGCCTAACATGCTGATAAAACCAATTCCGGCAGGTCCGGTCTGCGGCACAGTGGCACACACATACCCTTCCGTGTTGTCAAGCTGTCCCAGTTCCAGATCACGCAAAAAGTTTTTCCAGAAATCATTGGTGTCAAAATTGTAGGCTCCGGTGCGTGCAAACACCTGACCATCCCCGGTATAACCCATACGTTCATCCCGCTGCGGACAGTCGGTCGGCACTTCCACATAGTTGGATTTCTGCCCCCAGACCTGATTCTCATATAACTTCTGAACCATTGGATTCTCACACGAAAAGTATCCGGTGCGCTTCATATCGGTGTGAATCGCATACGCTTTGATCATGCCCGACTGATAATCTACGCCTGAGAGTTCCATATAACGAAATCCCATATAGGTAAAACGCGGTCGGTATTTTTTCTTTTCCGCTCCGGCATGATAGACGATAGTTGCCTTTGCTTTCCGCAGATTGGCAGTGTAAAGACTTCCATCTGCATTTAAAATCTCTCCGTGGCGGATCGTAATTGTCTCATTTGTAAGAAAAGAAGGATCAATTTCAACAATTCCGGCAAAGTTCTGTCCAAAGTCAAGAATAGTCACATTTCCTGTCTGCTTTGCCTCTTTTACCTCCATCTCTTCCTGTAACGCGACTTCCGTCAGCGTCGGCTCCAACGCAAAATCCAATTCGTTTTTGATAGATACCGGATGCCCGATCACTGCGCTTCTTCCATCCGCAAAATAAATCTCACCGTCATACTCCCCTGCATATCCATAGGGAGATTCCAGTTCGTCCGTCTGCTCACCGGATACAATGTCCCGGACACCAGCTGCATCCTCAATCTTTAAAATCCATGATACCGCAGGCTTTTCCCCATAAATCTGTGTCTTGTTCTCACAGAGGAAACGGCCGCAATACCAGCCCTGTCCAAGATAAACCCGCAATGTGTTCGCGCCCTCACGCAGCAGCGCGCTCACCTCATATGTCTGGTAAAGCACACGCCTCGGATAGTAGGAGTATCCCGGTGCAAACATCTGTTTTCCGATTTTGACGCCATTGATCTCTGCCTCATATACTCCGAGCGCGGTCGCTGTGAACACTGCCTTCTTCACATCTTTCACGGTAAATTTCTGCTCATATACAAAAACTTCCCCCTCGCGGTACTCCCGGTCTGAGGTGATAAAATGCCTTTTCAGTTCTTCCATGCCCTGTGTTTCCTCCTTCCAGCTATGCACTAACGAATGTACTGATTCATAAACTCTGCACTTAACTCCATGGACTTTAACGGAGAATTGTCCACCCAGTTTTTATGGCTTTCTAAGATCACTGCATCCACCTTCACTTTTTGTGCCTGCGTGACCATGGAAACAAGATCCATGTTTCCATAGCCGAGTTCCATGCTGTCCGATTTTAAGATCGGTGTCATGGCAGGTTTTGACAGTCTTGTTCCACGGTCATTGATATGGTAAAGCTTCATTCTTGTGTCAAGCTTTCTCATCAGTTCCAGTGCATTTACGCCTGCTTCTGTTGGCCAGTAGGAATCCAGTTCAAAATTCACACACGAAGCATCCGTCTCAGAGAGGATCAGATCATATGCCGTTTTTCCCGGTTCAACTTTCAAAAATTCACAGTTGTGGTTGTGATATAAAAGCTCCACGCCCGCCTCTTTTAAAATTTTTCCGGAAGCATTTAAGTCCTGACACAAGCCAAGCACTGCATTTTTATCGGAATAATCAAAACGGTACATTCCGGTGATGACCACGTATTTTATGCCAAATTTTTCAGCCTCCCTGATAACAGTCTCCGGCTCTCTTTTTATCGTGCCAAGATCCTCATGGATACTTGTCACGGCAAGTCCTGCCTCTTTCACGAGGGCATTCCAGTCATAATCCCCGCCTTTTCCGACCGGCATACCGGCTGCTTTTGTGAGCATTCTGACCAGAAAAGAGGTCGGTTTTATCATAAACCCATTCAGTTCAATGCCGTCATATCCGGCCGCTTTGATCCTCTTTAAAGATTCTGCTGCCTGTTTTTCATTCTTTGTCACAGTTCCAAGCATAATCTGCTGTATTGCTTTTGTCATGTTCGTAACCATCCCTTTCCTATGCCTGATTTTTCGGGATTTTCTGTAATGCGTCGTTGAGCGCTTTCATCTGTTCCTCGCTCACTGCGTCACCTGCCTGTTTTAAAAGGCTGACTAATGTCATCCGCTGCATCATGCGCTGCAATGCCGGGTTATCTTTCACACTTTCTGCCACATCGCCACGGCTTGCTGATGCCTGCGCCATCAGACGTTGTACGATCGCATTTGCCATCTCGTTCTGTGCAAGCTCGCCGAGCGTATCCGAGATAGAATAATGGTCTGCCTTAAAATCATCCCTGTCAAACCAGTTGACAACATCTCCCTGTTTGTTAAATATATAATCTTGATTTGATTTTTGTACTTTTTTTACAGTGATCTCGTCTTCACAGGTACCGGACACTGCCCTGATCTTGTGTGTTTCTGTGATCGGGACTTCAAATTTAAATACTTTAGAGCCCTCTGCTGTCTCTCTCTCCACACCGTCCACAAAGAGTGTGACGCTCTGCTCATTGGAATAAACCTTGATTTCCGTCACATCTTCGGTACGCTCCACATACCTTCTGCCACATACATGGACAAATGGAGTTTTGCTCCAATATGCTTTATACAGATAAAAGGCATCTTTTTTCAGCTTACGGTCGATGGTCACAAGACCTTTCTGGTTCACACCGTGTTTTCCACCCTCATCTCTTCCGTCTGCCGCAAAATCAAACAGATTCCAGACATGTGTTGCCCACAGATACGGGCGCTCCTCGATCATTTTTGCCATATGCTCATGATAAATACACTGATATTCCTCTGTGTAATCGCCCCGTTCCGGATTTGCACTGTGGTAAGCCGGATTGGCGTCTGCGCCATACTCGGAAAGTCCGATCACACGATCCGGGTACGTTGTGTGATACGCATCAAAGAAACTGTCGTTCTGTTCTAACTCTCCTAGATACCAGCCAAAGTACAGATTATAGCTGTTCATATCCGGGATCTCCAACATTGGACTATCCGTCTCTAACATAAACACATCTGCCATAACCGTTGGCCGTGTCATATCCAGTGCATGGCACAGATCATTTAATTTCCTGTGATTTTCCAATAATTCCTCATTTACGGCACTTGCGGCAGTGATCTCATTGGAAAGTCCCCAGCAGACGATCGATGGATGATTGTAATTCTGAACGACCAGCTCTCTCATCTGGCTTAATGTATTCTCTGTTCCATCTGACATGTGCATCGTAATGTACGGAATTTCTGCCCATACGATCATGCCGTTTTCATCACACAAATCATAAAATTCCTGTGCATGCTGATAATGTGCAAGACGGATGGTATTCGCTCCAAGCTCTTTTATGATCTCCATATCCTCCCGGTGCATCTCGTGCGTCAGCGCATTGCCCGCTCCGGCGCGGTCCTGATGACGGCTCACACCGCGAAGCGGATAAGACCGTCCATTTAAGAAAAATCCTTTTTGCGGATCAATGGAAAAACTTCTGCAGCCAAAGGTTGTCTCCACAATGTCACCATCAGACAGTTCTGCTTTTGCCGTATATAAATACGGATCATCCACGCCATCCCAGAGATGTACATTGGCAAGATCAAACACTGCTTTTGCGTAACCGTTTTCAACTGGAGTTTCCTTCTGCTGCCCGTCAATTGTTACCGTTACTGCTTCTGCATCTCCGACCATCCAGAGTTCAACCGTTACCTTTGCATCCGCTTTTTTGGCTGCGGCATCTGTCAAAGTAACCTCCGGTGTTACTTTGATGCCAGTTCCACCTGCATAATCCAGTTCAAAATGATTTTTCGAAACAGTTACAAGCTTCACCATACGATACAGTCCGCCATAAAATGTAAAATCTGCTTTCTGCGGATATACCTTTGTGTTATCGGAATTGTCTACATACACTTCCAGCTTGTTTTCGTCTTTTAAATATTGTGTAATGTCTGCACGGAAGGCTCCGTATCCGCCTTCGTGGTGCACTGCTTTTGTTCCATTTATAACTACATCTGCCGTCATTGCTGCGCCGTCAAACTCAAGATATGCTTTTCCGTCCGTTTCAAGTTCCGGTCTGCTAAAGTGACATTCATATTTACAGGTTCCACGGTAATAATCATTTCCGCCGTCCTGTCCGTCTACTGCATTCCAGGTATGTGGGAGGGAAACTTCCTCTCCCTGCGTACTGTCCGGATTTTTATAAAAGGTCCAGTTTTTGTCCAATAATATTATTTTTCTCATATCTGTCCAGTTTCCTTTCCTGAAGCATTTTTCTTCTATTTCTTTTGTCCAGTTATTTTCACTTTACTGACTGCTTTTTTCTGCGGCTTATTTCATCTCGTCAATCACTTTTTCAACTTCTGCCTGTTTTTTCTCCTGAATACTCTTCTGTACTTCTTCCATTTTCTCTTTGGAAAGAGGACTGTGCCGCATCGCGCAGAGTGTACATACCCAGCCAATCAATGGCAGTCCGAAATAAAGGCTCATCGTCATCCAGAAAATTGCCGGTGTAGACGGGTCAGATGGCTGTGGCATACTGTTTTTGTATCCAATTAATGCGACAAGTCCGGTTGCGATTGCTGCACTGAAGGAAGAAACCAGCTTATCAATAAAGCTATACGTTCCTGTCACTGCTGCCGGAATAAATTTACCGCTTCGGTCTAACTCATAGTCAATAATATCTGCCATCATTGCATTGCTTGACATGGTAACACACATTTTTGCACCATTTAACACTAAAGTAAGAACGACATATGCAATCATCATAGGTACTGCTGTTGCAATTAAAGTCGGGTCAATGAAAATAAACAATACGATAAGAACTGCTGCCACTGTCATGCAGACATAAGTCCAGGTTACCATAGACTCTTTGTTTCCATGCTTTCCGGCATATTTTGCACCGATAAAAGCAAAAACAATTGACGGAAGCATTCCTATTACACTTAAAATGGTACCAAGCTGCATGTTGCCGATAATAATACCAAAAAGCATCGTTGTTACAACTGCCTGGCTTGCAGTCTGGCTTGCGATTTTGTCCGAGCTTGCTGCTACGATAAAGGTCTGTAAAGCACGGTTAGATTTCACTAATTCGACCATATCTTTAAATTTGACCGGTTCATTTTTCTTTGTGGTGCTCACACCTTTAAAGTTCTCCGGCTTGTCAATGTTTGTAACACCGATACAGCATAAAATCAGTCCGACTGCTGAAACTGCAACGCAGACTTTACATGCTGCTGCAAGCATTTCAACAGAATATACATTTCCATACTGTGGAAGTAACATAACAGTAATTACAATATTTAAAATCATAGGTATAAGGTAATTATAGGCTGTGCTCCAGACACCTACCATCGGTCTCTGCTTCGGGTCATTTGTAAGCATTGCAGGAACAATCTGTGCGGTTACGTTGCAGAGTGTGTATCCAATAATATAGACACAATATAAAACAACAAATAATACAATTCCATGTCCTTTTCCACTTGCCCAGCAGTACATCATAAGAACTGCCAGTGACTCAATTGCCCAGCCAAGTGCTGTTAAAATCCTGATTTTTCCGAATTTTGTATTCATTTTATCAATGATGATTGCTATGATTGGGTCCGTGACACCGTCTAAAATTCTTGTTGCTGTAAGGATTAAACCTACTACTGCGGTTGCAATTCCATATCCTTCATTTGCAACATAGCTTGCAAGACCAAGCAGTACATAAAAGCTCATTCCAATCCCGGAACTGCAAGACGCGAGTGCAATCTGCCATGTTTTCGCCCTCCGGTAAGTTACACCGCCTGTTTCTATTTTCTGTTCTTTTTTCTTTCCAAACATTTCCTTCTCCTCCGTTTGTTTTTCTCATTTTCCTACATCTGTATACTATGGACACCCACCGTCTGTCTGACGTTACAGGTCTTTTTTCGGGAATTTATATGGTTTTTATGCTGTCTCCTTCTGTAATTCCGCCTTCGTTAAATGTATCCACGCGTACATAGTAATTTTTATCCTTAACAAGCGCCCCAATTCTCTTTGCATCTACTTCATTACCGTAGACCAGATAGCTGTGATACAGCTTGTCCTCTTTATGTCCCCATAAAATATTGTATCCAATCGCATTTTCTGCTTTTGCAGTCACGAACATGTCCAGTCCGTCTTTACTTCGTTTTACCGTAAACTCTGCTTTACCCGGTTTTTCTCCAGCTCCAGTTCCAAATACCCGGAGGCCGGAAATGCATGGCTTCTGTCCATATGGTACTTCATAAACCGTAAGCTTTAAGTACCGGACTTTTATTCCTTCTTCCCTCACAATCAAATCATGCGGCAAATCGGTCACGGCATCTTTTTTATCCTCAATCACTTCGTAAGTTATTCCATCAACGGAGCCTTCTAACTTCCACCTTGTCACCAAATCTCTCTCTTCAATATAACGCGGCTGGGTTTTGGTTCCCTTAATTTCTCCCGGCACCGGAATATCGATTTTATCGTCTGCAAAGTTAATCTGAATGGCACGGACATCGTATTCTTTTTGTAAATCCAGCTTTAACCAGCCGTCCTTTGTCCCTGACTGCCACCAGGTTGTCGCATCTTCGTCCACCGCAAGCGCCGGTTCTTTTCCTTTTTCATAAGAAGATGCCTCTACCGATTTTTTATAGCTTAACAAATACCACTGTGGATTTTCCCAGGCATCTGTTTTCTTTTCCGAAACAGCAACCGGCCAGTCCCCGTAACGCTGATTGCAGAAAAGTTCTCCGTCCGCATCAAAACCGGCTCGCCAGATACCGACGCGGCGCTCAAACTGATGATTAACACTGATCCGCATCGTGGACGTATGCCAGAGATTTCCACTCAAATCCCACATCGTAGAGCCATGTCCTGCGCCCGGCATAAATCCACCCGCATGATACGAATATGGATTATTCTCTGCCAGTGTAAATGGTCCAAGTGGTGACCCGGAAACATAAACTCCGTCTGCATAGACATTGTATTCTGCTCCCGGACACGCATACTGCAAATAATATTTACCATTGTATTTGTCCATCCATGGTCCCTCGATAAAAGGTTTCTCTGTAAACATTCCTTTCACAAGCGGTATCATTTCTTTTGGCAGCATATCCTCTGTCATATGCTGCATTTTCAAAAATCCCTGATACTGCTGTTCCACAGCTTCTTGGGAATTCGGGAAAATGCTGTTGTCAACGCCCATTCGTTCATATCCTCTTTCGAACGGGTTACCGGAAATAAGCGGTATCCGCTCTCCAAGCGGCTTCATTGTGATAGGGTCTAACTCCACGCCCCAGACAGGTGTTTCATTCGAACAGCCCCAGTAAAAATAAACTCTTCCATCCTCATCGAAAAACAAATTCGGGTCCCAGAAATCAAAGGTTCCTTCGATTTTCTCATAAGGTCCGTTTATGATATCTTTTGTCCGATAATAATCACAGACCTCACCTTTTTTCGATGCACAAAAATAAACATAATCCCCGTTCACCCTTGCGTCCGGTGCGTAATCATATAATGGAAGATTTTCCGGTAGCCTGTGGCTTTCCCAGTTTACCAAATCCTCCGATACCCAGACACTCAAATTCATGGATGCAAAAATATAATACTTTCCTTTAAAGCAAATCATTGACGGGTCTGCCGCTTCTCTGTCTACCTGTATGCCAGTGCTCCGCGGGTCCGCATTAAACTGATATCTGTAAGGAACATTAATCGGATTACAGTAATACTTCATCTCCTCTGCCTCCCTTTTTCTTTTGTTAACTTCTTTATCTGCTCCTATTGTATCTGTTTCTATGCTTTCATGTGTTTACATATTCGTGGAAATGTAATAAAATTCGCGTTATATAAATACATTGTAATAATTTTCTAACATTTTACTGATTTTATGAACGTATGATTTCATAAAATATTCTATTATTAAGGTAACGAAAGATCGGCTTTGTGCAATTTGACAATCAAAAATTGAAATAGCACCTTTTGACACCCGAAACCGAAAAATACTTTACTTTAAAAAGGAGACAAATTTTATGAAATTACCAGAGAACTTTTTGATTGGCGCAGCCACCGCTGCCCACCAGGTAGAAGGCAATAATATTCACAGTGATTTATGGGCAATGGAGCATATGAAGCACACCAGTTTCATTGAACCGTCCCTTGATGCGGTCGACCACTACAACCGCTATGAGAAAGATATTAAGCTGATGGCAGACGCCGGTTTAAACGCGTACCGCTTTTCGATTGAATGGGCGCGCATCGAGCCGGAGGAAGGACACTTTGACAGCGAGGCTGTGGACCATTACAAAGCAGTGATTGCCTGCTGTAAAAAATATGGCATAGAACCATTTGTTACACTCCACCACTTTTCCAGCCCGAAATGGCTGATAAGCAAAGGCGGCTGGGAGGCTTCCACCACCCCGGAGGACTTTGCGCATTATGTCCGTTTCATTATCGGCGAACTCGGAAGTGAGCTTCATTACATCTGCACTATTAATGAAGCCAATATGGGAATCCAGGTAGCTGCGATTGCCGAGCGTTACAAACGCCAGATGATGGCACAGATGCAGGCTGCACAATCCGGTGGTAACAGTGCCGACGGAAGCGTTCAGGTTGGTATCAACCTCCAGAAAATGATGGAAGGACAGAAAGCTGCCGCCGCTGAAAACCTCGAAGTATTCGGTGTAGAAAAAGTCGAAAACTTCACTTCCATGCGTACCAGAGAGGGCGACCTTCTGATTTTAAAAGCACATGAGCTGGCAAAAAAAGAAATCAAAGCACTTTACCCGGACATCAAAGTCGGACTGACCTTAAGCTTACATGATATCCAGCCGCAGGAAGACGGCATGGAGCGTGCGAAAAAAGAATGGGACGAAGAATTTATGCACTATCTTCCTTATATAAAAGATGACGATTTCTTAGGCGTACAAAACTATACCCGCTCCTTAATCGGTGCAGACGGACAGCTTCCAAACCCGGATGGTGCAGAGCTTACACAGATGAATTATGAATTTTACCCGGAGGCATTAGAGCACGTTCTTAGAAAAGTAGCGAAAGATTTCCATGGGGACTTATATGTGACAGAAAACGGCATTGCAACCGCAGACGATACAAGACGTGTCGCTTTTATCGACACTGCATTAAAAGGAATTGTTTCCTGCATTAACGACGGGCTTCCGGTAAAAAGCTACTTCCACTGGAGCCTTTTAGATAACTTTGAGTGGCAGAAGGGCTACTCCATGACCTTTGGTTTAATTGCGGTTGACCGCAGCACGCAGACACGCCACCCGAAGGAAAGCTTATCCTTCTTAGGTCATTGGAATCAGTAGATAAAAACAGGAAAGGAAACCAAACATGAATATTAAAGAACGTCTCTCTTTTTTTCAGGAAATAGTACAATGTGAATACCCGCTTCACCTCTGGAGATATGATCCGGATTTTGAGCTGCTTGAGACAAACTGCCCAGCAGAACTAATGCTGCCGGATATTATATCCATGCTTGGTTTTTCTTCTCTTATCCTCTCCCACATTGAGAATGGAAAACGTCTTCCGCTTGTTCTCGATACTGAATTTGGTCTTATATGGATTGCCGGATTTGAATATCAGGGGTTTGAGCTGAAACAGATCCACATCTTGGGACCGGCCTTTACCGGCAGCAACTCCCATCTGATCCTGCGCAAAAAATTAGACTCCTACCAGCTTACCGTGAAGCTGCGCTCTAAAATCGTCCGACAGATTGAGAGTGTTCCAATCATTCCATCTTCCACACTGCTCTCCTATGCCGTTATGTTTCACTGTGCGATTACCGGAGAAAAAATATCCGCAGACATGATTTCCTTCTCCTCTCACAGCGAAGCAACGGACACAGACGAACTTACACTCATTGCCGATGAACATCCTGGAATCTGGATGGCAGAACAGACCTTTCTTTCCATGATCCGTGAGGGAAATCCGGACTACCGGAGGGCACTCGGCAAGTCCATGACCTTAAGCTCTGGCATGAAAGTGGAACTTGGAGATACCCTGCGTGCCAATAAAAATAATCTGCTCGTACTTCTCACCCTCTGCAGCCGTGCCGCCATCGAAGGTGGATTAAATCCCTCCACTGCATATACCTTAAATGATTATTACGGAAAGCGGATCGAGGAATGTAAAACGACTGCCGACACCAACAACCTGGGCAATGAACTTTTAGACGATTATGTCAGTAGAGTCCGCACCGCCCATGAGACGGATGAGCACGCAAAACAAATTGCCGATATCTGTGATTATATCACGCTTCATATCCGGGAGCCTTTATCCATCTCGCTTCTCTCGAAGCGGCTTGGGTACACCGAATATTATTTTTCCCACAAATTCAAGGATGTGATGGGAAAAAGCGTCAACAACTATATCCGGCAGAAAAAAACAGAAGAAGCCAAGCTTCTCCTGTCCGGTACACATATGTCGATTTCAGAGATCAGCGATGAGCTGTCATTCAGCAGCCGCAGCTTCTTTTTTTCCAGTTTCCAGAAGGAAACCGGCATGTCACCGACAAAATACCGGCAGCTCTATACAAAATCATAAAAATATTTTTTGCTGTCTTTCACTCACTGATACGATATCTGCGCGGCGTCATCCCATATTTTTTCTGAAAAATCCGATGAAAATAGCTGATATTGTCATAGCCGACCGCCATGGAGATATCCATCACATTCATGGCTGTCGTGCGGAGCAGATATGCTGCCTGACTCAGCCGCTTTGCCTGAACCAGATCTGTATAGGTCTTTCCGGTTCTTTTCCTGATCTCCTTTGAAAGCCAGTAAATATCAAAACGCAGCTCCTCTGCAAGCTCTGTCAGCTCACCGCTTTTATAATGTTCCTCCACATAACTCAACACCTGAATAATAAACTTCTGCTGCTCACTGGCTGCATCCGTCTCCATCATCTTTAACCCATAGTCAAAAAATTCCGGAAGAATGATAAAATTCACTGCCACATCCCCTTCTCCTGCCGGATAAATCTCCTGCACGGCATTCTGGTTTAAAATAAGCAGTTCTCCCTGCTTTAAAATCACATCCTCCCCATTGATCACATGATGCGTGCTGCCGGAACACATGTAGATCATCTCCACATAATTATGGGTATGTTCCGGAAAATGAATAAATCTCGTATGTGTCCGCACCTGAATGAGTTTTCCTGCCTCCAAAAGCTTTGTGGCATCGATCACATTCGAGTTCTCTTCCATATAAATTTCTTTTTCAATGGTCTTTTCACCGGATAAAATACGCTGTTCTTCAGGTGTGATCTGTTGTAACTTTTCCAGAATTTCCCCTGTCATCGTTTCCTCTGCTCCTTAAAATACGTCATCATCTCATGTGTCAGACTTAACTTCTCCTTATCCTCCGGGATATCATGATAATCCACCCACTCTGCCACGGAGAGTTCTTCCTCGTCTAAGCGGATCTCCCCCTCCTCTGCAAGTTCACAGAAATAGCCGAGCAGAAGATTGCTGTCAAAACCCCACGGCTGGCTCTTATAGTAACGGATATTCTTCACGGTAAGTCCGACTTCCTCCATGACTTCTCTTTTGACCGTCTCCTCTGCCGTCTCACCGATCTCGGTAAATCCGGCGATAAGCGCATACCTTTTGTACTCTCGTCCCGCGTATTTTGTCATGAGGATTTTATCGCCGTGCGTGACTCCCACGATGACTGCCGGTGCGATCTTCGGAAACACCATGTTCGCGCAGCACGGACACTGCAGCATCCGCTGCATTTCGCTGTGAACCAGTTTTTTCCCACATCTGCCGCAGAACTGATTGTCACGATACCACACAAATAAATGCCATGCAGTAGCAGCTGCGAGGACACGTTCCTTCGGCTGCATTGGACGGACATCAAACATCTTATAAAAACGAAACTCGCCAATCTTGGTATCCGCTCCTATTTCAGTCAGAAAGTATTCTTCCTCCCCTATAGAAAAAAGATAAATACAAGACGGCACTTCTCTTCCCAGTATATTTTCGTTGTAATCCTTCCACTGCTCATAAGTCAAAAACTGCAATTCTCCATTATATTCCAGATATACCGTTCGCTCTCCAAAACCAAACATCCTGCTGCCTGCATGCGGTACTTTCTTTTTATATGAATTATCCAATTGCATTGGTGCAATATCCTGTATCATTTCCTTAGATTCCTTTCATTTTGAAGCTTTTCCTATTGTAAAACATTTTGATTTTTTGTACAATAAGATTATATTGTTGTAAAAAAAAGAGGCTGCCGGATCATGGCTGCTTCCAAGGGGTTTTTATCATGTATCACAATAAAAAAATCGGGATTTTTATCTCCCACATTATGGGATTTTACCAGAAGAATGTATGTCAGGGTATTATTGACAAAGCTCTGGAATACGGTTACACTGCTGAGATTTTTGCTTCTATGGATGGGGAGAATCTCGGGGACTACAGTCTGGGAGAGGAAAGCATTCTGACATTGCCGAATTTTGATGATTTAAGCGGTGTTATTTTTGCGTCTGAAACTTATCCAAACGAACAGTTAAAGGATCAGATCTATTCCCTGCTGAAAGAAAAATGTCACTGTCCTATCATAGAGATTGCTGTTTATAAGCAGCAGTTTCCTTCGGTTTCCTTAGAAAATAACCATCCTTTTTTTGATATTACAGAACATCTCATCACAGAACATCACTACAAAAATATCTGTTATTTTGGATGTGCCGATGAGAGTTTCTTTTCGGATGCCAGAGAAAAGTTTTACCGGGACGCATTAAAAAAACATGGCATTGCACCACACGCACATTCCATCTATACCGGAACCTACACTGCGCAGTCCGCTGCTGAAGCACTCCGCTTCTTTGAAGAAAATGAAACAAAACCGGATGCGGTTGTCTGTTACAATGATAAACTGGCACTTTTATTAATGACTGCTGCCATCTCTGCCGGTTATCATATTCCAGAGGACCTTGCGATCACCGGCTGTGACCACAGTGAAGAAGGACAGAATCTCACACCTTCTCTCACGACCGTCTCTTTCCCTGTCTATGAACTTGGGGAAGCTTCCGTAGAAAAACTGATGAAATTAATCCATGAGGAAAATGTTCCTGCCATCACTGTGGTACATGCACAGATGGTTCTGGAAAATTCCTGTGGATGCAGTCTTACAAAAGAGACTCCTGCTATTTACTTTGAGCAGAAACTGACCAGTCAGATTGCTTCTCTGGAGTCTTCTATTTTAAGTTCCATGAAAATGTCTGCTGAATTCCAAAATATTGCCGACATAGATGAAGCGATGGATCTGTTGGAGAATTACGTTCATTCTATTCCAAACTGTTCCGAATTTTATCTGTGTCTGTACGCCAACTGGGACAGCGTTTCCCAGCACATACTGGAATTAACGGAAAATGAAATGGATTTTGAGCCAAGTCAGGATGAGATTATTTTAAAATTAAGTCTGCGGGATGGCAAAAGACTGCCGGAATGCAGTTTTACCAAGCGTTCCCTCCTGCCGGAACATATCTACAGACAGTCAGATTCTGCCTACCTTTATTTTCCGCTGTTCTTCAAGAATAAGACTTTTGGCTATATTGCCTTAGCTTACGAGAACAACCGCATTGACTATCACTTCCAGCTCGTGCACTGGTTCATGAATATCAACCAGTTATTAAAACGTTTGAGTGACGCAAAACGTACTTCCATCCTCGTCTCTCACTTGGAGGACATTTACACCAAGGATGCGCTGACCGGACTTTATAACAAACACGGCTATCTGCACCGTGAAACGCTGTTACTTCAGGAAGCTGCAGAAAACCAAAGTACTGTGACCTGTTTTCTGTTTGATTTAAACCGCCTGAAATATATCAATGACCACTATGGTCATAATGAGGGGGATTTTGCGATTCAGGTCATCGGACATGCCCTATCCAGTGTCACCCGTTCCACCGATATCTGCGCAAGATTCAGTAGCGATGAATTTTATCTGCTGACAATGGATTACACAAAAGAAGATGCCGATGAACTCCTCACCCGCGTCTATAAGTACTTAGATAATTATAATAAAATAAGCCACAAGGAATATAATATCTCTGCCAGCGGCGGCTATGCCCAGTCCACACCGGGTGCATCCCTTTCCAAAGAAGATGTCAAAGCTTTATTTTCCAAGGCAGATGAACATATGTACCAGCAAAAACAGATTTTTCATCAGGATTTGGATAAATAAGCATTGTGACGGTATTCTGTCGGAGATACTCCACAGGTTGCTTTAAAAATTTTCATAAAATGCTTTTCATTGTCATACCCGACTGCCTGACTGATCTCGATAATCTTCATATCGGTTTCGGTCAGGAGTTTTTTTGCCTCTCTCATGCGGATTTCCTTGAGATAATTCACAAAATTGCTTCCGGTATACTGCTTGAATGAGTAGGAAAACAGGGAGTAATTCATGGAAATATAATTGGAGACAACCGCCATATTCAGATCCTTTGCATAATTTTCTTCTATATAATCCACAGCCATTTTGATTTTCTGTACATTCTTGTTCTGGTCATAGCTGCTATTGATCTTCTCATGAAGCTGCAACACAAATTCCATTACCTTGTCCTCGTAGGAATCGATACAATTTTCACTCCAGATTTCTTTGCATTCCAATAAAAGTTCTCCCTCTGTCTCTAAAGCATTCTGATAGGTTTTCTCTACCTCCGTAAAGAAATCTTTCATACAGCTCTCAAAAACAGCCTCATCAATTCTTCCATTTTTCACTTCATAAAAGAACTGATGAAAACTCTTTTCCAGATCGTCTGTATGATCTGTTCCGATCAACTGGACGCGTTGGATTCTGGCTGCCTCCTCTGTCAACTTAGCGGCCTCCGTGATAAGACCTTCCGGTATCTTTTCCTGAAATACACCGTACTGCGCTTCCACTTTATTGCGGACAAATGCTTTCTTTCGCATCATGACAGACTCCGCATATGCCTGACGGATGCTCTCTAAGCCACAATGCGCCGCACTGATTCCAATGTAACCATCCTGCAATTCGTTTTTCAATAAGAGGGAAAGGTTCTCTGCCGGAACAATAAAAATATCATTGTCATTCATATTTTTCATGAAAATATAATTATCGTCGGACAGTTCTCCTCTCTTGACCTGATTCTGGCAGCACACATAATAATTTCCGGTATAAAAATGATCTGCATACTGACTTTCGATTGTGCGCTGTTCCTCCCCGGAAATCTCATCAGAAAGCATCAGGTGCCGCATCTGCTGATAACCAATTTTCTGATTGTTCTCCTCTTTCTCTTTCCGGCTCTCAATCTCTGCATTGAGTTTTTTTAAGATTTCGGTGATTTTTTCACGCTCAATCGGTTTTAAAATATACTCCCGCACCCCGTTTCTTAACATTTCCACCGCATAGGCAAAATCATCATAACCACTGATTGCCACGGTAAGTGGAATATGTTCGAGGCTCTGCATTTTCTGTACCAGTTCGATGCCATCCATCTTCGGCATACGGATGTCCGTAAACATCACATCAATCTCCTGCTCTTTCAGAATTTCAAGCGCAGTCTCTCCATTGTTGCACTCCATAATGGTCTCGATTGGCACACCACTTCGCATAATCATTGTTTTGATTCCCTGACGGATCATTTTCTCATCTTCAACGATCAAAACTGTTTTCATTATCTTCCTTACCCTCTTCTAATCCTGTATCTCTCTTCTGTCACAGTCCCCTGTGCCTTTATTTTTCACTTATGCTCCGGGTCATTTTCCTCTGACTGTCTATGCGTGATTGGAATCCGGACCATAATTTTTGTATAACACCCCAATTTGGATGCGATCTCGATTCCATACTGATCTCCAAATGCAATATGGATACGGTCCTGTACATTTTTCAGACCAATTCCATTGCCGGAGCCTCCGTTGGAATCAATTTTTCCTGCAATCTTTAACCGAAGCTTCTCCACTTCTTCTTCTGACATACCTTTTCCGGCATCTGTGATCTCGATCACACAGTCATCTCCGTCTAAAATGCCCTTGATATAGATATTTGTGTCCTCTGCCATCTGTTCGATTCCATGATAAATGGCATTCTCGACGATCGGCTGCAGGGACATCTTCGGAATCTCCTGCTTTAATACCTGTTCCGGCAGGTTTAAGGACAAATAGATTTCATAGTCAAACCGCAGGTTGATCAACGCCATGTAGTTTTTAATGTACTCTAACTCCTGCTCCACAAGCACATTTCCTGATACCCACTTCATACTGTAACGCAGCAGTTTCCCCAATGCGGTCACCGCATCAGAAATGGCGTATTCTTCATCAATCTCTGCCATCATCTTAATCGATTCTAACACATTATAAATAAAATGTGCATTGATCTGATTCTGCAAAGCCCGGATCTCAGAATTTTTTGCTAACATCTCACGGTTTAAATTATCTTCCATCAGCTCCTTGATACGTTCCAACATCTTATTGATCTGCGTTCCGAGTTCGCCCATCTCATCTTTGCCACAGTTTTCGATCACGACATCAAGATCACCCTTCTGTACTTTTCGAATGGACTTTAAGATCTCATAAAACTGCTTTAACAGATGCTGCACAATACGGTTGATAAAGAACGCCAGCAATATGATAAATGCCAGCATGACAGCCACAAACACATCACGCATAAAATATACATTATGAACATTTTTTGTGATATCCTTCACACAGATCAGTGTACCGGAGAGTTCGCGCACCTGCATATAAGAGATTACAAGATTTTTTCCATCCAATTTTTTATAAATGGTCTGTATCTTGTCCTCTGTGGGACGCTGTTTTAAAATATCGTCAAGCAGCGCTGAAGATTCTGTCTGCTCTTTCTGTCCAAAATAGGTTACTCCCTCATCCGAATAAAAGAAACTCCACTCATCCTCAATTCCCTCGTACAGGCTTGGAAACATATTCTCCATCGTCATGGCAGACTCGATCACACCAACTTTTCCATTGGCACTGTCAATAATCGGTGTGACAAGTGAAATAATCTTCCGATTCTGGTTCATCGTATAGGAATTGAAAATATTATCTGTGTAATCAAAATTCCAGCCGACATATTTATCCTGCTTGGACCACTCCTGTTTTTTCATACGGGATGCATTGTATAAAATGGGCATCATCTCCTGCACACTGTCATTCACCGCATAGACACGGACACCATACAGCAATGGGTTATTGTTAACTAACCGTTCCAACGCCGACACTTCGTTATTTTTAAAATCCAGCCAGTCGGCCGTAGAGATTTCTCCCCCAATCGCAGATGCATTCAACATTTGAAGCAGGGAATCATCACTTAAGAAAAACTGTGTGGACATATTGATAGAATCAATCTTTGTCTTGATTCCATCCTCATTCCGCTGCATTGTATATTCCATGTAATCCATGTTCTCCTGCACCGCATTCTGCTCCATAACATAGAACAAAACCCCTGCTAACACCCCGATTGGAATCACCATAAACAGAATGATAATACTGGTAAATTTGATATTTAGCTTTGTATTTCGAAACAGCTCTCTTATTTTTTTCATTCGCTAATTCCCATTTTTTCCTTTGCTGCATTCATTAATACTGTTTTCTGTTTCAAAACTTCCTGATAGCCCATGGCATTCCTTTTTCCCACAAATTCTTCAAATATTTCATCAAACTGTGCTTCATTTGATGCGAGAAGAAGCTTTGGCAGTGTCTCACTCCAGAGTTTGGTACATTTTTCATCCATAGCTGCAATTTCAGGACTTGTCGACAAACTCACATCATACTGTCCATTGTAGACTGTATATTTGCATGCCCACACGAGTAACTGTTCAGTAGCAGGACCTGCCTTCTGCTCCCACTGAAGTTGCATGACATTATTCTGCAGCATCCAATAAGCATCATCTGCGCCGTATAACCTGTCGTAAGTCTCCCGGTCGGAATTTAAAATTTTGCTGACGTCCTCTTTTAATACCGGCTTACCATCCACGATATCGTAAGTAACCCCTTCCACACCGAGATAGATCAACATCTGTCCATGCTCACTCATCATATAGTCCATAAACGCTATGGCGCGTTCCGGAAATTTACATTTTTTTGAGATCAGCGTCAATGTCCATCCATTCATATTGTTAGTCGGCAGTGTCGGATCATCCCCATTGGAATTTCTCGGTCCCTCAACCGCCATGTAAATGCTGTCCGGATCATTCTCATACAATGCTTTTTGCTGTGAGATCGTATCACTGTACTGATAGAGCATACAAAAATACCGACCTTTTGCCAGTTTTTCTTCCATCTGTATCCGTGTATCCACAAAGATATCATTGGCAAGCAGCCCTTCCTCCCCCAGTTCACGGAACATTTTTAACCATATAACATACTCTGGGTCTGTATATCTGTCATAATATTTCCCATCCTTTTCCCACGGAACCGCAAGAAAATTCATCAGATATTTGTCAAAGGAAACATTTCCCTGATTATCAAATACATGGGATCCCACCGGGATCAATTTTTCCCCATTCACCTCAGGAAACATCTCTGCCGCTTTCTCCACTGCTGCTTTAAATCCTTCCGGTGTTGTCATATCCGGACTTCCAATTGCCTCATAAATATCTTTACGTACCAGAAACGTCTGATTGGATATGATGTCATCATGCTCTTTCACTTGTTTTGGTGTAACCGTGGAACACGGATATCCATAAATATTGCCATCATCCATTGTATACCAGTTCACCACATCTGCATCTGTGACCTGCCAGAAATAGGCATCATAATCATCTGCAAGTTCATTTAATGCATAGACCATGTTCTCTTCGATCATCTGGTTCACCTGTGGCTCCCAATACCCTAATGTGATCAGATCAGGCAGAGAATCCGATGCGATCAGTGCATTTAATTTTTCTGTTTCATTCCCGATTGGTGTAATAAAATTAATATTTACTCCTGTCTCCTCTGTAATCTTTTGAGAGACTGCATTCTCTCCCCACGGTATTGCAAACCAGGAATAATTGACATACCAGTCTAACGTAACAGGTTCTCCGGCATATTTTTTCCATGCCGGTGTATCCTCATCACCCTGTGAGGTGTCCTCCACCTGAGATGTCTCCACAGCCTGTCCTTCTCTTTCCGCTCCGCAGCCCGTCAAAACATTTGTCATCCCGGCTGTCATGGTCACTGCCATGCCCCATGCGATCATTTTTCTGATTCTGTATGTAACCATAAAACTTCCCCTTTATTTCTGTTTCCAAGTATCTTTATCATACCATTTTCTTTCGTTTCCCGCAAACCCCGACAGAGCAAATTTCCTGTTTTCATGACATTTTCCGAGTTCTTTTTACTTTCTTTTTAAACACACAAAAGCGCTACCCCAATTTTTTGAGTAGCGTTTCTGTTTTTATCTATTTAGAGAAGAATATGGTAAGGAAACTATTTTATGTACTGTCATTATTCTTTTACAGCACCTGCAGAAATACTGCTGATGATGTATTTAGAGAAGAATGCAAATACGAGTAAAATCGGAATAACAGAAATTGCAACGGCGAGATAAATTGCGCCCTGGTTTGCAGTAATATCTGTTGATGCCCTTAAAGTTGCCATCATAACCGGTAATGTAAATTTCTCATTTTTATTTAAGATAATCATAGGTAACAGGTAAGCATTCCATCCACCGATGAATCCCATGATACTCATGGTTGCAATCCCAGGTGACATGATTGGGATTGCGATTCTGTGGAATGTATATAACTCGCTTGCTCCATCAATTCTGGCTGCCTCGATCAGTGAAGGTGGCATAACGGAAAGTACATACTGTCTTAAGAAAAATACGGTTCCCGGTGAAGCAATTGCCGGAATAATCAATGGGATATAAGAGTTTACCAGATGAAGTTTGGTACATAAGTTATAAAAACCGATCAGACCAAGCTGTCCAGGTATCATCATGAAAATTAAAATCGTCATGAATAATACTTTATTTCCCTTGAATTTGTACATTGCCAGTGCATAAGCTGTCATAGCGGAAAAGTATGCACAGAGTAATGTAGATGGAACTGCTACTTTCAAACTGTTCCACATACCTAAAAACAGGTTGAAGTATTTAAATACAGTAGCCCAGTTTTCTTTTAAATAAACACTCGGAATCAGAGTAAATGATTTCATAATCTCAGATCCGCTTCGTGTTGCGTTGACAATCATTAATAAAAATGGAAACATACACACTACACTAAGCAGGATTAGTAAGATATATAAAATTGTTTTTTTGATTTTATATCCAATGCCGTTCATAGTAATCCTCCTTATTTCGTCTTAGATGAAGCCCGTTTTTTTGCACGGCGTGCTGCTGCTTTCTCTTCATCCTGGTTAAACACTTTTAACTGTATAATGGAAACAGCTAAAATGATAAGGAATAATACATAGGCGATTGCGGATGCATAACCAGTCTGTGTTGTTCCTGTTGTAAATCCAAATTTATAGAGATACATTACCACGGTGTATACGGAGTTATAAGATGCCCCTGCCGGATTTGACATCAGATACGGCAGATCGAACATCTGTAATCCACCAATCAGTGATGTGATTGCTACATAAAGTAACATCGGTCTTAATAATGGTAATGTGATTTTTCCAAATACGGTCCATCTTCCGGCTCCGTCAATTGCTGCTGCCTCGAAATAATCTTTTGAGATTCCCTGCACACCAGCCATTAACATAATGAAGGAGTTACCAAACCACATCCAGGAACTGATCACTGCGATGGTCACACCTGCTGTTGCAGATGATCCAAGCCAGTCGACCGGAGTGTAATTTGCACCAAATAACCGATAGATGCTTGCAATAATCTGGTTGAACGTTCCATAACGCCAATCCAGTAATGTCTGAAATAAGAATGCAACAGATGTTGCTGCAATTAAGTTCGGTAAGTAATAAATAATACGGAAAATTCCAAGTCCTTTGATTTTGTATTTGATATCACTAAATACAATGGTAAGTAAAAATGCAAGTCCGAGCTGTAATACGATATTCACACCCCAGATCCTTACCGTGTTCCAAAGCGCTCTCCAGAAAAATTTGTCTGTGAATACACGCTTGTAGTTGTCAAACCAGACCCAGGATGTCACACCGACTCCTGCAATCTTGGCATTTGTAAAACTGAAATATAAGGTTCTTAATACCGGATAAACACTAAAAATACAAAATACAATAACAAATGGTAAAACGAAGAAGTATCCCACGTTATCATATTTTTTCAAACCATTTTTATTCTTTCCCATATTCTGCCATTCTCCTTCTTCATAACTATCTCAGAGGATAGCCATTCTTTTCCTGTACTCTTTTGTCTTTTCTTACAGTCTGCACATTCACTGTGCAGACTGTAAGAAAAATGATTTTGGAGATATTTTTATCTGTTTACTGTGATTTCAGGATATGTTGCTTCAATTGTATCGTAGAAGTCAGAGATTGCCTCATCCTTTGTCTTCTCACCAGTTTTAACAGAAGAGACTGCATTTCCCCAAGCATCGCCGATACCTTTGTCGTATCTTGTTACTTTAGAAGTATCAATGTACTGTGCCTGATCTAACCAGAACTGGTATAATTTCTCACCACCGTAAATCTGGTTCTCATCATCTTTGTGTTTATCAAGAGCTGATTTCAAAGAAACTGTATCACCCTGTGAGTATTCAATCCACCAGTTAGCTGTATCTTCATTTAATGTACAGAATTTTACGAATTCCCAAGCTGTGTCTTTTCTTTCAGACTGAGAAGAAATACCGATATATGTACCACCGTCAAATCCTGCTGCTGGTCCAGAGCAAACGCCCCATAATCCAGATGTCTCGCCTACGTTATCTCTCATAGTAAGTACACCCCAGGAAGGAAGACCAAATGCGAATACAGTTGTTGTATCAAGTCCTTTTGTTGCCTCTGCGAACTGATCTGCATCCCAAACGTTAACGGAATCATCTGCATTAGACTGGATATCTGCTGTTAAGATAGGTACCTCGCCAGCCATAGCCTGATACCAAGGTGTTGACCACTGGCTTGCATATGCTGTTAAGTCATTCTGATATAAGTCAACGCAAAGATCCATGTAATCAATTCTGGACTGGTCAACATTTAATGTTCCATCTACTACCCATGCACTATCACCGGAGAATACGTTCATCTCTGCATCAGAAGAGAAGATTCTGTATCCAGCATCTTTTAATGTCTGAGCTGTCTCTAAGATAGTAGGATAATCTTTGAATAATTTTCCAACTTCGTCCGGATCATCTGTTCCGAATACTTCTTTTGCGATATCTCTTCTGTAGTAGATACCTGCTGGTGTGATCTGGTAAGAGATTGCTCTCTGGATACCATCGTCATCCTGTCCAACCTGCCATACATAATCAACGATCTGATCTGCATAATCCTGTGCATTGTATGGTGCCTGGTTTAAATCCTCGAAGAAACCTGCATCAAAGAAATCCTCTAACATCTTTGGCTCACCAACGATGATATCCGGTTCTTTTTCTCCTGCAAGTAATGCTGTCTGAACTTTTGTTGGGTAATCAGCTGGCTCGATAACCACTGTATCAACCTCTACACCAGTCTGTTCCTGGAATCTCTTACCAAAGTCGATCAAGTCGTTTGATAATGTCCATACAACTAACTTTTCATCGCTGGATGCATTTGCTGTGCTTCCCTTTGTCTCTGTTCCTGCTGCTGCATTATCGCTTGTGCTTGCTGTGTCGCCACATGCTGCCATGGATAATGTCATTGCACTTACGAGCAATACTGATACTACTTTTTTCCAATTCATATATAATCCTCCTTGTTTTACAACATTTGTTGTTTGTTGATAATTGAATTATAAGTTCAATCCCCTCTTGTAAAAATGCTTTAAATTTTAAAATGGTGTCTTTTTTTTAGGTGTCCTTTTTTTAATAAACAATTGTCTGGATACTGTGCGGTGCGATCACACCTTCCACTCCCTGATAACCTGCATCTTTCGTCATTTCACGCAGTGTATAAGGAACTTCTTTTTCGGATTTATTCAAAATGACTGCGACACGCTCTCCATCCGGATTTAAAAACGCAGTCACTTCTATACCGTCGGTGTAGCGGGAAGTACCGATCTTCACTGCTCCCTCTTTGATATAACGGCTGAAATGTCCAATATAGTAATAAGTCAGTCTCTTTTCATAGCTGTCTTCCCCAGGCGCACACATGATTGGTGCCGCACAGAAATTTCCAACATGGTTTGGTCCGCCTTTTACATACTTTCTTGTCTTTTCATCCGCGATCACCTCTTTGAAACGCTGATAACCTTCTTCTTTGTTATGATCCCAGACAAAAATGCCGATATCAGAAAGACCTGCCTCCTCTAACTTCGGTCCGAGATAATCTCTTACAAAACGGCTCTCATCCTCAGATGTATAAATACAGGAATCCCATGTCTGCACTGCCATAGGCTCGTTCTGTACGGTAAGCCATTCGATATCTGCTCCAAAATGTCAAATGTCTCTAACTTATCGTCTCCCTCTTCCACATAAGTGTAACTGCCAAGTGCAAAGTCACAGCTGTTCATATGGATACGTCCAATGTTATAGCGAAGCCCTGTTTTTCCAAAATACGCTTCGATGATCTCATCCTGTTTTTCTTTGCTCATTCCTGCATAGACATGTGCGGCAGCCTCTGTGAGTGCCCCGCCAAAACCGTGAAATGTCTGATACGTTACATCCGGGCAGATGTTGACCACATGCATGCAGTCCCCCATCAGCGCGGATTCTTTTTCTGTTTCTTCCCAAAACTTTTTATTTTCGTAATCCGTTGTGATAATTTTCATCCGGTACCTCCTTTTTCTTATCGAACATCAATCTCAATGGATGTCACAAGCCCCTCACGGACATCCACAGCTATTTTTTCTCCTGCAACACCACTGTTAACATTTGCAACACTTCCGTTCCGATAGATAAATTTCATGGATGCGATCTCATAATGTCCCGGAATGTAATCGGTGACATCTGCAAACTGATACGTTACCTTTGTCTTTCCAAACAGCATGGCAGATACTTTTCCATTTTCCGGGATCAGGTATGCCGGCACTGCAGGCTGCGGTGTGAAATACAGCTCTCCATTTTTCATGGATAAAATATGACTGCCGAACATCATCTGTTTCCACATACTGATAAACTCGATGGTCGATCCACTAAGGCGCGCCACAAAACCTTTGCCATGATATGCTTTGTTTGGATTTTTACTGCTTGCGATAAAGGATGAATTTTCATAAATACTTCTTCCGTACACTTCCTTATCCAAAAACGGAATCGCAGCCTTATGGAAATCCTCAAAAAACGCCTCATACATGCCGTTTCGGATCAGTTCCAGCAGATACTTGTATTCCATATGGAGCCAAATGGATTCATTCTCCAGCCAGCCCGGTGTGAAAGCTCTCGCCCTGCCAAGTTCAAAGGATGTATCCTGCAAAGAGGCGTTGACTTTATACATGGAAAGCTTCTCATCATAGAGATCACTGTGCCGCACCTGTTCATAAAGGTTTGTCTTTTTCTCTTTTCCGGTCTTTAATTTCAGATAGCGGGCCGGTCCTTCCAGAAAATATGGCACTTCCTGAACCATAAATTCTAATGGTTTATAGCCGCCTTTTACCTTCTCATACTCTAAAACTTCATAAGTAAAATAGGTCGGGCAGATGCCATTTCCCAATATGCATGCTTTTTCAATTCCGCATACTACTGTTTCCAGAAAATCATTTAAAATTTTTACAACTTTCTCTGTGGAAACAAGGTATTTCACACCCGATATTCCGGAGAATACATTCTCACGGTAAGCCTCTTTTGCATCGTTGATCTGATTCCAGAAGGAGAGGACTTCGCCCTCTTTTTTCACCTCTTCGGCAGTCGTACAGCCCTGTTTTTTACAGAAGCCAACCGCTTCTTTTTCGCTTGCATTGATCAGGTCAAGCTGCTGTAAAAAATCCGAAAATTCTTCGATCAGTTCCAGTTCTCCCGGATATCGTTTTAATGCTCCGATCGTGTATTCTAACATTCTCGCAAGCTCGTAGGTCTCTGCCATCGAAGAACCAAACATTCCCGGCATACCGTTTAACGCATCATACCAGCCAGGTTTTCCGCCTTCCATCTCCACACCCATGCCGTAAGCGTCCAGCGCGGCAAATTTTACAGCGCAGAGTAACACTAGTTTTTCCAGCAGCGTCATCTTTAAAACTTCTCCGGACTGACCTGCCTCGCGCACCAGTTTTTCTTTCGTATTTCTGTGGCTCTTCTCATTTAATGCATGATACTGTCTCAGACCATTTTCCGTCTCCTCATAACGTCTGTATCTCGGATTGATATTCACCTGTGAGAGGAAGGTCGTGTAATCTCTCTCATACAGTAATTCCTTCTCTTTTTCCGGGAATACTTCGAGATAATCCTCCACAAGATCGAGATTGTAAGTCCAGTGGTCACTCCAGTAGCCCTCTAAGAAATTGCCGTTCACAAGTCCGTCTGCCTGATCGATGATCTGGGAAAATAACGTTTCTGTCTCCTGCTCTCCACACAGTTCCTCTAACTTCCGGCACAGAGCCCCCGGTGTGAATGGTTTTTTGATATATTCACAAAACTCCTGTTTTTCCTGCTCGGTTGTAAATAAATTTTCGTGAAGAGCCAGCAGACTTTCCGCTTTTTCTTCTGCTACCTGATAAGTCAGTTTTTCCACGCCCAGTGGGTTGTAACCATCTAACTGGATCAGGCTGTAAAATGTTTTGATATTCTCCCTTCCCACAAATGGTGCAAAGAAAGTGTCACATCTGCGGTTCTGGTTGACATCCCTGAAATTTCCATTGCCCTGTGAATAAAACTCCGGCAGCATGGAAAAATAGTTGTAATCTCTTTCCAGATCGCCATGTTTTCTGGAGTACATGTAAAAAATCTTATGGTTGCCAAGTTTGATCGGATAACCACCTCTTAAGATATTATCCATATAAGTATACTGGCAATAAGCATCAAAATCTTTCGACGCTGTCTCCGTTGCGATTCCGCTGCAAAGATGTTCTACCAGTTCTTCTGCCTCTTTTGCTTTTGCGTTAAAATAAACTGCGTCCAGTTTTTTGGCTGCATATGCCCTCAACAGTTCTTTGTTCTCCACCTGTCCGATGATCTCATAGAAACAAATGCTCTCATTCGCTGCAAGATCTGCCTCTGTTCCATAAAAACTACATGGCAACTGGTTCATGGTGATCTGCTCTTTTGCGAGCAGTTCTTTTAATGCCGTCTCTTCAAATCCAATCGGTTTCTGTAAGGAAGTATCATAGGAGAATACAACCGTCGGATCAACGACTGGCTGTAATCTCGTACCATCTGCTAGACATCCAATGGAAAAATTACCCCCCTCCACCTTCGTGACTGCGGCGGTATCTGCCATGCTGGCACGCACGCGGAAATACGGGCGTCCCTCTTTCACATCCTCGACCTGCATCCACGCTTTGGATGTCTGGCACATGTTTTTCATACTGTCAATTCCAACTCCATATGGGATCAGTGCCGGCATACCGTCTAAAACTTCTATTTTGGCATGTTCCCCAGTTGTATTGGTAAGTTCTACCTTACGCACCAGTGCACCGATTTTTTCTCCCGGAAGTGTAAAATAGGTTACCTTTGCATTCATGCCAAGGGATTCATTTGTTTCCTCGATTTTTAATCCATTCATGGCAATTTCCATGCAGTGTGCCTGATTTTCATCTGCAAAAAGTTCCGTCACCCTGTCATCCTTTTTCACAAAAGTACGGAATCCTGTGGTTTTCACATTTTGGCACGCCTGATGCGCCGGATAAAATTCCATGATCGAATGATCTTTATTGTCGACTCCGAAACTGACCACGCACTGTCCACGATTTACATAATAACACCAGATAGGAATTCCCTTCTCACCGGAAATGCCTGGAAGAAAGCTTGCAAAAGTGCTCTTTTTTCCATAGTTTTCAATTAAAAATTTTTCCTCTGCCATATTCTTCTCCATTCCATTTTTTTGCAATTGTTTTATAATGTAAGATTTGCCTAGGCAAGAACCACTTCGATCTGATGTGTCTCATTGCCAGAAAGTTTCTCGATCATATTCTTAGGAAGAATTGCCTTATGCTGTTTTGGCACAAAATTTATCTTCTCTCCGTCCACCGTTACATCTGCAATCTGATATTCTCCATAATCCTTTTCTTCGCGGTTCAAATAAGTGATCTTCCAGTTTTTGTCTGCGAACTGCAGTGTAAGGGATGCCTTTTTCTCTTCATCAAACTGCTCTTTTAAAAGTTTTGGTTCTAAGATCATATCACCGACCTGACCTCTTACTCCGAACATCTCTGTGATCACCGTCAGCATATACCAGCTTGCAGCTCCTGTCAGATAATGGTACATACCGCGTCCTCTTCCATTGAAGTATTCCGGAATTCCAGGATAGATGCGGCTTACTTCGAAGTTTGCCGACTGTCTGTACAATGCATGCAAAGACTTATAACCTTCCTTTGCAAATCCACGTTTGTAAAGTGCATTGGCATACATCACTGCCATATGGGAAAAGACTGCTCCGTTTTCTTTATCTCCATAGGAAAATCCAAACATTCTTCCAAGATCTGTCTTGACTTCCCCGAAATCTGTATTCAGACGGTAGCCACCCACTTTTTCATCATAGAGATAACGGTCTGCACTCTTCGTGATCTGCCGGATCTGTTCGTCTGTCGCAGTGCCAGCCATGATGGAAAATACCTGACCGGTTAACATCATGCGGACACCGGTTTTTGTATCTCCTTCTACCTGACGTCCATGATTATCATAGTAACCGTTAAACCAGCCGCTTTCTTCCGAATCCTTTACCCACTCATTTTTCCGGATATGCTCCATTAACCACTCCGATTTGTGACGCAGGTTTTCAGTCAGTTTTTCAATGGAGATCTCTACTTTTTCTCCGCTTGTGTCATGCTCACACGTATGTAAATATTCCTCTAATACATGCAGCTTCTTCTCAACAGAATCGTATAATGCCGGATTATCTTCCAAAAGGATCACAATCTCTGCCAGAATGGAAACCGTTTCTTTTCCGGTTTTCTTCCGGTATGCTTCCAGCAATTCTGCAATATCGGCAAGGTTGCCTGCATAAGCATTGGAAAATGCCACGCTCTCGCCCTTCTCAGAAGCCATATCCAGCGCATCATTCCAGTCTGCGCCGCGCAGTCTTATGTTATTGTGTTCTCCAACTTCATAAAAAGCGGTAAGATTCTGTAATAGCAGATGCTCTAAAATCGTGCCCTCTTCCCGTACGCCGCGCTTGGTCTTCTGCCAGCAGCCATAGGATTCATCCCACAGTGTATCTGTCCTGGTTCCTCTTGCGATCTGTTTGTCTTTAAAATAAGCAGCCTCTTTTTCTAACAGTTCAAGATCTCCGGTCTGGTCAATATAAAACTTTGTTGTGATCATTGGCCATACACCATGATCCATCCACACTCTTGTGATATTATTCCGGTCTGCAACAAACTCTCCCTGTTTACTTCCGATGATCGTTGCATTACTTCCATCTACACGGACACCGGCAAAATTATCAAGCAGCATCTGTCTTACTCCATCCGGATTCATGATCAAAAGTGCCAGACAATCCTGCCAGAGATCACGCCAGCCCCTTCCTCCCTTTCCGTAATCATGATGCGGAAGGAATGAGCAGCCATAAATACGGCGCAGGATTGGCTGAAAACTTACCCAGTGCATAAACTGGTTGAAATCCGAATCTCCAGTATGATAAGCGACATTTACTTTTTCCTGCCAGTATGCCTTTGTTTTTTCCAGTTCTTCCAATACCATTTCTCTGGTTGTATTAGTTTTGGAAAGATTCCTGATCTCCTGAATATCTTCTGTAATTCCGGTAAAGATCAGATAACTGCATTCCTCTTCCGGCTTTAATGTGACCTCTGAAAAATGAAGACCTCCAACTGCCTCTAATCCTTCGATCCTTGTTCCTGCTTTGACACCCTCTGCATTTTTTACAATGGCATATGGTCTCTCAAAGTTACCGCCCTCTCCGACAAAATCCTCTGCTGTCGGATAAAAATCTACCGGCTTTTCTCCATTGCCACTCCAGCCCACGCAGTAATAAGTCATATGATTGACCTGATGTCCTCTCTCATCGAAAGACAATGTCGGTGTCACCAGAACGCCTGTGTCTGTCGTTTCAATTCTATGTAATAAAGATGTTACATGTCTGTGGTCACGGATATTGTCCGCGCTTCTTCCATATAATGGTATCGCCGCCGTCGGTGTAACTGTCTGTGCCATGCGTCCTGTGTTTGTGATCGTCACCAGCATGACCTCAACGTTTTTCTCTACTGGAATAAAAGAAAGTATTTCTCCGCGAAGCTGATACTTTTTGGATTCCCTTGTCGTCTTCTGCCACATAAATCCGGCTGTCACTTCACTGTCATCCTGCATTGCCGTAAATTTCTTACTTAACGCTTCTGCTGCATTACCAGTCAAAGACCAGCTTCCGATTCCCTTCACATTGCACCAGAAGTTTCTGCTGTTCCGGTTATTGACAAGATTTTCTGCACTTACCGGCTCCAGTAAAAATGTATTCTGATCTATCTTCGCATCACCGCCGAGATTCGGTGTTAAGGAACTTTTCAACCCTGCTTCCCCTGCAATTGGAAAATAAAGATAGCTGATATTTTCCGCTTTTTTCAAATGGAATGTTCCCTGTGTATCTTCAAATTGATATCCTTTCATCCTGATCCTACCCTTCCTACTTTGATATTTTTATTCTAAAAAAAGCAAGGCACAAAAAAAGGATACTCTTTTTCAAAAAGGTATCCTTTTTTTATATCTTACCGGATCAGACCGTTCTCATATTCACAGATCACATTTCGTTCTCCTGCAAAAGTCACCGAATCTCCCGATTCATTGATAATATGATTCATGCCCGGATATCCGGTCAGCATCACAGTACAGATATTGTGTACTTTCACTCCATTCTTATCCGGTACCTCCATGGCGGTGTCAAGTTCCACGGACGCATCACGGTTATACAGATAAACGCCAAGCCCCCATGCTTCAAACGTATCCACATCGTCATCCACATAAAAAGAAGCGTACCCATTCTTCTGTCCCTCATGGCTCATCCAGACCTCCTGGGTTGGAACATCATATGGGATCTCGCTCTGATACATATACACTTTTCCGTAATCTCCATTCCATACCGTCTGATACTGTTCAAAATGTTCTACCATCAGCGCATACATCGTGACATCATCTCCGTTGATGATAATTCCATTTTCTGCCTCGTTTTTCTCCCACGCCACATTGTCTCCGTGGTCTGCACGCCATACCCAGAAGTTATCCCCGACCACATGGCTGCTGTTGATCGTAGCGCAGCACTTGACGCTTACCGGTGTGTCTGTATCTGTTCCTCCGACACGGAAAAACAGATCGCTTAAATAAATATTTTTCCCATTATCCTCGGATTTCTGGTCCCCGCTGCCAACGACAAGAAGATTGTCCGATTTTGTTTCCCCGGCATCAAAAAGCAGTCCTGCAAGGATCAGTCCCTGTACATCCCCTGTTTCCAGACAGACATTTCCTTTTGCTGCACGCAGGGTTGCCAGTCCCATGCCAAGCACGATCGTATCCGGGCGGTTTACGACAATCGGTTCCTCAAGGTCATAAATTCCAGGTGTCAGAAGCAGATTTTTTCCTTCTTCCAATGCCTGATTCATCGTCTCTGCCGTATCTTTCTCCGGCTTTGCAACGTAAAACTGGTCAATCGGGATTTTTTCTCCCTCACTGCCATTTTCCCAGGAAACACCGACAGCATTTTCCCGTTCTTTTGGCACATAGACCATATAACCTTCCTCATCGTCATAAATCAAAAATGGTTTTTCCTGCATGGCTTCAGTCTTCTCCACCTCTGTATACGGAACGACCGGCCAGGTTCCGGTTGGATTTTTTCCTTCTTCAGTACCGACAAAGACCATATTCCAGTTAGAACCCATCCACGCTTTCCAGTTACAGTTTCTGGAAAGCCACTGCTGCTGTGAGCCGGAATCCGTCATCAGATCGGTGTTGGAGTCCGCCAGAAATCCACCACTGCACCATCCGTATTCATCATGTAAAAATAATGCACCATCGACCTGCACTCTCCGCATAAACGTTGCCTGTGAAACCGCCCACATGGTATTTGTTTCCAATTCCATATTCTCTACTCCGCGCCAGAAATTACAGCATGCATTGTGATTTGACGGATCATCTGAAAGCCATCTTGCGGTGCATTGCAGACTCTGTAATTTTGTGTCTGTCGGAAGTTCTCCAAGTCCTGCCACCTGTGTGTAAAACCCAACATTCACCTCGATCGTTTCATCATACTCTCCCGGCATAAAATAGATGGCATAACGCTCCTCTCCAAACTGATTTGCTTCCTGTTTCTCATAAATAGCATCTAATGTTTCTGCCACCTGCTTTGGATCATCCTCCGGCGAAAAGATATAGGTATTCCCGCCAAATAATTCTGTGTGAAACTCTGTATCCCTTGTTGTCATATCTTTTGTATCCATTTTACTTTTTTCCTTTGTTCCGCACCCCATCATAAGCATACAGGCTGCCCCGAATAGAAGCAGCATTTTCCCATAGTGTCTCTTTTTCATGTTTTTTTCCTCCCTGTCCCTTATTCAGCATAACGGTATCCGGGCACAAAAAAAGGTCTCCTTTTTTCACAAAGGTATCCTTTTTCCATATAGAAATATTTTTTTAAAAGTACTCCATAATAAAGTTTTTCTTTGGATAAAAAATCTGCCCGAGGGTTCCATTCTGTATTACCTTCTGATCCAGTATCTCTACCGAATCGTAATCTGATATCTCACCCTCTGCAAATCCCCGGAAAATACCGTGTGCAAAATCTGCAATATCCATGGTAATCTGCGGCAGCTGATCCTGTGGCATACGCTCAATCGCAGTCAGTGTTCCGTTGGTAAAACGAATCCAGTAGCTGCCGTTATTTTGTGGTAACACAGAATCTTTTATACCAAGGATCAACTGTCCGGTTCCCTGATAAGCTGCTTTTTTTAACACACGTTCCACATTCACCACTCTCACCATGCCAAGCGGCATCTGATTTTCAGCAAAAGCTCCCAGAGACCATTCTTTTACCAGATATTCCATCGTCTCGCATGCAGGAATCGTAAAGAGCACTCTCACATGATCACTTGCCATTGTCTTTACCAGTGATAAAAATCCCTGAAGTCCTTCTTTCTCTGCATAAACTAACCGGGTGCAGACAACGATCTGCCCCTCATCCCGCATTTCTTTATGGATTGTAAAATAAGCTGTCGGCTTCCGGTTACCCCGGTAATACAGATAGGTAAACTCCTGATTCTTATACGGATTAGCTTCTGTCACAAACGCATATTCATAACTTTCATTATGGATCATACTGTTATACTTTACTTCCCATGCTTCGTACAACTGCTTTACATCCGAAAGCACCTGTTTCCGGTTGGATTCATCCACCAATACAAAATATCCATCTTTCAGATCAAAAGAAGGAATCATGGACAAAAGATAATTACACTGCTTTCCGAAACATCCCATCTCAAAGCCGAATTTCCGATAGTACACACTGGAAAATGGATATAAATAGGAAAAATCAACTTTTTCTTCATATAAATCTGCAAGCATTTTTTCAAAGCATCCACGGATACCGCCTCTTCTGCGATATTGTGGCAGGGACGACACTCCACCGATTCCAGCCATCTTTGTTAAATTTCCATCAAAGTTCATCTCATAGGAATTGACAGAGAGACAACTCATCATTGTTTTGTCATCATCTTCAAATGCCGCATATTTATTTAACGGTGTATCGTCTTCTCTTGATTTTGGGCTGCTTACGGTATCTTCATAAACCTTCATTGCCGAATCTTTATTATCGTAAGTAAATTCAAAAGCCGTAGCAAATAATTCTTTCGTTCTTTTTAATTCTTCCGGTTTTATTTTTCTGACAATCATAATCCTCTTCTTTTCTTTCTGATAAAACTGCAGCCGGCAGAAAAATCAGCCGGCTGTAATTTCTAAAAATTTTATTTCTAGTTTCCTTTTGCTGCCATGAACTCGTCTAACTGTGCATTTGCATCATCTAAGATATCGTTGATTCCGGCATCATCAAGTTTCTGAAGGAATTCTGGAAGCTTTTCATCTGGATCAACTGCACCTGTGCAGAGTGGAAGCATGTATTCTGCTACAACGTTTGCTACAGAACCCATCTGTGTCTCACAATTTGTTGCATCGTAAGCATATCCTAAGATTGGAATCTGTTTTGCTGTTCCATAGTAGTTCTTGAATGTGGTCCAGAACTCATCGCCCTGTGCGGTTGTTGCTGGAAGGATTGTTACGTTACCCATACCATTGGTCCATGGCTGGTAGTCAGCTCTCTTGTCTGTAAATTCTACAAGACCGTCTTTTAATTCGTAATGAACACCTTCAATACCATAGTTTAACATAGTCATAAGGTAAGAATCTGTGTTTAATAAGTTCAGGAACATCATTGCTCTTTCCGGATTCTTAGATGCGGTAGAGATAGCCATCATAGCACCCTGGGAAGATGTTGTATCAACGTAAGGTTCTGTACAAGGAACCATCTTAACTTCAATCTTACGCTCGTCAGAAGCCTGAAGTTCATATCCTAAAGCATAGGACTGTGTTCCGATTAAGTACTCGCCTGTCAACTGTTTTGCAGTTCTTGTATCATTTGCCTGGTTTGCATTTGCCATAGCCGGATCAATGTAACCTGCCTCGAAGAAATGGTGTGTTCTCTCAGCAAATTTCTTGAACTCATCTTTTGCAAATTTGTTTAAAATCTTGTTTCCATAAGAAGTCTCTTTGGATACATCTTCCGGATTCAGATAGTAGGACATGAAGTTTCCTGTTCCACTGTCACCAGTTACGATGATAGAGTTGTCTACCATTCTCTCTAATACAGTACCTTCTACTAATAATGGATAGAAATCAGATCCGCCTGCTTCTTTTGCTTTTGCAAGCATCTCTTCAAATTCATCACTGTAATAATCAAGATGTTCTACATCTGCATCTGTGTAACCAAGATCTCTCATTCTTGTCATATTGACATCCCAGCAGTTCTGGGTTGCAATATCTTTGTATCCTGGAACGGCATACACACCATATCCGTCAGAACCATTGATAGTTGCACCATTTGTCAACACTTCCGGGAGGACATCCCAGAGATCAGATGCATATTTCTCGATCAGGTTATTCTCAGGATCATCTAATCTTACCCAGTAACCGTCACGTGCGAACTTGTTATATTCGTCAGCACTCCAGGAACAGGTAAAGTAAATATCCACATCATCTCCACCCTGTAAGGAAAGAACCGCATTCGTATCGAAATCACCCCATGTTCCCCAAATTGGTTCTAACGTTACGTTGATCTGCTGCTGTAAATATTCATTTACTTTCTCTAATACCTGACTGTCGTCTGTGACGTTACTTCCATGGAAGTACATCTTTAATGTGACAGGCTCTAAATCGGATGCTGCAGTTGTATCGCCATCCCCACTGGCTTCTGTGCCTCCGGTTGTTCCTACTGCATTACTGTCTGCTGCCTGGTTGTCGCTGCCACATGCCGTCATGGATAAAAGCATTGCAGCAATAAGTACGCTTGATACAAGTTTCTTTTTCATGAAAAAACCCTCCTTGAAAAATTTGATTTATGTAGTCGGCTTCATTGCCGTATCTACCTGATAAAAATTGTTTGTGAATCGTTCTGATATTTTTTATACATCAGCCCTTTACGGAACCGATGGTAAGTCCGGAGATAATGTATCTCTGGAAGAATGGATAAGCACAGGCGATTGGAATTACGATCAGTACAACCAATGCCATTCTGAGGCTGTCCTGTGGCAGAGAACTCATAATGTTTGCTGCCTCAGCTCCAATCATGGAACTGTTCTTTACAAGGAAATCTACCTTGGTCTGCATCTGCATCAACAGGTACTGTAATGGTATATATTTTGCATCTTTGACATAAAGCATTGGAATAAACCATTCATTCCAGTATGCAAGTGCTGTCAGAAGTCCTACTGTAGCAATACCCGGTTTTGAAATTGGAATAATAATTTTAAATAAGGTATTGTACTCTCCACTGCCATCGATCGCTGCCGCATCAATCAACTCGCCCGGCACAGAGCTCTGGAAAAAGGTTCTCATAACGATCAGGTTAAATGGATTTAATAACATCGGAACAATAATCGCTGCGTAGCTGTCGCTTAAACCTAACACTGTTTTACATACAACGTATGTCGGTGCAAGTCCTCCACCGAAGATCATAGTGAAGAAACAGAAGAAAGTGAAAAACTTACGATATTTAAAGTCTTTTCTATATAACGCATAAGAATATAAAATTGTTACCAGAAGACTGAATATCGTTCCTGCTACTGTGATAAAGAAACTGTTAAAATACGATCTCCATAACTGATCTCCCAGTTTCCAGATATAACTGTATGCCTCAAGTGACCACGATGTCGGCACAAAGGAATAACCGATTTCGCGGATACTGTCCTGTGACGAAAATGAAATAACGATAACAAATATAAATGGTATGATACATGCCAGACAGAACAGCAGCATAATCAGATGAAAGACACATTCTACCGGTCTGCTGACGGCATTTATTTTTCTTTTTTTCATGATAAACCTCCTAAATACTGCTAAAACAGACTGCTGTCTTCATCAATTTTCTGTACTACCTTGTTTGCAGTGATAATACAGACAAATCCTACAAGGTTCTGTAGCAATCCGGCTGCGGTACTCATTCCGATGTTATTTGTAGATGTCATAACACGGTACACATAAGTATCAATAACCTGTGTTGCTGAATACAGAGAACCTGAGTTCAACGGTACTGTGTAGAACAATCCGAAATCGGAATTGAAGATCTTACCTACATTCATGATCAGAAGGATACAGATCATCGTTCTCAAATGTGGTAATGTCACATAACGGATCTGCTGCCATTTGGTAGCTCCGTCAATGCTTGCTGCTTCATACTGGGAAGCATCAATACCTGTGATTGCTGCCAGATACAGGATGGTTGAATATCCTGTATTCTTCCAGACATTACAGATGGTTAATATGTATGGCCAATACTTCGGTTCGCTGTACCACTGGATTGGTGTCATGCCATGTGCACTCATCCAGTGTGTCAAAAGACCTCTTGTCGGATCTAAGAATGCTAAAACGAAGTAACTTGCAACTACCCAGCTTAAGAAGTATGGGAAGAACATCATTGTCTGATATGCCTTTGCCACAAACTTCTGTGTGATCTCATTTAAGATAATTGCAAATGCAACGGAGACAACCAGTCCAAGTATGATCCAGAGTACGTTATATCCAATTGTGTTTTTGATATAGACCCATGAATCATTCGTTGCAAAAAGGAATTTGAAATTTTTAAGACCTACCCATTTACTATGCATCAGGTTATTCCAGAAGCTTGGTGCCTTCGTGTAAACCTTATAGTCTTTGAACGCCAGGATGATTCCTGCCATCGGTAAATACCTGAGTAATAAAAACCAGATTGCCCCGGGCATTACCATCGATAAAAGAATGAGCGTTTTGCTCTTACTTGCAGATAACTTTTTCTTTTTCGTTTTTTCTGCCATTTGTGTTTCCCCCTTTATCTTCCCTTCTCTTGATACTAATATTGTATCCTCATACCCCTTTGAAGTCACGGCACGTGATTGTTGTTTTTTGCATAATATTGTGAATCCAAATGCCAAAATCGACAACTTTCATGGCAACATGCACAAAAGAATACAAATGATTTTTGAAAAGGCATAGAAAAAAGCCGGAATCTTACGATTCCGACTTGCCTGTTTTTGTCATTTAGCTGTGCTATTTATTTGTCTTCCATAATCATCTGATTCCGATATTCATTGGCTGAGATACCGTTGATCTTCTTAAACACTCTGGAGAAATGCGCCATGTCTAAAAAACCGACCTCATCTGCAATGTCGCCGATCCGGAGCGACGGATCTTTTAACAGCTCCTTGGCTTTCTCAATCCGGATACCGTTCAGGATTTCCGAAAAGCTCTGTCCGGTCTCCTTATTCAAAAGCTTACTCAGATGCCACTGGCTGACATACGTTTTCTCCGCCACATCTGAGAGGAGTATTTTTTCCTTATAATTTTCTTCCATATAGTTCAAGGCATTCCGCACAATGAAGTTACTTGCAATATGTTCATGCTCCTCCACCTCTTCCACTTCATCTGTGCTGCCACGATTCTGCTGTTTCGCACAGACACTGCACATGTACTGGATCGCCTCCTCAATCTCATCCATGTTGGAAGGTTTTAGCAGAAATCTGGCAACTCCAAGGCGGATTGCCCGCTGTGCATACTCAAAATCACGGAATCCGGTCAATATCGTCACCTGCATATCCGGGAATTCTGATTTTAATGCTGCCACCATACTGAGACCATCCATCTCCGGCATGCAGATATCCAAAAAGATCATATCCGGCCGCTCTTTTCGGATCTTCTCGATTCCCTCCAGACCGTCATGCGCGGTATTGACCACCTGGCAGTCATATTTTTCCCATGCAACACTTCTTGATAAACCCTCCACGATAATCGGCTCATCATCAATGATCATTACTTTATACATACTCATTCTCCCTCTGATTCCATATGTTCTATCTGCTCTGTACTTTCAATGCGCTCTGCATTTTCCGTACTTTCTTCTAACTCTGCATTTTCCCGATAACTTATGTTTTCCTCAAACACTTTGTCTAACAACGCTTTTGCAGAACCTCCCTCCGACACATTCAATATACCTGAGATCAGTGTTGAGTATGCCGCCGGATTCATGCGGGCATCGGTCGGAAGCACGGTGCCGGACGCACTGTCAATATATCTGCGCGCCGATTCTGCCAGCGGTGTCAGATGTTTTACTGTGGTGACATCGGTTGCCGTGATCGTGACCGCACCCACACATTCCCAGTACTTCTGCACCGCCTCACGCGAGGTATTCGCCATGACAAACTCAACGGCTGCCTGCCTTCTTGCAGGGTCATTCCAGGCTCTCCTTGTAATGTAAAATCCGGTGGTCATTCCTCCCACCATCATATTCTTCTGTGCCTTCTGATCTTCCACCCCCGGAAAAGAAACTACAATTGTATTATCCTGATCTTTAATACTTGACAAATACCAGCTTCCCTCTAACAGCATTGCTGCCTTTTTATCCTGAAAAAGTCTTATCACATAATCATTGTTCACGGTATCGGTATTATCCGGGAACGCCCCTGCTTCGCGCAGTGTCTGAAATGTCTCAAGACCTTTTACCCAGTCCTCCGGTGCCGCCTCATACTGTGCTTTGTAACCGTCCACACCGGCAGTATATAACAGCAGGTATTCCATCCAGTAATGCGGCACATTTGTCAGTGAACAGGCGATCGGGACAATGTCATGCTTTTGAAATTCCTCAATTGCATACAACATTGAATCCCAGTCCGTTGGAACCGGAATACTGTATTTTTCAAAAAGATCGCGGTTGCAATACATTCCCTCCCAGTATCCGGTAGTAGGTACTGCCCGCTTTACGCCATCACTGTTCGCCGCCTGATTTAAGGCTGAGTTTTTCGTATCTTTTGCATAGTCCGGGTACTCTTTCTGTATTTCTTCCACGGTCATGAATTTTCCTGTCGCTACAAGCTGATCCGCTGTTGCATCTGTAAAAAACTGTATGACATCCGGCTCATTTCCGGCACAGAAATCTGCCGCAATGGAAGATTTCCATTCTTCATCTGCCGTGCGGGACTCGTCTTCTAAAATCACATTTTTATGTGCTTTCTGATATTCCTGCTTAATCTCCCCATAGGTCTCTGCACTTTTATCAGTTCCGCCAAACATTGTCATCACCCGGAGTGTTACCGGATTATCCTCCACCACCACAGATGTTTTTGTTCTGCCACAGCCAACGGATGTACAGAGCAGCGCTGCTGCCAATAATAAACTGATCTGTTTTTTTACTTTCATGATCAATTCTCCCATTTTCTCTTTCTAATCCTGCAATTCACTTTCCAATGGAATCACAATTCTCGAGACAATTCTTCCATCCTCAGTCTGCATCACTTTCAGTCCATACTCTGCACCAAAAATAAGGCTGATACGTTTATTGACATTATAAATTCCAATTGATGTATGTACCCCGGGCTCTGATTTGTCCAGCCGGCAATCGCCCGCAATAATCTTCTGGATACGCGCCAGTTCTGTTTCCGTCAGTGGTTTTCCGGTATTGATAACATCAATGTTCACATTTGCACCATCGCGGTAAATTTCAAGCCAGATCGTACCGGAGCTTACTTTCTCAATTCCATGCTTGATCGCATTTTCCAAAAGTGGCTGTAAGATCAACTGCGGCACATAGATCTGCTGTAAGCTTTCATCAATGTTCCGCTCCACTTTTAACCGCTGTCCAAAGCGCATGGACATAATATATAAAAAAGCATCTCCACAACGAAGTTCATCTGCAAGGCGCACCAGCCTGTCATTCCTGCGGTTCATGCTCGAATCCAGAACAGTTCCCAACGACTCGATCATCTTGCAGACCTCAATATCATTGTTCATTCTCGCCTGCCAGTTCATCATTTCCAGCGTATTATTCAAAAAATGCGGGTTGATCTGTGCCTGCAATGCTGCGATCTGTGCATCCTTTGTCGCCATTTTCTCCATATAAACGGTATCAAACAAATGTTTTACCTGCAGTGACATCGCGTTAAAAGAAGAAACCAGACTGTCAAATTCCATATTCGGCATCTTCTCTCCATCGATAACACTTCCGAACTTTCCATCCTTGATCTCCATGGAAGCATCCATCAGACGTTTTAGCGGATGTTCGATCTGCCGGCTCAGGTAAAAATAAGTCAGAAGCATCAGACATGCCATTGCCACTAACGTAATGATCACAATCACATTCAGATGTGCAATGCCGGAATACAGTTCTTTCTCATCCATCAGATAATAGATTGACAGCTCGTAATTATCTGTTGCCGCATAAAAAGCATACCCAGCATAATTCCGGTCTGTAATTCCTGTCACACGCTGTCCCATAGTCAGTCCCCGGTTCACCTGCACTAACTGATCATAGACATTTTCTTTCTTCTCATCTGCCTCATCTGCATGTTTTCCCTTTGTCAGATATTCCGCTTCTCCATTCACAGAAATACGGATATTCTGTGACTCTTCTAACGGAATTTTCTGAAATAAACTGCTCCGGTTGATTCCGACCACGAGCGTTCCATATTTTTTGTAATCTTTTACCGTATAAAGATTCCGCATAAGATAAATCTGATTGTCGATAATATAGACTTCCACATAGTCACTGTCTTTTTGCATGACCTCATCTACGACCGGCTGCACATATGTCATATAGTCCTCATAACTGTATCCGTTTTTGCCGGAATAACAGCTTGCAGTCTCATCCCCTGTCACATAAAATGCATACCGTGCGATCTGGTCATCCATATAAAATTTGGAGATTAAAGAAGCCTTGATCGATGTCAGATAATCTGCTCTTGTCACTTTCCCTTTGGCGTATTTGTCGAACATGCTCTCCCATTCCCCTTCATAGGTAGGCTTCTGCATCTTCGTCACCGCCTCGTCAATCTCATTCATCACAAGCACACCGGAAACATTGACCGCATTCTTGATCAGATTGTCTGATTTTTCAATGTATGCATTCTGATAGGTATAAAAGATAAAAAAAGAAAAAACTGCGATTGGTATCAGCCAGGATGCTACAAAAACAGCCATTAATGTGATCTGAAGTGACGGCAGTTTCTTACTCCCCCATTTTTTCATAACAATTCGCTCCACTCTGAAATCTTGTCTTAAGTATAGCAGAATCCAACATTTCCTTGCAACTCTTTCCACACTGACAAAAGGGGATATGCCAACGGCATCCCCCTTTGCTTGCACTTTGATTCCAGTCTGTGTTTATTTTAATCCCAAAAAGTCCTCATATAGTTCCACTATTTTTGCAGCGTCTGCGGTATCCGGCATCTCGGCAAAAATGCGGAGCAGCGGTTCTGTTCCAGAGAATCTGGCAATCACCCAGCCGCCGTTTTCAAAATAAACTTTGCTGCCATCCAGATAACTTACATGATCGATTTTAAATGGAAGCTCCGGAATCCGTTTTTCTTCCAGAAGCACTTTCCGGATCTCAGCTTTCTTCTCATTGGAGAAATGATAATCATGCTCCTCCATGGAGATTGCACCGTACTGTGCCTCGATCTCTTTGATGATCTCGGAAAGTCTCTTTCCGGTCACTGCGATCATTTCTACTAAAAGCATTGCCGCATAGATTCCATCTTTTCCTTTGATATGTCCACGGACGGTCAGTCCACCGGAAGATTCACCGCCGATCACGGCATCTGTCTCATTCATCTTAGCTGAAATATGTTTGAATCCAACTGGAACTTCATAGCATTTTTCACCAAACTCTTCTGCAACCTTATCCAAGACACATGTAGTACAGATATTTCGTACTACCGAACCGTGCCAGCCTTTGTATTTTTCCAGATAGTAATATAAAAGTACCAGAATTTCATTTGGATGCAGGAACTTTCCAGTATCGTCAATAACACCGATACGGTCTGCATCACCGTCTGTTGCGATTCCGATGTCAAAGCCACGGTCTACCACAAAATTCTGCAGCTGGTATAATGTTGCCGCTGATGGAGAAGGAAGTTTTCCTCCAAATAACGTATCATGTCTGTCGTGGATCGTCTCTACCTCACAGCGTGCGGTCTGCAAAATAATACGGAGTGATGTCTCACTGACACCGTACATCGGATCTAACGCCACACGCAGTCCGGTGCTTCGGATTGCCTCCATATTGATTTCTGCCATAATGCTGTCAATATACTCATTCAACGGATAGATTTCTTCAATCAGTCCTTTTTCCTTTCCTTCCTCGTACTCCATAGCCTCTACCGGCTCTTTGATTGCCTGGATGTATTCCTCGATTTCTTTTGTCTGGAACTCGTCTGCGTCTCTTCCTCCTGCAGTAAACACTTTAATACCGTTGTAGATTGCCGGGTTATGGCTTGCCGTGATCATCATTCCATACGGAAACTCATGTTTCATCACGTAAAACATCACAAGTGGTGTCGGTGATGATTTATTGATCAGATATGCCTTGATGCCTTCTGTTGCAAATACAACAGCCGCCCACTGCATTGCCTCTTTGGAAAGGAATCTTCTGTCATACCCCATGACGATTCCTTTTTCTGTCACGCCTTCATCTTTCATCTTTGTTGTGAGAGCTTTTGCAAGCGTCTGAATATTCTGTTTTGTAAAATCATCCCCGATAATGGCTCTCCAGCCACCCGTACCAAATTTAATCATAAAAATCCCCTTTCTGCCTATGACTGTTATCAGGCAATGCGAAACTCCAATTTAGTTTATGAAGATTGTGAAGAATTAACAAAATTTTCGAAAACATGCTTCCGCTACGTGTCGCTGGTAACGGTACTAAGAAGCCAGTCACGACTACTGTCGCACCTGCCTTCTAAGTGCCGACCGCTCCCCAGTGTTTTCTCAAGCTTTTGTCAATTTTTCACAATTCAATCTACTGTATCTATGAGTTTCGCAATTCTATTATTAACAATTACAATTTTTAACCCATGATTATTTCTATAAAGTGCTCCGTTCCTGCTTTTTCTGCCGGAATCTTATCTACCTTTTTGTGATCCACATAGATTTCTTTCACGCCCTTCATCACACCGGCTTCGTTTTTGACGAGTATGTGATATACGGCGCCTCTCCAGTTACGGATTGCCTTAAATTCTTTCCAGTCTGCCGGAATACATGGATCGATCTCCAATGTATCAAAGTCCGGACGGATTCCAAGCATATATTGCGTTGCGGAGAAGTATGCCCAGCCGCCGGAGCCTGTCATAAATGGATGTCTTGCACGACCAAACGCTGTGTGGTCTTTTCCAACTACAAACTGGCAGTATGAATATGGCTCCGATTCACGGATCTCGATCATGTCATTCTGCCAGTATGGGCAGAGCGCATTGTAATACTTCATCGCCATATCTCCACGTCCAAGTTTACACTCTGCTGCCCACGCCCATGGATTTGGATGTGAAAAAATTGCAGAGTTCTCTTTTAATCCCGGATATACTTTTGTGATAAATCCGATACTTGTGTCCGGTTTTGTATATGCCGGTGTATTCAAAAGGATTCCGTAAGGTGTATAAAGATATTTATCTACTGCGTCCATAGCTTTCACTGCTTTGTCGTGATCTGCTGCACCGGAAAGTACTGCCCAAGCGTTCGATTCCAGATGGACCTTTCCTTCCTCATCTTCCATGGTTCCAATCTTTTTGCCTTTTTTCGTGATACCGCGGATATACCATTCTTTGTCCCAGAGTTCTCTGTCACAGGCAGCTTTTACTTTCTCTGCAACTTTTTTATAATGCTCTGCATCTTCGGTACGGTTTAAGTACTCTGCCAGTTCAATAAAGTTCTGCAATGCCCAATAATGCAGGAAGGATACCATCGCACTCTCTCCTCCGCCAAGGTTTAAGCAGTCATTCCAGTCTGCCCGGAGTCCCTTACAGATACCGTCTGCACCAACCTGTTCTTCGGAGAAGTTCAAAATTGCCTTCATATGGTCATAAACTCTGTCCTCACCTTCATCGGCATACGGAACGATCTTATCTGCAAAAGAGACATTTCCGGTCTCTTTGATGTATTCGACGATGGAAGCGATCAGCCACAGTGCATCGTCAGAACATGCATCTTCCGGTCCGTGGATACGGTCTTTTTCAGAAGTCGGGATAACGGTTGGTGATTTAAACTCATCCTCAGATGTTTCCTCTTTCTTCTCAAACCATGCCGGATCAAACAGATGCAAACCATAGCCTTTGGAAACCAGACCATTTAATAGTTCTTCAATACGCTGTCTGCATTTTTCCGGGTTGGAGTGCGGAATCGTCATTGCATCCTGTGCCGTGTCACGATAACCCAGACCGGTTCTTCCACCAACTTCGATGAAGGAAGCAAATCTTGAGAACATGACATTGATCTCTGACTGATATAATGTCCAGGTATTGATCAGTGTGTTCATTCCCTCATTCGGTGTCTCAATCTGTAATTTGCTGCATTTTCTTTCCCAGTAGTTATGTAATTCAGCAAATGCTCTGTCCACATTTTCAAAATTACTGTATTTCTCACGCATCACTTTTCCGGCTTCGCGATTTCCTTCACCCAGCATGAAAATGAAACGTTTTTCCTCGCCCGGCTGTAAAACGATATTCTTCTGTAAGGAGCCACAGTGGTTGCCGCCCTTTTCAAAAGAACCGCTGCATTTGCCGTTGATCACTGCAACCGGATTGTCCTCCGTGTGATACATACCAAGGAATTTATCTCTCATGCAGTCAAAACCGTCCGGTTCAAAATTCGCAGTAAAATACTGATATCCATCCGGTTCATAGAACAAATCTTCCTCTATGATTCCGTCTTTGTAAGAGCTTCCTGCGCAGTAAAGACTCATCTGGAAGTTCTGATTATCAATGTTAATGGAATGGAACGAAAATTCCAGATAAGAGAAAAGGCTTAAATCTCTTACTTTTTCTCCGTCATTTTTCACTCTGACATCCCACAAAACCACATCATCCCCGATTGGGACAAACAATGTCTGGGATGCCTTAATATGATCGTACTCACATTCATATGCCGTGTAGGACATTCCATGCCGGCACTGATATTTCGCTTTGTCTAAATCTTTTGCGACTGGCTGCCACGAAATACTAAAATAGTCATTGGTTCCGTCTTCTTTCTTCTCGTTATCACGAATATATACATAATATCCCGGCCGGTCCATTGGAATACTGTTTCCATGGAAACGTGTGATTCTGTGATACTCCGGACTCTTATAGAAAGAATATCCTCCTGCTGTATGATTGACAACCACAGCCAAATTCTCTACCCCAAGATAATTTGTCCAGGATGTCGGCAGATCGACTTTCTCGATCACATACTCTCTGTGTTCATTATCAAAATGCCCGTATCTCATAAAAAAAACCTCCTGCTTTGCATTTATACCTTTTTGATACTTTGAGTATAAATACAAACCAGAAGGGTTTGAATTGTTCTTTGTGTGAATATTTGTTTTTTATTGTGATTTGACAATTTTTGTATTTTCACATTGTTCATTTATGGAACAATTGCATCCTAAATTACAACATAAACTGTGCCACCACATAATTATTTAAGTCCATACCTTTATCCGTCAGGTAAATACGTCCCTCACGTTTTAAGAGAAGTTCTTCCTGTTGTAAATGATTCAATGCATCTCCGTAGACTGCCTCAATCGGAATGCCAAAAGCCTGCGTAAACTCATCCCGGTAAAATCCATCCCGCATGCGGAGCCCCAAAAACATAAATTCCTCCATCTGCTCGTTCCTTGTAGTCTGCTCTGCTGCCGCATGCAGGTTTACTGCCGGAACCAGCAGGTGCGTGCCGTCAGCAGAATAAACCGCGCTGCCTGTCACACCCTCTATTAACGGATACTGCATATAGCAATCGTGAATATTTTCACATTCTGACAGATACGTGTACAGATCCCTCGTATTGGAATACCGTACATTGTCGATTAGGGAAGATGCACCAAGTCCCACACCGAGATAATCGACACGTTTCCAGTAGCCGATATTGTGTCTGCACTCATATCCCGGCTTTGCAAAATTGGAAACCTCATACCAGTGATAACCCGCCTCCTTTAAAATGTGCTGTGTCATCTTCGTGGTCTGGTACTCCTCCTCCTCCGTCGGGAGAGATTCTGTCTGCATGCCCGCCTCCTGCCTGACTGCATCAAATTTATAAAGTTCATAAAAAGGCGTACCTTTTTCTATGATCAGCGAATATGCCGAAATATGCTCCGGTTTTAATTGCAATACATGATGCAGCGAATCACAGAAAATATCCGGTGTCTGTCCCGGCAGAGAACTCATAAGATCAATGTTAATATTCGTAAATCCATGCTTCCGCGCCATATCATAGGTCTTTAGAAACTGCTCGTAAGTATGTATTCTGCCAAGTATTTTCAACTCGTCATTATGTGCTGACTGTAGTCCGATGCTAAGACGGTTGATCCCTATCTTACGATAAACTTCAAATTTGTGTTCCGTAACTGTACCCGGATTACACTCGATCGTGATCTCCGCATCACCATCCACAGCAAAATTCTGATATACAGTTTCCATGACCGCCTGCATAGACTCTTCTCTCAGCCAGGAAGGTGTGCCCCCTCCGATAAAAATTGTCGTAATGCGGCGTCCCTTATACTTAGCTCCATAAAAAACCAGCTCTTTCTGCAGCGCAGCGACATATGACCTCTGCGTCTGTTCGTCTGCAGAAAAAGAAAGGAAATCACAGTAATCACATTTTTTCACACAAAATGGAATATGAATATATAACTCCAGTTCTTTCTTCTCCATAAAAACCTCTATAACACAACAGACCTCACAGTCACTCTGTGAGGTCTGCCCTTTTCAACCGATATTAATCTTCATCTAACTTCAATACGCTCATGAAGGCTTCCTGCGGGATCTCCACGTTACCAACCTGACGCATACGTTTCTTACCTTCCTTCTGTTTCTCCAGAAGTTTCTTCTTACGGGAGATATCACCACCATAACACTTGGCAAGTACGTCTTTACGCATTGCTTTTACCGTCTCTCGCGCAATGACTTTGCCACCGACAGCTGCCTGGATCGGGATCTCAAATAAATGTCTTGGGATCTCTTCTTTCAGACGCTCGCACATTCTTCTTCCGCGGTCATAAGCACTGTCTTTGAACACGATAAAGGAAAGGGCGTCCACCTGCTCCTTATTAATCAGAATATCAAGCTTGACAAGTTCAGACTTCTCATAGCCCTTCATCTCATAATCAAAAGACGCATATCCTCTCGAACGTGATTTTAATGCGTCAAAGAAATCGTAAATGATCTCGTTCAACGGAAGATCGTATTTGATGAGTGCACGTGTTTCCTCCAGATATTCCATGCTGATATAGACACCGCGCCGCTCCTGACATAACGTCATGATTGCACCGACATAGTCTTTTGTCACCATGATTTCCGCGGAAACAATCGGCTCTTCCATATACTCAATCTCGGACGGGTCCGGCAGGTTCGATGGGTTTGTCAGGTCAATGACTTCGCCGTTTGTCTTATGCACTTTATATACAACGCCCGGAGCCGTTGTCACAAGATCAAGGTTAAATTCCCTCTCCAGACGTTCCTGGATGATCTCTAAATGAAGCAGTCCAAGGAAACCGCAGCGGAATCCAAAGCCCAAAGCAAGGGATGTCTCAGGCTCAAAATACAAAGAGGCATCGTTGATCTGTAATTTTTCCAGTGCATCTCTTAAATCCGGATACTTTGCACTGTCCGCCGGGTAAAGACCACAATAAACCATCGGATTGACCTTTTTGTATCCCGGAAGTGCCTCTGCACATGGGCGGTCTGCATTCGTTACTGTATCGCCCACGCGGGTATCCCGCACGTTCTTAATGCTCGCACAGATATAACCTACCATACCTGCAGACAGCTCATCACACGGAATAAACTGACCTGCACCAAAGTATCCAACCTCAGTCACTTCGTCCATAGCTCCGGTTGCCATCATTTTGATCTTATCCCCTACTTTTACCGTTCCTTCCTTCACACGGCAGAACACGATCACGCCCTTGTAGGAATCATAAAGCGCATCAAAAATCAGTGCTTTTAACGGTGCATCCGGATCACCGGTCGGTGCCGGGATCTTCTCCACCACCTGCTCTAATACCTGATCGATATTCAATCCTGTCTTGGCAGAGATACGGGGTGCGTCATGAGCCTCGATCCCGATCACATCCTCAATCTCCTGAATCACTTCATCCGGCTGTGCGCTCGGAAGGTCAATCTTATTGATGACCGGCATAACATCCAGATCATGGTCTAACGCCAGATACACGTTAGCAAGTGTCTGCGCCTCCACGCCCTGTGCTGCATCCACAACTAAAATTGCTCCGTCACACGCCGCCAGACTTCTGGATACCTCATAGTTAAAATCCACGTGTCCCGGTGTGTCAATGAGGTTAAAAATATACTCTTCCCCATCTTTTGCCTTATAAATAATACGGACTGCCTGGGATTTGATCGTGATCCCACGTTCTCTCTCAAGATCCATGTTGTCAAGCACCTGTGCCTGCATCTCACGGCTTGTGAGTGTTCCGGTACTCTCTATGATACGATCTGCCAGCGTTGATTTACCGTGATCGATATGTGCGATAATACAAAAATTACGAATTCTACTCTGATCAATTGCCACTCTTTATTTCTCCTGTTTCTTATAAAATAGAAAATTTCTCTTTCAAAGCTTTTCTTTTGCCTATATATGTTACCATACTCACATTGTTTCGGCAATTATTATATGAAATCCCGGCTATACTATCTTACATTTATTTTGCTATACGAGCAGACTCTTCGTATAGGCTTCTTTCGGATCATGAAAAATATCTTCTGTCTCCCCTATTTCAATCACTCTTCCATCCTTCATAACCATGATACGGTCGCACATATGATAAACCACATTGATATCATGGGATATGAACAGATATGACAGGTTCATTTCTTCCTGCAGCTTCTGTAAAAGTTCCATGATCTGTGCCTGAATGGTCACATCCAGTGCAGATACCGGTTCATCTGCAATGATAAACCCCGGATTTGTGATAAGCGCCTGCGCGATACTGATCCTCTGTCTCTGTCCCCCGGACAATTCGGATGGCAGACGATGGAAATACTTCTCATCCATTCCGACGCGGGCAAGCATATCATAAGCCGCCGCCTTACGGTCAGCCTTAGACATTGCACACTTTTTATCCAGAATACCGGCTGCCCTGAGCGGTTCCATCAATAGCCACCCGATCGTTTTGGATGGATTCAGGCTGCTGTACGGATCCTGAAAAATCATCTGGGGGCGGCTGACATGACAGCTCACCTCTCCCGACATATGCTCCTGCATTCCAAGGATTGCCTTGGAAAGCGACGTCTTTCCGCAGCCGCTCTCACCGACCAGACCGAGACTTTCTCCCTCATACACATCAAAACTGACATGTTCTACCGCATATTGTTTTTCTTTCTTTTTGAAAATAGAATTGGATCTGTCTTCATAATATACAGACATATCTTTTACTGTAAGAACCTTTGTATTGCTCTCTTTCTTTACGGAAACCCTCGGCTTTAACCTGGAAGGAACTGCCTCGATCAGATTTCTTGTGTATGCTTCCTTCGGATGCATGAAAATCTTCTCTGTTTCATCTGCTTCCACCACAACTCCGTCTTTCATGACAACGATCTTATGGCAGATACGTCTTGCCAGATTCAGGTCATGTGTGATAAAAAGCATTGCATTCTGTTCACTCTTGTTGATGTCTTTTAACAATTCCACGATCTGTGTCTGGATCGTCACATCCAATGCCGTCGTAGGTTCATCTGCTATGATCAGATCCGGATGCATGATCACCGCCATGGCGATCATCACCCGCTGTCTCATGCCTCCGGACAGCTGGTGCGGATAACTGTCATAAACCTTCTTCGCATCCTTAAGCCCGACTGCCTGAAATGTTTCCAGTACTTTTTCATAACGTTCCTCTTTCTCAAAATCCGTATGAAGCCTTACAATCTCATCCACCTGGATACCGGCTTTTTTTGTCGGATTTAAGGAGGTCATCGGCTCCTGAAATATCATGGACATCCGGCTTCCCTGAAATCTGCGGTACAGCCGCTCATCATAAGATCTGCCTGCCTCCCGCAGAACTTCTTTGTCTACGATGATCCTTCCGGAAGTCACCTGCGCCTGCTTTGATAATAGTCCCATAAGAGTCAGGGAGGTAATGGATTTTCCGGAGCCGGATTCCCCCACGATCCCGACGATCTCACCACGGTTGACTTCTATATTGACGTGCGATACAACCTCTGTGCCGCCAAAAGAAACGGATAAATCTTCTATCTGAACGATTTTTTTCTGTTTGCTGTCTTTTTGCTGTTCCACTTTCATATACTTATCCCCAGTCTGTCATTCATTCTACCACACAGCCTCTACTCTGCCCTGCTCCCGTCCCATTTCCGGATACCTTCGCCCAGCAGTGAAAATCCAAGCACCACCCATACGATCGCAAGTCCCGGGAAAAGTGCATACCAGGGTGCTGTCTGCAAATATCCCTGTGCATCTGACAGCATCATGCCAAGACTGGCATCCGGTGCCTGTACTCCGATTCCAAGATAGCTCATACCGGACTCCGCAAGGATCGCATTATTAAAACCGATCATCACCGAAACGAGCAGCACGGAAAAAATATTAGGTAAAATATGTATGAACAGAATACGGAGCCTGCCTACTCCCATCAGCCTTGCTCTTTTTATATAATCCGCATCACGAAGACGTAAAAATTCTCCGCGGACAATCCGCACAAAGCTTGGGATAAATACGATTCCAAGTGCGATGATCACATTCTGCCTGCCTTTTCCAAGTAAAGATATAATCACAAGCGTAAGCAAAATACTTGGGAATCCGTTCACCGCATCCGTGATACGCATGAGGATCTCATCTAAAACACCTCCGAAATATCCGGTAAATGCTCCTAACAAAACACCTGCCACAGCTGAAAAAAGGACAACAGATGTGCTGATCACAAGCGTTGTTCCCAATCCCTGCATCACTCTTGAAAAAATATCCCTTCCAAAATTGTCTGTTCCAAAAATATGATGCATGGAAGGTGCTGTAAATTTCTCTGCCGCCGACATGGCAGTTGTACTGTATGGTGTCCAGAAATATCCTAAAATCCCCAAAAACACAGCAAGACCTGTCATAAACAGGCCTGCTGCAAGATATCCGTTCCATTTTTTTCTTTTCTTATTTTCCATAGGTTTCCACACTCCGTATTACAAGTCCATTCCACACAGCATCTTCTCCTTCTCTGTGAGAAAATGGCTCTGTCTTACTCATTCTATTGATTCCTGCGGATTCTCGGATCGATCACCCGGTAAAGAATATCCACGATAAAATAAACAAAAATCACCACGAATGTAATGTACAAAATCAAAATCTCCACAACCGGAAGGTCTCTTGTTCCGACCGAACTGATCAGAAGCCTGCCGATCCCAGGCAGTGCAAACACCTGTTCTACCACGATACTTCCTGCCAAAATTTCTGCGATCATCATGCCGAGAAATGTAATGACCGGCATCATGGCATTTTTTAAGACATGGCCGAACATGACCTGATTCCTGTTGCAGCCCTTGCTGTAAGCAGTCCGCACATAGTCAAGCTTCATCTCCGTCAACATGGAATTACGCAAAAAGCGTGCAGTCATCGCTATTTTCGGTAAAGCGATCGAAATCGCCGGGAACAGTAAATATGCTAAAAATCCGGTCATATTCTCCTGATAACTTATGTACCCGCCCGGTACAAACCATTTTAATACAATGCCACACAGGTAAGTCACTAAAATTCCAAGAAAAAATGATGGAACCGCCATCGTGACCTGCGTCAAGACTCCAAAGACTGCATCTAAGAACCTGCTTCCACATTTTGCCCACAATACCCCCAAAGGAATTGACACAAGTACGATCATGACAAATGAAAGCACTGCCAGATAAAGTGTCACCGGCAGCTTATCTCCTATCAATTCCTTCACGGGCATCATTTCATTCATATTCTTGGAATACCGGTAACTCACGCCAAAATCCCCGTGCAGCACATCATCTGCCCAGGAAATATACCGTTCTACCGGTGGTTTATCCAATCCAAGTTCTTCTCGAAGCTGTGCCTCTCTCTCCGGTGTTGCCTCCGTTCCTAATATGGAACGTACCACATCTCCCGGAATTACCTGAAAAGCAAGGAAAGCAGCTACTGAAACGAGAAACAATGTCATAATGAGAGTGCATATTTTTTTTATTAAAAATTTCATGTGTCTGCTTTCCTTTCTGATCAGATGATAACGGCACTATTTTTTGTGTCCGTCTTATTTTACAAAGTAAACTGTACTCATATCCTGTACATAAATCGGATAGAATTTGTATCCTGCAAGGTTCTTATTAAATGCTGTTGTGTTCGCCGGAACCTGGATAAATGCACTGGCTGCTTCCTCAGCAAGGATCGTCTGAAGCTTCTTATAATCTGCTGCCTTCTCTGCTGCATCCTGTGTTGCCTGTGTCGCTTTCCAGAGTTCATCATACTCTGTGCTCTTGAAGTTCACAAAGTTCTTTTTCGAATCTGTCTGGAAACGGTTCAGCAGATATCCCGGTGTCAGGTCACTGCATGTGATACCACTGATCGTTGCCTGATACTCTCTGTTGGTATAAACATCTTCTAACCAGGTATTCCATTCTACAGCATCAATTGTTGCATTGATTCCTACTGCTTTTAACTGTTCTACCACAACCTCTGCGGTCTGCATATGGAACTCATAAACAGACGGAACTGCGATCGCAAGATCAAATCCATCTGCATATCCTGCCTCTGTAAGAAGCTCTTTTGCCTTTTCCACATTTGCAGAAGTACCATAAAGATCATTTAAGTCCTCATAGTAATCTTTTAATGTAGGAAGCATTGCAGAGCTGATGAGTGTTCCGTTTCCACCGGCTACGAACTCATTCACCATATCTTTATCCAGTGCGTAGCAGATCGCCTGACGTACCTTCACGTCAGAAAGCGGTTCGTAGTCATTGTTTAAGAACAATGCCTGCACAACATTGGATGGGGATGAGATCACATTAAAGCTGTCCTTTAACTCGTTCGCCTGGGAATCTGTCAGGTATGCATAAATATCAATGCTTCCACCCTGAAGCTCCAACAATGCAGTATCTGCACTTCCCACAATTTTAAAATCTACCTCATCAAGATAAGGAAGTCCTTCCTGCCAGTAATTTTCATTCTTCGCAAGAACGATTCCCTCCTGTGGAGTGTAAGAAACAAAAGAAAACGGTCCTGTTCCAACCGGATTCGCCTCTGCATCTTCTCCGCTTCCTGCAGGAATAATTGCAGTTACAAAACTGTAGATCAGTTCTGTATTCGGTGTATCCACTGTCACCTGGACCGTCTTGTCATCTAAAATATCAACTGACTGAATTGTCTGTAAAGTTGCTACTAATGGTGTTCCATCTAAAAGACCTGCCACTCTTTCTAATGAGTACTTCACGTCCTCACATGTCACATCGTTACCATTATGAAACTTCACACCATCTCTCAATGTAAAAGTATATACTAATCCATCGTCTGAGATGCTGTAATCACTTGCTACAGCGCAAATCAGGTTACCGTTCTCATCCGGTTTTACCAAACCTTCGAAAACATTAAACAGAATCTCTTTAGTTCCTGCCGCAGTTGCCTTATGTGGGTCAAGACTGTCAATATCCTGCTGTATGCCTACAACAACGGAGCCGCCGTATACAGGTCCTTCACTGATTTCTGTCTCCTGTACATTCTGCTCCTTAGAGGAAGTATCCTCCGAAGACTCTCCTGTGCCATCTGCGCCACATCCGCCCAGTACAGCCATTGCCAGAAGTGCCATGAAAAGAATGTGTAATCTTTTTTTCATAATTTGCTCTTCTCCTCTTCGAATTGCTTTTTCCTCTCATTATTCAATTGCTTTTTTATTCTATCACACAACATGAAAAAAACAAGCTATTTTGTTAATTTTTTGACAATTTTAATTTTTCCATTTATAAAGCATCTCATCCTGCAGTATTTCTTCTGTCGGAACCGTTGGATTCTGGATATTTTTTAATGTTACTGTTACAACTCCATCTTTATCACTTGAAACCACATCCGTTGAAAAACATTTTCCCGGAGCTACAGCCTGCTGTCTGTTAGGATACATCGTCCACATCTGAATAAAATTATAATCCTTATCATATAACAGTATCTTAGCACACAAATCATCATTCTCATTGCTTGTAAGTCTAAGAACAGCCGGACGCCTGTTTCCTGCATTATCGATAAATTCACTAATCGTTTCGTTTTCCTCATCCAGACATCCCGTTACATTTATATATCCCTTTGCCTCAAGTTGTTCTAATGTCACATTTTTATCCAGATCCAACAATTCATTCCATGCTTTGTCACCTGTCATTCCCCATCCTGTTTTCTTTAAATAGAAGAAACATATTCCAAGCATCGCCAATGCGATGAGGCATAATGCCACATATATTCTCTTTTTCCCCATATATATCCTCCTTAGCCGCTGACATTATTGTTAAAATAAAGATTTGATTCCGATAAGTTTTTTCTTCATTTCATTTTCCTCTTCTAAACTCGATTATAACATACCCTGTTCTATATATGCAATTTATTCTACTACTTTAAACTCTTCGTTTTCAACAGCCTGCGCTTTTATCTGTTCATAATACTCCTGCCATTCTTCCTCTACTTCATTTATGCTTTTTGCCTGTGGCGCAACTTCTTTAAACTCTTTTTCCTTTGCTGCCATATACTTCTGTATCTGCAAATCTTTTTTATATACTTCGAATTCATAATTCCAATAATCTTCTTCTGAATCGAATTGCTCTATAATCGCCATTGCATCTTCTTTATTCTCTGACTGATTGATAAATTGCTTTAATTCCTCTAAATAATCATATACTTCTTTATCTGTCACGGTATATCCAGCTTCAATTGCCTGCTGATATAATGCCTCCCGTTCCTCAACATATAAAATTGCCTGTTTCCTTGCTTCTTCCGCACTCATTCCAAAAGTATCATAAAACGCTATTGCCTGTTCTACTTCTTTATTAGTTATAACTCCATTCTTACCTCGCGCATATATTGTTTCTTCCTCATCTTCTACATTTGCATATTGTTTAAGCAAATTTCCCCAATCAGAAAACTTAGATGTATAAGATGGCTCCGCAAATGTTTGAACTCCTGCCATGAATAATAAGATTCCCATAAATAAAGATGCGCACAATGCCTGTATCTTTTTTTTCATATAACCCCGCCTCCTACTTTGTATTCAAATTTAATCTAACAGAATCTGCTGACGAAGCTGGCATACCTCCACTACAAGACAGCATAAAACTTATCTGTTCGTTTCAATCCAATATCACTCGTCGGTCTTAGAAGCATTCTCTTTTTCTTCTTCCTTTTTCAGTTTTTCTTCAAGAATGCGTTCTTCTTCCAGAACACGTTTTCCCTCGTCGTCTGTGATGCAGTTTCCCCACCGATGTTCCGTAAGTTGTGCACAATATATGACCTTCGAACGAAAGATTGGATGCCGTTTCAATGTATAAGTCTGACCGATCTCAAGACAAGTTAATGCATTGAAATGATTCAATGCTTCCGAAACCACTTTGTTCGTATATTCATCCTGTTCTTTTTCCTGTTCTTTGGTATGCGCACCATAGTGAAGTATCTTATTCTTACCACGGTCAATAAAGTTGCTTTCATCACGATAGAGTTTTCTTCCTACCTTAAAAACTGGTATGACCATAACATGCTCCACACTTGATTCTTCATGTTTGCATCCAACGAACATTCCCTGTACCTCTTTCGTGTACGTCTCATAATTATTGACTTCCTTAAAGTATGTATATATATACCAAACAACTGCAGTTGCAAATGCAATTCCAAGAAGCCAGTGTACCTGCCAAAGAATGCCAAAGCCATATACTACAAAAAAGAATCTAAGAACGTAAATGATCATATCACCCTCTCCATCGAATTCTCTTTGTTTCGCCACTTTATATAGTCCATAAAACAGACCAACAACCGATAAAACTCCTGCTGCACAAATTGCATCCTCAAAATGCGATTTCGACAGTACGAAATAACATGGAATCAGCAACAACCATGGAACGAAAATGTATGCGATCAACAAACTGCTTTCTTTTCCAAATCGTTCCTTTTGTACATTTGTCATGTTCTGGTAAGCATCTATTGATTTTACCGTCTGCACATCATTCATGATATGTTTCATATCTTAATCCTCCTGATTTTATCTTTTCATGTGATTATATATTACTTGTAGTTCATATGAAAGCTGTAAATGAAATTGGACTTTCATTCATCTTTTTTTTATAAATCCAGCAAGAATCCGAATTATCAAAACAACTGCCGTTAATACAATACACAAATACTGTATCGGAAATATCTTTTTTCTTGAAGGACTAACTTGTCATTTTCATTCACAACAACTACTTTGTTGTAAAAATCTTTCTTTTCTAAAATTTCTTTATCATAAAATATTTTGCAATCCAATAACTCATATCTGTCTACAAGTGGGAATTTAGTTGCAGACATTATGTAAGTATTGTCATTTTCATAAGGTTCTCACTGTTTTGAGGATACTTATATGAAACAATCAGACATAATATTATTATATATACCAAAAACATTCCTATATCGTACTTTCGTGTCATAAATTTCACCCATTCCATGCACACTTTTGCCTTCGCGTACATTATATCATCTTTCCACCTCAAAACATATGACGTTTTACTGAATTTCTACAATCTATAACCACATTCGTACATTTTTTGTTCACAATAAATTCACTGGATTTTTTGTCGAATCTGGTGCATAATATTAATTGTTGTGGTGATACCACGACATGGGTTTTATTAATTATAACCCCCTTCTTAATTTGGAAAAGCCTTGAAAGAATGTCTGCATACATTCCCTCAGGGCTTTTCTTTTTTGTTCATCAACGCTCTAAACCCGGCGTTTTCTTATTTTCATTTGTCTGATAAAAACTTAACGTTTTCCTGCTTTCATCTCATCGAGGATTTCCGCTACCGCCTCTCTCTCATCAAAATGATATTTCACACCTTTGATCTCCTGATAATCTTCATGTCCTTTTCCGAGGAGCACGATCATATCTCCCGGCTTTGCATTTTTCATGCAGTAAGCGATCGCTTCTTTCCTGTCGTCAATCTCGATGTATTTGCCGTTGCTTCTCGCCAGACCGACTTTGATATCATTGTTAATATCACGGATTTCCTCATCCCTTGGGTTATCGCAGGTCAGCACACAGAGATCCGCCATCTCACCTGTCACCTCACCCATATCATATCTGCGGAGTTTAGAGCGGTTGCCGCCGCCGCCGTACACACAGATCAGACGCTTTGGGTGATATTCCATCAATGTCGTGAGAACGCTTCTTGTGCTCACTTCATTATGTGCATAGTCAATGATCAGCGTATAATCTTTGGATACCGGAAGCATTTCCACTCTTCCTTTTACCTGCACTTTGGAAAGTCCCTCTAAAATTGCCTCGTCCGAAATTCCAGCCAGATGACACACTAACATGGTCACCATGGAATTGTATACCGAAAATCTTCCCGGAATATGAACTTTCGCCTGACAGTCCATGCAGCCACTCACTTTAAAATGCATTCCAAGCTTTCCATCCTCATTGATAAATCCAATATCAGATGCCATGAGATCTGCTTCTCTTTCTGCCGAAAACGTTTTCACTTCGCATGTATGTCCTTTTAAGATACCGTCCACATGTTCATCATCTGCGTTGACAATTCCAATCCTGCACTGGCGGAACAGAAGGCTCTTGCACTCCATATATTCCTCAAATGAGGCATGCTCTGCCGGTCCGATATGATCCGGTGACAGATTTGTAAAAATACCATAATCGAACAGGATTCCCGCAGTGCGGTCTAATTTCAATCCCTGTGAGGAAACTTCCATCACGACATACTCGCAGCCAGCCTCCACCATAGCAGCAAACATGCGGTGTAATTCGTAGGATTCCGGTGTTGTATTTTTTGATGGAAGATGTTCTTCACCGATCATCGCACCGATGGTTCCAATCAGTCCGACTTTCTTTCCTGCCATCTCAAGTACTTTTTTGATCATATAAGTGGTGGTCGTCTTTCCTTTCGTTCCGGTCAGTCCGATGGTGACAAGCTTTCTTGCCGGATGGTCAAACAATGCAGCGGACATCAGCGCAAGTGCCAGACGAGCGGACTCCACTTTTAACACAGTGATGTTTTCTGGAATCTGCGCTGCCTCCTCTTCCTTCTCCAGCACGATCACGGAAGCTTCTTTTTCGACCGCATCCGGGATATATTTATGACCGTCTGTCACTGCCCCTACCATGCAGACAAACATCGTTTCCGGTGCAATCTTTCTGGAATCATAAATAATATCACGCACTTCTGTTTCAAGGCTTCCCTGAAGAAGTGTGTATTCAATTTCCTCACAAATCTTACTTAATTTCATTTTATCGTTTCCTTTTTTCTTTCAACGTATCGTTTTTCTTATTTTCTGATCTGGCTATAAAAATACTCGTAAAACAATTATTCTTTTCGCATACAGGTTTCCGTGATCATCTTATTTTAAAATATGGGATGCATCGATCTCAGCCTCAAATACGGTATGGGATGGACCTGTCATAAAAAGATGGTTCGTTTTCTCATCCCACTCGATCAGAAGTGGTCCGCCAATCTGTTCCACGGTCACCTTGCGGTCACATTTTCCGGTCAGAATCGCAGTCACTACCGCAGTAGCGCATCCGGTTCCACAACCTATCGTCTCACCGGTTCCGCGCTCCCACTCACGGATCTTCAGATAATCCCTGCTCACAAACTCCGTAAAAGTAACATTCGTTTTATTAGGGAAAATGGATGTCATATATTCAATCTCTTTTCCGTATTTTTCCACGTCAAGTTCTGCCACAGAATCGACAAACATTGCACAGTGCGGATTTCCCCATGAAACCGCAGTAATGTGAAAGGTGCGGTCTAATACCTGTACCGGCTGATCGACAAATGTATCCATTTCTGTGTTGATTGGGATCACTTTTGTAGAAAGTCTCGGTTCCCCGATATCTGCCCGGATGTTAGATACATAACCGTCTGTCACTGTCAGTGTCAGATGCTGCATGCCGCCCAGAGTCTCGATCACAAGCTCTGTCTTATCGGTCAGTCTGTGGTCGTACACGTATTTTCCGACACTGCGCAGTGCATTTCCGCACATCTCGCCTTCCGTTCCGTCCGGGTTAAACATACGCATACGGAAATCCCCCTTGTCTGACGGGCAGATCAAAACCATTCCGTCAGAACCGATCGCAAAATGCCTGTCACTTACGAATCTTGCAAGTTCCGGCAGATTTTTAAGTTCCTGATGAATTGCATCTATATATACATAATCGTTTCCAAACGCCTGCATTTTTGTAAATTTCATAGTTTTCCCTCTTTCTGTGTCTTTTTACCTATATCCTAGAGACAAATCCAGGGACTGCCATCTTCTGACAGTCCCTATCCATTTCTTTTATGAATTCATTGCACGGTCAAGGTCGGCAATGATATCTTCCACATTTTCAATACCGACAGACATACGCAGGAAGCGGTCTGTAATGCCTAATTTTTCCTTGACATCCTTCGGTGTATCCTCGTGTGTCTGTGTGGTCGGATAAGTGATCAGTGTCTCTGTTCCGCCGAGACTCTCTGCAAACATGATCATATCCACGTTTCGAAGGATTTTCTGAACGGTCTCAAAAGAATCCACGGTAAAGGAGATCATACCTCCAAAGCCTCTCGTCTGTTTGATGGTTGTCGCATAATCTTTGTGATCCTCAAATCCAACATAGTAAACTTTTTTTACTTTTGGCTGGGTTCTTAACCACTCCGCCACTTTTTTTGCATTCTCGTTATGTCTGTCCATACGAACCGGAAGTGTCTTGATTCCGCGGAGTAACAACCAGCAGTCCATCGGTGCTAACTGGCTTCCATGAGACTTGATATGCACATGGATCTTCTCTGCGATCTCCTCATTGTCTTTCACCACAACGATTCCGGAAAGTGTGTCGTTATGTCCGCCAAGATATTTTGTGGAGCTGTGTGTTACAATGTCAGCTCCCAGTTTTAATGGATTCTGGAAATATGGTGTTAAAAATGTGTTATCAACCACCATAAGTGCCCCAACGCTTTTTGCAATCTCAGATAAAGCCTGAATATCTGCCACTTTCATCATCGGGTTGGTCGGTGTCTCAACGAAAAACATTTTTGTATTTGGCTTGATTGCTGCCTTCACTGCGTCAAGATCATCCATCTCCACGTAAGTGTGCTCAATGCCGTATTTTCCGAACACGTCACCGATAATACGGAAGGTTCCGCCATAAATATCATCAGAAAGAAGAACATGGTCTCCCGGATTCAGCAGAGAAAATACAGCCATATTTGCAGCCTGTCCGCTGGAAAATGCAAATGCCTTGATTCCACCCTCAAGGATTGCCATGGTACGCTCTAACTCCTGTCTGGTAGGGTTCTCCAGACGGCTGTACGCAAAGCCTGTGGACTCTCCAAGTGCCGGATGTCTGTAAGTCACTGCCTGGAAAATCGGCATGCTGACTGCTCCGGTCAACGGTTCTGTTCCGAGCGCCCCATGTACCGCTTTGGATTCAAAATGTAAATTATCTTTTTTGTCATAATCTGTATAATTGCTGAAATTCTTCATAAAATAAATCCACCTTTCTGCTTGTCATGTTCTTCTGTTTTTATCTTTTCCTGTTTTGAAACTGCCTATGTAAAGCCTCAGAAAATCTGTCTGCCTTCCATATATAAGCTAATTATACAAAACACAATTTAAAACATATACAACTTCTGTGTTGTCTATATTGCAAATTGTGCTTTTTTTCTTTATAATAAATCTATTATTTGCGATGCAGGCTTACTTATCCCTGCGAAAAACCTGTCTGAAATCAAAACAGGATATTTTACAAACGGAAAGGATACTTATTATGCCAGAATATAAAAAAGTCGGCTATCTGACAACAGATTTTAAAATGTTTCATTTAAAAGACGAGGAAATGCGCTCCTTTCACTACCACTATCACGATTTTCACAAAATTCTCATCCTCTTAAACGGAGATGTGACTTACTGTATCGAAGGACGCTCTTATGACCTGAAAAAAAATGACATCGTCTTAGTCCATGCCGGAGAGGTACACAAACCGGTCATACATTCTGACGCTGTGTATGACCGCATTATTATTTACGTTTCGCCGGATTTTCTGACCGCATATCGGGATTCGGACAGCGATCTCAGCCTGTGTTTCCAGAAAGCTTTTGAAGAAAAGTCCCATGTACTGCGCGTTCACTCCTTCGGAAACAGCAGATTAGGTGCCGTTACCAAAGATCTGGATGCCTCCCTCTCGGATTCTGATTTTGCACATGAACTGCATCATAAACTTTTATTTTTAGAGTTTCTGATCCAGTTAAACCGCGCCGCCGGACACAATAAAATAGAATTTATCGAGACTTCTGCTTCGAGCGAAAAAATACTGTCCATTTTAAATTATCTGAACGAACACTTAACAGAGTCTATCTATATTGATGATCTCTCCTCCCGGTTTTACTTAAGCCGCTACTACCTCATGCACACATTTAAGGAACAGACCGGCTACAGCATCGGCAGTTATCTCTCCACCAAGCGTCTGCTGCTCGCCAAAGAACTGATTTTATCCGGGAAACCGATCACAGATGTCTGTTATGAATGTGGATTTAAGAATTATTCCACTTTTTCCCGCGCATACAAAAAGTGCTTTGGCGAATCCCCGAGAGATTTACGCCAAAGCACTTTCAACCACTGATCATTCCTATACTGACTGCCTTTTGACAATCGGTTACTCATTCCTGTTTTCAATGAAAGAATCAGACTTTCTCTGCCATGGCATTCATAAGAGTCGGAATCAACTGTTTCTTTCTTGAAATGATTCCCTCTAAGAGGATGCCATTTTCATTTTCTTCTCTTTCAAATGCATCTGCAAGGATCCTGCCTGCATCATGTCCCTCAAAAATCACCTTGGAAGACTCTTCTAAAATATCTGTCAGCATCACATAGACCATGTCGATTCGCTTCTCACCCAGAACTTCTTTTAAGAACGGACGGAGCTTCTCTGCTACTTTATCAAGTTCTTCACGGCTCATGGCGCTGATCTGTGCAACTCCGAAGTCAAACTCATCCGTATGGAAAATCTTGAAATCAGAATAGAAAATTTCCTCTGTCGTCTTATTTTTGAAATCGCTTCCCGCCTTAAACATGTTCTTTGCATGAGTCTCAATATCTACTTTTGCAATCTTTGCCAAAGCCTCGGCAGCCAGAATGTCAAGCTGTGTGCAGGTCGGAGAACGGAACATTAACGTGTCTGACAGAATCGCTGACAATAACAATCCTGCAATATGCTGCGGGATCTCGATATTTTTCTCACCGAACATCTGGTAAATGATCGTGGACGTACATCCCAACGGCTGATTTCTGAAATAGACCGGAGAGATCGTCTCTAAGCTTCCGATCCTGTGATGATCTATGATCTCTAAAATCTCCGCTTCATTGATATTATCAACTGCCTGCGACTTCTCATTATGATCCACCAGAATGATCTGTTTTTTCTGCATGCTCATCAGGTTACGTCTGGATACCATTCCGAGATAGTTTCCATTTTCATCCAAAATCGGGAAATCACGGTGTCTGATTTTTGACATTGTCTCTTTGACATCATCCACATAATCATCAATATCAAATGTCACAAGATGCTCTCTCGTCATAAATTCTTTGATTGGCATACTCTGATTGATCAATCTGGCAATGGAAAACGTGTCATATGGTGTTGTGATAATCACACAGTCTTTTTTATTCGCCATCTGAATGACTTCCGGGTCTACCTCAAATCCACAGCCTACAATGATACAGCTTGCATTGGACTCTAATGCACGAATCTGCACTTCTTTCTGCGGTCCGAGAATGACCATATCATCCGCTTCGATGTATTCCGATAAAAATCCAAGGTCAGACGCTCCGACAACAACTTTTCCACGGATAAAATACGCATGTTCATTTCCCGCGATAATATTGCCGTCCAAAGTCTCTGCAATATTCTTATACTGGGTTCTCGCTTTGGACAACACCCGGTTGTCATAAACATCCATGTAAGAGGTTGCAATATCCTTTGTTACGATCACACCCTCTAACTTTCCAAGCCGGTTTGTCACCGGAAGTGTTACGACATCTAACTTTTTCATGGTTTCCCATGCTTTTTTCAAAGAAATCTGCGAACTGATGCCGGCTGTTTTGCGGATGGAAATATCCTTGAGCTGTGCCCCTACATCTGTAATTAATTCTGGATCCTCCACCTTAAAATAATCCAGCACATACCGGGTTTCCTCACTGATCGCTCCGGCACGCTTTGGTACATACTGGCGCTCTCCCAGCTGGTTTTTCAGATATGCATAAGAAATTGCCGCACATATCGAATCCGTATCCGGATTCTTATGTCCGACAACCCATACTTTTTTTGGTTCAATATTCATAAATTCCTCACTACCTTAAAAATTAAAAACGCCTAATGAATATAAAATAAATGCAACCAGCATCACAAAATTGATAATGGAAAACCAGGAAAGTACTTTGACATATCCCTTTACAGCGCCAACGCTTTTCTCCATCTCATCCATTTTTTCAATTTTAGAATCAAACTCGTTGAACAGATCCTGAATATTGCGATAGCATTTTACATTCTCGGAGTGAACTTTCTCTGAAAGATCCGTTTTGATAGAATCCAGCTGGGAGGTTGCATTCTCCAGCAATGCCTTCACTTCTGCGACCTGCTCATCGCTTACTTTCTTATTGGCTGCTGTTTGTTCTTCGATAAACTGCCTGCCTGCCTCGATCTGATCTTCTCCAAGCTTTTTGCTGGCTGCGATCTGATTCTCATTTAACTTGCGGTTTGCCTCTAACTGTTCCTCAGTCACTCTCTTCACATCTGCGACCTGCTTTGAGACACTTATTTCAATCTCATTCATCTTCGCGGTGACACGTTCTGCAAGCTCGTCTACTTTTTTGCTGAAATCAGATACGATCTCATCTGCCTCTTCCTGTCTCTCACTTAAGATCTGCTCTAGTTCCTGCGCTTTGTCTTCTCTCTCATTCACAAGATTCTGCAGTTCCTGTACCTTGCTCTCCTTGGATGTCAATAAATTCTGTAACTGTTTTGCTTTCTCCCTGAATTCATCGATCTGACTTAATAAAAAATCTTCTTTTTCCACTTTACTATGTATCCTTTCCTTAGCACGCGTCACTTTTCCTGCGTGTTCTGTTTTATCTTCTTTTGCATTCAGCCTTGCGGACGGCTGTGTAATTTTTTTCTTCTTCCGGTAATTCTGTGCTATTCTCTGAAACAGACCTGCCATTTACGTCTCCTCCCACAGCCAGCTTAAAATAAACTATATTTATTTTACCATTTGCGCTTTTTCTTGTAAAGGAAAAACCTTCCTTTACATTATGTTATCCTGTGGCTGACAATTTAAGGTATCCTGTGGATTTAAAAGAAGCGGTTCCAGACGGAACCGCTTCTGATAAGAAAGGGATTATACTTATTTGCTTATTTTGTTATGAATGATATTCATACTTCAAAATTGCCGTTCATTATTTACATAATTTTTTGAACTCATCAGCTACGAACTGTACTTTTGTTCCAACAACAACCTGAACAGCTGTTTTACTTGGTCTGATAACGCCAGCTGCACCGGCAGATTTGATTTTCTTCTCATCTACTAAAGAGCTGTCTTTTACTTCAAGACGAAGTCTTGTAATACAGTTATCAATGCTTGTAACGTTTGCTGCACCACCAACACCTTCTAAGATTGTTGCTGCTACAGTTGTGTAATCGCTGCTTCCAAGATCAACTTTTTTCTCTGCTTCTACATCATCATCTTCTCTACCAGGAGTCTTTAAGTCAAACTTTGTGATAGCGAAACGGAATACAACGTAGAATACGATAAATGCTGCGATTCCAAGAGGAATGATCATCCATGTATTCTTTGCTGCCGGAAGCGGTGCAGAGAAGATTAAGTCAGTTGCTCCGGCGGAGAAACTGAATCCTGCTCTGAATCCAACTAATACAGTAATAACTGTGAAGATACCATATAATGCTGCATATACAACGTAAAGAGCTGGTGCAAGGAACATGAAACCAAACTCGAATGGCTCTGTAACACCACAAACGAATGCACAAAGAGCTGCGGAAGCTACAAGTCCGATTGCTAATTTCTTCTTGTCACTCTTAGCTGTGTGAACCATAGCAAGAGCTGCACCCGGGACACCGAACATCATACATGGGAAGAATCCAGACATATACATACCTAAATCCCATGATACATCAGCAGATGTCTCACCTGCCCAGAAGTGCTGCAGATCTCCAAGTCCGATCGTATCGAACCAGAATACGTTGTTTAATGCATGGTGTAATCCGGTTGGAATCAGTAATCTGTTTAAGAATGCATAAATACCTGCACCAACAGGTCCAAGTCCAACAATACTTTCACCAATTGCAACTAATGCACCAAATAATAATGGCCAGATAAATAACAGGATTGCTGAAACAATAATAGAAACAACACCTGCAACGATTGCTACGCAACGTTTACCACTGAAGAATGATAACCAGTCAGGTAATTTTGTACCTTTGAATTTGTTGTAGCATGTTGCACCGATAATACCTGCAAGGATACCGATAAATGGGTTTGCAATTTTACCAAATGCAAGAGATTTTGTTGCATTGTCAGCGATTGCTGGCATTAATGTTGTAACTGTTCCTACGGAAAGAAGGTTTGTCATCATTAACCATGATGCTAATGCTGCAAGACCTGCTGTACCATCATTGTCGTCTGCCATTCCGACACCGACACCGATAACAAAAAGAATTGCCATGTTATCAATTAAAGCTCCACCTGCTTTTACAAGGAAGAAACCGATCATCTCAACGATACCGGTAACATCACCACCCTGCATGGTAGATGGACAAAGCGCATATCCAATACCCATTAAGATACCACAGATTGGAAGACACGCAACTGGAAGCATTAAAGCTTTTCCTAATTTCTGCAAATACTTCATCATACTAAAAGCTCCTCCTTTTTTTATAATCCCTTTTAGTTTTATTTTATACCGTTAGAAACACGGCTAAAATACGTTTTTCATATCACAGATCCCTGTCTGCTTATTTCTTTAAGATCAGAACTGTATCACCCGGATTGACATCAGATCCTGTCACTGCTTCCACGGTCTGATAGTCCGATGTGTTGCATACAACCATAGGTGTGATCACATCATAACCTGCTGCTTTCACTGCCTCAAGGTCAACCGAAATCAGAAGATCTCCTTTTTTCACCGCATCCCCATTTCCTTTATGGGCGGTAAAATGTTCTCCCTTTAATGCGACAGTGTCTAATCCGATATGCACAAGCAATTCCACGCCTTCTGTGGTCGTCATGCTCACTGCATGCTTCGTATCAAATAACATCTCGATCGTGCCGTCTGCCGGTGCGTATATCTTACCATCTGCCGGCTGGATTGCAACACCCTTGCCTAAGATCTCTTCTCCGAATGTCGGATCACTTACCTGACTGATTGGAACTGCCTTTCCTTTGACCGGTGCACCAATCTCAATTCCTTTGTCTTTTTTCTTCAAAAAATCGAACACCTTAATCCCTCTTTTCTGTATTATGATGTACTTTAGTCTGTCATGCAGACACGCTTAATATGTATCGCAAGAAACATGATCTCCTCGCCGGATATCTGACCGCCGTACTCTTTTTCAATATATTCTGCAATATGTTTACTGCACTCATACTCTCCCGGATACTTGTTCTCCATCAGCTTTGCAAATTCGATCTCCTCATCTTTCAACAACTCATGCCGGTAAAGACGCTGTGCCAAAAACTTCAGATGTGTGACAAATCTCTCATAGTGGAGCGATTCCTCATCAAATTCAATGCCCATCTCCTGTTTGACCAGTTCTAAGATCCCCTGTATCATATTCGTCATTGCAAAGGTATCGTTGATCGTTGTATCGTACTCTGCATTCACAAAATGGAGTGCGATAAATCCCGCCTCATCCTCTGAAAACTTTGTTCCGAGTTTTTCATTCAAAAGATTGATCGCATATTTTCCCATCAGGTATTCCTGATGATAAAACTTCTTGATTTCCCACAGCAGTGCATTCTTCAGCTGGATTCCCTGCACCTGTCTCTGAATCGCAAAATTGATATGATCTGTCAGTGTGATATAAATACTCTGATTCAACTGTACATTCAGATTCTTTTTCGCATAGGTAATGATATCACTCGTGAGCTGCATATGCTCTAATGGAATGTTCTCTAAAATCTCCTGAAACTGCCGGGAAAGCTTCTCGTTCTCAATCCGGAAAACCTTCTCGACCCTGCTCTCATCAATCGCATCACCCGTATGTGCCTTGAATCCAATCCCCTTACCCATGATAACAACTTCCTGCTGATTCTCATCATATGCTGATATTACGTTGTTATTAATCACTTTCTGGATAACCATATGCCACTCCGTTTTTATTTGATAAAAGCCTCTGTTTTACTGTGCATTCTAAAAAGAAAAACCAAATTTTACAAAATCCAAGTATAGAAATGTAAAATCTGGTTTTGCCTGCTTATCAGTAACAATCCAATATTTTATTCGCTTGATTTAAGAAAATTTTAACATTCATTGTTTATTATGTCAAGTTTTATTCCTGCTTATTTTTCTTTTTTGTAAGCATTTACTATATATGCATCTAAAACCTATACATAATAGCCAATATCTTTTCCATCTTCTACCGGAGTTTTACAGATTCGTTTCAAAGAACGCTTTTATTGCATCACATGCTGCACCTTCGTCGTCGCCTTCTACCGTTACAGTCACAGTCTGATTTTTTTTGACTCCCATTCCCATAACTGCCATCAGTCGGGAAGCATCTACAGATTTTCCATCTTTTTCAAGTGTTACTTTGCTCTGGAAATTTTTCACTTCCTTTACAAGCATCCCTGCCGGTCTTGCATGGATTCCCAACTCGTCTTTTACTGTGTAACTGAATGATTTCATTTTCATTTCCTCCTTAAACATTAAGCATTTAATATTTTATCTCTTACAGGCAGCACCATTGCCGGTGATACCGATAATTCATCAATTCCCATTTTTACAAATGTCTCCGTAAGCGTTAAGTCTGCCCCGAGTTCCCCACAGATACCTGCCCAGATTCCCGCTTTGTGTGCGCTGTCAATGACCATCTGGATCATCTTGAGCACTGCTGGATGATGGGAGTCATAAAACTGGTCAAGCTTTGCATTCTGCCTGTCGATCGCGAGCGTATACTGTGTCAGGTCGTTGGTTCCAATACTGAAAAAGTCAACCTCTTTTGCCAGTTCATCTGCGATCATCACCGCTGCCGGTGTCTCGATCATAATGCCAAATTCCACATTTTTAAACGGAATGCCTTCTGAGGTCAGCTCTGCTTTTACCTCTTCCATAATCTCTTTGACTTTTCTCACTTCCCATACCGATGCGATCATCGGGATCATAATGGAAATATTGCCGAACATGCTGGCGCGGAGCAGTGCTCTCAACTGTGTCTTGAAAATATCCGGCTGATCCAGACAGATCCTCACGGCACGGTAACCAAGCGCCGGATTGTCCTCGTGTTCGAGTCCAAAGTAATCGATCTGCTTGTCTGCTCCAATATCCAGAGTACGGATAATGACTTTTTTTCCTGCCATCACTTCCGCAACCGTTTTATAGGACTGGAACTGCTCATCCTCTGTTGGGAAATGGTCACTCTGCAAATATAAAAACTCACTTCTGAAAAGTCCGATACCTGCTGCATCATTCTGTAAAACAGCGCCTAAATCTTTCACTTCGCCGATATTGGCATACAATTTTATTTCTTTGCCCTCTTTCGTGACGGTCGGCTTTCCCTTTAATTGCTGCAGTAATTCCTGACGGTTCTTTTCGTCCTGCTGCTTTTTCTCATATTCTCTTAATGTCTCCTCATCCGGATCAATGATCACGATCCCCTTGAATCCGTCCACGATCGCCATTTTTCCATTCACTTCTTTCGGAACTGCTGTGGATACCAGAGCCGGAATGTTCATCGTCCTCGCCAGGATTGCGGTATGTGAATTCGTAGAGCCATGTCGTGTCACAAAGGCAAGCACTGTCTCACGGTCTAACTGGATCGTCTCACTCGGTGCAAGATCATCTGCTGCTATGATATATTTTTCTTTTTCTGCTCCAGAAGTGTTCACCTTTTCTTCTTTCTGCGATAAAACACGGATCACACGCTCCGAGATGTCCTTCACATCTGCTGCACGTTCCTTCATATAATCGTCGTCCATATCTGCGAACATTCTGGCAAAGTTATCGCCAGTCGTTGCCACGGCGAACTCTGCGTTGACGGACTGTGCCTCGATGATATTCCGGACAGAATCAAGATAGTCTTCATCCTCCAACATCATCTGGTGCACTTCAAAAATGGCTGCATTTGCCTCTCCTACTTCTTTGACCGCTTTGTCATAAAGTCCTTTCAGTTCTTCTGCCGCCTGATCTCTGGCTGCCTCAAAACGTGCGATCTCTGCTTTCGCATCCTCAATCTTCACTCGTCTGACTACATTGTTTTCTTTGGAAATCTCTTTGATTTTTCCGATTGCGATTCCCCCGAATGCAATCTTTCCGGTTATGTTCTGCATTTGCTCCTCCTCACCAGACAGCTGATACCATTTTGGGGATCTGCCGTCAAAATTAAAAAAGCCGAAAAAGTTCACGCAGCCAACGGCGTCTTACTTTTCCGGTTTAGTACATTTGCATGTGAACTATCCTTAAAACATAATTTTATTATAAGTTTTCACAAAGTATTTGTCAACACAATTCTGCCAGTCTGTGTACTTTTGCTGCATCCACCGCTTCATATTGATTCTTTTCCTGTATTCCTGCATAGGAGAAATCAACGTATTCATTCGAAGTTGTGATGTCTTTTTTCCATACCCGGCATGAACTGTGTACCTGATGAACTCCTGTATATGTCATTAGTTCTGCAACATTGTTCTCATTCACACCGCTTCCGGCAAGAATTTCAATCTCGCTTCCATATTCCTTCTGAAGCTGTTTTAACTGTTCTCTTCCACTCCACACATCAGGTGCGCCACCGCTTGTTAAAATCCGGTCTGCTCCAAGCCCGATCAATTGCTCAATTGTTTTCTTCTGATCTGCAACACAGTCAAAAGCCCTGTGAAACACTGCTTCTCCTCCATGTTCACGTATCAGGTGGATGAGTTCTTTTGTCCGTTCTGTATCTAAGGTCTGGTTCTCTTTTAAAAATCCGAAAGCGATCCCATCTGCTCCATGCTCCAGCAAAAGTTTTGTATCCAAGATCATTGTCTGATATTCCTCCAAAGAATAACAGAATCCGCCGCCTCTCGGACGTACCATCGCCACAACAGGAATCTCACACTGTTCCTTCGCGCAGATCAGATTTGCCAGTGACGGGGTAAGACCGCCAAGATATAATGCACTGTTTAATTCTACCCTGTCGGCACCATTTTCATATGCTGTTTTTACATCTTCAAAACTGCCGCAGCAGATTTCTAAAACTGATTTCATAGGTTTGTCACAATTCCTTTTCTTATCATTCGGATTGATGATTGTTATTATAAACTTTCTATCTTTTAAAATCTACTATCCACAAAAAATCTTTTTTCATTTTGTCTATAAACAATAAAATGAATGTTCCGCGAACATTCTATTGTCCTGAATGCAGAAAGCCCGGAAAAGCTTACGCCTTTCCGGGCTTTCTGGAATTTACAATGACTCAGACAATGTCCAAATCTTATTTGTATAACTCAACTAATCTTAACAGATGTTCGTAACGAGCTTTTGCAGCTTCCTCAGATGCAGCAAAGAGTTTTGCAGCTCTTTCTGGGAAGGATCTTGTTAATCTGCTGTAACGTGTCTCGTTATTTAAGAACTCCTGATATGTTCCATCGCCTGGTTTAGATGTTAATGTGAATGGATTCTTTCCTTCAGCTTTAAGAGCTGGGTTGAAGGAGAAGAGGTTCCAGTAACCAGCAGCTACTGCTTTCTTCATCTCATCCTGGCAGTGGTTCATTCCACCTTTCACACCGTGTAACTCACATGGAGCATATCCGATGATTAAGGATGGTCCATCATAAGCTTCTGCTTCTGCAAGAACTTTAACAGCCTGAGCCATGTTAGCACCAAGAGCGATCTGTGCTACATAAACGTAACCATAGCTCATAGCGATCTCAGCAAGGCTCTTCTTGCCAACTTCTTTACCAGCAGCAGCGAACTGACAAACTTCACCGATGTTGGAAGCTTTAGAAGCCTGTCCACCTGTATTAGAGTACATCTCTGTATCGAATACCATAACGTTTACGTTATGTCCGGAAGCAAGTACATGGTCTAATCCACCGAAACCGATATCATATGCCCATCCGTCACCACCGAAGATCCATACGGACTTCTTAGCAAGGTAATCTTTTTTCTCAAGAGCAGCTTTTGCATCTGGACATCCAGCTGCTGCAGCTTTCTCTAATTCAGCTACAAGAGCTTCTGTTGCAGGAGTATTTGCTTTTGTATCCTGTTTTGTCTCCATGAATTTAGCGAATGCATCTTTTAATTCTGCACTTGCCTTATCAGAAGAAGCACATTTCTCAGCACTTGCGATAGCCTGATCACGTAATACTTCCTGACCGATCTGCATACCTAAACCATGCTCAGCATTATCCTCGAATAAGGAGTTAGCCCAAGCTGGTCCTTTGTTGGAATCTTTATTTACAGTATATGGTGATGTAGCAGCCGGGCCACCCCAGATAGAAGAACATCCGGTAGCGTTAGAGATGTACATATGCTCACCAAATAACTGTGTGATCAAACGAGCGTAAGATGTTTCAGCACATCCTGCACAGGATCCAGAGAACTCAAGTAATGGCTGGTTGAACTGAGAACCTTTTACAGTGTTGTCAGCTGGCATACCAGGTTTCTTGCCAACGTTTGCTACTAAGTAGTCAAATACTGGCTGTTCTTCTGCCTGAGATTCCTGTGGAACCATCTCGATAGCACCTACTGGACATACAGTGATACACTCACCACATCCCATACAGTCTAATGGAGATACGCTCATTGTATATTTGTATTCGCTTGCTTTTGGTTTTGTATCAGCAAGTTTGATATTAGCTGGAGCAGCTTTTACTTCGTCTTCACTTAACATGAATGGACGGATTGTAGCATGTGAACATACAAATGCACACTGGTTACACTGGATACATTTAGCAGCATCCCATGTAGGAACTGTTACAGCTGTACCACGTTTCTCATATGCTGATGCACCCTGCTCGAACTGTCCATCTGGGTTGCCCATGAATGCAGATACTGGAAGAGAATCACCATCCATTAATGCGATTGGATTCATTAAATCTTCTACCATCTTAACTGTCTCTGGACGACCTGTTAATTTCTTAGGAGCTGGATCTGCTTCTGGGTTAGACCAGGAAGCTGGTACTTCAACTTTATGTACAGCGTCAACACCTGCGTCGATAGCTTTGTAGTTCATCTCTACAACTGCGTCACCTTTTTTACCGTAAGATTTCTTAGCAGCAGCTTTCATGAAATCAACAGCTTCTTCGATTGGCATTACATTTGCTAATTTAAAGAATGCAGACTGAAGAATTGTGTTAGTACGTTTACCCATACCAATTTCAATTGCTTTGTCAATAGCGTTGATTGTATATAACTGAATGTTGTTATCAGCGATATATTTCTTAGCTTCTGCATTTAAGTGATGAGCTAACTCTTCATCAGACCACTGGCAGTTGATCATGAATACTCCGCCTGGTTTTACGTCCTGAACCATCTTGAATCCTTTTGTTACATAAGATGGGTTATGACATGCAACGAAGTCTGCCTGGTTGATGTAATATGGGCTTCTGATTGGTTTGTCACCAAATCTCAAGTGAGAAATTGTAACACCACCAGTTTTCTTAGAGTCATACTGGAAGTAAGCCTGGATATATTTGTCTGTATGGTCACCGATGATCTTTGTAGAGTTCTTGTTAGCACCTACAGTACCGTCACCACCAAGTCCCCAGAATTTACATTCTACAGTTCCTTCAGCAGCTGTGATAGGAGCTGGTTTTACTTCTGGTAAGCTTAAGTTTGTGACGTCATCAACGATACCGATTGTGAAACGTGCTTTTGGAGCATCTTTCTCTAATTCTTTGTATACAGCGAATAAGCTTGAAGGTGGTGTATCTTTAGAACCTAATCCGTAACGTCCGCCTGTTAATACGATTGTATCAAGACCTGCCTCACGAAGAGTTGTAGCTACGTCTAAGTATAATGGATCACCAAGTGCTCCTGGCTCTTTTGTTCTGTCAAGTACTGCAACTTTCTTAACTGTCTTAGGAAGAGCTTTTAAGAATGCTTCAGATACCCATGGACGATATAAACGAACTTTCACTAATCCGACTTTCTCGCCTTTTGCTGTTAAGTAATCAATTACTTCTTCAGCAACGTCGTTTACAGAACCCATAGCTACGATAACGCGCTCTGCATCTTCTGCTCCATAGTAGTTGAATAAGTCATAGTTTGTTCCTAATTTCTCGTTAACCTTAGCCATGTATTTTTCTACGATAGCTGGTAATTCATTGTAAGCTGTGTTACAAGCTTCACGATGCTGGAAGAAAACATCTCCGTTCTCATGAGATCCACGCATAGCTGGATGCTCTGGATTTAATGCATGTGCACGGAATGCAGCTACTGCGTCCATATTGCACATTTCTTTCAGATCTGCATAATCCCATTTCTCGATTTTCTGAATTTCGTGGGATGTACGGAATCCATCGAAGAAGTTGATGAATGGAACTTTTCCTTCGATTGTTGCCAAATGAGCAACTGGGCTTAAGTCCATAACTTCCTGTGGGTTTGTCTCACATAACATAGCGAAACCTGTCTGACGACAAGCATATACGTCACTGTGATCACCGAAAATATTTAAAGACTGTGTTGCAACGGTACGTGCAGAAACATCAAATACACATGGAAGCTGCTCACCAGCGATTTTGTACATGTTAGGGATCATTAATAAAAGACCCTGGGAAGCTGTAAATGTTGTTGTTAATGCACCTGCAGCAAGGGAACCGTGAACTGCACCTGCAGCACCTGCTTCGGATTCCATTTCTACTACTTTGACCTGATTGCCAAAGATATTTTCCTGTCCTGCTGCTGACCACTGATCGACAGTATCTGCCATAGGGCTGGATGGTGTAATTGGGTAAATAGCTGCAACATCTGTAAACGCATAAGCTACATGAGCTGCTGCTGTATTACCGTCCATTGACTGTTTTGCTCTGGACATTACTTATTCCTCCTTAAAAATATAAAAAATTGATAGAATGTCTTTGCTAACCCGGGGCACACTGCTATCCCCCGCCAGCTTTCGACTTAATTCACATTTTAGCATTTAATTTGTCCGTTGTAAAGAATTCAGACTGTACAAAACAAAGTACAAAGCTATAAACAAATGTTATATATAATCCTCAAAAAACAGGAATTTATAAATATTTTCTTTCAAATTCATCTGCCGGAATCGGCCGGTCAAACAGATACCCCTGCCCATATTCAAATCCATGACTTTCTAAGAACTGGCGCTGTTCTTCTGTCTCAATTCCCTCCACAACGATCTCTTCTTTGGCTGCACGGATGAATTTTCCCATCTGGGATACAAATTCCCCCTTGTTGTCCACCATCACTTTGTCAGTAAAACTTTTATCTATCTTGACAACATTCGCCGGTATTTCATAAAGGACACTCAAAGACGAATACCCCGTGCCAAAGTCATCAATGGCAATGCGGAATCCCATCTGTGCCAGTTCGATCATGCAGTGCTTCAGGTCTTCGAGTTTTTCTGTCATGACGCTCTCGGTAACTTCCACTTCAATATAGGAAGGATCAATGTCATACTTGTCCATTGTCTCATGCATCCGCTGCAAAAATGCCTCGCCACCGTTTTCAAAGTGTTTTCTCGAAAAATTAGTTGAGATCGTAAACAGGCTTTTTCCGGATTTCTTCCACTTTGTCATATATTTCAGCAGCTGCTCTAATATAAAGAAATCAAGGTCTTTGATATATCCCATCAATTCCAGTGCCGGCACAAAGCGGTTTGGCTGTAAGTAGCCGTCCTCTCCGAAATGCCATCTTGCAAGTGCCTCTGCCCCATAAATCGTATTCTCTTTCAGCCGGAACTTTGGCTGTAAAAACATTTCAAACTCCCCACGCTGGATCGCAGCATGAAACCGTGTTGCGATCAGCACCTGTTCATCACGTGTCTGACGCATTTTTTCTATATAGACAACACCGGATGTGATATTGTGTTCTTTTGCATATTTTCTTGCAAGATTTGCACTCTCCAGTATCGTCTCAAACGAACTCTTTCCTGACAGGAAGCAAATTCCTGCCGAAAGCTTCATTCCTCCAGCGGGATAACGTTCCTGCAGCTTTGCCTCAAACTCTTCATTTCCTTCCTTAACGCGCCTCCGGATCTCCTGCTGGCTCTTTCCCTTGGACAATACAAGGAAATAATCCGAGTACATACGGCATGCTGTCATTACTTTTTTGCGTTCCAGCAGCTGGGAAAATTCTTTCAATATACTGTCTCCCATCTCTGCGCCGAAATTTTCATTGACATAAGAAAAGTTATTGACATCCACCATGGTCAGTGCATAAGTATTCTCCTGTGGATTTTCCTCTGCCTTAAGAAGCTGTACCAGTTTTGTCCTGAAAGCTTCCAGATTATATAAGCCCGTCAGCCGGTCTCTGTTTTTTAATTTATGGATTGCCTGCTGATCTTCCTGCATTTTCTCACGCAGCGTCACAAATACGGCAACTACTCTGCTCAGTTCGCAGATGGTTCCAATCTCCTCTGTGCGCCACTGCTTGCCCTGTTCAACCGAGCCAGCATCGATGCATCCGGTTTTTCCATTCGAATACTCAAACTTTACTGCAGCGATTGACTGGATCGGGATGGCATTTCCTGACCATTCCAGCCACTCTTTCTTCCGTTTTTCCTGCCACTTTGGAGTTGTCTGTACAAATTCTCCCACCTCAGCCTTCATCAGTTTCGGCCAGGTGATCGGAAGTATATTCTTCTCATAAATCTGTCCCATGTCACTCCAGCAGTTGGTAAGTAACATATTCTTTCCATCGGGTGCATATTCAAAAACAGATACCATATTCATCTGATATTTTCTGCCAATCTGTTCTAAGAGCACATTCAGAGAACCATTGATATCCCTTGCATGTGACAACAGGCTGAACGCTGTATTTAAAAATTCTTTGTCCGCCACCAGATTTCTACGGTTTTCCTTTTCTTCCGTGCGGTACTTTCCTTCACAGTCACCTTCCTCGGTCTCTCCTGCAAAGCCATAATGATTTTTCCCATTTTTCTTAATGTGATACATGGCATGATCTGCCCGTTCAAACAACGTACTATAATCATACCCGTCTTTTCCTGTCACAGCCATACCGACACTCAATGTCACAACAATGACTGCTCCATCCCCGGAAAGCGTTTTCTGCACGTTTGTACACAGCTGTTCCGCTTTCGCCTCCGCCTCTTGCAAAGAAGTGTCCTTCACAAAGACCATAAATTCATCCCCACCGACACGTCCGACAACCGCTTCATCCGTAAACTGTTCGCGTATCAGTGTTGCAATATCCGATATCACCATGTCTCCAACAGTATGTCCGAATGTGTCATTGATCTTCTTAAAGTCGTCAATATCAATGACGTAGAGTACATGCGTTCCCTGTGTTGATTTTTCAAGAAACGCATCTACGATTTCTCCGGAGGCTGTCTTATTGTAAATCCTTGTCAACGGATCTAACTGCACTTCCCGTAGAAGTTTCTCCCGGACTGCCCGCTCTGTGCTGATATCATAACTTCTTCCTATGATGTGGCTGATCTTTCCATCATAATCTGCGATACTCTGATAACAGGTTCTGAAATAAGCATATTTTCCAGATTCTTTTCCCCCCTGCCGCAGACGGTATTCCGCAGTTCCTTTCATCTCCCGTTGAAGCGCCGTCTCAAATATCTTCTGAAATCTTTCCCTGTCGTCCGGGTGTATGGCTCCATAAAGTTCTTCTATCCCGGCATATTTCACACTTTTATCCTCCGCGAATTTCAGATAACATTCCGGTATCTCAAATTGCTGTTTTTTCACATCATAATCAAGGACAATATCATCGGAGACCTCTTCCAGCATATGATAGCGCTCGTTCACAAGCATGATCTCATTTTCCATCTTCTTGCGCTCTGTAATGTCCCAGCAGGATACAAGATAGTATGGCACTGCACTCCGGTATGTGTAAATCTGAAACTGAAACATTGCCCAGATCACGTTCTGATCTGCTGTAACGATTCTCGCCTCAAATTCATCCGATGTTTTCCCTCTGCGGCAGACCTCCGCCGCATCCTCAAACATCATGTAATCTTCCATATGGATCAACTGCGCCATGCACATTTTCTCCATACTGAAATCCGCCGATCTGTATCCGCTCATCCTGCAAAATTCATGGTTTGCGATGTCAATCGTCAGCTCATTTCCCCCTTTTACCGTGATCAGTCCTACCGGAAGTTCATATATGATATTTTTCAAATCTTTGCGCTCACGCTCCGACTGTCTGAGCTGATCTTCATAATCTATTTCTTCCTTATTAAATTCTGCCATCCCCAACTTCTCCTTTTACAAAACCCCGATTAGAATAATTATAACAAATTTTTACATAACAAGAAAGATTTTCTCTTGTTTTTTCCTTATATTTTCTTGGCATAGATTTTTCTTGAAAAAACAACGGTTTTATGTATAATAAAAATGATGCGTTTAAACCAAGAAATATGTAAAATAGAGGTATTACAATGATACAAGCAAACAATGTAACGTTACGTGTAGGCAAAAAAGCCTTATTCGAAGATGTAAATATCAAATTCACTGAAGGAAACTGTTATGGTCTGATCGGTGCCAACGGCGCCGGAAAGTCCACATTTTTAAAAATTTTATCCGGTCAGTTAGAACCGACAAACGGTGATGTTGTCATCACTCCGGGACAGCGTCTCTCATTTTTACAGCAGGATCACTTTAAATATGATGCTTTTACCGTTCTTGATACCGTTATCATGGGTAACCAGAGACTTTATGATATTATGAAGGAAAAAGACGCCATCTACATGAAAGAAGATTTTTCCGATGAAGATGGTATCCGTGCCAGCGAATTAGAAGGTGAATTTGCTGAGATGGATGGCTGGAATGCAGAATCCGATGCCGCAACATTATTAAATGGTCTTGGAATTTCTACCGATTACCATTACTCTATGATGGCAGAGCTTCCTGGTGCCTTAAAGGTCAAAGTTTTACTTGCACAGGCATTGTTCGGAAATCCGGATATTCTTCTTTTAGATGAGCCTACCAACCACTTGGACTTAGATGCGATCTCCTGGTTAGAAGAATTCCTCATCAATTTTGAAAATACGGTGATCGTTGTTTCCCATGACCGTTACTTCTTAAATAAGGTATGTACCAATATTGCAGATATCGATTATGGCAAGATCCAGCTTTATGCCGGAAACTATGATTTCTGGTATGAATCCAGCCAGTTACTTGTAAAACAGATGAAAGAAGCCAACAAGAAGAAGGAAGAAAAGATTAAAGAGTTACAGGAATTTATTTCACGTTTCTCTGCAAACGCTTCCAAATCCAAACAGGCGACTTCCAGAAAACGTGCATTAGAAAAAATCCAGTTGGATGAGATTCGTCCATCCAGCCGTAAATATCCTTACATTGACTTCCGTCCAAGCCGTGAGATTGGAAATGAAGTTCTTACTGTGGAAGGTCTCACCAAGACGATTGACGGTGTCAAGGTATTAGACAATGTATCTTTCATCGTAGGTCATGAAGATAAAATCGCTTTTGTCGGTGGAAATGAGCTTGCAAAAACAACTTTATTCAAGATCATCTCCGGTGAAATGGAACCTGATTCGGGCTCTTATAAATGGGGCGTGACAACAAGCCAGTCCTATTTCCCGAAGGACAACACAGCAATCTTTGATACTGATCTTCTGATCGTAGACTGGCTGACACAGTATTCTGAGATCAAAGATGCTACTTATGTTCGTGGTTTCCTTGGACGTATGCTTTTTGCCGGTGAAGACGGAACTAAGAAAATGCGTGTTCTTTCCGGTGGTGAGAAAGTCCGCGTGCTTCTCTCCCGCATGATGATCCAGGCAAGTAATGTTCTGATCCTTGACGAACCGACCGACCACCTTGACATGGAATCTATCACAGCATTAAATAATGGTCTGATCAAGTTCCCAGGTGTTATTCTCTTTGCATCCCGTGACCATCAGGTTGTACAGACAACTGCAAACCGTATCATCGAGTTCTTACCGGATGGAACCTTTGTTGATAAAGTATCCTCCTATGATGAATACCTTGAAAATGATGAGATGGCTCGTAAACGTCAGGTTTACAGCATGTCTGATGATGATGCTTCTGATAACTAAAAGAAGAATGATTTATTTTCAAATTATAAGCTTTTCATTTTGCCGATGTGCCTTACTGGTGCATCGGCAATTTTTTATCGGAACCGCAGGTTATCCCACTCTGATCTGACCTGATCCTTCTCTTCTTTCTCCGGTGGATCAGAGACTACCCAGACTTTCTTACCGAGAAATCCAAAGCCGAGTTTATAGATGTGATCGGCCGGGATGCCATAAGCAAGAAGATCCGCTTCATAGTTTCTGGTCTGGATCTGTTTCAGGGCATTCTCCGCAGTTTCCTGAACAGTCTTTTCTCTGTGTTCATTCAAAACTTTAAATTCAAGGATATAGGCATCTTTTGTTTTGTCGAAAGGATAGATCGCAATGTCATAACGTCCATCCCCGCTCTCCCGGTTGGATACAATGCGGTATTCTTTGCGCATGGATACAATCAGCCCTAAAACAAGACCATGATAAAAATTCTCAGGAGCATGCTTTCCTTTATTCTTTGCAGTATCAAAATAACTCATGGAATACTCGGCGATATCTTCCATCACACCGATCATATCCCAGGTTCTATGCTTTATCAGTGCCCTTGTAAAATTCTCATATGCAATATTGCCATTTGAAAACATGGCAATGATCTGTGTCCGGAACATTGACATAACCTCTTTGTTGGTCACGGAAACATCACACTCTGCCCATTCGTTATCTTTCACCACGTTCTCTGCCTTGATATATCCGACTGCAAGGAGAAGTGACCACAGACTATTCTCATCTCCGTCAAGATACTGGAATGTAATATTCTCGTTGATCACCTTGTGTATTGGTTTTCCTGTCATTAACTGTTCAATCTCGTACTTTTTATCATACGGATGCCTGCAGATAATATCCCCAATCAGCTTGTTGCTGCTGGTAAGGATCCAATAAGATCTCAACTGTCGATCATGCATATAGTTCACGATAGACCACGGATTATAAATATCTTTCTGATGACCGATAATGAATCCATCGTACATTTCCTTCACTTTTTTCATGTCATCTATATTCTGGCACTTTAATGCATCCATCACCTCCTGCTCAGTGAATCCACAGCAGTCCGTGTAGATATCATCTGTCACAGTGGCAACCAGCAGATTGTTCAGGTCAGAGAAAAGTGAATTCTTCGACACTTTCGCCACTCCGGTGATAATGGCTCTGCCAAGATAGTCATTTTCTTTCAATGTGCTATGGAATAACTGTCGACAGGTCGTGATCATCTCATCCCAGTAACCATCCGTGTATGCTTCGATCAAAGGTGTATCATACTCGTCAATGAGCACAATAGGTTTTACGCCAAAATGTTTATAGAGCAATTCGCATAATTTCTTAATGGAATTTTCTATATGACCTGTATCATTATGAAACAATCCCCATCTTGTTTCTTTAAATGTCTCTTTATCTTCCTCCGTAAGTCTTGGACTATCAAGTAAATATTCATGATGTGCGTACATTGTATCCAATTGTCCCATCATTCCCCGGATAGACTGCTTATAATCTATCCCCTTGCAGCCTCCGAAGCTTGTGGAGATCACCGGAGTGCTTCCGAACATACTACGGCTTCTTTCATCCTGCCATACCCGCAGCTTACTGAAATATTCCGGATGTTCTGCATATCTTGGATCAAAAAACATTCTTACCGTACTGAGCAGTGTTGTCTTGCCGAATCTTCTCGGTCTGGTGATCAATGTGATCTTCGTTCCTTCCCTGATCCACTCGGTGATAAAATGCGTCTTATCGACATAAAACTGCTGTCCACAGGTAAAGTCTTCAAAATCCTGATACCCGATCACCACCTGGGCAGAGAGATATGGATTGTGCTTAAGAATGTCCTTCAGTCCCTCCACATAAGCCGCCAGATGCTTTTTCTCTTCCTGCAGCTTTGTGCGCTCCTCAAATTCCACAAGTACCTTCTCCCGCTCGGACACTTTCACATAATAGCTCACTGATTTCCCGTCAATCGTTCGCTGGATATACGGCTGTTCTTTGCCATTGATCTTCTTATAGGTCAGGGTTCCTTTTGGAAGTTCTTCCAGTCTCCGGTCGATCTCTTCAATTCGTTTCGTTGGATTTGTGGACATAATGTGCTCCTTTCTGCATATAAAAATCGTAGACAATTGCGAAACTCCTTTTTACGTTATGAATATTACGAAAAGTTAACAATATCAACGAAAACACGCTTCCGCTACGTGTCACTCGCAACGGTACTAAGAAGCCAGTCACGACTAACAGTCGTTCCTGCCTTCTAAGAACCGGCGGTTCCCCAGTGTTTTCTTTTGCTCTTGTCAACTTTCCGTAATTTAACTCACGTCTTCTAAGAGTTTCGCAATGGTCTATGTAAAAATGGTTATCAATGGTTATATACATATCATATAACCATCGATAACCATTGTCAATTGTCTTTTAATATTTTCCGAAGCATCGGCTCCTCGTCCAACTGCACATTTTTGAATTTTTTGTAAAATCTGTCGGCATTCTCGTTGGTAGCACGGATCAGATAATATTGATGGATATCATGCTTTGCACAGTCTTTTTCAAACTCTGCAAACAGACCCTGTGCAACACCGTTGTGCCGGTATTCCGGCAGAACATACACCCAATTCACATACGCCATGCGATATCCATCCTGAATACATCCATAAAAATGATACTCAATTCTTCCTGCTACCTGATTATTTTCCATTGCAAGAATTGATGTAGACTTTTCATAAAATGGCTCCCGAAGCCTTGCCCTGATTTCTTCCTCATCTATCACATCTGCTGTCATCATATTCGGCTCCTGCTCCATCGCAAGCTTTAAATAGGCAATATAATGCTCTACATTCTGTTCATTCAATCTTTCAAAATACATTTTCTTCCTTCTTTCTAATACCTGTAAATATGGTTCTCCAAAACATACGTTTCTCCGGTTCTTGGATCTGTTTTTTCTTCTGACAGTGAATCGAATACAAATCCACATGACAGCTGTAACACTCTGGACGCAGCATTGCCTATACGGTTGCAAGCATGGAATTCTTTTGCTCCCAGTTTTCCTGCCTCCTCAAGAAGTGCCGTAAGTATCTGTCTCCCGTAACCTTTTCGCACAAATTCCGGTCCAAGTGCAATACCTGTCTCTTCATAAATGCCCCGTTCCAGTTCGCGCATGCCTGCAAAACCGATTGCTTCACCCGTTTTCTTTAAATACACAAATAACGCATACTTATTCTCCGGTTTTTCTTCAAATGCAATCGTGCGCTTCATTCGATCTTTTGCATCTTCGTCTGTCTCTGTCGGCTGCCAGAGCATATACTTTGCGCTCTCCTTGTGTCTCCACAGGTTATAATAAATTGTCTTCCAGTCCTCAAATTCTGCTTTCTTTAAAATAAGATCTTTTGTTTCTAATTTTACGTCAAAGTAATCTGTTACCATTTTTTCTCTTATACCTCCTCTCTCATTATTTTTCTATGCATTGGTTTCTCGTCCAACTGCACATTTTCTTCCACCCTTATCAACTTTGCAATATACTCTGTCGTGCCTTCTTCCAATTCTTTTTCTCCATTTTCCATAAATCCGTGACGATGATAAAATGCAATCGCTCTCGTATTTTTCTCCAACGCCCACAGATGATCCGCATCAAAAGTTGAAATTGCATGCTCTATTAATTTCTTTCCAATTCCACCACTTTGAAAGCATGGATCGACATACAATTTACGGATTTCTGTTCCATGGATTTCCATAAATCCTTTCACAATTCCACATTCATCGGCGACATACAGATTTTCCAGAACTTCCCCTTTTCCGAAATAATGATCTATCATGGATACAACCTGCAATTCTCCAAATGAATACTCTTCCTGCTTAAAAATTGGGAAATAATTGATTCTGTTATTAAATACAAAAATTTCTGCGATGCGCGACAAATCTTCTTCTGTTGCTTTTCTTATCATCTTTGGATACCCCTGTCATTTTCTTTTTTCTGCAATCACTATAGCACACTTTCTACCAAAATACTTTCTGAAAATCTTTTTTAATTTTCCTTTTCCAACAACCTTTGATAGGCTGCATCCATCCCGATTGCCCCAAGCGGTGCCGTGATAATGATTGCCAGCACAGCGACAGACAGAACAATTTTTCCACAGGCAAGTCCTGCCGCCAAAGGAACAGAACCAATTGCCGCCTGCACCGTTGCCTTTGGGAGATAAGCGATCACACAAAATAACCGCTCTTTCCATGTCAGATGTGTTCCCGCCACACAAAGTAATACCCCCACAGAACGGAAAAGCAGTGCCACAAAACCAGATATCATGCATTTTCTCTTTACGCAACCTACTGGTCTGATCCACGAAGCCGGTCTTAGCAGTTTTCACGCAGTGTTTTCAGATAAACTTTCTGCTCATCTGTGATACGATAGCTCTCCACCGCTTTCTGAATCGTCTTTCTATGCACCCACGGTGATAACTTTCGTTCTTCCAGATATGGGATCGTTGCATCCCACTGTTTTGCCAGTGCCGTTGCAAGATACCATGCAATCATCATATTGACATAGTATTCTTCCGACTGCACAGATGCCACAAGTTCTATATATTCCGGTTTAAAATCCTCGTCCAGATAAAAGCTCATCAACGTTCCGATTCCATAGCGAATCGTATAAGTGTTCCCGGATGCAATCCATTCTTTTATCACAGGAAGAAGCTCGGTTTTATGCTTTGCGAAGCACTTTGGTCTTGGAATATCGCAGGTCGCCCAGTTATTAATATATGGAAGAAAACGTTTCACTTCTGCCAGACAACGCTCATAATCTTTGATATCTGAAATCAATTGCATATGAAGATTATTTTCCTCATAATAGGTATGTGGCAGTTCCTGCAAAAAAGCTTCTGCTGCTTCCGTTTTTGCAAATTCTTTCGCAAATTTCCGCAGTACCGGTGTGCGGATCCCGATGATTGTCTCCTTATCAATCCCCGGCATCAGTTTACTGTGAAAATTTCTGTATTTTAAATCCTGTAATTTGAATAATTCCTGCTGTAATTCATCCATGTTCTTCTCCTTTTTCTGTGACCACAATTACACAAAAACGAACTCATGTCCCCCCTTAGCCTGATACTATGAGTATATCTTTTTTTCCAAATGGGTGCAAAAATCATCTGTTAATTCCTGTTAAAACTCCTTTTTTTCCATAATACGCCTGCTGATCTGATACGAAATGAACAGTGTCAGCAGTGTGATCCCAATGATGTTACCAGCCAGAACTGCCACTTTCATATTGTCTATCACGGTCAGCGCCTGATACAACCGTTCTTTTCCGAACACGACCTCACATAGATATGCAATCGCAGCAATTACTCCCATCATTCCTAATGTCAAAATCCGGCTCTTTTCACAGCCAAACTTAATCTGCGCCGGAATCATGAAAAAACTGATCAAAAGAATGATTAGCAAAATCACTGCGGCTGTCAGCATATCTTCTGCCACAACAACCGGTATACCACGCACCACTTTTGACACCAGATACAGGCAGACTGCAATTACCCAGGCTGCCACTACTCCTCCGGCACAAAGCAGATACTTTTCTCTTACATAGGTTTTTTTATTGATCGGCAGTGTCAATAAAAACTGATAGCCATGATCCATCTCGTCATACGCAATCGTGCTGATTGCAATCATCTCTACCACAAACGGCAGATATCCAATGATAAAATTTCCGTTGCCGGAAAATGCGACTGCAACTGCAATTGCAAACAAAATTACAAGTGTCTGTTTTGTTCCCCATAATAACCGAATATCTTTTTCCAATAAACCTGCCATTATCTGTACCCTCCTGTCATCATAAGAATCAGCTCATCAATCCCTCCATTTTCCACTGCAATCTGCGGATAATTTTCCTGATAAAACTTCTTATCATTCGTAAAACATGCATAGCCGTAATTTTCTTTCTGCACTTTTAAAATAGAGCTTTGATCAAGCGTGCGGTATTGTTCTTCACTCACCTTTAAAATGCCATACTGCTCTAAGATTGCATCTGTTGCTTCATGCAAAATGAGTTTTCCATCATGTATCAGATAAAGTTCATCACATAGGGATTCTAAATCAGTGGAAATATGGGATGTAATAAGTATACTTCGGCTCTCATCCTCTGCAATATAAGCCCGTAACATATCTAAAATCTCGTTTCTCGCCTCCACATCCAGTCCAGCTGTCGGCTCATCCATGATCAGCAGCTTTGCATGGTGTGTCATAGCTGTCAGCACGCGGAGTTTCGCTTTCATTCCGGTTGAAAATTCTTTGATTTTCTTATTCATCGGAAGTTTTAAATTTTCACTCTGTTTTATAAAATAGTTTTCATCAAACGAATGATACATTTTTTTTAAAATATGTTTTACATCGTTTACGGTCAGTTCCCCGGAAAATCCGGATTCTGCAAGAGAAACTCCTATATCCTGTTTGACTTTTTCCGAAAGTTCTTTACTGTCACTTCCCAAAACAGTTACAGTTCCTTCCTCTGCCCGGCAAAGACCAAGAATCAGTTTGATCGCGGTACTTTTTCCTGCTCCGTTTTTCCCGATCAACCCCAGTATCTGTCCTTCCGGCAGTTCCATTGATATTTCAAAAGTAAAGTTTCCATATGTTTTCCGGACATTTTGCATTGTTATCATACAATTTCCGCCTTTCTTTTTTATGTTCTGTTGTCTGACTTTTTACATCAATCTGAAGCAAATACCTCATCAAGCATTTCATGATTGTGTCATATCTATTTCAAAAGTTTCTTACCGATTTTACTTCTCATCGAGAATCAGTTTTACAACCTCAGATATTTCTTCCTTCTTCATCCCCATGGAAAGTGCCCGGTCGATCACTTTATCGAAGTCATCTTCTATCGCTTTCTGCCTTGCTTCAAGTGCAAGCTGTTTATCCGAGGCAGATACATAAGTACCTTTTCCATGAACAGTCGTAACAAATCCCTCTTCTTCCAGCTTATCGTAAGCCTTCTTGACCGTCAGCGCACTGATCCGAAGCTCCCCTGCGAGCGTCCTCACAGACGGAAGTGCCTCTCCTTCTTTTAATTCAGACTGAATAATATCTGATTTTATCTGCTCCATGAGCTGTTCGTAAATCGGAACCATGGAGGAATGATTTAAGATAATATGCATACTTCCTCTCATTCTGCCGCTTCAGCGGCTTTTCATAAATCAGGGAACTTTGTGCGCCAGCACAATTTCCAGATTAAAAATGTCAATTTTCAATCTTATATCTCTTTACAGCAAACAGTATATAACAGTGCATATCTGTTGTCAACTGTTATATACTGTTTATTCTATTTTTTTGTAATTTCATGTGGGAATTTGTACAGACAATACTCGTTAATAACTTTTTCATGAAAAATTAAATTTTTGTGTATGTCGTGCAGAATATTTTATGTTACTATAGAATAAAGTGTTGCTTCGCAATTTTCTGTATTTATGTCAGGAGGAGAACATTATGAAAGTAAATCTGACTCCCTTTTCCATATACTGGTTCCTGTTTTTGATCTTAAATGTCATATATTTTATATTTCCATTTCTATTTTTTCTGCTTCTGCCGGCAGTGTTCGTTATGATTTTAATATGGGGAATATGTGTATTTGAAATTGGGCGAGCAACCATTATTTCTTCACAAACTAAGCGGATAACACGAGTCATACTGGCTTTCCTGGCATCTCTTCTTACAATTTCAATAAATCCCATCGGAATGATTCTTTTGGATTTTATTAATTGGAGACATATAAACTCATTCGCAGACTATTTTTCGAAAGCCTATTGGATTATTTTTTTGATTCATATGCTGCTATTTTGGCTGGGCGAAGAAATAGGATATTTTTCACAGAAAGGACTTTTTTAATATGGTAAAAATAATTTCAGACAGCACATGCGACCTCTCAGCAGAATTAGTTGCACAATACGATATCGATATTCTCCCGCTCCATATTCTTCTCGGAGATGAGGAATTTGAAGATGGAAAAACAATTACACCGGATGAGATTTACTCCTGGTCCGATGAGCATAAAACAACCCCAAAAACTTCCGCCCCGTCTCTGGCAGAAACGATTGAACTTTTTCGCCCTTATGTGGAAGAAGGATGCGAGATTGTCTGCTTTTCCATCTCAAACAGTATGTCAACATCCGGCAATGTCATGCGTCTTGCTGCCGGGGAACTAGAAGCAGAAAACCGGATCACCGTGATTGATTCCGCAAATCTCTCCACCGGAATCGGACTTCTTGTGATAGAAGCTGCCATTATGGCAAAAAACGGACACTCTGCATCCGAAATTGCTTCTGTCATGGAAACTTTAAAACCAAATGTCAGAGCAAGCTTTGTCGTGGATACCCTCACCTACCTGTACCGTGGCGGACGTTGTAACGCTGTTGCTGCCATGGCCGGCGGTGTCTTAAAGCTGCATCCAAAAATCGTGGTAGAAAACGGTGCTATGGATGCGACAAAAAAATACCGCGGAAAGATCAATTCTGTTATCATGTCCTATGTAAAAGATATGGAAACTGATTTAAAAGCAGCCAGACCTGACCGCGTATTCATCACACATTCCGGCTGTGACGCTGCAACGGTGGAATCCGTCCGCTCGTATCTGGAAAGCCTCGGTGTTTTCCATGAGATATTAGAAACCAGGGCCGGTGGTGTCGTGTCAAGCCACTGCGGTCCCGGTACACTTGGTGTTCTGTTTATTGCAAAATAATAGAGGTTCGGATGTTTTCTTTCCAAACCTCTGTTTCTTTTACTTTTCTATCTCTGTATTAATCTCATCTTCCGTAGCTTTCATTGCTTCCAAAGTCATTGTGAGCAGTTTGTCTAATTCCCAGCCAAGCTGCTCTGCATACCATTTCATCACAGTCTCCACAGTCAGTGCATGCTGGATATGAAAAGGATCTTTGTTGTACTTTTTCAATAAATCATAGGCTTCTTCTCTTGTGATATGCTCCATTTTCGTGTTCCTCTTTTCCTGTCATTCCGTCGGATAGAATTTTCATTTCATACTTATCCGATAGGTTTTTAGTTATTTTATACTTTTTCTCACAAGATGTCAATTTTTTATCATCACAGATTTTATTTTCTAAAAAAGCTATATTTTCTCCTTCACAAGTACTTCTTTTCCTACAAATGCAAAACCAAGCTTATAAATACGTTCTTCGTTGATTCCTGCTGTGACAAGATCTGTCACATATTTTTTTTCTTCTATCTGCCGGAACGCACTTTCGACTGTCTCTTCCAGATTTTTTTCTTTCTTCTTATCCCAAACCTTAAATTCCATAAGAAATGCATCCTGATTCTTCTCTAACGGATACATTGCAATATCATATCTGCCCCGTCCACTCTCACGGTTTGAAACAATACGATACCTGTCCCTAAGTGTTACAATCAGTCCAAGTATCAGACCATGATAAAAATTCTCTGGCGTGCGTGCCTCTTTTTCATTTCCAACATCAAAATAATTCATGGATGTGCATGCAATCTCTGACAGATAATCATTCATATCTTCTATATTATGCCCCAACAGCGCCTTCACAAACCTGTTATATACGGAAAATCCATTATGAAACATTCCAAGAATCTCTGTACGAAACATTGCCATAACTTCTTTATTCGTAACTGACACATCACACTCAATGGTATCCACTTTGTGCACCACATTTTCAGCCTTAATATAACCAACAGATAATAACAGTGACCACAAACTGTTCTCATCGCCATCCAGATACTGAAATGTAATGTTCTCGTTGATTTCCTTATGCACTTTTTCACCGGACATTAACTGTTCGATCTCATATTTTCGCCCGACAGGATGCTTTCTGATGATATCACCAATTAGTTTATTACTGCTCGTATTCGTCCAATAAGAAATAAGTTCTCCCTGCCTGACATAATTGCAGATTGACCACGGATTGTACATATCTTTTTGTTTGCCAAAAATAAAGCCGTCGTACAAATCCTTCACATCCCGCATCTTATCCGAATTCTGACATTTCAGTGCATCCATTACTTCCTGCTCTGTAAACCCGAAACAATCTGCATATGCGTCGCAGGTAACTGTGTCTACTTCCAGATTATTCAGATCCGAAAACAACGAATTTTTAGAAATTCTTGCTACTCCGGTAATAATCGCGCGGCTGTAATAATCATTCTGCTTAAATGCATTATGAAATATCTGTCTGCATGTGGCGATCATCTCATCCCAATACCCCTGCGTATACGCTTCGAGCAATGGTGTGTCATATTCATCCACAAGAATAATTGGCAACACCTTGTGATGTCTGTATAAAAAGTAGCATAGCCGCTTGATTGCCTGCCAGTCATTCTCTCCCCTGCTTGCAAAAAAAGATTCTTTTGCGTCAAGATAAGGATTTCTTTTTAAAATATCTTCAATACGCTCTTTCGGATTTTCCGTAGACACCTCCGTGTACCATACTTCTGCACATCCTGCAGGATATTATGCTTTATGCGAATATACATTGCTATTATTTATAAAAAAGATTTCCTCTATTTCCTTTTTAAATCCCCCTGATTTCAACGATCCTGTCACATTCAATATCTGTTCCGTCTTCCAGCACGATTGTCCTCTCATAGTCACGGAATTTCTGAAATATCCCTGTGGCAGTCACATATTCTCCTCCGGTCTTTTTGTCATCCGGCTTGAAATAAGTTACTGACACTGTCGGATGTTCTGTGGCATACGCAATCAATGTCTGTAATTTTTCATTCAGTTCTTCCTGCTTATCTTCATCGAGTTCCACCTGTTCTTCTGTCAGTCTCGCTGTTTCTTTGATTGCAGCCTCATGTCCGGTCAATGCAGCAAATGGCGAAAACTGCGCCGCCCTGTCATAAATCGACATCTGTGGATGAACTTTTGACTGATGATGAGGTAAATTCAGAATATCCCCATATTTTTCTTCGCTTTCCGTCATCCGCTTTCTCCTTTCCTTGACTCTCTACGGTCTGCGTTTCCTGTTTCAAACAAAAAATGTGCCTCTGAACGCATGGATCACTGTCTTGTTCGAAATTCTGCCTGCTTCTATACAAAAAAAATACTTTCAAAAAATTCAGGCACGATGCCCGCCGATCTGGTTGTTTCTGTCTATCATAGTTGCACCCTCCTGCAGATTGGTTCCTTTTAACATCGCATTTTTACCATACTTTTTCTTCACGGAGAGCATTACCTCCTGCAGTCTGCGCTCTTTTTCCATTCTCGCCTGCTCTGCCTTCTGTTTCTCTGCAAGTGCCTGATAATCGGTAAATAAATCCATCTGTGTAAACTCTGTCTCATTCGATACCATATGCTCATCCACAACACGGTTCGCTGTGACAGAAACACGCCGCACCAGAAGATTCTTATCCACAATGCGCTCATATAAATCTAAAACGGCGTCCATGATTTTTGCTGTAGAAGATGTTTTTGTATCCAGATTTGCTGTTCCGTGGGCATGCTTCGGAACGAATCTTCCATATCGGTCTGCTTTTACCTCGCCATGATACTTTTTCCGGATGTCCGGGTTCGTCAGATTTTCAATATCGTAACCAATATCGAGTACAATCTGGTCTGTCACAAGCTGTTTCTCTACAAGGTCTAACACCAGTGCATCCGTCATCTCGCGGACGATTAGCTTTGTCTTTTCAAAATCATAAGGACAGTGTAGCACCTGACCGGAACCGATACTGTTTGTCTCCGGCTTATATCCCCTGATATCCGCAATCGTGACCGGTTCATACCCCCATGCGTGGTCGATCAGAAGTTCTGCATTGATTCCAAACATTTTATAAAGCAGTTCTTCATTATAATAATCCCGTTCTTCACCTATGGAACATCGTGCAATGTCTCCCATCGTGTAAAGTCCGGCCTCCTCTAACTTTTTCCGGTAGCCATGTCCTACCCGCCAGAAATCGGTCAGCGGTCTGTGGCTCCACAAAAGTTTCCGGTAAGTCATCTCGTCCAGTTCTGCAACGCGCACTCCATTTGCATCCGGTGCGACATGCTTCGCCACAATGTCCATCGCCACCTTGCATAGATAAAGATTGGTTCCAATCCCTGCTGTGGCGGTAATACTGGTCTCCTGCATCACATCAAGAATCATCTTTGACGCAAGCTCCTTTGCCGTCATATGATAGGTGTTCAGATAATGCGTCACATCCATAAAAACCTCATCGATGGAGTACACATGCATATCTTCCGGCGCAATATATCTCAGATAAATGTCGTAAATTTGTGTACTGTATTTCATATAGAGTGCCATTCGTGGCTTTGCTGTCACATAAGTGACGGAAAGCTCCGGGTGTTCCTTCAGTTCGTCCGAAAAACAGGAGCTTCCCTCAAACATTCTTTTCGGCAGCTTCTGCGATCTCTCCTGATTGACCTCTTTCACACGCTGTACGACTTCAAAAAGCCTCGCTCGTCCCGGAATCCCATATACTTTTAAAGAAGGGGAAACTGCCAGACAGATTGTTTTCTCTGTCCGCTCTGCATCCGCCACGACAAGATTCGTGGTCAGTGGATCAAGGTCTCTTTCCCGGCACTCAACAGAGGCATAGAACGACTTTAAATCAATTGCGATATAAATATGATTTTCATTTCCGCTCACAAACGCACCTCCTTCTTCTGCTCTATTATATGTCATTGACAATCAATTCACAATGGATGGGATCGATATAAATTATGGATGAAACAAATGCAATTTATTCGTTGATTTACTCACTAAAATATGAGATGATAACAGCATTATGAGTGAATATTATAAATTTTTCCAAAACAAAAAATGTGAATATTTTCCTTGCCATAAAGGAATTCCGGAGGAGAACTTTAATTGTCTGTTTTGTTATTGTCCTCTCTATACACTTGGGAAATCCTGTGGTGGGAACTGCGAATTTTTAGAAAATGGAGTCAAATCCTGCATGAAATGTGGTTTTCCGCATCAGCGCAGCAATTATGATAAGGTCATAAGCCGCTTTCAGGAGATCATTGCCGTTATGGCAGCTTCAGATAAGGGGGACATGCCTCATGAAATGTAAACTTACCCCACAATTGTCCTCTGATGACTGGAAAGATTTTTGCAGCCGTTTTCATTTTTCTCCGGCTGATCTTCCATATATAAAAGCGATTTATACCGCACTTCTCCCACTGGTGGAATCCTGTGCGTATTACTCCCTCGATCAGAATCTGGATGGGATTTCCCTCCCTCATTATGCCTATGGATTTGTGACACTTGGAAATGGTATCGATGAGCTGTCAGAATTATATCTGGATCATGAACAGATCCAGGAAGCCTATATCGTGGACTGCGTCAGTCTTTTGCTTTTGTCAAAAGCATACGCAGAATTTGCACATGTGATAGAAGATCAAAGTGGTTTATCCCTTGCAGAATTATCTTTTCTCGGAGATACCTATTCCCTTGATCTTCTTCCACAAATCTATGAACGCCTTGCGCCGGATGCAATCGGTCTTACCGAAGGTCAGATGCTTCTGCCCCTCAAAACAGCTGCGCTTATCCTGCATCTGGATACAAATACACACGCAGACCTCAGACAATTGTGTAATACCTGCGCAGCCTGCAAGAATCTTTCCTGTCCTTCCAGGAAATCTCCTCTCCAGGACTTGCCACATACCTATGGTGCCATGCAGATATTCAATATAAAATAATTTTAATTACCAGTATTTATTCCCTTATAAAATTCGTAAACACCATCGGTTCCTGCTTCGGCAGTTCAATCCCCATTTTCATTGCAACATTTTTACAGTGCAGGAAAAATGCCATATTCTTTCCAAGTACACGCATCACCTGCATTCCTTCGAGATCCTTTTTCACCTGCTCCGGTGTTGCGCCATGCACCATATTCCAATATCTGGAAGTGATGATCGGCATCTGCATCAGCCCGAAATATTTATTGAGCTGATCCCATGTTGCAGTTGTTCCGGCTCGTCTCGCAGAAATAACAGCTGCCGCCGGTTTTAGCAGGAAACGGTTGCCTCCACCGTTTAAATCCGCATAAAATACTCTGTCCAAAAACGAGGTGATACTTCCACCTGCGCCACCCCAGTGTACCGGACTGCCGAACACAAAGCCGTCATAATCTCCCGCAATGTCAAGAAATTCATTTACGGTATCATCAAAAACACATTTATTATTTTTTGAACATGAATGACATGCTATACAGCCTGAAAGCGGCTTCTTTCCAATCCAGAAAAGATCTGTATCAATTCCATTTTCATTTAATGCCTCTGACACTTCGCATAATGCTGTGTAAGTGCAGCCCTCTTTGTGCGGACTTCCGTTTGTCAATAATACTTTCATAATAAAATCTCCCTTTTCTACTTAGTGACTATTCACTTATATCTCATTTCATAAACAGTCTGTAGACTCATTTCAGTTTCACTTTGCACTGAAAGCCTGCTGCTGATTTTATTATAACAAAACGGGACTCTTTCAGAAGTCCCGTTTTGTTATGCACTGTAAACCATCACGTTATAAGTGCCTGTCCTATATGTAAAATATTTATTTCGATTTTTTTAACTGCTCTAACGCTCTGATAAGTCTTTTTACTTTTTCCGAAGGTTCCGATGCATACAAAAGCCCGAACGGAATGCTGTAATTCCATTCCACCGGAATAATTTTCATCAGCGGATGCACACTTTCCCAGCTTGATATAGCAAGCAAAATATCGTTACTGTTCTCACACCGGTTAAAAATCTCAACACTGTAGAAATCAAAATCAACTGTATGAATTTCCGGATGGTGTTCCCTTATCTCATCACGCATTGTATCAATATTCTGGCTCCACCCGCGATGCATCAGAAGCAGATTTTCACCATATAAATCAGTGATCTCCAATTTTTCTTTATATGCCAGCCGGTGATGAAGTGATACCGCACAGCAGAAAGGTTCCCTTGAAATTTCGAATCCCTGGCATTTTCTTAAACTTAACAGCGTCTCGTCAAAAATCCCGGCAACCACATCAATGTTCTGCCCTAAATTGCCAAGAATCTCTCTTGCATTCTCCGGTGTATTCTCAAACGTAACAATCTGAAATTTGATATCTGAATACATTTTCTGAATCTTTGGCCATAGCTCCACAAACACCTGTGGCGGTGTCATCGGTGAAACACCCACCCGTATCACTTCTTTGTTCTCTTTCATTGCATTTTGTGCTCTTGCAACCGAATCTTTACTATACTGGATGATATACTTTGTATCTTTATATAAGGATTTTCCAGCTTCGGTCACAATAAGCCCACGGTGTGTTCTGTCAAACAACTGGAGATTCAAGCTGCTCTCAAGCGAATTAATCTGCTTGATCACCGCTGGTGCCGTAATATACATTTTCTCAGCCGCTTTGCTGAAACTCCCTGCCTCTACTACGCACAAGAATGTTTCGAGCTGAGGATTATACATCATAGACTGTCACTCCTTTCCTGCGAGAATAGCCATCCCATAATTTCTTCATCATAAGCAAAGAAGCCTCCGCCTCCATGCTCGTTTGGCGCATTCCGCTCTGTAAAATAACTGTGCTCTTTCACATCTAACACAAGCAGTTTATCAATTTCTTGCTCTGTCAATCCCTGTTTTTCATATAAATCATGCAATATCTGGTAAGCCTGTATTGTCGGTTCCGATCCGTAATACTCATCGTTTCCCCACCACTGGAATAGCCACTTGCATACACTTTCTCCTGATCAATATTATAATGTTCCAGAAAGTATTCTACAAGAGCAATCGTCTGATCTGCCGAAGTTTCTCCCCAGTCATTTAACTGTGGTGCCACAATGATCATCTCACTGTTATATTTCTGTGCTTCAAATCCAAAATCTTCTGACCTGATATTGGCTGCAACTCCCTGAAAATAAAGTCCTTCATATCCCGGCAATGTAAAATACAGTGCATATGCCTTTGTTCCATCATAGCTTTCCGGGATATAGACATTGTAATGGATATCTCCTTCCTTTTCTGACTGGAGCACATTGTCGATCACAAAGCCGCGGTATTCTTCGGTTCCCTCCGTGACAGATTCTGTCTGGCTTTCTTCTGGATCGGTATCCGCTGTTTCTGTTTCCTCTTCTGATGTAATACCGGTATATGTCTCCCCTGTTTCTTTGTTATTTTCTTTCAATTTTGTCTGACTTTCGGTCTGACCTGTATTGCTATTTTTGTTTCTTTGGAACCAATATCCAATTGAAAATCCCAATAATATCATCAGTACGACTGCAATCCAAAACCATTTTTTCTTCATGATACTTCATCTCTTTCTATCCTGCTGCTTATTTTAATTTTGCACCATCTTTTATTTAAACGATTCCTGATAATCCTTGAATGCTGCCGGTGTTGAAATAGAAAAATCAAAACTCATTTGTTATTCCTCCTGTTATCAGCTTTATAGCATAATGAAAATACGGTGCAGACAGCCTGCCTGCACCATATTTTCATATACATTTCATTCTATTTACCAGTTTTTCTTTTCCCTGAAGCTGTCATGGTTCTTTTTTCTTTCCTCAACCATGTTTACAAACCATTCTACCATCTTCGGATCCTGATGTGAGAAGAAGGAACTCTGTGCCTTATCCAGTTTGGCAATCTCTGCCATGTCTTCATCTGAAATAGAAAAATCAAATACGTTGAAGTTCTCTTCCATACGTTCGATATGGGTAGATTTTGGAATTACTACAACACCTCTCTGGATATGCCAGCGCAACATGATCTGTGCCGGTGTTTTTCCGTATTTTTCTGCAATTCCTGTGATCACAGGATTATCAAATGTGCCTCCTCTTCCTTCTCCGAACGGTGCCCATGCCTCCATCTGGACTCCATATTTATCTGCCCATTCTTTCAATTCTCTCTGCTGATTGAAAATATGAGTCTCTACCTGATTTACCATAGGCTTAATTCTGTTGAAGGATGCAAAATCTACCATTCGGTCTACATAGAAGTTTGAAATTCCGATCGCACGGATTTTTCCTTCCTCGTACATCTCTTCCAATGCACGGTAAGCTCCATATGCGTCTGCAAACGGCTGATGAAGAAGTACCAGATCCAGATAATCTGTCTTTAATTTTCTCATGGATTCTTCTACTGATTTTCTTGCATTCTCATAACCATAGTGTTCTACCCATACTTTTGTTGTAAGGAAAATTTCTTCTCTCGGAATACCTGATTTTGCGATCGCATTTCCGACTTCCTCTTCGTTAAAATAACTCTGTGCGGTATCAATTGCTCTGTATCCTACTTTTAAAGCATTCAGTACGCATTTTTCACATTCTTCTTTCGTGACCTGATATACGCCATATCCAAGGATTGGCATCTTTACTCCATTGCTTAATGTAACATGCTCCATCTTTCTTTCCTCCTGACTGTTTATTTACAATTTCTTTGTTCTGATTATCATTATAAATAGTATCATTTGCTTTTAGAAGTCTCTGTTTGTTTTGCAGTTTAAACCATTGGGTTATTATTCATTTGCGAATACAGCTGTTAAAAAATTATCAAACGCATCAAACCAGTTTTCCGTATATCCAAGCCCATGCGGTCTCCCTTCCAGTTCCAGCCGTTCCACTCTTACTCCCGCAGCTTCCACTGCATCTCTCCTTCTTACTTCTTCTTTATTTTGTACTCTAATGTAAGTATAAGAAAAAGAGACCTCTAAAAGAAGTCTCTTTTGGTTTGCCAGTCTAAACCTAAAGGTTATGATTTATTTTGCAAGTCCAAGTTCTTCCACCCATGCCTGCACATCGGAAGCTGATGCATTTGAGCGGAATCTCTGTCCATCCTGCCAGTCGCCTGTACCTGCCATCTCTTCTAACAGGTTACCACTGTCGCCAATTCCTGACGAAGCTGATGTACAGAATGGGATAACTGTTTTTCCAGTGAAATCATTGTCTTTCACAAAGTTGTCAAGTGGCCATGCTGCAATTCCCCACCAGATTGGATATCCGATCAATACAGTATCATAAGAATCCCAGTCCGGTACCTCTGTCGTAGTAAGTTCGACGTCACGAAGACTTTCATCATCGTGTTCTCTTGATACACGGCTGTCATTATTCGTCCAGTTTAAATCCTCATCCGTATAAGGTTCTGTCGGAACAACTTCAAAAATATGTGCGCCTGCGGCATCTGCGATTGCTTCCGCTACGTCTCTCGTTCTTCCTGAAGCAGAATAATAAACAACGAGTGTCTTTCCACCTTCTGAAGCTGTTTCTTCTGTTCCCTGTGTTCCGCTCTCTGTCGTTTCCACACTTTCCGTCTCTGCCACTGTATTGTCTGTCTCTGATGCCTCACTCTGTGATGTCTGTGTAGTACTTGTACTGGAAGTGCTTCCACCACCTGCACTTGATGTATTATTCGCAGAACCACATCCTGCAAGCAGTCCAACTGCCGTCACACCTGCCAAAACTACTGAAATATATTTTTTCGTTCTCATGTTATGTTTCCTCCTGTTATTTTCTTAACACAGTAAAAGTAAGTTTCTGATCTTTATCCTCATCCACTTCCTTTTTACAACGCCATTATAAATAACATCCTGTTCTTTTGGAAGTCTCCATTTGTTATGCAGTTTAAACCATGAGGTTATCTTATTCTCCAACAGAATAATCCTCCAACAGCTTCATCAGTTCCCTGTCATGTCCGTATACCAAAGTGGACGTTTCATCTAAGATCATAGTTGCACCCTTCTCGTTGTCATAAGTTTCCCACTCTGGCATTCCGTCTGCGGATGGTACTCCGGTTTTGGCAAAGTTAACCCATGCCTGGCTGATCTGGTCTGCAAATTTCTGTGCTGCCTGATCATTTTGTATGTGATCGAATACATAGGAAATTTCTGCGCCATGATAAACACCGGTTCCATCGTTTGAACCATTTTCATAGGTAAACACATACGCATATATATTCGAACCACCCTGCATTGCCTTATGTGACATAATCTTAAGCATTGGAATACGAATCAAAGTATCCACTTTGTCAGCATTCTCCGGATTCTTGTCTGGATACGCACTCTCATAGGCAGCTACTTCTTCCTCTGTTAGTGTACCCTGATCCCCACCCATCATTGTTGTCCATTCATTTAAATTACTTCCAATCAGAAGATCAATATTCTTTCCATTTTCTGCAAAGCCATCTTCTGTCACCGGATTTTCCGGCATATAATCGCCGTCAATGACCGGTCCCCATTCCATCGCATATCCATCCGATAAAGGTGCCGGTATCTGGTATTCTGCCGCTGTCTCCTGCATTGCTTCCTGTGACGCACTTTCTATCTTACTGATATCCACATTCTGGATATTCTCAATATGGTCTGCTGTGATTCCAAGCTTGTCCAAAATGCGCTCCGTAAGGCTCTGGCTCGCCTCTTCACTTGTGAATGTAACACCCATTGTCTCAGTCGCACCACTCTGTACGATACCTCTCTCAAACAGTCCTTTGGCATTTGGAGTTGTCATAAGCGCAAGCACTTTTGCACCGCCGCCAGACTGTCCAAATACTGTCACGTTCGAAGGATCACCACCGAACTGCTCAATATTTTCCTGGATCCATTTCAATGCCTTTACAATATCATCAAGTCCTGCATTGGCAGAATACTGATACTTTTCTCCATATGCGGATAAGTCTAAAAAGCCGGAAGCACCAAGTCTGTGATTGACGGATACAACCACCACATCACCGCTTTTACTTAAATCTTTTCCATTATACTGTTCTGAATTGGCTGTTCCGGTCGAAAATCCACCACCGTGCAGCCATACCATAACTGCTCTTTTCTCTCCGTCTCCAATGCCCGGTGTCCAGATATTCAGATTCTGACAATTATTGTCTGTTCCTTCCTGATCTCCGGCTGACATTCCAAGCATACCGCTCTGCGGTGACATCGCGCCAACTTTTGTAGCCTCAAAAACACCATCCCACGGTTCCACTTCTTCTGCTAAAGTAAAACGTTCTTTTGCAACTGCATAAGGAATACCGAGATACTGGTACACACCATCTTCAAGGCTGCCCATAATCTCTCCCTTGTCTGTTTCTACAATGGTCTCGTCTGTTCCTTTTGCTGCTTCAATATCCGGCTGACTGAACATATTCCGGATGATCAAATACGCTGCGATAAGAAGAATCACCAGAACGATCACAATTCCAATCACAATTTTTTTCCAGAGTTTCATTTTTTTCTTTTCCTTTTTCTCACTCATTGGTTTTCCCTCCTTTATTTATTCCAGAAAAAACGTAACCCATTATAGGTATATTCATCACAGGCGGTTCCGTTATGCTCATATCCCTCCCGCTCTAAGAAAGACATACTTCCGTCCGCATCATGCCCCTGTTGTTTTACCAGCTCTGCCATATACTGTCCATCCACCATGGCTCAGATAAAACACATTGTATTTTTCGTTTTCATCGTAACCGTATGGCAAATATACACACACCTCTTTTGTCAGTTTCTGTGAATGATCTTCATAGGAAAATGATTCCCAGCTTTTCTGCCTCTGCCTTGCCGGTTGCCATGCCTTTGTACTTCATGCCATACAGTCCGGCAAACCGTTTCATCGTGTATTCACCGGCCTCTAACATCCATTTTTCCGGTGCAGCTCCCTGAAAAAGAAAATACATATCTTTTCCTGCAAGTTCGCTTTCACTTACCAGACCATAGAAACGATCCAGCACATTGCGGACAGCTCCACAGATATTGTGCCAGTATAACGGTGAACCGATCACGATCACATCTGCCTCTTTCATTTTTGCGATCACAGTGCCAAGCTGATCTTCCTCAAAATTCTGTCCGTAACTGTAGATTTTATAATCTGTCAGATTTAATGTTTCATATTCCCTGCCGTTTAACAATACATCTGCAAGGGCTTTCGTATTTCCATTCTTATTTGGACTTCCATTGATAAATAATATCTTCATTACTTCTCCTTTTTCACTCTACATTTTTCTCAATCCAGTTTTCAATATGATCTGCAATTACATCATTATTCAAATCCTGAAACATAAAATGATCATTACCTGTAATTCCTTCTTTCGGCAGATCAACAACCGTGCAGTTTCCACCTTCTGCTGTATACGCATCTGCGAAATCATAACATGCCTGACGCATCATCTGCCACATTCCGGTTGCCTGAAGTGTCTCATCTCCATTATCAATATAATCGCCAAAATACATAGTAATCGGTATATTTTTTTCTGCAACCGCCTTAAAATCATCTGTATCTGCCGCTGGCGCACCACCTGGTTCAATTGCAATGATAGCCGCAATATGTTCTGTATAATTGGCTGCCGACCAGCCTGGACCTCCACCCTGGGAATGTGTTACCAGAATTGAATTTTTTCCAGTTCTTTCATAAACTTCATCAATTGTTGCTGCTACAGCCTTAGCAACCGTTTCATTATCAAAATCTCCACCCATATCAGACGTCATTCCGGTGTCAGGTGTCATCTGGCGGAAAAACTGATCAATAGAATTTTCATCATTTGGAAACTGGGAGCCTTCGTTTACTACAGATTGTCCATTCTCCCAACGTCCGATACGAAATTGCGTATACCAACGCTGATCCAGTGTTTTTGTGCTGATATCTCCACTCACGGAGGTTGCTCCTGCTTCTCCACGATGTGGTTCATCTATCAAAAATACACTGTGTCCTTTTCTGAGAAACATATCAGACCAGCCTTCCCTTCCATCCGGTGTTGTCATCCATCCCATTCTTGACTGACCATATCCATGCAAAAATACCATAGGCAGACCTATTTCCTCTTTGTTCAGAAACAGTATTTTCCGCCCGTGTATCTGCCTGCGTATTACTGCCACATCCTGCAAACAGCATTACCGTCATAGCACCGGTAAGCACTGCTGATAAAAATCTTTTTTGTTTCATTGTTTCACCTTTTCCTTTATTTTTTATTCCTGTGTATCAACCGGAGGAACCATTTCTGCATATTTTTTTAAAAGCTCCGACGTACTTGTATAATAACGCTTGTTTCTGTCAAGTGCGGCAATCTCTGCCATCTCTTCATCATCAAGTGTAAAATCAAATACATCGAAGTTATCTTTAATATGTTCTGGATTTTTAGAACCAGGAATTACAATATTTCCTGCCTGAATATGCCAGCGCAGAATAATCTGTGCGGAAGATTTTTTATATTTTTCACCAAGTTTTGCAAACACCGGTTCATTTAAAAGTCCTGCGTCTCCATGTCCTAATGGATACCATGCCTGAATGAACATGCCCTGCTCTTTTAAAAATTCTTTCATGTCATTTTCCTGATAATACGGATGGACTTCCGTCTGAAGTACTGCCGGTTTCACCTCACAGATGGAAAGGATTTCTTCTATCTGTTCTTTATTGAAATTGGAAAGTCCGATTGCTTTTACCTCTCCTTCTTTGTAGGCTTTTTCCATAAGTTTATAGCCTGCGATATAGTTTCCTGCCGGCTGGTGGATGAGCAGCAGATCAATATAATCTGTATCCAGTCTTTTCAGTGTTTTTTCCACTGCATTTTCATGCTCATAAAAGGACGGCCACAATTTTGTTTCCAGAAAAATTTCTTTCCGGTCAAGCCCTGATTTTTTCATCGCACGTCCAACTGCTTTTTCATTCATGTATGCATTTGCGGTATCTACCAGACGGTATCCATCTTTTAAAGCACTAAGAACTGCTGCCTCCGCGTCCTTCGGTGATAAAAGGAATGTTCCGATTCCTGCCATTGGTATTTTAACTCCATTATTTAATACTGCGTATTCCATTCTTACTTCCTCCATATCTGTTATTTTTCTACCTTCGAACCACCAAAAACCTGTGACATTGGGATATTATCTAGCATTTCATCAATTTCTTTTATTTCATCTTCTGTCAGCTTCTCATTCTCTCTGATTCCTTCTTCTGAAAACTGCGGCATGACCTTGCGGTAATCACCTGTTTTTTCAAACTGTGTATTTTGATCATATTTTCCGGTTAAAAATCCATTTGCCAACGGAGAAAACGCTACAAAACCAATGTTTAATTCTTCCAGCACCGGAAATAAGGTCTCATAATCCCGGTACATCATGGAATAACGGTTCTGAATTGCTGTGACCGGACAGATTTTATGTGCCCGTCTTATGATTTCTTCATTTGCTTCTGACAGTCCCCAGTGTGTGATTTTTCCCTGCTCTATCAGCTCCTTCATCGCACCTGCTGTCTCTTCAATTGGAACTTTCTCATCAATACGGTGAATATAATACAAATCCAGATCTTTTCCCAGTATTCTCTTATCCAAAATTTCACCTCTTTTTCCGCGAACAGGCCTGCGCAGTAAATGCGTAGACCTGTTTTTCTGTTGACATTTATCTTGTCCTTAGTATATAAGAAAGAAAATGAAAGAAGAAGTTTCTCTTCGTTTTGCAGTTTATACCTTTCGGTTAATTCATGATCATAGAACATTCGCAGCATATGCATTCTATTGTTTATTCTTTATCCTCGATCGTAATCACCGGCACTTTCTTTTTGTCCCTGCGATATAACAGGATCACTGCTATCTCTGCCAGAACCCAGAGAATTGCCAGAACTGCATCGACCACATAAATCGTCTGTAACCATTCTGGAATTGTTCCCGGAACATAGTTCTCATAAGCACTGCTGTTCACTGTCGTATATAAAATATTTTTTACAGCATTCCGCATTGCGATTACAGAAGTTGCACTTAAATCTGTCATAATTGCTTCATTACCCGCAGTTCCAAGCATCATATCCGTACCGCCTCTCACTGCTCTGTCTGCATCCATGTATCCATAGTTTCCAAAGTAATCAGAGATCACCATACCTTTGAATCCCCATTCACCGCGCAATACGTCCTTCAGCAATGGTGCACAGCTTCCTGCCCACTCAGTTCCAATAAAATTATAAGAGGTCATCACTGCAATTTTTCCATCTGGATAACTTTTTACTGCTTCCTCAAATGGTTTTAAATAAATCTCTCTCATTGCCTGTTCTGTTGTCCATGTAGTAAGAAAAGCATTCCGGTTGATTTCCTGTTCATTTAATGCGAAATGTTTGATAAATGGGTACATGCCGCTTTCCACAGCTCCTTCTACCTCTCCCTTTGCCATTTCCGCACTTAAAAGGCTGTCCTCTGAATAATACTCAAAGTTACGTCCACCGAAAGCACTCCTGTGCATGTTCATAGATGGTGCATACCATCCTGTTACATGATAATCTGAAAATTCTTCGCCCATTGCCTTTGCATATTCCACTGCAAGGTCTGTATTCCATGTCTGGGCAAGAATAATTTGCGAACAATAACCGGTTCCAAATATACCGAGTGTACTTGAATTCACACCTGCCGGTCCATCCGTATCAAGGATTCTTATTTTTCCAACAGAATCTACCGCTGCATTCTGATGACCACCAAACGCGATCAGATTCACCATCTCATCTACTGTAATCTCATCAAGTAATGATTCCCATCGCTCGTCATCATAATCAGCGCCTCTTAAATCGAATACTTCCAATCCATTATCTGCTCCTGTAACCGGCATTTCATCATCCGCATTGTCATATGCTGTCGGATCATAGGTTCCATTTCCATAAATGGTTCCATCCAGTTCAAAATCGGTCGGCGCAGCGGTTGCTTCACTGTAATTTGCAAATCCATTTTCTCTGGAAAGATAAGTCACATTTCCCTCAGCATATTCAAACTTATTGTCTGCAACTTCAACATCTCCATTGTGTTTCTTATTTTCATCATAAACAACCATTTCAGGAACACTATATGTCTTTGTATCTACTACGGTATGACTGTCTGTTCTTAGGCTGATCTCATAATCCCCCTGCTCTAATACGTAGTATCCTGTTCCATATGTATCATAAGATGCCATATCTTCTGTATCGAATGTGAGTGTTACTGTCTCTGACTGACCTGGCTCTAAAAGCCCTGTTTTGTCAAAAGCTGCCAGATTCACACTCGATTTTTCGATTCCACCATTATAATAAGGTGGGTTATAGTATAATTCCACAACATCTTTTCCTGCCGTATCTCCTGTGTTTGTTACAGTGACATCCACACTGATACTGTCATCAGAAACCTGTAATTCTCCCATCGACTGTTCAAAGGTCGTGTAACTTAATCCATAACCAAAAGGATACAATACTGTATCATCATAATTGATCAGTCCTTCCTCTGCTGCAGTCTCATAGAACCTGTATCCCACATAAATTCCTTCTACATAATCTACAAACGATACAATTCCATCTGCTCTTTCCCATGCTTCTTTTGCCGCATCAGAAACATCACTTGTATTGGTATAAGCAAAATGACCAATATTATTAATATATGGTGCACTGTTTAAATCTTTCAGCCATGTATCCGCTGTCTTTCCGGAAGGATTGACTTCTCCGGCAATAATATTTCCCAATGCATTAAATCCTGTCGCACCGGCACCGGCACAAAGCAATACGCTCTTAATCTGGTCATAATCATTTGTCCAGCCAAGCTCCATTGTATTTGCTCCGTTGTATACAACAATGACATTGTCAAACAAACCACATACCATATCCACAAGGTCTTTTTCTGTTTTACTTAATTCCAGATAAGACTGTCCGGCTTCAAAATCATCATATTTTGTAGAATTATTGGTATAAGTTCCTTTCGTGTATTTTGTTCCGATCTCCATTGTAGAACCATCCATGATCGGCCCCATATCTTCTGGAAGGTCGGTTCCCTCACCTCCGGTTCTGGAAAAAACCAGCACTGCTACATCTGAAAATTCTTTTGCCCTGTCAAGTACTTCCTGCGGATAATCGGCAACAGGAATTTCCGGAAGTGTCCAGTCCTGTCCGTTATTGATACTGATAACCGGTCTGTCTGCCCTGTAATTCACATACATATCTGACAATTCACTGTTTGTCTCAAATCCGGCATTTTGAAGTCCCTGTAAAATACCAACAGCTGTTGTAGTATCAACGGTTCCGGAACCCGTCCCTCCATAAATCGGATTCGTTGATGCCCAGCCAAATACATTGATCTTTTGAGATGCAATTGGAAGAAAAGAATCATTATTTTTTGTCATAACCACACCTTCATCCGTTACCGCCTCAATCACCCTTTTTGAATTTTCTTCATGCGACGGATCAAGTGTTCCTTTATCTGCCAATACAACATTTAATGTGTTATACAAGGTTCCTGTCACTGCAATATTTAACGTGATCACAGTAACCAGTAAAAAAGCAAGAACCGATTGCACACGAAACAGACGTCTTTTGCTCCTTTCCATCTTCCTCACGGCTATGATCACAACGATCATTGCAATGAGCACAGCTGCGATTATGATAAGATGTGCTCTCATCATGTTAATAACACTTATGACATCTTCCCATGCCACTTCTACATTTCCCATAAGTCTTTCTCCTTTTCTGATTTATTTTGTTGTACTGACTATAACAAAAAAAGAACCGGAAATGTCCATTTTGGTTTTCCTGGTTCTTTTTTAGGTAAAGTTGGTATTATTTTTCCGGATAAAAAATGATATCTGTCAAAAAACGTTCTTTTTCCGACCGCATAAAAATGGTTCCATGATATCGTTCCACAATATATCGTATACTTTTCACTCCGAAACCATGATAATTTTTATCCTCTTTTGTTGTTTCTGGCAATCCATCAGAAAAAACAATCTCATCTTTGCAATAATTCTCACTGTGGATATGTACTCCATGATTTTGTATCTTTATACTCACACTGATGATCCTTTTTTCTTCGTCCGCTTCTTTTATGACACTTTCAATCGCGTTATCCATCAGATTTCCAAACAGGGCATACACATCGGTTGTATTCATAAAATTCAACAGTTTTCCATCTACCATAGTGCTCAGCTTGATATTATATTCTGTACAAAGAAGGCTTTTCTCTGTCAATACAAGATCTAATGCTTCATTTCCTGTCTGAAAAATATTATCATAGATCGTCAGTGTATTTCTTACATCTTCAATATACTTTTTCTGCTCCTCGCCGTCCTCTATTTTGGGGATTTTGGAAATCCTGTATTTTAAGTCATGACATTTTATATTGATAATATCAATCGTTTCTTTCGACAGTTTCTGTTTTTCCCCCATGTTTTTTATCATTTGCTCCATTGTCTCTTTTTCCCGGAGGATCTGATTCTGTCTTGACATAGAATAAGCCATAAAAATTGCAAGGAAACAGCACGCAATTGCATATAATTTGCAGAATACATTTTGAAGCAGGGCACTTTCTCCCCGAAACATCCTGCTGTCTACTAACACACTGTTCACCACTACAATAAACAGGATCACAAGTGACAGCAGAATCATCCGGATATCCCGGCTCTTATGTTCTGCCTTTCCTTCGTAACGCCGCACAATTGTCTGGTAAATTATAATTGAAATGAGCAGATACGGCAGCAACCGAATCAGTATAAAATCCCAGAATGTTGAAAATGCAATTCCTGTAAGTTCAACAATGATTGTAACAGCTGCGTATGAAATATGCTGTGTTGCATAACCACAGACACCTGAAAATAATAATTCTTCCCGCTTTTCATCAAAACACAAATTCATCGTGATAAGGCTGTAAACAAACATACAGCTGTAATATATAATTGAAATGAAAGGATTTTCACTCGGAATCCCTGCTAACAGGTAAAAAGTTGTCAGTGCCAGACCAAAGTATAAAACTATCCCAAGTAAACTCCTCCAGAAAAAATATTTTTTCCGTTTTAATCCAAATGTATAAATACTTTCCGTGATCAGAAGCTGTAAGGAAAATCTTATACAGGATATCATGTGCATTCCTGTCATGAAAAATCACCTCCAAGATATCGCATAAAATCTTCTTTGAACTCTTTCTTCCGCTGTCTGCTGATAGGAAGCTGTATCTCATCAATCCATACCGTATCTTTTTCCAGCTTTGAAACACATTTCAAATTTACCAGACAGCCATTAATGCATTTGGAAAATCCTTCCTGACTCAACTCCTTTTCCACATCTAACATCGTTCCTCTTGCCTGTAAATTTCCCTTTGTGGTATGGAACACAAGATAATTCTTATCTTTTTCTACATAAAGGATCTGAGAAGAACCAATCCTCATCATTTCTCCATTTCCATGAACCACAACCATTTTTTCTTTATTTAAATTTAAATACCGGAGTGCTTTTTTCAGTTTGTCCACAAACACATAATAGCTGATCGGCTTTACAATAAAGTCCACTGCATCCACTTCATAACCATGGATTGCATACTGCGCCATATTCGTCACAAAAATAATTTTTATACCAGTATCTTTTTCCCTCAATTTTCTTGCTGCTGTCATTCCATCCATATGCGGCATTTCTATATCCAGAAATACCACATCCAGATTGCCTTCATACTCTTCTAAAAACTGAAGTCCATCGGAATATTCTTTCACACAGATCTTCGTCTGTTCTTCTTTCTCATACCGGCAAATAAACTGCCTGATCAATTTCTGATGTTCTTTATCATCATCCACTAATCCGATTCGAATCATAATCCATCCCCTTATAAAGAATCACTTTTTTTTAATCGTACTACAAGCATAGTATGTAATAAATACAAACAGCCCCATAATCGCAATATAATCCAGAAGAAACCAGATCAGGTTTTCTCCAAAATCAAAAAATACAAAATGTGAGATCAAAAACAAATATTCGGGAATCCTTCTTTTCCAGAAAGCATAAATTCCATAACACGCGACCGCAGCTGCGATGCCCCGTGCCACCCATATTAGTTTCTTATGATTTTTACTATCTTTTTTCATTGCTTTTCCTGCCATGCCTACCATCATATTCCAATGCATCCCAAGGTGTACCGACATCAGAAGAAATCCCCAGTACGCACAGAGCATATGGACATTTCTCGCCAGATTGGCTGCTCCCTTTATCCTGACAAACTTAAATACATAATTGGATAAAATGATACCGCTTAACATAGAGCCTGCCATACAGAGCAAAAGAAGTACAACCAGAATTGTCTGCATTCCCCTGCGCATGGTGTATTTTCCTTTCCGCAGATTTCCGGTCCATTTTCTGTTTAAAACATGATGCACCACAAAAAGAAAGAACATCGCCATTCCAAGCCATTCATGCGCTGCATCACCGATCAGCTCGAATGACATGAGAAACAGCAGCGAAATTGTCATAAGCACATCAACTGCTATTTTGATTTTAAATTTTCTGTTCATTGTAATCCTCAATTTTTCCTGTTTTATGTGTTACTGTTCTCTTCCCAGAAACTTACCGCATGGTCGATCCATCCTTCTGCGACCGTTCCATCTCCCAGTCCAAAACCATGGGAAAGTCCCTTAAACACCTCCACTTCGGCATTTGTTCCAGCACTTTCCAACCTCGCAATATAATACTCCACACTGCGGTAAGAAGCAATATTGTCCTTCGTACCAACACACGCATAAGTGGGCGGCTCATTTCCAGTTACCTGTGTCAGTCCCGTGTACTGCATAATGACTGCTGCCGGTGCCGGATACTTCTGTATCATCCGCTTATGGTTCTGATACTGCAGAAAATGTGTTATTTACACTCTGTTCGCTGCATCCTGACAGCAGAAATGAAGCACCTATAAGCAGGAATATCTTTCTTACCTGATCTCCCATCTTCATGAATTTTTTAAATCTCCTTTTTCTGATGCTTTCAATAGGTATTTACAATAATTTATAATTTTGCATCTTCTGACAACATTATTATAGAAAAAACGGAACCTCACAAGAAGTCCCGTTTTGTTATGCAGTATAAACCTGCCGGTTATAAGTATTCATGAAAATGTTATCCAAAAATACAGTGATCTTTCGTTTTCCTACAGACTCTGCAGCAGCCCGTCCAGTCCCTGTTCCTCATAAATGCCCTTATAATAAGCCACTTCCTCTTTGATCACCTGATCAATGACCTGCATACCGAGCAGTTCCACCGGAGCTTTGTCGTCCGTCATAATGTAGTCACCACCGTCATACTGCGTGCTTGTATCCGCAACTGCAATCATCATATTCTGCAGATCTGCATTTGCAAGATTTCCTGCATTATTTTTCAGTGTATCGAGCATATCTTCTTGATTAGATGCAAAAAGTTCCCGGTTTGTAGAGCCTTTCACATCTGCTGTGTAAACGGTTCCAAACACAGAAGCAATCGTGTCCGCGAGATACTGGTTAATGTTTCCCTCGCCACTTCCGCGCATGTTCATATTTACAACCATCACACCATTTTCAGTCAGATGATCTTTTACCATATTGAAAAATTCTACCGACGACATCTGGAAAGGGATTGTGATATCCTGATAAGCATCCACCATAATGACGTCATACTTTTCATCAACCGCCTGCAGATAAGCTCTTCCATCATAGGTTGTGACCGGCACATCCTCCGGCAGAGAAAAATATTTTCTGGAAAGGTCTGTGATCTTCTCGTCAATCTCCACTCCTTCGATTGCCATATCGCCAAAATACTTTCTGCACTGTGTCGCATAAGTTCCGGTTCCCATGCCAAGGATCAGTACCTTCATATCAGAGGGTGCTTTGTCCGAAACCATAAGCGGCGCTGCCATCGCGTAATCATAGTACATACCGGTCAGACCGCCCTCTTTCATGTACACAGACTGCACTCCGAAAAGGACATTTGTGGAAAGTACCACACGCTTGTCTGTCTCAGACACCTGCAAATAGTTGTAAATCGATTCCCCTTCGTAGGTCAGGTCATTCTCCCAGAATGCAAAAGAATCTGAATATCCCAATGCACAGCAAAGTGCAAAAATTACGACTGATACAATTACTTTCTTTTTTCCAGTGTGACTCCCAATGAAGTATACAACAGACAAAGCCAGTAAAATTCCTGCAAAAATAAGGAATGTAATGGAAGTTCCGACTGCCGGTATGGAGATAAAAGTTGGCACGAACGTTCCGATAATGCTTCCGATCGTATTGAATGCACCTAACGTTCCGACCGTCTGTCCGCTGTCATCCAGACTGTCCACCGAATGTTTTACGAGGGACGGTGTGACGGTTCCAAGTAAAAATAACGGAAATACGAAGATCACCATACACGCCACAAACGCTGCGACAATCAGGAAATTATTGCTCACCGTAAAAATGAGCAGTGCAGAGATTCCAAGTACAATGTATTTTCCGACAACCGGAATCAGTGCAATCCAGATTGCTGCGATCATGATCCTTCCATACAATTTGTCCGGATTTGGTGACTTGTCCGCACTTTTTCCACCATAAATATTGCCAAGTGCCATCGCAATCATGATCGTTCCAATGATGATTGTCCACACGATCTGTGAAGAGCTGAAATACGGTGCCAGAAGACGGCTCGCGCCAAGCTCCACTGCCATGACAGACATTCCTGCGAAAAATTCTGTCAGATACAAAAATAGTTTGTTTTTTAGAATTCCTGATTGTCTCATATATCTCCTTCATTCATGCTTATTTTAAATGTTTCCTCAATATCTTTTAACAGTTTCTTTGTATATTCACTGCTCCACACCAGTCAGTCTGACCAGTTTTTCTTTTGTAAAATGATTAAATAATACAATAATCCTACCGACGGCGATCATCGCTATGATGGTTCCGATACCGATTCCATACAGTTTTCCCGAGATAAGACAGATGATCACAGTGAGCGCTACGCATATCATATCCACACAGTTTTTTGTAAAACCAACACTCTTATGAATGCAGTCTGCGATTGCCTGCACAATTCCGTCACCAGGGTTTGGAACGATTCTCATGTTAAGCGACAATGCTGCTCCGATTCCGGTTAAAACCAGCGCAAGTGCTAACACAAACAGGCGGATCACAAATACTGCTGTCGCACTTTTTCTATCTGTGGACACATCCGGGATGTATTTGGAAAAGAGGTTTAGAAATCTTGTAAACACAATACTAAGCGGAATTTGTAAGAAATCCATGAGATAAATCAGTTTTGCATCCACTTTCTCTGCATGCTCTAATACAGGATCTTCCATTCTTTTCTGCTGCCTGATTCGGGTCGTGTGCAAGATCATCTCACCCAGCACGAAAATGGTATACCAGATCAGTGTCGTATTGCCGAAATTGATCCCGGTGATTTCTGAAACTGAATATGCCACCGAAATGATCGGCGATACACCAAGTCCTGCCTTTGTATTTAATGTAAGTCCCATTGCAAGCACTAATAATCCGAGGATATACACCAATGCCCGGCATCTGTTTTCTTTTGTGTTCATTCTCTTTTGCCTTCTTTTTTCTAATTTCTACGATATAAAATATTGACAATTCTGATAATAACTGTCTGCTTCTTTTTCCATGAATCGTATCAATTGTCTGACTGATTTACTTTCTCTGTACTCTTTCAGTCCCTCTATATAATCACTCCGATTTTCATCTAAAATAATAAATGGTCTGATGCTTTCATTTTTCAGGCTCTCACGAAAAAGGATCATTCTGCCTGTCCGGCCATTTCCATCCTGAAATGGATGAATAGGCTCATATTTCGCATGAAATTCCGCTAAAGTATCAATTGTTTTCTCCTGTTTGTGATACCACTGTAAGAGTTTTTCCATTTCTGTTTCCACATCTTTTGGTGCAGTCGTTTTATACATGCCAATCATATTTGGACGTTTTTTATAATCGCCGATTGCATAACCATTTGCCCTATCTTCAAAGACACCTGATTTCAATTCATAGTGCATGTGTTTTATCATATTCTGCGACAATTCTTCTGTCAGAGTGTCCAACATATAATTAAACATCAAAGGATCATGAACAGATCCAGGAAGCCTATATCGTGGACTGCGTCAGTCTTTTGCTTTTGTCAAAAGCATACGCAGAATTTGCACATGTGATAGAAGATCAAAGTGGTTTATCCCTTGCAGAATTATCTTTTCTCGGAGATACCTATTCCCTTGATCTTCTTCCACAAATCTATGAACGCCTTGCGCCGGATGCAATCGGTCTTACCGAAGGTCCGATGCTTCTGCCTCTCAAAACAGCTGCGCTTATCCTGCATCTGGATACAAATACACACGCAGACCTCAGACAATTATGTAATACCTGCTCAACCTGTAAGAATCTTTCCTGTCCTTCCAGAAAATCTCCTCTCCAGGACTTGCCGCATACCTATGGTGCTATGCAGATATTCCATATAACATAGCGTTTTAGCAAAAGATCCATAATTCATGCAGCAGGATGGGAAACAGCTAAAGGAGCTGCATTCTCCTTCTATTATCTACCGTCTGTCAGTTCATCGATCAGTGTGATCACTTCCTCGATCATGTTGTCACAATGTGGTTTTTTCTCACCACCCTTTGCTGCATTTGCACGCAAAAGATCTGCACAATCTGTCATACCGTCATGTTTTTTTGCAATACATTTCCGAAACTCATTCAATACAGCCGGCGACTCAATTCCCTTGGCACCTAATACCATGTATCCTGCTGCGATCGCTCCACAGGTTGCACCGCATCTCATTCCACCGCCAAAGTTACTGCCAATTGCTGCTGCCAGATCTTCATCCAACCCGATTTCCTTTGCATATACACGCATCACCGTCTGTGCACAGTTGCTGCTAACCGGCACTTCACTTCTTAATTCCTTTGCTCTTTCAGTGTGTTTACTCATTTTAAATATCTCTCTTTCGTTTTAAAATAATGTCAGTTGCTCATTCTTTCTTATTCTTTTTCATTTCCAGTAATTTTTTATTCATGCTCTGTGCATCTGCACGGTCACTCAGATAACTGATGGTATTCACAACAGCATAGACTGCAATAATGAGAACTTCCATAAAAAGTACCATGCTAAAATTCTGGAAACTGAACCACTCAAATATTTTTCCAAGCCCTAAAACTGCAATGTTCACAAAAATAAAATATAATAACTGTCTGGCAAACATTCCCTTTTTTGACAGCTCCTTCGATGCATCTGAGTCAAACATAAGAACCGGAACTGAACACACCGCTGAAACTGCCAATATCTGCCAGAGTATCTTTACACTGATCTGTGCATCAAATCCCCCGAAAACAGAAATAAAAACTGCTGCCGCTATCAATACACCAAACGTGACTTTGCCAAATATATCCATCAACATTTTTAATTTCTCTGCCATCTCTTCTTACCTCTTTTATAATCCAAGCCGTTCTTTTAAAACAGGCACATACTGTCTTGAAATAATCGTCTTTTCGCCATTGTCTAATACTGCCTCAAAACGTCCGCCAAAAGCTGGCGATAAGCTTTTTACTTTGTTGAGATTTAAAATCGCAGACTTTGACGCCCGCATAAACGATTCAACCGGAAGCATGCCCTCAAGTGTATACAATTTCTCTCTCACTTCGTAAACCTCTTTTTTGCAGCAGGCAAACACTTTGTTGTCGACCGTCTCAAAATAGTAGATTTCATCCGGCTCTAGCAGATGAATACCATCCTCGTTATGTCCTGCGATCTTGGTGTTTCCCTGTTTTAACTTCTGAAGCAGATTCTGTATATCCTCGCTTAAATTCTGGCATTTTATGATGATCTCATCCTCTTCACCGGGGATTGTATCCAGTATGGTGATTTTCATCGGGATTCTCCTTTTGATGCAATTACTTATAGATAATTGCGAAACTCCTCATATGATCCTTTTAATTAAGATTTCTATGAGTTTCGCAATTGTTTACAATTACTAAATACAGAATACCAAGAATTACGATACTTGTCATCATAATAAATATCATCTGATCAATACTTACGACATGTCCCCCGAAAACCGGATTACAATCTAAGGAATCCCCGATTGCCGTCACAACCTCATCCGGGAAGCCATTTGCCGACATCTCCTCAAAGATTCCACGCAGCATATGGTTTTTCAGCAAAGAAGTTCCGTAAGTGCCTGGCAGAATTGACAATACTTTCTGCAGTCCGGTGTCGAAATTGGAGATTGGCATATACGCACCGCATATAAATCCATAACCGGCACTCACGATCGTTCCGACTGCCGACATCTGCCCCTGTGTTTTCAGCGGATAACAGATGATACTTGAGAGTGCACAGCCAAATAATACCAGAAGGATCTCATCCAAAATCACCCAAAGCACATCCGTCACACTCATGTACCAGCCCATTTTGCACATATAAATAAGGCAGACGACCAGTGCCAGTCCGTTGACCATCAGGGAATTGAGTAATGTTGAAAGAAAGTATCCCAGAAAAATCACAGATTTTTTCACTGGGGACACATTAAAATCTTTTCTCGCACCGTTCGCAAGATCCTGCACCATCGTCAGGTTCACGCAGAATGTCACTGTGATACAGCTCACAGACAAAAGTGCCGCCGCAAGTTGTGCCGCCACCGTTCCGTTGATCAGTTTGTCAGAAATCTGTACGGTATCCGGCAATGCAGACAAAAAGGAATCTTTATATACATTTGCAAGGAATGTTGCATATAAAACAATCAGAATTACCGGTGTAATCAGGGAAGAAAGAAACATCCCTCTGTCCCGGAAGAAAAGTTTTCTGTTTCTGCTTATCAGAGCTGTCATCGTTCTCATTCGCGCCCACCTCCTAAGGTTTTGCCTGTCACTGCAAGAAAAACATCATCCATACCGCCTTTTACAACCTCATAATCCCGGAACAATTCCTGATGCTCCACGATCAGCTTCGTTGCCTCTGACGTATTATCTACTTTTATCCGGTAACCATCACGTACTTTCTTATAATCATAATGTAAAGACTTAATTTGTGTTTCAGATACACCGTAAACAGAAATCGTGTCCTGCACATACCTGTTTTTTAACTCGTATGGTGTTCCTTCCGCCACAATGCTGCCTTTGTCGAGAATCACCACATATGAGGCATTTGCAGCCTCTTCCATGTAATGGGTAGTCAGAAAAACGGTCATCTGCTCCTCTATGCGGAGTTTTTCGATCACATTCCAGATCACCTGCCTCGTCTGCGGATCCAGCCCGGTAGTCGGCTCATCTAAAATAAGGATCTCCGGTCTGTGGAGCAATGCTCTCGCTATGTCGATTCTTCTTCTCTGACCGCCGGATAATTTTCCGACCGGGCGGTTTAAATAGTCGCCAAAGTCCAATATATCCAGCAGTTCCTGTAATCTTTTTTCAAATGCCTGGCCTGTAATGCCATAGAGAGCTGCCCGACTCTTTAAGTTTTCTTTTACAGTGAGCGGCTTATCAAGCACACTGTCCTGAAAAACTACGCCAATCAGCCGCTTTGTCTGTTCGCCCGCTCTTTGGTTATCGATTCCTTTAATCTGTACCGTTCCGCTGTCCTTCGATAACTGTCCGCAGAGAATTGAGATCGTCGTGCTCTTTCCTGCACCGTTCACACCTAAAAAGGCGAACAGTTCGCCTTTTTTCACACGAAAACTTAAGTCGTTGACTGCCTTTACATCACCGAAGGTTTTATTTAAATGATCAATGCGGATGATATCTGTGGATTCATGTTCGTTCTGCATATTGCACTCCCCTTTTTTTGTTATATCACTTAATCGAAATTGCTGGACAAAAATAACTTTACCGCTTTTTCTCTCTGATCATGGTATAACATAATCTGTTTTTGAAATCTACAGGGGATGCGGTAAGCTGCGTTTTAAGATAGGTAAGTTGCATTATTCTGCTATGTAAACCAAAAAGAGACTCTACACTAAGTGATAATTCACCCATGTTGTGTCTCCTTTTGCCTATTTTTATCAAAGTAAATCATTTTCTGTAGAGTTACAATTATTGTCTTTTCTTTGTTCCCAGAAAAGCAATGTCTGTAGCTCCATCATATATCATCAAATCTTTTGGGGACACTATTATTTCATCTAAATACATAAATATATCTCCATAATATTCTAAAATAGTAGATGAAAATCTCAAAATTATATATCAGCCTTCACATGAATTTTTTTATTATTTTGTAATGAAAAATAAAACGGACACAAACCCATTTCGATTTATGTCCTTTCCATTATCTTCTCTTTTTATAATTGTAAATTGTTTCATTTATGATTCCAGTACACCTCCTATATAGATACCATTTTTGTTGTATACTGTTATCATTTATTATCTTAATCCTTTTGAAGTATTTATTATAAATTATCTTAAATTGGTCAATATAATATCTATTTCAATTTCTTTCTGACCATCATCAATGCAAAGCCAAGCAGGTTCTGTCCTCTCCATAATGACGGTTCCAGACGCTTTGGATCTGTCATTGACAGCCCGATCCCCCATACTTTATCTTTTACAGCACATTCCGCCAGAAATGCATCACCTGTGTTAAGTAATGCATCACTTAGTTCTTGATTCTGGAAAATTTCTCTACCAATCCCTCATATACTATTATCTGACGCATTCCACTCCAGATTTGATCATTATAGTTTGATACAAGACGCCCAAGTTCTTTAATTCTTGTAACATCATCCGTCTGCAATATCTGCTTTGCAATTGTTTCATCATGGAAACACATTGCCTTGCCGTACATCATATATTGTTCCATGGATGAAAACCAATAACTTTTTCCATACTATCTCCACCTTCCAAACTACAAACTCAAGCATAAATAACTCAATTTATTATAACACAGAATCACAAATCCGCCATATATTTAATCGAACTACAAGTAACATAAAACGCACAGCCTGTCAAAAAACAATCTGTGCGTCTACCGTCATCTGCCGATATTTACTTTTAATATTATTCCATATTCAAAACTTCTAACCTTACAGATCACGCTGCATTTCTTTTGTATGAAATTCTACACCAGCTTACTCAGCCTGCGTATCCGAAACACTGACCTTATGGTCATACCATTTTCCTTTTGTGCCGATCAGTGCAAGGTCGAACTCTTTCTCTAATGCTTCTACCGGAACGTCAAAAGCATATACTTCCTCTTTGGAACCATCAGAGTATGTAACTTCTTCTGTTGTTGGCTGGATCAGTTTTGCTCCATCCTTCTGTGCATCTTCTGCAGTTCCTAAGAAAAGATTTACAATGTTCTGGGATGGCATTACGATGTGGAGTGTCATTTTTCCGTTTTTTACCGTAAGTGTTCCACGTCCGTCATATGCTTCATTTACATGAAACATGCTGCTGTCGGTATCGAATTTTGCAGAGTAGGTTCCATCTGCAAGGACATCACTGTCTGCAGATGCTGTTGTTGCGATATCCCCAAGAGAATCAATGGCTGCTTTTGTATGGGCTGCATAAATCTGCTGGATTGCATCGATTCCGCCAAGTCCTGCGATCTGGCAGTCAACACTTTCAAAGTTACCGCTTGCAACAAACTGGCTCTTCCAGGAATCGTCATCATCGCCAGCCATATCGTTGTTGGCGTGATCTCCGGCTACGACCATTAAAGGACGAAGGATCACTTTTGTATATCCTGCTTCTTTTACTGCTGCGATTACGTTCTCACATGCTGTCTCTTCCGGCTCACCTTCCACTGTTCCGATGAATACGTTGTCATAACCTAATTTTTCCATCTGGGTAGCCATCTGGCTATAGCTTACTTTTGCAGTGTGGGAAGTACCATGTCCCATGAATACAAATGCTGTACCATCTTCTTTTGCTGCCTCTAAGGAATCAAAACCTGCGGTTTTTACTGCCTCTGCTGTGATAGCTTCTGCAACGGCTGCTTTATCTTCATTGACAACAGCTGCATCGTCTCCGACTTCGCCGAGCAATGGTTCAGCAACTGTAACGGTCTCAAATTTATCCTTGTAGCTGTCTAATGCTTCTACGAGTTCATCATACTCTGCGCCATGCATTAAATGAGTTGGCTGTACAACGAGATTTTTTACACCATTTTCTACTGCTCTGTCGAGTGCCTGTTCTACATTGTCAATTTTTTCACCATCTCTTGCCTGTACATGGTTGATGATGATCTGTGCTGTGAAAGCTCTTCTTACAGACCAGTCCGGATTTGCTTCCTGCAGTGCTTTTTCCACACCACCGATATCCTCTGCCCTGCTGTCGTTGAAGGATGTACCAAAACTTACCACTAAAAGCTCGTTCTCTCCGATTCCGTCCTCATTCAAAGGATCATCCTTGGATGCATCTCCTGTATCTCTTCCGAAATAATCCGGGTCAGCATTTTCTCCCTCAACAAGTTCCTTCTGTGCATCTGTCAGCTTGTCCCATGCTGCTTTTGCTGCTGCACACTGCTCATCTGTGTTCTCATTTCTTGTCTGCACATAGATGGCATCGATGAGTGCTGCAACTTCTTCTGCTGCGGCCTGATCATCGACCTCTCCGCTCTCTGTCTCAGCAGCTGTTTCTGTCTGTGTTGTCTCTGTCTCTTTCTTGCTTCCGCATCCTGTAAAAAGGGCTGCTGTCATTGTAAACGCAAGAACAAGAGCAAGTGTTTTTTTCTTCATTTTTTTCTCCTCTTTGTGATTTACTTCTGTTTCATAGAGATCTGTACACAAAGAAAAATTTATTATCCGCTCCCTACGGAAACAGACAATAAAAAACTCCGGTCAGATGTCCTGAACGGAGTAAAAAGTCAATGAAAATCAGGCTTTTTGTCAGAAAGCCCTCTAAACAGTACGACCAATTACTCGTGATCTGGGAATTCATTTCCCTGTACCAGACGATTGGCAGGTTTCCTGGCTGAAAGATCCTCATACAGATTCTGCCTTCCCAGTGCCATGCACCAGTGGCTTTCCATGCGGAAAAAGAATCTGCACTCCCTTATCACAGTGACGAGATCGTACAGGAATCACACCTGTTTCCCTTTTAACCAGTCTGGTCTTAACAAAACCGGCTGGCACCAACTGTCTTCTCTATGAAACTGTCATTTTTTTACGCTTCCACACCGCATGAATGATATAGCGGTCTAAAGCCTTATCCATGTTAGCACACCCATGTTTTTTTTGCAATCTCAAATGTGTTTTTCTGCTCTTTCCAAAAACCATTTCACAAACTTTGGATCTGACGGATAATACAGATGTGGAAATCCCCAGAAATGGTCGTCCGATGCATGAATGCACTTCCAGCTTCTTCCTGTCACCGGTTTTGTGGCAATGCAATCCTCTCCATTCGCTGTGCTGTCAAAATAGTGGAACTCATGCGCCTTTATTTTTTCCGGCTCCGGCATTTCTGCTGTTCCCTTCTCCGTAAGCCCTTGCGGCAGTTGTACTTCCACATAACCAAAACGTACCAGTTTTCCCGTGTACTGACACTCCGCCAGGATCACACCTGCCATTTGATAAGTTGTTCCCTCCCTGTCTGTGAGCGTGTCATGCAGATACATAAATCCCCCACATTCTGCCAGGGAAGGTAACTGCTGTTCCAGCGCTTCTTTGATGGATTTCCGCATGCTCTCATTTTCTTCAAGCTGCTTAGCGTATAATTCCGGATAACCGCCGCCTAACAGTAAGCCATGAATGTTTTCCGGAAGCTTCTCATCATGCAGCGGTGAAAAAAATACCAGCTCTGCTCCATAGTGTTCCAGCATTCTTAAGTTGTCACGGTAATAAAAACAGAATGCTTCGTCTTTCGCCACTGCGATGCGGGGCGGTATTGTATTTGTACCGGAGTTCTCTCTGTCATATAATTTATTTTTTCCACTGAAAATTGCCTGAGAAAAAATTGTAACTTTCCCAGAATACGCTTTTTCTTCTAAATCTTCTTTTTCTTCCGGCTTTCCTTCTTCTGTTACAGTTTCTTCTTTTTCCCAAAAAGCACTTTCCGCAATCCCGATCATCGCATCGACATCCACATATTTTTCCAGCAATTGTCCGGCTTTTTCCAACTGAAAATTCAGTTCTTCCATTTCTTCCGGCAGGATCAGACCCAGATGTCTGGAGCCAATTGTCAGTTCTTTTTCATTCGGAATGCATCCCAGTGCTTTTATCGCAAGTTCTTCTTCGATCAACGGCTCAATGGTATCAAAAAACATTTTACTTGTCCGGTTTAAAATAACCCCTTTGATCAGCTTCTTCTCGTCATACTGTAAGAATCCTGCAATGAGCGGGATCACAGATTTTCCCATGCCATGCGCATCCACGACCAGAATAACCGGGACATCCAGCGTCTTGGCCAGATGGTAGGAAGATCCCTCCTCCCTGATTCCGCCAAGTCCATCGTAAAGTCCCATAACACCTTCTAACACTGCGATATCATGCCCCGGTAGTTCCATCTCATACAATGCCTGTATTTGTAATGCATCCGAAAAAAATGTATCCAAATTTTTGGATGGAATTTTTAACACCTGTTCATGAAACATCGGATCAATATAATCCGGTCCACACTTAAAGGACACCGGATGTTTTTTCCTGCATAATAACTGTTTTAAAAAAGCACATGTGATGGTTGTCTTTCCACTGCCGCTTTTTACCGCAGCGATCATAACTTTCGGTATTTTCAATCCCATTTAAGATACCTCCCCGGTAAAATCAAAAGAGCAGATGTAAATTGGATTTTCTCCCTGCATCAGATGATAACCGCCGACTGTTTTTGCACGGGATACCTGCACCTGAATGATCTCGAGATCCGTGATATGGCTGTCTGTTTCCAGCAATGTCAGTTCACGGATCGTCTCTAAACTGATGCAGTTGATCACGATCCTCATTTCATGATTTTTTTTATATAAAACATCTAAGATTTCTTTTAATCTGCCACTGCTTCCACCGATGAACGCATGTGTCGGATGCTCACTCCGTTCTTCTGTCTTAAGACAGTCCGGTGCCTCACCGGCGATTACCTGAATGTTCGGCAGAGCGAATTTCTCGATATTTTTCTGGATCAGTTCCAGTGCAAGAGGCTTTTTTTCTATCGCATAAACCTGGATCTGTCCGCTTCTCTTTGCAATTTCTATTGCAATCGATCCTGTTCCGCTTCCGATATCATAGCAGACGGAATCCTCTTGTAAATGCAATTTGCAGATAGACAACGCTCTTATCTCTTCTTTTGTCATCGGAACTTTATCCCGCAAAAATTCCTCATCCCGCATCCCACAGGTAACTGCCTTTTTTTCTGCATCCGGATTTAAGATGAGACATATATATAATCCGGTTTCTTCCACATGCTCACATGCTTCCGGCGTTAATGCCAAAACTTTCTCCTGCGGATAGGACAGCTGGAAACCTGCAAGTACCTTACAGTTCTGTAAATGATATTTCTGTAACAGTCTGCCGAGTTTTTGCACATCCTCTTTTCCGGACATCAGCAAAAATGTTTTTTTAGAAAAACGAATGGTTTCTGTCAGATTTCCGATCCACTCTGTCTCCACTCCGTGTCCATGGATACTTAAAACAGCCGCATCCTGATAACTGTACCCGGTCAATGCCGCAAAATAGGATACCGATGAAATTCCGGGATAGATACGCACACTGCTGTCACTTCTGCCCTTCAGTGTTTCATATAGTTTCCCGCATCCGCTGTAAAAACCGGTATCACCGGAAAAAAGAATGACCACTTTTACCCCGCAGCCGGATAACCGGTCCAGCTCCGGGACGATATCCGCTGCAAGATAGTAGGGATAACGGACTGCCTGCTCATTTTTTATTATCCTTAGCAGCCGTTCTGCTCCAAAAATGTAATCTGCTTCCCGGATTTTTTCTGTTGCTTCCATCGTGAGCGTCTGCTCATTTCCCATACCGGTTCCGATGAGGGCGATCTGGTTTTTTATTGTTTTTCCCGTGATTTCTGAAATTTTTCTGCACACCTGTGCAAAAGAATCCCCACTGTTTTGTTTTTCCGGATTGCCGATCACACAAGCAGTGATTCCTTCCGCCTCGGCTGCTTTTATTTTTTCCAGAAATCCCCCGGTTCTGCCACTCTCCTTTGTGACCAGATACTTTATATCAAACTGTCTAATCAGTGCGCGGTTCATCTCCAATGAAAAAGGACCCTGCATCGCAATGATCTGTTTTCCACAGATACCGTTCTTTTCACACAGCGAGAGGCTCTCCAATCCCGGCAATACACGGACAAACAGGCGGTCTTTTAACGCTTCCTTCCGACTGTATGTGGCAAGATCTTTGCTCCCGGTCGTGAGCAGGATGTTCCCATCTGTGGAGCTTAAGAAGTCTGCACATTCTGTGGCGTCACTGCACAGTATCACATCTGAGCGATTTTCCTGTATTGTGTCCTTATTTAATGCAATATCCGAAGTCTCCCTCTGCAGCCTGATATACGGAATCTCCGTATTTTTCAGGCTTTCCCTGATGTTTTCCGAAACTGCCGTTGCAAACGGATGCGTTGCATCCACCACCGCTGCCACCTCGCTCTGTGTGATGAACTTCTGCATTTCCTCCAGATCCATCCTGCCTTTATGAACCGTAACTCCATCCATCTCCGGCATGACGCTCTCACCATATTCTGTTGCCACGGAAACAATACAGTGGATTTCATTTTCAGACAATGTCTGTGCTAACATGCGTCCTTCTGTTGTTCCTGAAAAAATTACAATTCTATTCATGAATTTCTTTCTCCTGTTTACACGATTGTCACATGCAAATTAAAATACGGCATACTTTAAACCGCCGGATCCGGCAGCACATATCCTCTCGGTGTGACAAGTTTCCCACCTATGATTTTTGTTCTGGAATTTCCAATAAATACCGTTGTAAACATATTTACCTGACGCTCCCGCAATTCTGCGAGTGTGCAGACTTCACAGGCTGTGTTTTCTCTTCCGATATTTTCCACATATCCGCAGGCTCTCTCCGGCTCCACTCCGTTTTTTTGTAAAATGTCACAGGCCTTCTTGAGATAATCTGCCCTGTGGTGGCTGGATGGATTATAAATCGCCATGCAAAAATCGCCCACTGCCGCTGCCGCAAGCCTTTTTTCAATAATCTCCCACGGTGTCATAAGATCACTTAAGCTGATGACGCAGTAATCGTGGTTTAGTGGTGCTCCAAGCGCCGCTGCCCCACTGTTTGCCGCTGTGATCCCGGGGATCACCTCAAGTTCACATCCCGGATGCGCTTCCGACATCTCATAGAGCAGGGATGCCATTCCATACACGCCTGCATCCCCACTGCATACCATCGCAACCGTTTTTCCTTTTTCTGCTTCCTCAAAACACATCTCACAGCGTCTGACTTCCTGTTTCATCGGTGTGGATAAAAATTCTTTTTCCCGATATTTACCGCCTAATAATTTTAAATACACCGGATATCCGACGATCACATCGCTGCCGCACAATGCATGATCTGCCTGTGGAGTCATCATGTCCCCGGTTCCAGGTCCCATTCCCACGATATAAATTTTACTGCTCATCGATCCTGTACTCCTTTGCCAGTTCTCTTTCCAATTTCCAGTCGTATTTTACAATTGCGATCGTCATACCATTTTCTGCCTGCTTCCGCAAAATGAAAGTTCCTTCTTCGTTTGCCGCTTTCATTGCAGCCCGCTCGCAGACATTGTCCACGCCTGTCTTTTCTTTCACAAAGGAGGACTCCTGAAAGTCTCCCTTTACCTGTTTTAACTCCTCCGCGGAATAGGTTAAAAACGGAATCCGGTTTGCCATGCACCACCTCAGCAGGCCTTCCTCCTCTTTTTTCAGATCAATGGAAGCTGCTGCGCGCACAAGTCTTTTTTCAATGCCTGCATGATCCAGCCACTTTTGTATAAATGCATCCAGTTCTTCAAAGCTTTTTCCCCTGCGGCAGCCGATTCCTAAAATATATTCTCTCGGCTGCAATCCGAGTACTCCCTGCTCTAAGTCTGTTTTCTCTGATGAGATCACAATATCCGGCGTTTTTCCATCCAGTATTTTGGCTGAGACTTTTGCGATCCCCTCCCGGTTATAAATGGAAAGACCACATTTTTTTGCAAACAGATCCACAGAAAACGTATGATTCACATCGGTTGCCGTTGTGATGACCGGAATCCCGCCAATCTGCCCTGCAATCTGTTCTGCGAGCTCATTTGCACCTCCCATATGCCCGGAAAGCAGTGGGATCACAAAAGTCCCTGCCTCGTCTGCCACAACCACCGGACTGTCACTCAGCTTATCCGACACAAATGGTGCGATCATGCGCACTGCAATGCCACAGGCTCCAATTACAACAATGGCATTTTTCTCTGCAAACTGCTGTCTTGTCCAGTCAGATAGCGATAATCCAAGTTTTTTTGCTTCTTCCGTTTTCGTGCCCACAAAAGCCTGTCTGATTTTTTCTGCAAGTTTTGTTCCGTTCTCTGTAAACGTAATGATACTGATATTCATTCTTTTTCCCTTGATTTTTTTATCTTACGAAATTCCGTCTCAAAATCCGGCGCATACAGTCTGGATTTCCCATAATTCTGATGTGCCACAATATCTCCCACGATGATCAGCGCTGTTTTGGTAATGTCATGCGCTTTTGCCGTCTCTTCTAACTGTTCCACCGTACACAGATAAGCTTCTTCCTCCGGCCAGGTCGCCTTGTATACAATCGCTGCCGGTGTGTCTTTCCCATACCCGCCTGCGATCAGCCGTCTGCCCAGTTCTCCAATCATTCCTGTACTTAAATAGATTGCCATGGAAGCATGATGTGCTGCAAAACTCTCAATGCTCTCTCTCTCCGGTACTTTGGTTCTGCCTTCCATGCGGGTAATGATCAATGACTGGGACACTTCCGGTAAAGTATATTCCAGATTTAACAAAGCTGCCGCTCCAAAACAAGCGCTTACTCCCGGACAGCTTTCATACAAAATACCTTTTTCATCCAGCAGATCCATCTGTTCCCGCACTGCTCCGTAAATGCTCGGTTCCCCAGTGTGAAGCCGCACGGTCGTAAGCTTTTGTTTTTCTGCCTCTTCCATGACAGCGAGTACCTCTTCTAAGGTCATGTATGCACTGTTATGTATCTCACACTCTTTTTTGCAATAAGATAAAAGTTCCGGATTCACAAGCGAACCCGCGTAAATCACCACATCCGCCTGTTCTAACAGACGCATTCCACGTACCGTGATAAGATCTGCCGCTCCAGGTCCTGCCCCCACAAAATAAACCATTGTTTTGTTTCCTTTCTAATTTATGTATTTGCGAAACCCTTCATAATCTTCTTTAAATTGTCTAATAAATCACATCAATTCCTGTAAAAACTTCTCTGCTCCAGAGGACTTTGCCAGCTCTCCAAATTCATTGGAGTAAAGGATAACCTCGATCTGCATTTTTCCTGCCGCCCGTTTGTTCAGATAAAACATGATTTTTGACAGCAGATCCTGCATCACAACATCTTTTTTGCCACAGGCATCCAGTTTCCTGACTGCTTCTTCCGTGGTGACACATTGCAGGATTTCCTCTAAAACCGGATAAGGCACCTGATTTCTCACAGAAGCTGCGGTAAGCACTTCCATACGGCAGTCTCCCTCCCTGGAATGTGTGTTCATGATTCCTCCTGCCACTTTCACAAGCTTGCCGATATGTCCTGTGAGCAGCATTTTTTCAAATCCAGTGGTGATCGCCATATCAATGGTGTCTCCGATAAAATTACTGCACTTTACGCTCCGGTCAAGGTCGTAACCATATGTTTTTTTCATGTAATCCAACCCGTAATTACCGGGCGAAACAGCGGCGATTCCATAACCTTCTGCCTTTTTCTGGTTCAATTCCACTTTGATCGTATCAAGAAGCGCCTGACTGCTCATCGGTTCTACGATCCCGGAAGTTCCCAAAATGGAAATTCCCCCGACGATCCCAAGTCTCGGATTGAAGGTCTGCTCCGCCAAATGTTCTCCGTCGGGCACCGAGATCGTGATATGAAGTTCTCCGGAGAAATCTGCCAATGCGCATACCTCCTGCACTTCTTTTTCGATCATCTCCCGTGGCACATGATTAATGGCTGCATTTCCGACCGGCTGGTCTAATCCGGGTTTTGTCACTCTGCCAACACCCTTTCCACCGTCAATGCAAATGACTGCCCTTTTTTCCTGCATCGCTTTCACATGAATGCCTGAAAATTGTCTGTTATTCTGCCCCGGTATTTTTTTCTCCCCGTCTGCAAAACGCACCGTGGAAAAAATGAGTGTCCCGGATGTAATATCGGGATCATCTCCACCATCTTTTCGTACTGCGCAGGTAACTTCTGTTTCACTTCTTGTAATTTCAAGTATCTCCGTTTGAAACAGAATCCCTTTCGGTGTCTGTATTGTTATATTTTGTTTTAACTTTCCTGTCAGTAGCATATATGCTGCTGCTTTCGAGGAAGCCGCCGCACAGCTTCCTGTTGTAAATCCATATCGCATCATTCATCCACTCTTGCATGATTTTCTTATGGTCTGCACGGCAACTCAGCAGGCCAGTGAATCCATTACTTAAATTTACATTTAATTTCCATCTCGAAGTTCATATAAAAGTGCATTGCAGATTGCCGCTGCAATGTTACTGCCACCTTTTCTTCCCCGGTTGATAATATACGGTACATCCGTTTTTAAAATCAGATCCTTTGCAGCCTCCACATTCACAAAGCCAACCGGAACCCCGATAATAAATGCCGGGCGGTATTTTCCACTCTTTATCATTTCATATAATTCGATCAATGCTGTCGGCGCATTGCCTATGGCAAAGATCACTGGCTTTTCTATCTGTGCTGCTTTTTCCATGCTCACAGCTGCCCTTGTGACACCGCGCTCTTTTGCAATCTTTGCCACCTCTTCCTCAGCCATAAAACAGTGTGCCTTTCCTCCGTATTTTGCCAGTTCTTTTTTATTCACGCCGGCAAGTGCCATGTTTGTATCGGTGACAATGTCTGCACCATTTTGTATCAGTTTTTTTGCAATCCCGACCGCATGGGCGGAATAAGTCATGGTCTTTGCATAATCAAAATCTGCGCTGGTATGGATGGCTCTCTTCGTCACAAGCTCCTGCTCTTTTGGAAGAACGATTCCTTTTTCCTCCAGCTCTTTTGAGATTATGGCAAAGCTTCGTTTTTCGATATCCTGTGGTCTGACGTATTCTATGTTTTCCATCTGATGCTCCTTACTTTCCTGCAGTGTTGATATGGGTGATTGCGAAACGCTTCATAAGCTTCTTCTTCAAATTGTATCCTTTAATTGTGCAATCAATTTTTCATTCTCTTTATGTGTCTTCACAGCAATACGATAGTATCCTGTACATAGTCCCCGGTAATTGCTGCAATCCCGGATCAGAATCTTTTTCTTTAATAACTTTTCGTATAAGGGATCGTCTGTCTTTATGAGCAGGAAATCTGCTTCCCCGGGGTAGACTTTGATCCCCAGCTTTTCCAGTTCCGCCTTTAGATACGCACGCTCTTTCTCGATGTAAGAAGTTGTCTTGTTACAATATTCTGTCTCATCTAATGCCGCAAGTCCTGCTGCCTCCGCAATTGTCGAGATGTTCCACTCCGGCAATTGATTCAAAATTTGCTCTGTCCTGTTTTGGTCACCACAGAATAGGAAGCCGAGACGCACGCCTGGAATCGCATATAACTTTGTGAAAGCCTTCACAATTATCACATTGGGGTATTCCTGTAAAGAATGTGTTTCAAAAAATCCCCTTTTCCTCGTAAATTCCAGGAAACATTCATCTATCACAACGGTTATCTTTTTTCCCCGGCATCTGTCACATATTTTTTCCAGTAACATGTCTTCTATTGTATTGCCAACCGGATTATTCGGGTTTGCCAGAAATACTAAATCCACATCCTCCTGCAATTCCTGTAAAAATGCTTCGGTCAGACAGAATCCGTCCTTCTCTTTCATCTCATAATAGGAAATCTCTGCCTCTGTCACGTTTGCAGCTTTCTCATAACCATAAAAAGAAGGTACTGGTATCACAATTTTTCTCGGTTTGGTTGCATGAACGATTGCCACAAACAATTCAGATGCACCGTTTCCACACAAAATATGTTCCTCTGGAATGTGATAGTATGCTCCGATTTTTTCGATCAGTTTTGCATGATGAATGTCCGGGTAATGCTCACAGAGTTCCAAAGATTCCTGCATTGCCTCCTTCACTTTTTCCGGTATTCCAAAAGGATTGATATTGACCGAAAAATCCAGTTCTATTTCATTTTGATAGATGTCTCCTCCGTGTATGACCGAACGCATTTTCTCTTCACCTCTTACAAAACTTTCAACCTCGCCATTTTTAGCATTTAAATTCTTGGAATTTTGTATGCATCCGCCCAAGACATAAAAGAAGATAAATTTTTCATATTACTATCAATCACAATAACTTTGCGATTACCTTCGTAAACTTTTATTGTCAAATTTGAACACACCTTTATTTTTATATTCTCAAAGTTATAGTGCGTAGCCTTTCCACGCCAATTAATATGTGTAATATTCTTTCCTTCTATAATCAAACGCCAATTTGCCATATTCATAGAAAAAT
>ENA-UEYL01000025-UEYL01000025.1-human-gut-metagenome-genome-assembly--contig:-NODE-25-length-144282-cov-6.369100_pt1 | contig 144282 bp, 146 predicted proteins | sample MGYA00242941_ERZ507946 | MGnify/ENA primary metagenome ERZ507946 (study PRJEB26167, sample SAMN06115482) | human gut metagenome | host: Homo sapiens | place: China:Guizhou | collected 2015-03-11...
TGGGGGCACCAGTTGATGATGCGGCTTCCCTTGTAGATCAGGCCCTTGTCATACAGCTCGCAGAAGGTCTCCCGCACAGCCTTGGAGCAGCCCTCATCCATGGTGAAGCGGGAGCGGCTCCAGTCGCAGGAGACGCCCATCTTCTTCTGCTGCTCCACGATGCGGTTGCCATACTCCTCCTTCCACTTCCACACCCGCTGGAGGAACTTCTCCCGGCCCAGATCATAGCGGGTCAGGCCCTCCTTGACGCGCAGTTCCTCCTCCACCTTGATCTGAGTGGCGATGCCGGCATGGTCGGTGCCGGGGACCCACAGCGTGGAGTAGCCCTGCATCCGCTTGAAGCGGGTCAGGATGTCCTGCAATGTGCAGTCCAGGGCGTGGCCCATGTGGAGCTGGCCCGTGACGTTGGGGGGCGGCATGACGATGGAGAAGGGCTTCTTCTTGGGATCCGGATCCCCGTTAAAGCAGTCGTTGTCCTCCCACATCTGGTAGATGCGGGACTCCACCTGTTGGGGTTCATACACCTTGGGCAGTTCTTTCATCATACGTTCGATCTCTCCTATTCTCTGAACTTTCGTCCTTTTTGTCATGACTGGGGCGCCGGTCCGCACCGCCCTGCCGTTCGCCAGATCGCAGCTCAGCTCCAGCAGAATGCTTTATGCGCGCTTACACAGCAAAACGCCCTGGGCCTTTCGGCTCAGGGCGAACAAATGTCCGTGGTACCACCTGGATTCGGGAAAACCCGCACTCTGCGGCGCATTTGCGCCTGCCCTGTCAACGGTGGGCCTCCGCCGGGGCTTACTGATGCTTCGGCTCCGGTGCTCCGGGACGACTTCTCCGGCGGCTTTGGGAGAACTCACACCAGCCGTTCTCTCTCTTGGCCGCTGCCCACCGGATACTGCTTCCCTTCCTCGCAGTTTACCATATTTTATTTTAGTATAGTATACCCCGGTTCGATTGTCAAGCGTCAGCTCAGCCGCAGGATCTCCTTCTTCAGCCGGGAGATGATGCGCTTTTCCAGCCGGGAGATGTAGCTCTGCGAGATGCCCAGCTGGTCCGCCACCTCTTTCTGGGTCTGCTCTTTTCCGCCCCCCAGGCCGAACCGCAGCGTGATGATCTGCTTTTCCCGGGGCGAGAGAACGTTGATGGCCGCCGCCAGCAGGTCCCGCTCCACATCCTCTTCGATGGGGCGCATCACCACGTCCGCCTCAGTCCCCAGCACGTCGGAGAGCAGCAGCTCATTGCCGTCCCAGTCGGTGTTCAGCGGCTCGTCGAAGGACACCTCCCCCTTCCGCCCGGCATTTTTGCGCAGGTACATCAAAATCTCGTTCTCGATGCACCGGGAGGCATAGGTGGCCAGCTTGATGTTCTTGTCCGTCCGGTAGGTGCCCACCGCCTTGATGAGCCCGATGGTGCCGATGGAAATCAGGTCCTCGATCCCCACTCCTGTGTTCTCGAACCGCCGGGCAATGTACACCACCAGCCGCAGATTATGTTCGATCAGCTCCTTGCGGGCGTCCTCCTCCCCGATGCGCTCCAGCAGCTCCGCCTCCCGCTCCCGGCTCAGGGGCGGTGGCAGGGTGTCGCTGCCCCCGATGTAGTGCAGCTCCGCCGGCGGCAGCAGCCCCACCCGCACCAGCAGCCGCCGCCATTGTTTCATCCAGTCCTTCATGGTTTCTTCTCCTTCCAGCCGTGCCGCCCCACAGGGCGCTGTATCCCGTCCCCAGCTCTGTGGGGGAAAAGGCAACCGGCAGTCCGGCATACCGCTCCCCCGCCACCTCCGTCCAGTCGCTGCGCACCGCCAGCAGCAGTCCGCCCGCCACTCCCACCGCGTGGTAGGGGATCAGACGGAACCGCAGCTCCGGCGCCGCCCGCATCATGGGCTCCAGCAGCTCTGCGGGACGCTCCAGCGCTCCGCGGTCCAGCAGAGAGCGGACCTCTCTTGGAAGCGCACCGTCCAGCCGCCCCGGAGACACCACCAGCACCGGCGCTCCGGAGACCGGATCCCGCAGGGCGTTTCCCGTGTCGCAGAAAGCGGTAAACGCCGTGGTCCGCCCGGCCAGACACACCTGTGCCCGCACCAGCTCGCCCCGGACGCCCTTTCCCGCCGCCGCACGAAACACCACTGTCAGAACCAGATAGGCCGCGGCCGCAGCGGTCAGCAGCACCTTTGCATCCACGTCCGTGTAGAACACGCCGTTCACCATCGGCACGCCGCCCCCCGCCACCAGGCCCAGGGCCAGCACGCACCCGGCCATGGCACAGGAGACGGCGAACAGTAGCAGCGTCAGCCGCAGCAGCTTTGCCTCTCCTCCATAGGCCGCCAGCGCCAGCAGTATGCCTGCCGCCAGCTTCACCGGCGTTGCGGAGAGAAAGCCCAGCCCCGGCAGAAATACCGCCACGGCATAGGCGCCCCCCAGCAGGCCCGCCAGAAGGTAGCGTCTCCGCCGGAGGGGAATGCCCGCCAGACGCGCGGCGCAGAGCACCAGCAGATAGTCCATCAGCGCGTTCAGCACAAACACGCTGTCCACATACACCACGGTCAAGCGATCCGCCTCCCTTCCGTTCCGTGGGACTATTATAGGGCAGACCGCAGAGAAATACGGTCGCAAAAGGGGGACGCGCCCTGTAAAAAGGTGCGTCCCCCCGGCAGCCGATTGGGGCCGCAGCACAAATGCTGCGGCTCCGGCGGCATGGAAATACTGTGATGGGAAATAACTTTACAGCAATGATAAATACGGAACAATCAGCGATGCCAGCATGGAAATCACCAGAATGACCACCAGGATCGCAGCAAACAGTCTGTGCTTGTTGCTCACTTGTTTCCCTCCTCCGTCAGGATCTTGCGGATGCTCTTTTCCGCCTTGCTGCGGGGCAGCATCAGCTCATGCCCGCAGCCCAGGCACTTGAGCTTGATGTCCATGCCCACCCGCAGAATCTCCCACTGGGTGCTGCCGCAGGGATGGGCTTTCTTCAGCTCCACTTTGTCATGCAGATGCAGGTCCATATTGGCCTCCTTGTCAAAGCAGCCTCCCGGGCTGCATATAGTAACGGTATGGAACAACACGCCGCCGTTGCGGCAGATAGGATGCGATTACAATATGCCGGAAAACAAGCTGTATCCGCCGGAGGGCCTGCGCCCTCCCTCTTCTTTCACGCTCCAGAGCCTGCGGGAGGCCATGGAGCAGAACACGGTGCTGGAGGATCGGGTCCTCCGGTGTGATGCCGGACACAACCTGCTTCTCTCCCTGGGAGGCATCCAGGCCCGCATTCCCCGGGAGGAGGTCCTCTCCCCCTGGATCAGCGGGGCCCAGCGGGACATCGCCGTCCTCTCCCGGGTGGGAAAGCCCGCCTGTTTTCTCGTGACGGCCCTCCGGGCCGATGAAAAGGGCGCGCCCACGGCACTGCTCTCCCGCCGGGCCGTTCAGGAGCGGGCCATGGACTTCTTCCTGGAGCACCTGCGCCCAGGCTCCGTGGTCACTGCGGTGGTGACGCATCTGGAGTCCTTCGGCGCTTTTTTGGATATCGGCTGCGGCATCGTGGCTATGCTGCCCATCGAGCACATCTCCGTCTCCCGCATTTCCCATCCGAAGGAGCGGTTCCGGCCCGGGCAGAAGATTCTGGCAGCCGTCCGGTCCATAGACCGGGAGAAGCGCCGGATCACCATGACTCACAAGGAGCTGCTGGGCACCTGGATGGAGAATGCCAGCTGGTTTCATCCCGGCGAGACAGTCCGGGGCGAGGTCCGCAGCGTGAAGGAGTACGGCAGCTTCATCGAGCTGGCCCCCAACCTCTCCGGCCTGGCAGACGCCCGGGAGGACCTGCGCCCGGGGGACGGCGTCTCTGTCTACATCAAGTCCATCCGTCCGGAGCGGATGAAGATCAAGCTCCAGGTGATCGAAAAGCTGCCGCCCTTGGCAGAGCCGGAGCCGCTGCGCTATCAGATCACCGACGGGGTACTGGACCGGTGGGTCTACTCCCCTGCCGGGTATGAGAAGCCGGCCGTGGAGACGGTGTTCACGGCTGAGGACCCTTGATCTCGTCCCAGTAGTGCTTGGCGGCCTGCTCCGTCTTGTTATCGCCGTATTCGTAGTAATGGACACCCTTCAGGGCATCGGGCAGATACTGCTGCTGTACCCAGTGGCGGGGAAAGTCGTGGGGGTACAGGTAGCCCTGCTCCCGCTCCATACCGGCGGAGTCCGCGTGAACGTTCTGCAGTTCCCGGGGCACGTCCCCGGTGCGGCCTGCCCTCACGTCTGCCCAGGCCTTGCCGATACCAGCTGTCACGCTGTTGGACTTGGGGGCCGTGGCCAGCAGGATAGCCGCCTGGGCCAGGGGCAGCTGGGCCTCCGGCAGCCCCAGCTGCATGGCAGTATCCACACATGCCTTCACAATGGAGACCGCCTGGGGGTACGCCATCCCCACATCCTCGCTGGCGGAGCACAGCAGCCGCCGGCAGGGGGTGATGAGGTCCCCCGCCTCCAGAAAGCGGGCCAGGTAGTGGAGCGCCGCATCCGGGTCGCTGCCCCGGAGGGACTTCATCAGGGCGGAGGCGGCGTCGTACATGGCGTCGCCACCTCTGTCGTACCGCATGGCGCTGCGCTGGGCCACCTGCTCCACGTCGTCCAGGGTCAGCATCAGCTTCCCCTCTCTGGGCATGGCTGCCTGGCACAGAAGTTCCACCGCATTGATGGCCTTGCGGACGTCGCCGCCGCAGGCGGTGGCGATCTGCCGGGGCACATCCTGCTCCCAGTCCAGGGGCAGAGGCGAACGGTCCTGCTCGATCTTCAGTGCCCGCAGGACAGCGGGTTCCACCTCCTCCGGCGACACGGCCTTGAACTCAAACACCGTGCTGCGGGACAGCAGGGCTCCGTACACATAAAAGTACGGGTTCTCCGTGGTGGAGGCGATGAGGGTCAAAGAGCCGTTCTCCATGAATTCCAGCAGGCTCTGCTGCTGCTTCTTATTGAAGTACTGAATCTCGTCCAGGTACAGCAGAATGCCCCCTGGGGCCAGCAGCGTCCCCACGTCGGCAATGATGTCCTTCACGTCCTGCAAGGATGCGGTGGTGGCGTTGAGCCGGTGGAGGGTCTTATTGGTCTGCCGGGCGATGATGTTGGCGATGGTGGTCTTTCCGGTGCCGGAGGGGCCGTAGAACACCATATTCGCCTCCGTGCCGCTGTCGATCAGCCGCCGGAGCACGGCGCCGGGGGAGAGCAGATGCCGCTGGCCCACCACCTCGTCCAATGTTTTGGGGCGGATCTCATCCGCAAGAGGCCGCTGCATGGCGGCACCCCCTTCCCTGTTGATCTCGGAACATTCATTATAGCATGGCCCATTGGAAATTTCCACCGGGAAAACGCCAAAAAGCCGGGAAGACAGTCCGTCCTCCCGGCTTTCGGCCTGTAAACTCAGCCAACGGTCTTCCAGTGCTTGTCCACGTGGTTCAAAATCTCGCAGCCGTCCTCCGTCACCAGCACTAGGTCCTCCACCCGGACACCGAATTCGCCGGGCAGATACACGCCGGGCTCAATGGAGAAGATCATACCCGGCTTGGCCAGGGTGGTGTTGGTGGCGCTGACGTCGCCCTTCTCATGCTCCGTCTGGCCGATGAAGTGGCCCAGCCGGTGGGTGAAGTATTCTCCGTATCCGGCGGCGGAGATGTGGTCCCGTGCGGCCTTGTCCAGGTCGCACAGGGGCACGCCGGGCCGCAGCATGGACTCCGCCAGCTCGTTGGCCTCCCGCACCAGGTCGTGGATGGCGGCGTACTTGGGATCCGCCGCCCTGCAGAAGAAGGTCCGGGTCATGTCGGAGCAGTAGCGGTTCTTCCGGCAGCCCATGTCAATGACGATGCAGTCCCCAGCCTTCAGGCGGGTCTGGTCCGCCTCGTGGTGGGGGTCCGCGGCGTGGGCGCCGTAGGAGACGATGGGCAGGAACGCAGTGGAGTCACAGCCCTCGGCGGCGTACTGGGCCACGATGTAGTCGGCCACCTCCCGCTCGGTCATGCCCTCTTTCATGTAGGCGGCAGCCCGCTCCATCACCACGTCGTTGATGCGGGAGGCCTCCCGCATCAGGTCCCGCTCCACCGCGTCCTTGCAGGCCCGGGCGTCGTCCACGCAGTCGGAGGCCAGCACATACTTGCAGCTGGGATTGTGGGCCATCAGGGGCAGCAGAAACCGGGCGGGCCAGTCCTTGTCCACGCCCATGTCCTTTTCCCCGTCCACGGCATTTGCCAGAATGGCGAGATAGTCGTCCGTGTCGGAGAACCACACCTGCTCATAGGGTGCCTCCGGCACCGGGAACAGTTTGTTCAGAAATAACTTGTGCTGTCCGTCCTTCCGCAGGTAAAAGGCGTACAGCCGTTCAAACGGGAACACATCGTACCCTGTCAGATACCAGATGCTGTCCGGATCGGACACGAGCATCTGCTCCAGGCCCATCCGTTCCATGGCGGCCAGTACGCGGCTGATTCGCTCCTGATACATGATGTCACCCCTCTTTTTTTCCGATAATGGTCTCCACCAGCTCCGGAGAGACCAGAGCCTTTACGGTCTTGACGCCGGTTTTCAGGGACTCTACCGGCGCATACTCGTACCGGCCGTGGGCGTTGTGGCCCGCGCTGGGCAGGTTGGGGCACAGCAGGCCCTTGTAGGTCAGCACACTGCCGTCAGTGCCGCCCCGGATGGGAGAATGGGTGGGGTGCTCAATGCCGGCGGCCTTCATGGCGGACTCTGCCAGCTCCAGAATCTCCATGTGGTCCTTCAGCACCTCGTACATATTGTAGTACTGGTCGTGGGTGTCCACCACCGCGGTGCCGTCGCCCCAGCGGCGGTTGATCTGCTCCGCGGCCTTGTCCATCATGGCCTTGCGCTCCTGAAACCGCTTCATGTCGTGGTCCCGGACGATATACTCCATCGTGGCCTTCTCCGCCTTGCCGTGCATCTCCTGCAGATGGAAGAAGCCCTCGTACCCCTCCGTGTGGGCGGGGGTCTCCAGCGCCGGCAGCAGGGCGTTGTACTCCATGGCGATCAACAGGGCGTTGCGCATCTTGTCCTTGGAGGTGCCCGGGTGGATGCTGAAGCCGTTGATGGTCACCACGGTCTTGGCGGCGTTGAAGGTCTCGTACTCATAGTCGGTGATATCGCCGCCGTCCAGGGTATAGGCAAAGTCCGCGCCGAAGCCGGATACATCGAAGAAGCTGGCGCCCATGCCGATCTCCTCGTCCGGGGTGAAGCCCAGGCAGATTTTGCCGTGGGGAGCCTTCTCTGCCAGCAGCTCCTCCACCGCCTGGAGGATGATGGCGATGCCCGCCTTGTCATCCGCCCCCAGCAGGGTGGTGCCATCGGTGCAGACCAGCTCCTGACCCACGAATTTCTGCAGCTCCGGGAACTGGGCGGCCTCCATGACGATGTTCTGCTCCCGGTTCAGCACCACGTCCCCGCCGGTGTAGTGGATGATCTGGGGTTTCACGTCCTTGCCGGTCATGTCCGGGGTGGTGTCCATGTGGGCGATCAGGCCGATGGCGGGCAGCTGTTCGCACCCCGGCGTGGCATCCAGGGTGGCGTAGACGTAGCACTTGTCATCGTACCGGGCGTTTTCGATGCCAAGGCCGTGGAGCTCCTCTACCAGCAGCTTGGCCATGTCGAACTGGCGGTCCGTGCTGGGGGTGACAGTGCGGCCGGCGTGGTAGTCACTCTCGCTGTACACCTTGGCGTAGCGGATCAGGCGGTCAACAACGGTATCCATGTTCTAGATTCCTCCTTATTCTTCCTTGGAGAGCAGATTCTCCGGATTCAGGCATTTCAATTCGTCCAGCACGAAGAGGCCGTCCTTGCGGATCAGCACGTCATCGAACCAGATCTCGCCCCCGCCGTATTCCGGCGTCTGGATCTGGATCAGGTCCCAATGGACGGCGGAATGGTTGCCGTTGGAGGCATTGTCGTAGCTGTTGCCGGGGGTCAGGTGGAAGCTGCCGGCGATCTTCTCGTCGAACAGAATGTCCCCGATGGGGTGGTTGATCTCCGGGTTCACACCGAAGGCGAACTCGCCGATGTACCGGGCGCCCTCGTCGATGTCCAGAATCTCGTTCATATAGTCCGTGTTGTTGCTGGTGGCCTTGACGATCTTGCCGTCCTTGAACTCCAGATACACGTCCCGGAACAAAAAGCCGTCATAGGGGGACGGCACGTTGTAGGTGATGTGCCCGTTGACGGAGTTCTTCACGGGCGAGGTGTAGATCTCACCGTCGGGGATGTTCCGGTTGCCGTGCATCCCGAAGCTGGGGATGCCCTTGATGGAGAAGGAGATGTCTGTGCCGGGAGCGACGATACGGACCTTGTCGGTCCTGGCCATCAGGTCCTGGAGGGGCTGCATGGCCCGGCCCATCTTGTCGTAGTCCACAAGGCAGGCCCGGAAATAGAAGTCCTCATACTCTTCCGTGGAAACGCCCGCCAGCTGGGCCATAGCGTCGTTGGGATACCGGAGCACAGACCACTTGGTATGGTTGCACCGCTCCGCCAGATGGATGGGGCCCCAGTAATACTGGCGGTAACGCTTCTGGGCCTCGTCGCTGACGTTGTGCCACATGCTGATATTGGTGGTGGCCCGGATGTCGATATAGGCGTCCATGTCCCGCATCCGCTCCAGCTCGTAGGAGGCGATCTCCTCCATGTGCTCCGCGTCGGCTCCCTGGACCAGGGCACCCTCTACGGCGTAGTCGAAGATGTGGACAAAGGGCTTGCCGCCAACAGCATAGGCTTCCTGGACCAGGGCCTTCATCAATCCGGTCTCACTGCCGTGGAGCTCAATCAGGATCTTCTCGCCCTTCTCCAGGCCCACAGCGCTGCGGATCAGGAACTGGGCGAATTTGCGGATACGGGGATCTTCCATGGTGGTTCCTCTCTTTCCTTTCAGTCCTTGCGCGTCACCGCACAGAAAAAACGGGGCAGAAGAGCATCTCTTCTGCCCCGCCTGGAATCAGTTGTCCTGGTACAGGGCTTCCAGAGACCGCTTGGGATCGTTGCAGCGGGTCACGGCGCTGACGATCAGTATGGCAATCACCGAGGCAGGCACCGCCACAATGGCGCACTGGATGCCGTAGGGCGTGCCCATCAGCGTCCAGATGATCGTGACCAGACCGCCCACCAGGATACCGGCCATGCCGCCGGCAGGCGTCACCTTCTTGGAGAAGAGGGCAAACAGGATCGCCGGGGTGATGGCGGCGCCGTACATGGTGTAGGCCGTCATCTGCAGGGACAGCACAGTGGGGAAATACAGCGTCAGCGCCACAGCGATGAAGCTGAACACAATGATGGTACCCCGGAGGACCAGCATCTTCTGCTTGTCGGTGGCATCCTTGCGGATGTACTTTACATAGATGTCGTTGGTCAGGTTGGTGGCAGAGGAGAGCAGATAGCTGTCCGCCGTGGTGACGATGAAGGCCATGCAGGCGCACATCACCAGCGCACCGAAGGCCAGAGGCAGGTAGTCCACCGCTACCTGGAAGATCACATTGGAGGGAACGTCCAGGGTGGGATACAGCTTGGCTGCCTGGGTGACTACCAGGACGATGCTGATGATGACCAGGATCTCGCCGATGAACATGCCGATGTTGGACTTCTTGGCCTCGTCGCTGTTTTTGGCAGAGGCGAACCGCTGCAGCATGTTCTGGTCGCCCAGCATCAGGGCCAGGGAGGGCAGGAAGTAGCCCAGCAGCTCCCAGCCGGACATACCGCCGGTAATGGTCATCTTCTCCGGAGGCAGAGTGGCGCCCTGAGAGTTGGCCACGCCGATCAGGAAGGGAATCGCCAGGAAGAAGCCGCCGATCATCAGCAGGGCGCTGATGGCGTCGGAATAGGCCACAGACACCAGACCGCCGCCCACGGTGATGATGGCGATCAGGGCTGTGCAGATGGTCAGGGCCAAGCCGTGGGAGATCTCAATCCCGCTGGAAGCGCACAGCAGCACGATGATGTCCGCCGCAGCCTTCAGCTGGGTGGCCAGCACGCCCACATAGGCCAGCATGACGCACAGGGCGGCGATGATGCTGGCGGCCTTACCGTAACGGGCGCCCATGATCTCCGGCACCGTGACCTTGTTGGACTTGCGGACCTTGCCGGCGATGAAATACAGCAGGATGATGCCGATGGGCGGCGCCGCAAAGGTGATGAGACCCACCCAGGGGCCGCCGGTGTACACCACGCTGGCGGAGCCGGTGATTCCGCCGCCGCCGCACCAAGTAGCAAGCAGTGTGCCCACCAGGATGATGAAGGGGATGCGGTGGCCGCCGGTCACCATGTCATCCGAGGTCTTGACTTTCTTCCGGGCCACGATCAGCCCGAAGATCGTGAGCAGCACCAGATAGGCGCTGATCGCAACAATGTAAGTCATATATTCTCCTTCTCCTCACACAATAGAATAATAAAGAGATTTTACTCTTTCAGGGGAATAATGTCAAGTTGTATCCCGTCCGGCGTATGCGCCGGCATCCGGACGCGGCAATTTTTCTCTGGCTTTTTGTCGAAATCTGTGGTATCCTGTCCCCGAGGTGAGCGACATGACATCCAAGGCTGCGGTGAACCGCATCATTGAGACACTGAAGGGCATTTACCCGGACGGGCTGTGCTCCTTACAATATAAAAAGGACTACGAGCTGCTGTTTGCGGTGCGCCTGTCCGCCCAGTGCACAGACGAGCGGGTGAACAAGGTGACCCCGGCGCTGTACGCCCGCTTCCCCACGCTGGAGAGCTTTGCCGAGGCGGATCCGGCGGAGGTGGGCGAATACATCCACTCCTGCGGCTTTTACAACGGCAAGGCCCGGGACATCGTGGCCTGTGCCCAGAAGCTGGTGAATGAATACGGCGGCAGAGTCCCCGGCACCATGGAGGAACTGACCGGCCTTCCCGGCGTGGGGCGCAAGACCGCCAATCTGATTCTGGGGGACGTGTTCGGCCAGCCCGCCTATGTCTGCGACACCCACTGCATCCGCATCACGGGACGGCTGGGGATCACCGACGGCTCCAAAGATCCCCTTCAGGTGGAGCGGCAGCTGCGGGAGCGGATCCCTCCCAAGGAGTCCAACAACTTCTGCCACCGGATGGTGCTCTTCGGCCGGGATACCTGCACCGCCCGCTCCCCCAAGTGCGAGGGCTGCCCCCTGGCAAAGGACTGCGACACCGCCAAAGCCGCCAGACGGGGCTGACAGCATTGGAATCACTCTGGAACTTCACGTGTCTGCGCAATGCACAGGCACGTTTTTTTGTCTTCCCTCATATACTGAGATGAAATCCATCCGACAGACGGCACAAGGAGGCACTATGGACGAACAGACGGCCCGTATGATCCAACAGCTGAAAAGCAACCCCGCCATGCTCCAGGCGCTGATGCAGTCCCGGGACGGGCAGGCGCTGATGCAGATGCTCTCCGGGGGAGACCGTGGAGCATCTCTCCAGCGGGCGGCCCAGTCCGCCGCCAAGGGCAACCCGGCGGAGATGGTCCGCATGGTGAACCAGCTGATGCAGAGCCCGGACGGCGCAGCTTTGATCGACCGCATCAACAAGACCATGAACGGCCGGTAACGGCAAGTACAGAAAGGGGGCGGACCGGCGGTGGCGGAATTCGACGATAAACTGAACAGCATTCTCTCCAACCCGGACGCCATGGCACAGATCATGCAACTGGCCCAGTCTCTCTCCGGTGGGACCGGAGGAAACAACGCCGCCAATGCGCCGCCCCCTCCCCCGTCCCAGCCGGGCGGTTCTTCTCCCGGCTGGGGCCAGCAGCCGCAGACTCCGCCGCCATCCGGCGGCGATCCTCTCTCCGCCCTGGCCGGTGGGCTGGATCCGCAGCTGCTCCTGCGGTTCCTGCCCCTGATCCAGGAGCTGGGAGGAGCACGGGACTCCAACGCCCGGCAGCTGCTGTACGCACTGCGGCCCTATCTCAAGCCGGAGCGGCAGGAGAAGGTGGAACGGGCTCTCCAGCTGGCGCGCCTGTTCCACCTGGGCCGGAAATTTCTGGCTGGATGGGAGGGGTGAGACATGTATAACCGCTATATCCGCAACGACCAGGGCACCTACACCCGTATCCCGGAGGAGGAGCCCCGGCATACACAGGGCGGCACCTCCCCTTCCGGTCAGCCGGAACACCCGCCATCCGGCGGCGGGCAGCAGCCTCCCCATTGGGACAGCGCCCCCCCGCCCCGCCCTGATCCTCCCCCCTCCGGCGAGAATGGGCCGGACAGCCTCAGCAGCCTGCTCCGGCATCTGCTGGACCAGTTTCACCTGAGCAGTGTGGATTCCGGGGACCTGCTGCTGTTGGCCATCCTCTTCTTCTTCTTCCGGGAGGGCGCGGATGAAGAGCTGCTGGTGGCCCTGGGCCTGCTGCTGATCTTGTAAATGACAGAAAAAACACGCCGCAAGCATTCTGTGCTTGCGGCGTGTGGCGCAGAAGGAGGGATTTGAACCCTCGCGGCGTTTTTTAGACACCCTACTCCCTTAGCAGGGGAGCCCCTTCGGCCTCTTGGGTACTTCTGCAGATATGAAAGAAAAGAGTGTGGCGGAGAGAGTGGGATTCGAACCCACGGACGCTTGCGCGTCGCCGGTTTTCAAGACCGGTTCCTTCAACCGCTCGGACATCTCTCCATCATGGAAAGGCGCCATCCGTCGGACGCCTGATTATTATACTATATCGATTGGCGATTTGTCAACAATCTGCTCCCATTTTTATTTTTTTAATTTTTTTCATTTTAGGGGTTGCATTTCCAGAAACAGTATGCTATTATAACTGAGCTGACTTCGAGCAGCACATTTCCGGGTGTGGCGCAGTTGGTAGCGCGCTTGACTGGGGGTCAAGAGGCCGTGAGTTCAAGTCTCGCCACTCGGACCAATCGAAGCATCCAATTTGGATGCTTCGATTTTTTTTACTTTCACCGACATCTCCCCTGGCTTGTTTGTGACTGGCCGCACACATTGCCCGCTCGGCAATGTGTGCGGCCTTATTGTTCAGAATATACCGGCGGAAACAAACACAGCATCCATGTTGTACAGATTGCGGCGGGCGTCTTCTGATTCGCAGTCCCCCCCTGCTCTTCCGCTGCCGACCTAGCTGTCCGGAGATTGCATGCCATGACCGGCCATCTAAAGATTTCCCCATTTTGAAACTTTTTTCGACAAACCGGCGTCTATTAGGTAGAGCAGAACCAAAAGCAACAGATCACATAGGCTCCCGAGGAGGACTCCCATGGTTTATACAAATGATAGAGCCGCAGACGTACATAGCTCAAAAGGGCGGCGTAGAAAGCGCTCCCGCAGACTGCGCTGGCCTTTGAAGCTTTTCTGCATGTGTCTGGTATTGTCTGCCGTGGTTTTGACTATACGCACAGTGAGATCCTTTTCCGCCCCCATGTCTGCGTTGGAGCCTGCGGAACAACTGACGGAGCAGCACCCGGAGTCTTCGCTGCAGGAACCCGATGCCCTGCCGCCGGTCGAGCTGAATCCGGCCCCCCAGTCCGGCGCCGTTACTCCGGATGACTGGCAGATCCTGCTGGTGAACCGCTGGAACCCTTTGCCCGATGGATACACGTTTGAACGGACAAAGCTGAAGTATGGCCACTCGGTGGATTCCAGAGCATACCCGGATCTGCAGGAGATGATGGACGACTGCCGGGCAGCGGGATTGGACCCGGTGATCTGCTCGTCCTACCGGACACAGGCCAAGCAGCAGGAGCTGTACGAAAACAAGCTCCAGCGTTTGATAGAAGAGGGATATTCATACGAAAACGCCGTCACGGAGGCTGGAACTGTGGTAGCCGTGCCGGGCACCAGTGAGCACCAGACGGGCCTGGCCCTGGACATTGTAGACGCCTCCTATCAGATTTTGGACCAGGGGCAGGAGGACACCCTGGTCCAGCAGTGGCTGATCGAGCACAGCTGGGAATACGGTTTTGTCCTGCGCTATCCCAACGCCAAAAGCGAGATCACAGGCATTATCTATGAGCCCTGGCACTACCGCTATGTGGGCCGGGAAGCCGCCCGGGAGATGACGGAGCTTGACCTGTGCCTGGAGGAATACGTGGACTGGCTCTCCGCCCAGTGAGCCATCGTATATATGCAAACGACGCCTTGGACATCGTATCTGTCCAAGGCGCTGTTTTGTCATGGTTCGTCGTGCTCACTGCCGTCTGGCCGTGCGGTAATCGTCGCCGGGCCGGTAGAAGGGACAGTCCCGTGTGCCGCCACGGAGAAACCGCTCCATTTCGTCCTCGTCCAGGTCCGCTTCGCAGACGTAAGCCGCCAGTTCCTCGTCGTAGTCGTAGTAGACACACTCCTCGCAATTTGCCGACATGCTCTCTCCTCCTCACAGCAGGACGGCGTACAGGCCGTCCACGTCCAGTCTTTCCCGGATCACCAGGGCCTCCAGATCCGCCCGGGCCGACGGCGGCGCAGACCAGCACATCCCGCAGCCGGCGGTGATGCTCCGGGGCACCGGGATCAGCCGCCCCGGCAACCCCGCCGTCCGGCAGGCCCGCTCCATGGCCATGGCCCCGGTGGTGGTGGCGAAAGTTACCACGAACCGCTCTTCTTTTTTCCGCATGGTCAGACTGCCTCCGCTGCCAGGATACGGACCGCCTCTGCAGCCGCGTCGGTCTCTGCCTCTGTATTGAAATAGGACCAGGAGAACCGCACCGCGCCCTGGTCCTCGGTCCCCAGCGCCCGGTGGAGCCGGGGGGCGCAGTGGGCGCCGGGCCGGGTGGCGATCTCAAACCGCTCCGCCAGCTCGTCCGCCACCTCCGAGGAGTCCAGATCAGCGATATTCAGGGACACGATAGGCGCCCGGAACTGTACAGCAAAATTCCCATACACTTTTACGCCAGGAATGGTTCTAACGGTTTCATAGAACCGCCGGGCCAGGACGGACTCGTGCGTGCGGACTGCGTCCCAACCGGTACGCTTCAGAAACGCCAGAGATGCTCCCAGGCCGGCAATACCATGGCTGTTGAGGGTCCCCGCCTCCAGCCGGGTGGGATAGGCCTCCGGCTGGGTCTCAGAGTAGCTCTGGACGCCGGTGCCGCCCACGGCAAAGGGGCGAATCTCCACCCCCGCTCCCACACAGAGCCCGCCAGTACCCTGGGGGCCCATCAGGCTTTTGTGGCCGGTGAAGCACACCACGCTGATGTGCTGCCGTTCCATGTCAATGGGAAATACCCCTGCGGTCTGGGAGGCATCCAGAATGAACAGAAGCCTGTGCTTCTGGCAGAAGTTCCCCACCCGCTGGATGTCCATCAGATCCCCCGTCAGGTTGGAGCCGTGGGTGCACACCACTGCCTTTGTATTCGGCCGCAGGAGCCGCTCAAAGTCCTCGTAGTCAATCCGCCCCTGCCGGTCTGCCGGGACGAAGTCCACCGCCCCTCCCTGCGCCCGCAGTCTGTACAGCGGACGCAGAACCGAGTTATGCTCCAGATCTGTGGAGATCACATGGTCCCCCGCCCCCAGCAGGCCGGAGATGGCGATGTTCAGCGCCATGGTGGAATTGGGCGTGAAGGCCACACGGTCCGCCCGGGAACAGCCGAAGAGAGCCGCCAGCGCCTGACGGACGCCGTAGATGCTCCGGGCCGCCTCCAGGGCCTCCGGATGGGTGCCCCGGCCGCTGTTGCCGTAGTCATTCATGGCCGCGGCCACCGCCTCTGCCACACTGGGAGGCTTGGGCCGGGTGGTGGCGGCGTTGTCCAGGTAGATCATGGCTTGATGACCTTCCCGGCATTGGCCAGGGCCTCCACAATGGCGTACATATTCGTGACGCCGCCCACAGCCAGCTTCTCCGCCAGACCGTAAAAGTTCAGGCAGGTGCCGCAGGTGAGGATCTCCACTCCCTGGGCCTCCATATTCCGCAGGTCCTCCAGAGATTCGGAACCCTCCACCGTCAGCTTGGCACCACCGTTATAGAACAGGACGGTCCTGGGCAGCCGGGGCAACTGGCTCACGGCAAAAAGGAAGCTCTTCATCAGCAGCTTCCCCAGTTCGTCGCTGCCCCGTCCCATGGTCTCTGAATCCACGGCCACCACCAAGTCGCCCCGGGCGTCCGGAACACAGGTCAGAGCAGGTTCCTCCGCCGGGGCATCTCCCACCGGCTCCGCCACTTCCATGGTCACCACAAACAGGTGCTCTCCCTTCTTCTCCGCCTGGACCGGCAGGTGGTTCCCCGCCGCCATGCGGGTCAGGTTCTGCACCGCGATCTCATTGTCCACCCGGACCTCCAGCGTTCCCGGCTCTCCCAGCTCCCGCAGGGCTTTCGTGGCCTTCACCACCGGAATGGGGCACGGCTCCCCCACAGCGTCCACGATCACAGTTTTCATCTTGTTCTCCTCTCCCCGCCCCTCGGCGGCTGTGTGTTTTATCCGTTCGCCTGCGGCAGGACGGAGGATTTAGAGCCCGTCCCCAGGCGATCTTTCCGGCCGCATACCGCTCGACCACCAGCCTAACGCTGCCCGCGCGCACAGAATCATCGTCCGGACCGGCAGGGACAGTTCCGCTGCGGAGCGGTTGCCGCTCCTTCTAGGCGGGACGGCACTCTACGGCCATTGTATCGTCTCTTTCCTGGAAAAGCAAGGGATGTTTTTTGAAAAGAACATCGCTCTGCCTGTCTGTTTGGGAAAATCAAGGACTGTTTTTCCGTTTTTTGGGCAAATTTCTTGACAGAGACATGGATGTGCTCGTAAAATAGGACACATCTATGGCACCGCAAAATTCGACGCGGTAGAGTTTATGAAGATTTGAGGCTGTTGATATGAAGACCCCCTTTGTCACAAAGGACCAGCTGGAGGCCATCGCCGCCCAGTACCCCACCCCGTTCCACATCTATGATGAGCAGGGCATCCGGGAGAATGCCCGCCGCCTGCGGAAGGCATTTGCCTGGAATCCCGGCTACCGGGAGTATTTCGCCGTGAAGGCCGCTCCCACCCCTGCCTTGCTGAAGCTGCTGCACGAGGAGGGCTGCGGCTGCGACTGTTCCTCCATGACGGAGCTGATGATCTCGGAGCGGTGCGGCATCACCGGTGAGAACATCATGTTCTCCTCCAACGATACCCCGGCGGAGGAATTCCAGATGGCGGACCGGCTGGGCGCCATCATCAACCTGGACGATCTGACGCTGGTGGACTATCTGGAGCGGTCCATCGGCCATGTGCCGGAGAAAATCTGCTGCCGCTACAATCCCGGCGGCGTGTTCACCCTGGGCGAGACCCGGGAGGGCTTCCAGGTGATGGACAATCCCGGCGACGCCAAGTACGGCATGACCCGCGCCCAGATCGCGGAGGCATTTACCCGCCTTTCCGCCATGGGCGCCAAGGAGTTCGGCATCCACGCCTTCCTGGCCTCCAACACCCTGTCTAACGACTACTACCCCGCCCTCGCCCGCATTCTCTTCCAGCTGGCAGCGGAGCTGAAGGCGGAGACCGGCGTCCATATCACCTTCATCAACCTCTCCGGCGGCGTGGGGATCCCCTACCGTCCGGAGCAGCCTGCCAATGATATCGCCGTCATCGGCGAGGGAGTCCGCCGGGCCTATGAGGAGGTGCTGGTGCCCGCCGGGATGGGTGACGTGGCCCTGTATACCGAGCTGGGCCGCTTCATGACCGGTCCGTACGGACATCTGGTCACCCGGGCCATCCACGAAAAGCACATCTATAAGGAGTACATCGGTGTGGATGCCTGTGCCTGCAACCTGATGCGTCCGGCCATGTACGGGTCCTACCACCATATCACCGTGATGGGCAAAGAGGACCAGCCCTGCGACCATAAGTACGACATCGCCGGCAGCCTCTGCGAGAACAATGACAAGTTCGCCGTGGACCGGATGCTGCCCAAGATCGACATGGGGGACCTGCTGGTGATCCACGACACCGGCGCCCACGGCTTCTCCATGGGCTACAACTACAATGGCAAGCTCCGCTCCGCCGAGCTGCTGCTGAAGGAGGACGGCTCCGTGGAGCTGATCCGCCGGGCGGAGACGCCGGAGGACTATTTCCGCACATTGGTCTGGTGAGGAAACCGCCCAGTCCCGCAGCAACGGATCAAAATCAAAAGCGCCACCGCTCCTGCGGTGGCGCTTTTTCTGTTTTTGTCAGGCGGAGGCACCTGTCTGGTCTTCAGCAGTGAAGTAGACGAAGAAAGTCTCGCCGGTGCTCTCCTCCCCGGAGTCATCCACAAACTGCTCCAGATAAGCGATGGAGAAGTCCGTAAAACCGGAGGGTACCTCATAGACCAGTTCGCCGCTGCGCTCCTCGTCCACGGCCATGGGATATGTACCGGGCAGCTGGTTCTCCCCCACCGGCTCCACTTCCGTATAGGTCTCCATGTCTGTGGTGATGGGATAGGCATAGGCGTCATCGCCGTCGTCCCACTGGACCTGGAAATCAGTGTCATACATCTCAATGCTCTGCTCGAAGGTGTTCTTTACGGTGATGTCCGCCACCAGCAGTACGTTCCCCTCCCCAGGGGTACGGCCCGCGTAGTCGCTGGTAAGGTATGCGCTGTTGACTGTGAAATCAAAGAAGTAGGTCTCCATGGTGTCGCCGGTGCGGCCCTCGCTGGAGCCGCTTCCGCCGCAGGCGGTCAGCCCCAGTGCCATCACCACAGCCGCCGCCAATGCAAACAGTCTCTGTTTCATTTCGCTCTCTCCCTTGCCAAAAAATAGATCCGGGCCTCCGCCGCCCCCGGCAGAACGCCCCACGACCAATCTCAGTGTACCATGGCGCCCAGCCGGGCGCAACTGCCGTTCAAAAAAATTTTTCTCAGCGCGGGGGCTTCCCTTTGTGCACCTTTATCGGGTGGGGATGATCTCGATCCAGTATCCGTCGGGATCTGTCACAAAATAGATCCCCATGGCAGGATTCTCAAAGCAGATGCAGCCCATGGCGGCATGCTTGGCGTGGGCCGCCTCATAGTCCTCTGCCCGGAGGGCCAGATGGAATTCGCACTCCCCCAGGTCATACTTCTGGGGATGGTCCCGCAGCCATGTCAGTTCCAGGCGGAAGTCCGTCTTTCCATCCCCCAGGTAGACGATGATGAAGCTGCCGTCGGCCGCCGCCTTCCGCTCCCCCACCGGCTCCAGGCCCAGGGCCTCCTTGTAGAACGCAAGAGATTTGTCCAAATCCGCTACATTGAAATTGAAGTGATTGAATGTCAGCATAAGCTCCTCCTGATCGCCGGGGGCCCTCTGCCTCCGGCTTGGTTTGGGTTCAGTATAGCATTTCTGCCCCCTCCGGGGCAAGGCCCTTTCCAAACCCTGCCCGCCGCTTCTTCTTTTTATCCATGTTATACAATTTCCAGAGAAAAATTTGTCGGCTTTTGGCTTGTTTTATAGTTGCCTCCTAAAGTGCACGATGATAAACTTCTAATTGTTAGACAATGCTAACTTTTGAGGAGGAACGTTCCGATGACACTGGACAAGCTGCCCCTGGGGCAGGAGGCCGTCATCACGGCTGTGGGCGGCGAGGGCGCCCTGCGCTGCCGCCTGCTGGATATGGGGCTGATCCCGAAGACCCGCGTGCGGGTGGAGAAGGTCGCACCCCTGGGCGACCCGTTGGAGCTGCGGGTGCGGGGGTACTCCCTGTCCCTGCGGAAGGAGGACGCCGGGAAAATCGAAGTGGAGGTGGCCGGGACATGATCTTCGCACTGGCCGGCAACCAAAACTGCGGCAAGACCACGCTGTTCAACCAGCTCACCGGCTCCAACCAGCACGTGGGCAATTTCCCCGGCGTGACGGTGGATCAGAAGTCTGGCGCCATCCGGGGGGAAAAGGACTGCACGGTGGTCGACCTGCCGGGCATCTACTCCATCCGGCCCTATACGCCGGAGGAGATTGTCACCCGGGATTTCATCCTGAACCAAAAGCCCGACGGCCTCATTAATATCGTGGACGCCACCAATATCGAGCGGAACCTGTACCTGACGCTCCAGCTGATGGAGATGCGTATTCCCATGGTGCTGGCCCTGAACATGATGGATGAGGTCACCGCCGGCGGCGGCACCATCGACGTGAAGGGAATGTCCCAGGCATTGGGCATCCCGGTGGTGCCCATCTCCGCTGTGAAAAACCAGGGCGTGGACGAGCTTGTCAAGGTTGCCGTCCAGACTGCCCGGACCAAGACGCTGCCTACGGTGTACGACTTCTGCTCCCCCGGACCGGTCCACCGGTGCATCCACGCGGTGGTCCACCAGATCGAGGATCACGCGGAGGCTGCGGGCCTTCCCGTCCGGTTCGCCGCCACCAAGCTCATTGAGGGAGACGAGGACATCGTGACCCGCCTGGCCCTGGACCAGAACGAGCTGGAGCTCATTGAGCACAGCGTCAAGGAGATGGAGGACGAGTGCGGCATGGACCGCAATGCCGCACTGGCGGATATGCGCTACACCTTCATCGAAACCATCTGCTCCGGCACGGTGGTGAAGTGCCGGGAGTCCCGGGAGCGGGCCCGCAGCGAGGCCATCGATCGGGTGGTGACCAACAAATACCTGGCCCTGCCGCTGTTCTTCGCCATCATGCTGGGCATCTTCTTCCTGACCTTTGAAGTCATCGGCGCCTTCCTGTCGGATCTGCTGGCCGCGGGGATCGATGCCCTCACCGCGGCGGTGGACAGCGGCCTCGCCGCCTATGGATTGAACCCCGTGGTCCACAGTCTGGTGATCGACGGCGTGTTCGCGGGAGTGGGCAGTGTACTGAGCTTTCTGCCCATCATCGTGGTGCTGTTCTTCTTCCTCTCCATTTTGGAGGACACGGGCTACATGGCCCGTGTGGCCTTCGTCATGGACCAGCTGCTGCGGAAGATCGGTCTCTCCGGCCGGAGCATTGTCCCCATGCTGGTGGGCTTCGGCTGCTCAGTGCCCGCCATCATGTCCACCCGGACACTGGCCTCGGAGCGGGACCGACGGATGACCATCCTGCTGACGCCCTTCATGAGCTGCTCTGCCAAGATCCCCATCTACGGCGTGTTTTCCGCCGCCTTTTTCCCGAATCATGCCGCCCTGGTGATGATCGGGCTGTACATCCTGGGTATCCTGGTGGGCATCGTGGCGGCCAAGGTGCTGGGCACCACAGTCTACAAGGGCAACCCCGTGCCCTTCGTCATGGAGCTGCCCAACTACCGCTTCCCCTCCGCCAAAAGCGTGTGGCAGCTGTGCTGGGACAAGGCCAAGGATTTTCTGACCCGAGCCTTCACCATCATCTTCGTGGCCACCATCATCGTCTGGTTCCTCCAGACCTTTGACACCCGGCTGAACCTGGTGGATGACAGCGCCGACAGTCTGCTGGCCACCGTGGGTGCCTGGATCGCCCCGCTCTTCGCTCCTCTGGGCTTTGCCGATTGGCGGGTCTCCACTGCCCTCATCACCGGGTTCATCGCAAAGGAGTCCGTCATCTCCACCCTTGGAATCCTTACCGGGTCCGGCGCGGATGTCAGCACCGCCGCCCTGGGGACGCTGTTCACCCCTGTCACTGCCGCCGGGTTCCTTGCCTTCACCCTGCTGTACACCCCCTGCGTAGCCGCCATCTCCGCAGTGAAGCGGGAGCTGGGCTCCGGCTGGAAGGCCGCCGGTGTGGCGTTGAGCCAGTGCGTGATTGCCTGGATGGTGGCCTTCCTGGTCTACCACATCGCGGCGCTGCTGCTGGGATAGAGGAGGCTGCCATGCTGGAAGTTTTGATCCTGGCGGCCCTGGGCATCTGGCTGGCGCTTGCCCTCCGTTCCTGCCTCCGCCGCAGAGGAAAGGGCTGCGGCGGCTGTGATGGCTGCTGTGACCGCTGCGGCGGTGCCTGCCGCAGCGACCGCCGCTGACATACCCCATATTGTCGGTAAAACGGCCCCGGCGGAATGTTCCGCCGGGGCCTTGCTGAAAAGAACCCCCGCCGGCTGTCTCCGGTGGGGGTTCGCCTCATGTGTCCAGCAGCACCGTGCCGTCCGGCAGGATAAACCGGTCTGTGGAGGGGGTGCTCAGATCTGCCGTCAGGGATGCCATGCGGTAGATGGTCTCCCCCTCCAACAGCCGCTCCGACGCTACCAGTAAGCCCGTCTCCACGCTGACCCAGTACCGTTGGGTGTAACCCTCCGGATCCTGGACCGTCTCCACGTAAATGCAGTTCACATCGGAGACGCTGCGGTAATCCGCGGCGGCGATATCCTCCACCGGCAGGTCCAGGATGCTCTCATAGGTGGGGATGGCCTGCTCGTCATCCGGGGTGATGTCCCCCGCAGGGGCGCTGTAAACGCTGCTCTCGCTGCCATACCAGATATAAGTGATCTCCCCGTCGGTGATGGTGTGGCGAACCTGTCCGTCCGACAGGGAGCGGTCTGTCCGTGTCCAGCGGCCGCTGACCGTGACGGTGGTCTCAAAGGAACCGCTGCCGCCGTCCCACAGCTGCTCCACCCGGATCACCCGGCTGTACTGCCGCGGGCGGGTCAGTGTCTCAATGGCGGTCTGCACCGTCTCCGGCGTCACCGCGATCACTGTCAGGGCGTCACCGCCGGAGGCATTGGTATCCTCTGTCTGTCCGGGGGAGCTCCCCTCCTCCGGCAGCGTGATATGGGAGGAGCGGCGCAGACTGTTGCTGAACATCAGGATCAGCACCATCACCACCAGGACAATAAAGCCCGCGGTGATCCGGTTCAGCTTCCGTTTCTCCATCTCCGCCCTCCTCTCTCAGGGTGCCGTCCGCGGCAGGTCAGACGCCGAATTCTGCCGGCCGATCCCGCCGCAGGCCGAACTTCCACTCGATGGCATCGGCAATCCGGCGGCAGGCATGGCCGTCACCGTAAGGATTCACCGCGTGGGCCATGGCGTCGTAGGCGCTCTTGTCCCGGATCAGCCGCTCCGCCATGGTGACGATGTCATCCTGTACCACGCCGCAGAGCTTCACGGTCCCGGCCTCTACCGCCTCCGGCCGCTCCGTCTCCCGGCGCATCACCAGCACCGGCTTGCCCAGGGCAGGGGCCTCCTCCTGGAGACCACCGGAGTCTGTCAGCACCAGATAAGACCGGGCCATAAGGTTATGCATCTCGTCCGCCGGCAGCGGGTCGATGAGATGGACCCGGGGCGCGCCCCGAAGATAGGTGTCCACTGCTTCCCGCACCACCGGGCTCAGGTGCACCGGGTACACCAGCTCCACGTCCCGGTTCTCCTCGGCGATCTGCCGCAGGGCCAGCATGATGTTCTTCATCGGCTCGCCATAATTCTCCCGCCGGTGGCAGGTAACAAGAACGATCTTCTTCTCCCCATAGGGCAGCTGATTCAGCTCCTCTGTGGAAAAGCGGTAGTCCGGCCGGACTGTGGTCTTCAAAGCGTCGATGACCGTGTTGCCGGTGACGAACAGCCCCTTGGTAATACCCTCCCGCTCCAGGTTGGCCCGGTTGTTGGCGGTGGGACAGAAATACAGGTCCGCAATGGCGGACACCAGCTTCCGGTTCATCTCCTCTGGAAAGGGAGAATACTTGTCATAGGTTCGCAATCCTGCCTCCACGTGCCCAACGGACACCTGATGGTAAAAGGCTGACAGGGCACCGGCAAAGGTGGTGGAGGTGTCCCCGTGAACCAGGATCATATCCGGCTTCAGGGCGTCGATGGCCTCGTCCATGCCGGTGAGGCACTTGCTGGTGATGGTGGACAGCGTCTGCCGGGGGGTCATGATGTCCAGATCCCAGTCCGGCTTCACCTGAAAGACCTCCAGCACGCTGTCCAGCATCTGCCGGTGCTGGGCGGTGACGCAGCAGAGGCTCTCGATCCCCTCCCGATTCGCCAGCTCCTGCACCAGGGGGCACATCTTGATGGCCTCCGGCCGGGTGCCGAAGACGCTCATGATCCGCAGCTTTTCCATTTACTTCTCCTCCGTCTTTCCATCATCCTCCGGCTTGTCCGCTGGATGATGGCCGTGGTGGCCGTGCTCCTTCAGCTCCTCCAACTCTTCGTGCAGCTCCTCCTTGACCTCCTTGGGGAACACCACCCGGGCGGCCACCACTGCCACGATGCACAGCACCAGGAACAGCAGCATGGCCCGGCCCTCCCCGCTGGTAGTCAGCACCACGGCGCTCAAGCCCAGGATGGCAGAGATCACGTACAGAGTAGCCACCGCCTGCTTCTGGTTCAGGCCCATGTCGATGAGCCGGTGGTGGATGTGGCTCCGGTCGGCGTGCATGGGGCTCTGGCCGTGGGCGATGCGGCGGATGAAGGCAAAGGCGGTGTCAAAGATGGGCAGTCCCAGAATCAGGAATGGCACCGCAAAGGAGATGATGGCATAGAACTTGAACAGGCCCTGGATGGACATGGTGGCCAAAATGTAGCCCAGGAAGGTGGCGCCGGTGTCGCCCATAAACATCTTGGCAGGGTTCATGTTGTAGGGCATGAAGCCCACGCAGGCCCCCACCAGGGCCGCCATCACCACAGCCACCTGAAACTGCCCGCCAATGAGGGCGATCACCAGCACTGTGGTGGCGGAGATGGCGGAGACGCCGTTGGCCAGGCCGTCCAGGCCGTCGATCAGGTTCACCGCGTTGGTGATGGCAACAATCCAAAGCACCGTCAGGGGCACGGAGAGATTTCCCAGCACCCAATAGGGATTGTCCGAAAAGACGTTGGGGTTGGAAAACGCCTGGATCACCACGCCGTGGGTGGCGGGGATCAGGGCGGCCACGATCTGCACCACAAATTTCAGCAGCGCCGGCAGGGCCATGATGTCGTCCACCACGCCCAGCACCACGATGATAACGGCTCCCAGCAGGATGCTGCGCATCTCGGCCGTGATCTCCACAAACAGCAGGATGCTGACCATGAAGCCGATAAAGATGGCCAGTCCCCCCAGCCGGGGGATGGGAGTCTTGTGCATCCGGCGGGCGTCCTTGGGTACGTCGATGGCCCCCACCTTGTAAGCAAAAGTCTTGACGATGGGCGTCATCAGAAAGCTGACGACCAGCGCCACCAGCAGCGCCAGCAGCGTATAGGCGATCAGCCGGTTTTCGATCAACATGATGTCTCCTCCATCACCGGGGCAGGAAGCCCACCTTTTTATAGACCTTGTTCAGGGTCCGGTTGGCTACATAGGCCGCCTTCTCCGCACCGGCGCGGTAGACGCTCTCCAGATAGCTCTTGTCCGCCAGCAGGCGCTCCGTCTCCTCCCGGATGGGCCGCAGCAGCTCCACCACGGACTCACCCACCGCCTGCTTGAAGTCGCCGTAGCCATGGCCGGCGAACTCCTGCTCGATGGTCTCAAAGCTCTTGCCGGTGGCCACGGCGTAGATCTGCATCAGGTTGGACACACCGGGCTTGTCGGCCGGGTCAAAGCGGACGCAGGCCTCGGAGTCCGTCACGGCCTTCTTGAACTTGCGCAGGATGTCCTCCGGCTTTTCCAGCATGTAGACGCAGCCGTTGGGGTCCTTGTCGGATTTGCTCATCTTCTTTTCCGGGCTGGTGAGGCTCATGACCCTGGCGCCCACCTGTGGGATATAGGGATCCGGCAGCTTAAAGGTATCACCGTAGATCCCGTTGAACCGGGTGGCGATGTCCCGGCAGATCTCCACGTGCTGCTTCTGGTCGCCGCCCACCGGCACCAGGTCTGCCTGGTACAGCAGGATGTCGGCGGCCATCAGGGCCGGATAGGTGAAGAGGCCGGCGTTGATGTTGTCGGCGTTCTTGGCGGACTTGTCCTTGAACTGGGTCATGCGGCTGAGCTCGCCGAACATGGTGTAGCAGTCCAGTACCCAGCCCAGCTGGGCGTGGGCAGGCACGTGGGACTGGACGAACAGCACGTTTTTCTCCGGGTCCAGGCCGCTGGCAATGTAGGCCGCCACCTGGGTCAGGGTATGCCGCCGCAGCTCAGCGGGCACCTGCCGCACTGTGATGGTGTGCATGTCTGCCAGCATGTAGTAGCAGTCATATTCGTCAGCCAGAGCCGCCCAGTTCTTGATGGCCCCCAGATAGGAACCCAGGGTCAGGTCGCCGGAGGGCTGGATGCCGCTCAGGATTCGTTTTTTCTGTACTTCGTTTTCCATTTTGTATCCACCTCAAATACTCAAGCTGCCAGGCATCTCTGCCGGATGGCGGCCGGTTTTCCTTATATCGAGATAACTATTATATTATACCATACAACATTATTCTGTGCAATCTTTGATTGCGCTCCCAGACGTTGCGTGTTACAATACCCCCATAACCGCAGCTGCTCTGCAAAGAGGAGGGATGGGACGTGCTCCCCAAAATCGGAATCCTGTGCGCCGGAGATGACGAGCTCGCGCCGTTCCTGCCTCTTCTGGACAGGCGCTCCGTCCGCCGGCAGGCCATGCTCACGATCCACGAGGGATGGATCTCCGGCGTTCCTGCCGCCGCTCTGTACAGTGGTGTCTGCAAGGTCAATGCGGCCATCGCTGCCCAGGTCCTCATTGACAGCTGCCGGGTGGAAGCCATCATCAATGCGGGCACAGCAGGAGGCATCGACCCATCCATCTCCATCTTTGATACCGTCATCAGCACAGAGACCGCCTATCACGATGTAGCTGAGGATATTCTCACGGAGTTCCATCCCTGGATGGACTCCATCTGGTTCCCGGGGGACCCCTTCCTGCTCTCCTTGGCCACCCAGGCGGCCCAGGACTCCGGCCGCCCCGTCCGCTTCGGGCGGATGGTGACCGGAGAAGCCTTTCTCTCTGGCCCTGGGACAGAGGCCGTGCGGTCCGCATTTCACCCCCTTTGCGCGGATATGGAATCCGCGGCCGTTGCCCATGTCTGCCATGCAAACGGCATCCCATTCCTCTCCATTCGCACCATCACCGATTCGGCCGACCGATCCGCCGCCGCCTGCTTTGAGGAAAACTGCCGCCGGGCTTCTGAAATCGCAGCCCAGGTGACCCACGCCCTGTTCAAACGCCTGGCCGCCGGCGGGCCCTGCTTGATTGCAAAAGGAGAACTGCCATGACGCATTTCTGCACCTGCCAAAACACCGCCTGCCGCTGCCATCCCTCCAACCATAGCCAGGGGTGCGATCTGTGCATTCAGAAAGAGCTGCGCAAAGGCGAGATCCCCAGCTGCTTTTTCAATCTGGTGATCCGGCCCGGGGAGACAGTGGAGGATTGTACCATGGCGGCCTTCGCCCGACGGGTGCTGGAGCGGGAGGCGGAGATGGCCGCCTCTGATAAACAGTAGCTGACCCCGGACAGAAAAACGGAGGGAGCGCATCGCGCTCCCTCCGCCTTCTTTTCAAAAACAGGGTCCGGGGCAGGCTCAGGCCTTGTGGTCGCAGCCCAGCACGTCCACGATCTTGTGGGACACCAGCTCCTTGATGGCGGCGCGGGCGGGCTTCAGGTACTCGCGGGGATCGAACTTGTCGGGGTGCTCCGCCATGAACTTGCGGATGGTGCCGGTCATGGCCAGACGCAGGTCGGAGTCAATGTTGATCTTGCACACGGCGCTACGGGCAGCCTTGCGCAGCTGCTCCTCGGGAATGCCCACGGCATCAGGCATCTTACCGCCGAATTCGTTGACCATACGGACGAACTCCTGGGGCACGGAAGAGGAGCCATGAAGCACAATGGGGAATCCGGGCAGGCGCTTCACGACCTCGTCCAGGATGTCGAAGCGCAGGGGAGGCGGAACCAGCTCGCCCTTCTCGTTGCGGGTGCACTGGGCGGCGGTGAACTTGTAGGCGCCGTGGCTGGTGCCGATGGCGATAGCCAGGGAGTCGCAGCCGGTCTTCTCCACGAACTCCTGGACCTCCTCGGGATGAGTGTAGTGGGACTCCTCGGCAGAGACCTTCACATCGTCCTCGATGCCGGCCAGAGCGCCCAGCTCGGCCTCCACAACCACGCCGTGGTCGTGGGCGTACTCGACCACCTTCTTGGTGATTTCAATGTTCTCAGCAAAGGGCTTGCTGGAGGCGTCGATCATGACGGAGGTAAAGCCGCCGTCGATGCAGCTCTTGCAGGTCTCAAAGTCAGGGCCGTGGTCCAGATGCAGGGCGATGGGGATGTTGGGGCACTCGATGACGGCCGCCTCCACCAGCTTCACCAGATAGGTGTGGTTGGCGTAGGCCCGGGCGCCCTTGGACACCTGGAGAATCAGGGGAGCCTCCAGATCCCGGGCGGCCTCGGTGATGCCCTGGACGATCTCCATATTGTTGACGTTGAACGCGCCGATGGCATAGCCGCCGTCGTAGGCTTTTTTGAACATTTCGGTCGTGGTAACCAGTGCCATAAGATCAACTCCTGTTCATTTATTTGTCCCGCTCTCCCACATCGGCCGACAGGTCCGATCCCGGTTGTCAAAAAACGCCGATTCAAAAGAACGAAAACGATTTTCCCTTATGATAATATCACAAGATTTTTAAAATGCAAGTATTTACAATTCTTTTTTTGAATGATATGATGAAAGAAAGCATCCCGAAACCAAATCTGAGGAGGATTTTTCCATGAGTGAACTGAAAGGCGCCTGCATTTTCGGCCAGTCCGGCGGCCCTACTTCCGTCATCAACGCCAGTGCCTACGGCGTCATCGCCACGGCATTGAAGAACCCCAGCATCACCCGCGTCCTGGGCGCGGAGCACGGCATCAAGGGCGTTTTGAACGACCGGCTGTTTGATATGGGCCAGGAGGACCCGGCAGAGCTGGAGCTGCTGAAGTACACCCCCTCCTCTGCCCTGGGCTCCTGCCGGTACAAGATGGCGGACCCGGATGTGGATGACACCGACTACAAGCGGATTCTGGAGATCTTCAAGAAGTATGACGTCCGCTACTTCTTCTACAACGGCGGCAACGACTCCATGGACACCTGCAACAAGATCAGCAAGTACATGCAGAAGGTCGGCTATGAGTGCCGCGTGATGGGCGTGCCCAAGACCATCGACAACGACCTGTTCGGAACCGACCACTGCCCCGGCTTCGCCTCCGCCGCCAAGTATATTGCCACCAGCTGCATGGAGGTCTATCAGGATGCCCGGGTGTATGACACCGGCATGGTCTGCATCATTGAGATCATGGGCCGCCACGCCGGCTGGCTGGCTGGCGCCGCCGCCCTGGCCACCGCCTACGGCGCCGGCCCCGATCTGGTGTACCTGCCCGAGGTGGACTTCGACATGGATCAGTTCCTGGCCGACGTGGAGCGCATCTACAAGGAGAAGGGCAACTGCATGGTGGCCGTCTCCGAGGGCATCCACTACGCCGACGGCTCCTTCGTCTCCGAGGCCAAGACCTCTGCCACCGACGGCTTCGGCCACGCCCAGCTGGGCGGCCTGGCCTCCCTGCTGGCCCAGGTAGTCAAGGAGAAGACCGGCGCCAAGGTCCGGGGCATCGAGCTCTCCCTCCTCCAGCGGTGCGGTGCCCACCTGGCGTCCGAGACCGATATCGAGGAGGCCGTCATGAGCGGCAAGGCCGCTGTGGAGAACGCCGTCAATGGCATCACCGACAAGATGGTGGGCTTCGAGCGCAGCTATGAGGACGGCCAGTACGTCTGCAAGACCAAGCTGCTGCCCCTGACCGATGTGGCCAACACCGAGAAGAAGGTGCCCATCGAGTGGATCAACGCTGCCCACAACGGCGTGGAGAAGCCCTTCATCGACTATGTGCTGCCCCTGATCCAGGGCGAGCCCAAGCTGCCCAAGGAGGACTCCCTGCCCCGCTTCGCGAAGCTGAAGAAAGTCCTGGTAAAGTAAGCGGGTTTTCCAAACAACAGGCAACCGTGAAAAAAGCGCCCGGCACGATTTTTGTGCCAGGCGCTTTTTTTCGCTCAAGTTTCATCTTTCTTCTGACGCCGTTCGAGATGGTAGACGATACATCCGACAGAGACGGCCGCTGTCATGATCATACAGCCAGCAAGCCCCAAGAAGCTGCCGAGATACCCTCCAATCAATATAAGCAATGCTGAGATCAGTGCATGTCCAAAAGCCCCCATTGTATATACCTCCTGTCTCAGTTAGATCTCACTTCCCACGATCCTGAACAGACCAGCAGATGAACCCTGCCGCCACGCCGACAGCGCAGATCACGCCGAAGCTGCCACTCACCAGACTGCCCACGATCCCTGCGGCAATGGTCCAGAACGCCACAGCGAACAGAGTCACCATGCGGTCAGCCCCCTCACTTGTTCTTCTGATAGATCGCCCACAGCCCGTCCATCAGCAGGTACTTGTCGTAGACGATCTTGTTCCGGCAGTATTTCACGATCACCGGGGCATTGCCGCCGGTGGCCACCACGCTGAGTGTCCGTCCTGAGAACTGCTCCCGGATGCGGTCGATGACGCCGTCCAGCATCCCGGCGGTGCCGTAGACGATGCCGGAGCGCATACAGTCCTCCGTCGTCTTGCCAATCAACACCTTGGGGTGCTGGAGGGAGATGGCGGGCAGCTGGGCCGCCCGGCGGCTCAGGGCCTCCAGGGACACGTTGACCCCCGGCAGCAGCATACCGCCCTCGTAATTCCGGCCCTCGGAGATGACGCCGATGGTGGTGGCGGTGCCCATGTCGATGGTGACGATAGGAGGCTCGAATTTCTCCAGCGCCGCCACCGCGTCGGCCACGATGTCCGCCCCTACCTGGGACTGGACCGCCAGCCGGATGTTCAGCCCCGTCCGCACACCGGGCCCCACCACCATGGGCGGCTTGCCCAGCAGCCGGGACAGAGCCTTCTCCATCATGAAGTTCAGGGGGGGGACCACGCTGCACAGGATCGCCCCTGTCACATCCTCAAACCGGAAGTGATACAGGGCGAACAGGTTCATCAGGTCGATGCTGATCTGGTCTGCGGTCTTGCGGCTGTCCGTGTCCAGGGATGCCAGAAACCGCAGCTGCTTGTCCCTGTCAAACAGCCCCACAGAGGTGTTGGAGTTTCCTACATCAATGGCCAGCAGCATAAGCCTCTCTCCTTTTTTCTTCTGATCTTGATCGTGTTCTATGGTATCACGCCTTGCCGCCGGATGCAAGGCCGGGACAGAGGGAAAATTTTTCGATGAAACGTCCGAAAACGGGAAGAAATCTGCCGCCGGATCTGCTATACTTTTGTTGAACACACGCGAAAGGAGGAGGCGCCATGGATTTTCCCTATGGTGAAACGGAGATTGCCTATCTGCGTGCCAGAGACCTGAAACTGGGCGCGGCCATGGACCGGATCGGCCCCATCCATCGGGAGGTGGACCCGGACCTCTTCTCCTCCGTAATCCATCACATCATCGGCCAGCAGGTATCCATGGCTGCCCAGCGGACAGTGTGGCAGCGGCTCCAGGCAGCGGCCGGGACGCTTGTGCCGGAGACGGTCGCGGCCATGCCGGCCGAGGCGCTCCAGGCCCTGGGCATGACCCGCCGCCGGGCGCTGTACATCCTGGAATTTGCCCGGAAAGTGGCCTCCGGGGATTTTGATCTAGACGCCCTGGCGGAAATGGAGGACCGTGAGGTGCTGGCCCGCCTCACCTCCCTGCGGGGTGTGGGGCCTTGGACAGCGGAGATGCTGCTGATCTTCGGCCTCCGGCGGCCAGATGTGGTCAGCTGGGGCGACTTGGCCATCCTCCGGGGGATGCGGATGCTGTACCGAAAGCGGTCCATCGACCAGAGGACCTTCCAGCGCCTGCGGAAGCGGTACAGCCCCTACGGCACCACTGCCAGCCTGTACCTCTGGGCCATCGCCTGCGGCGCCCTGCCGGAGCTGACGGACCCTGGCGCCGGACGGAAACCGGACAAAAAACGGGGGCGGCACACATGACAGACCGGCAGCGCTGGCAGGCGGTCCTGGACAACGACCGCCGGTATGATGGCGCATTTTTCTACGGCGTAGCCTCCACAGGCATCTTCTGCCGTCCCTCCTGCCCCTCCCGACCGCCGCGGCGGGACCGGGTGCGGTTCTTCCCCACGGCGGACGCTGCGCTGGCGGCGGGGTTCCGCCCCTGCAAGCGCTGCCGCCCGGACCTGACCGATTTTTCCCCGGGCCAAGACGTTGCTGCGGAGGCCATGGCGCTGCTGCATCGCCACTTCCGGGATCAGGCGGACTTGTCAGCCGCGCTGAACGGCCTGGGACTCTCCCGCCGGAGGCTGGCCGATCTGTTCCAGGCAGCCTACGGCACCACCCTCCACGGCTGCCTGGGAACGCTTCGGGTAACCGAGGCCTGCCGCCTGCTGCGGGAGACGGACCAGCCCGTTGCCCAAATAGCCGGGGAGGCCGGATTTGACAGTCTCTCCGCCTTTTACCGGGCCTTCCGGTCCGGCACAGGACAGTCCCCGCTGGCGTACCGCCGGAGCGCCCATTCCGCGCCGGACAAATCAAGCGGCCCCTGTTGAACGACTTACATTCGTTTGCAATCGCTCCATCACTCTGATCCTGATTTGAGGTGTAATTGTATGTGGATGATCTTTCATAAGCCCTCCCCGGTGGGAATGCTGACCCTCTCCTCGGACGGCACAGCCCTCACAGGGCTGTGGCTGGATGGGCAGAAATACTTTGGTGCCGGACTTTCAGATGCTGTAAAGGAAAATGACCTGCCGGTATTTGAACAGGCCTCCGCCTGGCTGGACGCCTATTTTGCCAAGGCTCCCCTTCCGGCTCTGCCGCCTCTGGCCCCCCAGGGCAGCCCCTTCCGCCAGGCGGTGTGGCGCCTGCTGCTGGAGATCCCCTACGGCACGGTCACCACATACGGCGCCCTGGCCCGGACGCTCCGGGGCCAGGGGATTTCTGCCGCGGCCCAGGCAGTGGGCGGCGCCGTGGGCCACAACCCCATCTCCATTCTCATCCCCTGTCACCGGGTTGTGGGCAGCGACGGAAGTCTGACAGGCTACGCCGGAGGCGTGGTCAACAAGCAGTTCTTGCTGGAGCTGGAGGGCGTGGACATGACCGGGCTGTATGTCCCCACTCGTGGCACGGCGCTGTGAGACGCAGGTGGTCTCCATGGCGCACACACGAAAAAAGATGTTTTACGCGCCCAAGGCGTTCAACGGCTATGGGCCGCCGGAGCCTCCGATTCCGGCAGCTCAGGATCGGCCCGGGCGCTATCCCTGTCCCTGCTGTGGGCAGATCACCCTCCCGGTCCCGCCGGAGGAGGCGGTGGCTTACATCTGCCCGGTATGCTGGTGGGAGAACGACGTGTTCATTTCCTCCGACAACGAGCCCAGCGACGAAAATCATGGGCTGACCCTGTCCCAGGGGCGGGAAAATGTCCGGCGGTTCGGCACCTGCGATCCCCGGATGAAGCGGTGAGGGCATCGGAGGAAATTTCTTCTTCAGGGATGCCTTTGGGACATCTGAACAGGAATCCCCCAATCCTTGCGCTGTTCGGCGTCTTTTGGTTCCCTTTGTGGTGGTCGGTCTCACGTATACCGGGCGAGTCGGCCTTTTCCCAGCTCCCTCCGGGACAGGCTGGAATAGTAAGAAAGGGCGCCGGAGGAATCCGGCGCCCTTTCTATGATGTCTGCGTCACAGAATGATGCAGATGAGTCCCCCGCTGCCCTCATTAATGATGCGGGTCAGGGTCTCCTGGAGCTTCCGCCGGGCGTCCTCCGGCATCCGCTTGAGCTTTGCCTGCAGATCCTCGTTCACCAGCTCGTGGAAGCTGCGTCCGAAGATGTTGGACTGCCAGATCTTGCTGGTATCCCCTTCAAACTCCTGCAACAGGTAGTTCACCATGTCCTCGGACTGCTTCTCGTTGCCCACGATGGGGCTGACGGCAGTCTCGATGTCCGCCCGGATCATGTGGATGCTGGGGGCGCTGGCCTTCAGCCGCACGCCGTACCGGCCGCCCTGCTTCATGATCTCCGGCTCCTCCAGCTTCAGCTCGTCGATGCCGGGGACCACGATGCCGTAGCCCGTCTCTCGGACGTCGTGGAGGGCGCCGGCTACCTTGTCGTACTCCGCCTTCACCGCCGCCAGCTTCGTCAGCAGGCTCATCAGATCCCCATCATCCCCCACCTCAAAGCCGGACTGCTCCGACAGGGTCTTGTAGAACAGCTCCCGGGGCAAGGCCAGCCGTGCGGCGGCCACGCCGGTGCCCAGGTCGATGGCTGAGATTCTGGCCTCACTGATGTGCTCGCTCTCCCCCAGGGCGGCGATGACGCCCTCCACCTCCCGGATGTGGCGGAGCTGGGCGGTGTTCTGACGGATGGCGTCATACAGGCCCGCTTTGATAGGATGGTCCGCCGGCAAGGCATCCACCCAGGGGGGCAGGAACAGGTCCAGCTCCTGCATGGGGAACTCGTAGAGCACCGCCTTCAGGATGGCGGCCACGGCGTCCTCGTCCAGCTCCAGGCAGTTGACGGCCATGCAGTTCACCTCATACCGGGATGAGATGTCCTTGGCGATGGCTTGGGCCCGGTCGCCCCGGGGGTCTGCGGAGTTCAGCAGGACGATGAAGGGCTTCCCCAGCTCCTGCAGCTCCCGGATCACCCGCTCCTCCGCTTCCAGGTAGTCCTCCCGGGGGATGTCGGAGATGGTGCCGTCGGTAGTGATGACAATGCCGATGGTGGAGTGCTCGGCGATCACCTTCCGGGTGCCGATCTCCGCCGCCTCGGTCATGGGGATCTCATGGTCGTACCAGGGGGTGGTGACCATCCGGGGGGTGTCGTCCTCCATCTGGCCGATGGCGCCCTTCACCATGTATCCCACACAGTCGATCAGCCGCACGGAAAAGCTCGCCCCGTCCGGCAGCTGGATCTGGGCAGCCTCCTCCGGGACGAACTTGGGCTCGGCGGTCATGATGGTCCGGCCAGAGCCGCTCTGGGGCAGCTCATCCCGGGCCCGCTCCTTGCGGTAGACGTTGTCGATGTTGGGGATCACCTGGGTCTCCATGAACCGCTTGATGAAGGTGGACTTCCCGGTGCGCACGGGGCCCACCACGCCGATGTAGATATCCCCAGCGGTGCGGGTGGCGATATTCTGATAGATACTGGTATTCATAGCATCCCGTCCTTTTTCCGCTCCATAGTCTTGTTCCACTCTATGTCCGGCTGCTGCGAAGTATGACAGCCCGTCTTGTTTTGGAGAAGATGCACAAATTCAGGAGCCGGCCTTCTCCGTTCTTGGCTGATTTTGCGGCTTTACACGGATAATTTAGTGTGGTAAACTGCTAATGTAATGAAACGGACGGTATCCCCGTCCAGAGATTTGGAGGATTGACGATGAAAAACATGAAGAAGCTGTGGGCAGCGCTGCTGGCCCTGGCCATGACCTTCTCTCTGGCCGCCTGCGGCGGAACCTCTGACGAGGACGCCGCCACTGATGACCAGCCCACAGGGGAAGAAGTCTCCGGTGACACCGCTCCCGAGAGCGACGTGGCCTATATCCAGGATAAGGGCACCCTGGTGGTGGGCATTACCTACTTTGCCCCCATGGACTACAAGGAAGAGGGCAGCGATGAGTGGATCGGCTTTGACGCCGACCTGGCCAAGCTGTTTGCCGAGAGCCTGGGCGTCTCCGTGGAGTTCCAGGAGATCACCTGGGACTACAAGGTGGAAGAGCTGAACTCCCGGGCCATCGACTGCGTGTGGAATGGTATGACTCTCACCGACGACGTTCTGGCTGCTATGGGTACGTCCAATCCATACTGCACCAACTACCAGACTCTGGTCTATCCTGCCGACCGGGCCGCTGAGTTCGAGGGCCTGACCTCTCTGGAGGGCCTGAACATCGCTGTGGAGTCCGGCTCCGCCGGTGAGGATGCCGCCGTGGCCTTGGGCGCCACCACCGTGCCGGTCCAGGCCCAGTCCAACGCCCTGATGGAGGTTGCCGCCGGCACGTCCGACGCCGCCGTCATCGACGTGCTGATGGCCGCTGAGATGACCGGCGAGGGCACCAGCTACGCCGATCTGATCTACAGCCTGAACCTGAATGAGGCCCAGGACCTGCCCTCCGAGGAATACGGCGTGGGCTTCCGGCAGGGGTCCGACTTGGTGGACGCCTTCAACACCTTCCTGGCGGAGAAGACAGCTGACGGCACCGTGCTGGAGGTGGCTACCACCTACGGCCTGCAGGACGCCGTGATCCTGGAGTGAGCTTCTTCCCCTGCGGATCTTCCAAAAGCAGAGTGCGCAGTGCGCGCTCTGCTTTTCGGCGGCTTTCCCCCTCTACCACACTGACCTTGAGAGGACGATACCATGATTGAATTTTTTACCTCCAGCACATTCCGGACCGTGCTGTCGGCCCTGAACAGCGGATTTCTCAAGACCCTTCAGCTGTTTTTCATCACCCTGATCGGGGCACTGCCCCTGGGCTTGGTTATCAGCTTCGGTTCCATGAGCCGCCTAGCGCCCTTTGCCCGGCCGGTCCACTGGTTCCTGCGGCGGCAGAAGCGGGAGCCGGGCCGAATCGCCAGGGCCCTCATCGTCTTCCGGCCCATCCGCCTCATCTGCCGATTGGTGGTCTGGGTCATCCGGGGCACGCCTCTGGTGCTGCAAATCATTGCACTGTTCTATGTGCCCGGCATCCAGAAGTGGTTCAACTGGCCCAGCGGTGAGTCCGGGCGGATGATGGCCGTGTGTGTGGCCTTCATCATCAATTACGCCTGCTACTTCTCCGAGATCTACCGGGGCGGCATCCAGGGAGTGCCGAAGGGCCAGCAGGAGGCAGGCCAGGTCCTGGGCATGACCAAAGCCCAGATCTTCCGCCACATCACCCTGCTGCAGATGATCAAGCGAATCGTCCCCCCCATCTCCAACGAGATCATCACGTTGGTAAAGGACACCTCCCTGGCCCGGGTCATCGCATTGCAGGAGGTCATCTGGATGGGCGAGTCCTTTATGAAGGGCAACTCCGGCATTGCAGGCCTGGTGTGGCCCCTGTTCTTCACCGCTGTCTACTATCTGATCTTCAGCGGCATCGTCACGGTGCTGCTGGGCAAGCTTGAAAAAAAGCTGGACTTCTTTCAGTAAGGAGGGAACCGATTTATGGCAATTCTGGAAGTACATCACATTGAAAAGCATTTCGGCGCCACCCGGGTGCTGGAGGACATCAGCTTTGATCTGGAGCAGGGCCAGGCCCTGGCCATCATCGGCTCCTCCGGCTCCGGCAAAACCACCCTGCTGCGGTGCCTGAATTTCCTGGAGAAGCCGGAGCAGGGTACCATCTCTGTGGCGGGCAATCTGATTTTTGACGCCGCCGATCCCGCCACCCAGCGGGAGAGCGAGGTGCGGAAGAAGCGGCTCCATTTCGGGCTGGTGTTTCAGTCCTTCAATCTGTTCCCCCAGTACACGGCGCTGAAGAACGTCACCCTGGCCCGGGAGCTGCTGGCCCAGGAGCAGCCGGACTTCAAGCAGAACAAAAAGCAAATTCTGGAGGAGATCCAAGCGGACGGCCGGGAGCTGCTGGCGAAGATGGGCCTCAGTGAGCGGGCAAATCACTACCCCAGCCAGCTCTCCGGCGGACAGCAGCAGCGGGTGGCCATCGCCCGGGCCCTGGCCTTGCACCCGGACATCCTCTGCTTTGACGAGCCCACCTCCGCCCTGGACCCGGAACTCACCGGCGAGGTGCTTCGGGTCATTCGGGAGCTGGCGGAACAGCGGACCACCATGATTATCGTCACCCATGAGATGGCCTTTGCCCGGGATGTGGCAGACCAGGTGATCTTCATGGACGGCGGCGTCATCGTGGAGCAGGGTGACGCCCACCAAGTCATTGAGCACCCCAGGGAGGAACGGACCCGTCAGTTCCTCGCCCGATATTCCGAGGGATAAAACGGAACAGAAAAAGAGCGGAGCTGATGCTCCGCTCTTTTGTTATCTTGTGCCGTCTTGTTAAGACGGGGCAACGGGAAACTCCGTCAATCAGGCAGGTTTGGATCTCCGGCGGCCCAGCAATCGCCCGATGAGAAGGCCCAAGGCAGAGATGGCCGCCCCGATGAAAAACAGGTCCCACTGAGGCAGGTTGATCTTGTCAAAGGCCAACATATTGGCGAGCCGGAAGGTGAGAAAGTCCGCCAGCATATACAAAAGTCCCAGGGCCAGAGGCAGCAGCCACATGCGCCCATCCCTGCGGACCAGTTCCCCAATCCGCAGGGAGATCACAAAGGCGGCGATGGGCAGGAGCAGCCAGTGGAATAAAAGGGCGTACCCCATGGCGTCCGTGGGGTCCATCAACAAGAACACCACCAGGGCAAAAACCCAGAGTCCCAGGTAAACCGCTACCAGCCGCCTCGGGGACCGCCAGCTCCTCCCCTTGGCTCCCCGAACACGCACCGCAAAGTCCGGCATAGGCACCTCCACTTCCCAGAGGGCAGACGAAACAGACCGAATACCCGTTTTTTCCAGTCTACCATGGGCTGCCGGACCCGTCAAGGGTGACTCAGGTCCGCTTCCGGGGGATCAGCAGCAGCTGGTCCCGGGAGATATCTCCTTCCGTCTCCAGTTGATTGGCTGCCAGGATCACGCCGATGGTGGTGTTGTACCGTTTCGCCAGATCCCAGGCGGTCTCCTGCTTCCCCAGGCAACGCAGCACCAGGGACGGCGCGCCGGTGGTCTCCTTAGGCGCGTCTGTATTGATCTTTCCTGCGGACACGCACACCCGTTTCACACGCTGGGCCGCCTCCGCCCGGAAGTCCACCGGGAACCGGACCTCGATGCCCCGGTCCGTCAGGCTGCCCTGGACCTCTTCCGGGCAGACGGCCCGGGCAGCGACCCGGCAGTCCTCCGGCAGCTCCAGCTGGCAGCTGACGTCGATGCTCCGCTCCGCCACCAGAGGCACGCCCCCCTCGTCCAGATACAGTGCCCGGACAGACGCCCCGGTCCGCAGGACCACGCCTGCCCCCTCCCGGCTGACGGAAACAGCTCCGCAGGTGACGGAGAGGGCCAGGATGGAATCCGCCACCACACCGATCTCCAGCACCTCCCGCACCGTCTGACGGCGGGTGAACTGTTCCCGAAAGCTGGTGAGTTCCAGAGGCGCGGCGTCATAAGTCAGATCATAGGCAGTGGAGTAGAGGTCACTGAGGAGCGTCAGTTCCTGGGTCTGGCGCAGCAGAGCTGTGGCGTGGAGGTACAGCGTCACCGCGATCTCCCGGCCCTCGGCGTCGGCGCCGTCGACCTGCAGATCCGCGCCGGTGAACTGGAGGCGCACCGATGGCTCTGCGCCCTCCGGGGCGCCTTCCACCTCCAGGATCTGAGAGAACGGCAGCTCTCCGGACGCGGCGCAGCAGCGGCCGTCCGCCGTCCGGTACAGGAGGCTGACGGTGAAGATACCCTTGAACAGCAGCTTGCTGCCCACGATCTTCGTCTCCGTCACAGTGCTGTTCACCCGGCTGGTGAGGATCTCCGCCGCTCCCTCTCTGCCCGGGGACAGGTCCATCTGTTCGGAGAAGGTGAAGTCCTTCTCCGCAATGTGGGTCAGCACGATGGCGTGCTGCTGCTCCTGCTTTTTTTCGATGCACAGTTCCGGCCCCGCCTCTGCATCCGTGCAGAAGCATAAGGGCCTGCGCTGATAGCCCGTCAGCCGCGTCACCAGCTTGCAGTGGGTGAAGACCTTGCGGGGGTTCAGCATCCGGGTCTCCAGAAGCTCCGGCTCCGTGTCCGCCAGCAGCGCCGCGCAGTCCGGCAGACTGCGTCCGTCGGTCTCCACCGTGAAGGGCATGGCAAATTCCAGGGTCCGGATGCCCCCCTCCCCCTCCGGCGTGTACAGCACCGTCACCCGGACGGTGCCGGAGATCTCTGCCCTGCCGTCCCGCATCTCCCGGCTGTGCAGGAACACCTTGCCCGTGGTCTCGATGATCCGCGCAATGTCCGGACAGTAGTCCGGCACGATGGTCTCCGCTGTCTCCTCCTGAGTCAATGTCAGCTCTCCCGCCGCCTCATAGGCGTCGAAGCAGGCCTTTTTCAATTCCAGTTCCATGGTTCGCCCTTCCTTTCCGGCCGTTGGTCCTCCGATGGACGGCGCAGCCGTTTCCCGCCGCCTGGAAAACGGTACGGGGCGGGAGGGGCCGCCAGCGGCCGCTCTCCCGCCCCTGTGCGCCGCCATGTTGTCCACGGAGTCTCGCTCTGCTGACACTGTATGCCCGGCCGGGACTGCTTATTCCGAAATCTTGAACAGCTTCCGCAGAATGCCGCTGAGGGCTTTGGGGGACTTCCACACTACAATTCGCATGATATTTGCTCCTTTCTAACGCCTGCAGCAGGCGCAGCCGCACGCAATCAGCAGGACCGCCACCAAAAACATCAGCGCCCCTACCGGAAAGATCGCCGCAATCAGGATCCCGGCCCCCAGCGCCACCGCACAGACGCCCAGTATCCAGCATCCGCCGCCTCTCCGAAACATACGCCCCACGCCCCTTTCTCACTCCCATTATATACGCCGCTGCCTGTCCTGGTACAAAAGGCAGGGCACACAAAAAGAGGCGGGCATCTGCCCGCCTCTTCCGCGCGATTCACTTCTTCCGCTCCTGCCAGTCCTGGAGGGGCTTCAGCTCCTCATACAGGCGCACATAGCTGGCGTGGCGGCTCCGTTGGATCTTGCCAGCGCGCACCGCCTCCAGCACGGCGCAGCCCTTCTCCTTGGTGTGGCTGCACCCCACGAAGCGGCACTGGTCCAGATAAGGCCGGAACTCCACAAAGGTCTCCGGCAGGCGGTGCTTCAGCTCCAGATTCAGCTCATCGGTCTCAAAGGAGGAGAAGCCCGGGGAGTCCACAACGTCCGCCCCGCAGCTCAGGTGGAACAGCTCCACGTGCCGGGTGGTATGGCGGCCCCGGCCCAACGCCTGACTCACGTCCCCAACCTGGAGCTGAAACGCCGGATCCAGGGCATTCAGGATGCTGGACTTTCCCACACCGGAATTCCCTGTAAAGGCAGACAGCTTCCCGGCGATCAGGGGCTTCAATTCCTCGATCCCCTCCCCGGTCTCCGCGCTGACCCGCAGAGTTGGAAATCCGGCGGCTGCGTAAACGGCGTACAGCGCATCGGCACAGTCCAGATCGCATTTGTTCAGCAGCACCATCACGCTGCATCCTTTCAGTGCTGCGATGGCCGCCACCCGGTCAATGAGGAACGGGTCTGTTTTGGGGATGGCACCGGAGGCGATGACCACCAGCTGGTCGATGTTGGCCACCGCCGGCCGGGAAAATGCGTTCTTCCGGGGCAGGATGGCCTCCACAAAGCCCTCGCCGTTCCCCAGCTCCCGGACCTCCACCCGGTCCCCCACCAGAGGGGAGATGCCCTCCTTCCGAAACTTGCCCCGGGCCCGGCAGGTGAGCACCTCGCTGCCGGTGTCCACATAGTAGAAGCCGCTGAGGGCCTTTCGGATCCGTCCCTCACTCACCGAAAGTCACCTCATGGGTATTGTTCACATCCATCACGCCGTCCACGTACACCTCCACGGAGACCGTTCCGGTGCCGTACAGCTCATAGACATAGTTGCCATCTCGGCAGGGGACCGACTCATTGAACTCGATTACACCGTTCACCACGATCTGAACTTCTGCTGTCTCCCGGTCTGTGGGCAGGGCGATAATCAGCGGTTCCATTTGCAGGTCTTCATTGCCGCTGCTCTCCGGGCCGGTGCTGACCCACAGCTCCACTGTGCTGCCGGCAGGCACCTGCGTGGTAGCCGTCGGGTTCTGGCGGATGACCAGACCCGCTTCCACAGTGTCGCTGGCCTCCTCATGGACCTCGACCTCCAGGCCCAGCACGTTCTTCAGCTGGTCCTCCGCCCAGGCACGTTCCCTATTCGTGAAATCGATCAGCGGCACGGTCTGGGGTCCCCGGCTGAGGACAAAGGTGATGGTGTCCCCCTTGTGGAGTTCTTCATTCGCCGCCGGGGTGGTGGACTTGATGACGTCAACGGCCAGCTCGTCATCGTACTCCTTCTGGGTCTCCTCATAGGGCTGGACGTTCAGTTCATATTCCGCCACCAGATCCTGCAGGATGGTCATGGCCTGGTCATAGGTCATGGGCTTGGTGGTCAGGTCCGGCATGGTGCCCACGTCCTCACCGGCGCTGACCCAGACGTTGATGGTGATGGGCAGCTCACCCTTCTTCTCCGTGTCCGGCTCCGGGTCCTGGCGGATGATTTCACCCACGGCGGCGTCGCTGGCCTCGGTGCCCGCCACCACCACCTGGAAGGTGCCGTCCGCCACACTGGCCTGCTCGTTGGCCTGCTCCTCCGTCATGCCCACCAGCTTGGGTACGGTGTAGGTGTCCGGCGCCGCCGGGACAAAGGAGGCGAAGATGGCCCGGAACAGGAAGAACAGGACCACCACGACCACTACGGCACCGCCGCCGATCAGCGCGATCTTCTTGCCGCCGCTGAGGCGGGAGGGCTGTTCGTCCTCGTAGCGATCCTCCTCCCACCGGCGTCCCCGCTCATAGGAGGGCTCCCGGCCCTGCCGGTGGAGCTGGGGCGGCACAGCGGAACGGAGCTTCTGAGTGGGCTCGTCGGTCTCCTCCGGCCGCAGGTCGGACAGCTCGAAGTCCAGATTCACGCCGGGGTTCTTCCGAAAGGCCTCCAGATCTGCGATCATCGCGTCTGCAGAGGGGTAGCGTTTCTCCAGATCCGGCGCCATGGCCTTCATGCAGATCAGCTCCAGCTGCTCCGGGATGTCCGGATTCACCTCCCGGGGCGCCAGGGGCACGGAGCTCAGGTGCTGGATGGCCACAGACACGGCGCTGTCCCCCTCAAAGGGCAGGCGGCCGGTGAGCATCTCATACAGCACCACGCCGGCGGAATAGATGTCGCTGCGGGCGTCGGTGCGGTCCCCGCGGGCCTGCTCCGGAGAGATGTAGTGGACGGAGCCCAGAGCCTCCTGGGTCAGGGTCTGGGCGGCGTTCTCCAGGCAGGCGATGCCGAAGTCGGCTACCTTCACGCTGCCGTCCCGCAGCACCATCACGTTCTGGGGCTTGATGTCCCGGTGGACGATGCCCCGGCTGTGGGCGTGGCTGAGGCCCCGCATGATCTGTGTAATGAAGTGCAGCGACTCCCGCCAGTTTAGCTGCCCCCGCTTCTCCATGTACTGCTTCAGCGTGATGCCGTCGATCAGCTCCATGACGATATACTCGATATCGCCGCCCTTGGACACGTCGTACACCGATACGATGTTGGGGTGAGACAGTTGGGCGACTGCCTGGGATTCTGCGTTGAACCGGCGGCGGAAGTCCTCGTCCTGGGCCAGGTCGCTCTTGAGAATCTTGACGGCCACCAGGCGGTTCAGCCGGTGGCACTTGGCCTTGTACACAATCGCCATGCCCCCGGTGCCGATACGCTCCAGAATCTCATAGCGGTTGTCCAGCATTTTTCCAATATACGGGTCCTTGTGTTCCATGTGTCTCCCCCCTTTACTGTTTTTGCATCAGGACGGCCGTGACATTGTCCGGCGCGCCCTGGCGCTTGGCGATGGCCAGCAGCCGGTCCAGGCAGGTGTCCGGCCCGTCCCCGTGGATGACCTCGAAGAGCATCTCCTGATCGGTGACGGTGTTCACCAGTCCGTCGGAACACAGCAGCAGATACTCCCCGGCGTTCATCGGGCATATGTACCCGTCACAGTCGGCGGAGATGTCCGGTCCCAGGGCCCGGGTGATGAGATTGCGGCTGGGGTGGCGGCGGGCCTCCTCAGCGGTGATATCTCCCCGGTCTACCATGCTCTCCACCAGGGAGTGGTCCTTGGTGATGCGGGTGATGCCGTCCTCCGTGATGTGATAAGCCCGGCTGTCCCCCACGTTGGTGACCACCACGCCGCCGTCATAGGAGATGGCGGACACCAGGGTAGTGCCCATGTTCCGGCATTCCTCCCGGCGCTCTGCCTCCGCCTGAATGGCCTGATTGGCCAGGGCTGCCGCCTGGGCGGATGCCTCCAGCAGCTGCTGAGGGGTCTGATCCGCCGTCAGGAGCTTCTCCAGCTCCTCCAGATAGACGGAGACGGCGATCTGGCTGGCCACACGGCCCCCGGCGGGGCCGCCCATGCCGTCGCACACCACGCCCACCGTGCGGCCGGAGGCCGTGTGCTGCGCCGTGACGTAGGCGTCCTGGTTCTCCTTCCGGACAAGGCCGATGTCGGTCATGCCCCAGACGTTCATTTGGTTCATTGGGAACACTCCCCTTTCTGCGCTTCTTCCATGGCCTTCCGGCGGAGCTGTCCGCAGGAGGCGTCGATATCTCCACCCAGGCTCCGCCGCACGGTGGCGGTGATGCCGTGGGATTCCAGCCGTTTTTGAAAGGCCCCGATCCGGCGGGAGGGCTTGTAGGGGCTCTCCACCACGTCGTTCAGGGGAATCAGGTTCACGTGGCCCGGCATCCCCCGGAGCTTCCTGGCGATCAGGTCCGCCTGCCAGTCGTGGTCGTTGACCCCGTCGATCATGGCGTACTCAAAGGAGATGCGGCGGCCGGTCTTGTCGAAGTAGTCGTGGCAGGCCCGGAACAGCTCCTCCACGTCATAGGCCCGGTTGATGGGCATGATCTTGGATCGGGTCTCGCTGTCCGGCGCATGGAGGGACACAGAGAGAGTCAGCTGAAGTTCAAGCTCCGCCAGCCGCCGGATGCCCGGCACGATGCCGCAGGTGGAGAGGGAGATATGCCGCATCCCAATGTTCATCCCGTCGGGGTGGTTCACCAGCTCCAGGAATTTCAGCACCGTGTCCAGGTTGTCCAGCGGCTCGCCGATACCCATCAGCACGATGTTGGAGACGGGCAGGCCGGAGTCTTTTTGGGTGAACAGCACCTGGTCCAGCATCTCCGCCGGGGTCAGGTCCCGGACCTTGCCGGCGATGGTGGAGGCACAGAAGGCGCACCCCATTCGGCACCCCACCTGGGAGGAGATGCACACGGTGTTGCCGTGGTGGTACTGCATGAGCACTGTCTCGATGCAGTTGCCGTCGGACAGCTCCCAGAGGTATTTGATGGTCCCGTCCAACCGGGACACCTGCTTGCGGGCCACCTGGGGGGCGGTGATGAAACAGGTCTCCTTCAGCTTTTCCCGCAGGGACTTGGAGAGATTGGTCATCCCATCGAAGTCCGTCACCCCCCGGTGGAGCCAGGTGAACACCTGCCTGCCCCGGAAGGCCGGCTCCCCCAGGGACTGGAGGAAGGCCGTCATCTCCGGCAGGGTCAGTGATTTCAAATCGGTCATGGATCGTTCCTCAATTCCGCGTCATGCGGCAGATGTAAAAGCCGTCGGTGCCGTGGCGGTGGGGCCACAGAGTCACCTGGCCCTCGGTCTCCCCCACCGGTCCGGACAGGGAGAAGGGCGTGCGGCAAAAGTCCGGGTGCTCTGCCAGGAAGCTGTCGGATACACCCTCGTTCTCCTCCGGCAGGATCGTGCAGGTGGAGTACACCAGCGTGCCGCCGGGCCTCACGTACCGGGCGGCGTTGTCCAAGATCGCCCGCTGGATCACCGGCAGGGCGAACAGGTCGTCAGGCTTTTTGTACCGGACATCCGGCTTCTTCCGGATGATGCCGAAACCCGAGCAGGGGGCGTCCACCAGCACCACATCGAAGGCCGCCTCCCACTCCGGCCGGAACACCCGGCCGTCTGCGGCGGTAGTCTGGATGCACGCAAGGCCCAGTCGCTCCGCCCCCTCCCGGATGCGCTTCAGCTTGTTCTCGTGGAGGTCGCAGGCCCAAATCTCCCCCTGGTCCTCCATCGCGAAGGCGGCGGAGAAAGACTTGCCTCCCGGTGCGGCGCACACGTCCAGCACCCGCATACCCGGCTCCACCCCGGCGATTTGGGACACCAGCCGGGCCGCCGGGTCCTGGACCAGGAATTTTCCCATTCGGAAGGGCTCCAGCGCCGTCAGATCCCCGACGTGGTCCAGCTCCAGGCATCCGGACACCCAAGGATGGGGCCGGACAATCACGCCGGATGCCTCCAGCTCCGCCGTCAGCTCCTCCGCAGCAGCTTTCAGCGGATTCACCTGAATCGTCAGCGGCGCCGGAGCGTTGTCGGCCGCAAGGCAGGCTTCCGTCTCCGGCCCCAGAATGGCCTGGAGGCGTTTCACCAGCCACTTGGGATGGCTGTACCGGATGGAGAGGCTGTGCAGTGCATCCTGGTCCGGGATCCTCGGCAGGTGCACCTTGTTCCGGGAGAGCTGCCGCAGCACCGCGTTCACCAGCCCGGCTGCCTTGGCCCGGCCGTTGTCCTTGGCCTGCTCCACCGCCTGATTGACAGCGGCGCTGTGGGGAATTTTATCCAGAAACAGAATTTGATAAGCCCCAATCCGCAGAATTTCCAGCAGCGGCGGCTGCAAGTGGTCGACCTTTTGGGAGCAGTAGGCACCCAGGTAGAAGTCCAGCAGCAGCCGGTTCTGCATCACGCCGTAGACGATGCGGCTGCACAGCGCCGCCTCTGGTCCGGACAGGCCGTCCCGGCGGAGCTGGGCCCTCAGGGCCGCATCCGCCCAGGCCCCGGCCGTGCGGCAGCTCACCAGGACGCGCAGGGCGGTGTCCCGGGCATTAGGGGCCCTCATTGGCTGCCTCCCTGATCGCGGCCGCCGCGGCCGATAAAGATCAGCACAAACCGCATCAGCTGCAGCAGGCTCATCAGCAGCGCCGCCACATAGGTCAACGCCGCGGCCCGCAGCACCTTTTTGGCGCCGGGCAGCTCATCCTCATCCAGCAGGCCTGCCCCGTCGATGGTGGCGATGGCCCGGGCGGAGGCGTTGAACTCCACCGGCAGCGTCACCAGCTGGAACAGCGTGGTGAAGGAAAACAGCACGATGCCGATGAAGAACAGAGACTGGTTGTACAGCACCAGCCCCACCAGCAACAGGATGAAGGACAGGCTGGAACCGATCCGCGTGGCGGGGATGATGGCCGTGCGCAGCCGCACAGGCCCGTAGTTTTCCGCGTACTGGACAGCGTGGCCCGCCTCGTGGGCCGCCACGCCCACCGCCGCGATGGTGGGGGCGTCGTAGACTGTCTCAGACAGGTAGATGGTATTGTCCCGGGGGTCGTAGTGGTCTGTCAGATTTCCCCGGCAGGGCCGGACAGGCACACCGAATACCCCGTGAGCCCGCAGCACCGCTTCCGCCGCCTGGGCACCGGTGATGCGGCGCCGGTTGTTCACGGCATTGTACCGCCGGAAGCTGCCGGACACCTGGAACTGGGCCCACAGGGACAGCAGCAGCACTGGGATCAGCAGCAGGACGTACAGATTATTTGCAAGAAAGTCGCCATAGCCGTAATAGATATGACCGTAATAGGGCATAAAAACCTCCCGAATTGTGAAACTGGCGGAGCTCAGACCTCCAACGGGTGGCCCAGCAGATAGGACGCCGCAGCCATGCGCTTGCCGCCCTCCGCCTGGATCTCCGTGAGATACAGGCTCTCTCCTCTGCCGCAGGCCACCTGGATGCCCTGCTTCCCGGCGGAGAGCACTGTACCGGGCGCCGCGCCGGTGTGTTCGCCGGGGGCGGTGCGGTAGACCTTGAACCGCTGCCCTGCCAGCTCGCAGGCCGCGCAGGGCCAGGGAATCAGTCCCCGGACCTGACAGTCGATCTCCCGGGCGGAGCGGGTCCAGTCGATGGGGGACATCTCTTTTGTCAGCATGGAGGCGTAGGTCTGACGGCTCTCATCCTGGGGTGTCCGGGCGGCTGTGCCGTTTCCGATGGCCGCCACCGCCTCGCTGAGGGCCTCTGCCCCCAGGTCCGCCAGGCGCGCCGTCAGGGCCTGGGCGTCCTCGTCCGGGCCGATGGGAGTCTCCTTCTGCAGGATCACGTCCCCTGCGTCCAGCTCCTTCGCCATATACATGATGGAGACGCCGGTAGTCTCCTCCCCGTTCAGGATGGCCCAGTTGATGGGGGCCGCCCCCCGATACTTGGGCAGCAGAGACGAGTGGACGTTGATAGAGCCGTATCTGGGCGCCTCCAGAATGTCCTCCGGCAGGATGCGGCCGTAGGCCGCCACCACCGTCAGCTCCGGTGCCAGGGACTGCACCAGCTCCAGTGCCGTGCCGTCCCGCATCTTCAAAGGCTGATAGACGGGAATATTTTCTGTCAAAGCAAATCCCTTTACAGGCGTTGGCACCAGCTTATGTCCCCGGTTTTTGGGCTTGTCCGGCTGCGTGAACACGCCGCAGACCTCATGGCCGTCGGCCACCAGCCGCCGCAAGGACGCCACGGCGAAGTCCGGCGTGCCCATGAACAGGATCCGCATGGGCTCACTCCCCTTCCTGAGCTTCTGCGGCCTCACGGGCCTCCCGCTCCTCCTGCTCCAGATAGTCCCGGAGCTCCTCATCAGAGAGGAAGTGGTCGATGTGCTCCACAAACAGATGGCCGTCCAGATGCTCGATCTCGTGGCAGAAAGCTCGGGCCGTCAGGCCCTCGCCCTCCACCTCGAACCAGTCACCATACCGGTCCTGGGCCCGGACCCGGACCACGTCCGGCCGGGTGACGATGCCCCATTTGCCGGGCACGCTGAGGCAGCCCTCCAGCCCGGTCTGCTCGCCGCTCTGAGCCACGATCTCCGGGTTCACCAGTTCGATATACTCCTCAGAGTCCTCGTCCAGCACCACGCACACCCGGCGCAGCACTCCCACCTGGGGAGCAGCCAGCCCAGCGCCATTGGCATCCTCCAGTGTTTCCAGCATATCGTCCAGCAACTGGTGCAGGTGAGGGTTGAACTCCGTCACAGGGCGGCACACCTTTGTCAGGCACTCCTCTCCCTGCACCACGATCTTCCGTAAAGCCATAAGTCCTTGACCTCCTTCAAAACGCTGCTCACTCCATGGAGTTGCAGTCCACAAATAGATTCATCCCGCGGTTGGCGCGGTCGTTTGCAAATGCCTTCAGCAGCCAGCTCACCGCCTCTCGGGTGGGCCTGTCGTTCTTTCCCACCAGCAGGCAGCGGTAGCGGTAGCGGTTATTCAGCTTCATCACCGGCGCAGGGGCGGGACCCAGCACCTCCGGTTCTCCGGCCGCCAGCTCCGGCAGGGCGCAGAGGCGGCGCAGCTCTTCCCGCACTGCGACGGCGGCCCGGAGGACGGCGCCCTCCTCGGTACCGGAGACGGTGAAGGTGAAGAGGTCTGCAAATGGCGGAAACCGCCGCAATCGCCGCATCCGGATCTCCCGCTCATAAAACCCCTGGTAATCCTGCCGAGCCGCGCACTGGATCACATCGTTTTCCGGGGTGTAGGTCTGGATCACCGCCCGGCCGGCACTGCCGCCCCGGCCCGCCCGGCCCACCACCTGGGTCAGCAGGCTGAAGGTCCGCTCGGCGGCCCGGTAGTTGTCTACATACAGGGACAGATCCGCAGCCAGAACCCCCACCAGTGTCACCTGGGGAAAGTCCAGCCCCTTGGCCACCATCTGGGTGCCCAGGAGGATGGGAATCCGCTCCCGCTCAAACTTGTCCAGCAGCTGCTCATGACGGCCCTCGGCGGTGTCTGCGTCCATCCGCAGCACCTCCGTACCTGGGAACAGATCGTGGAGCTCCTCCTCCACCTTCTGAGTGCCGGTGCCCACGTGCTTCATGATGCCGCCGCAGACGGGGCAGGTGTCGCTGGATCGCTCCGAGTGGCCGCAGTAGTGGCACATCAGCCGCCCATTGGCGGAGTGATACGTCAGCGCCACGCTGCAGCGGGGACACTCCGGCACATGGCCGCACTCCCCGCACAGCAGATACCTGCTGCTGCCCCGGCGGTTCAGCAGCAGGATGCTCTGCTCTCCCCGCCGCAAGTTTTCCTCCAGCTCAGTGCGGAGGACCTGCCCCACCATCCCGGCGTTGCCCGCCCGGATTTCCTGTTTCAGGTCCGCCACCAGCACCTCCGGCAATGCCTGCCGGTTATATCGCTGGCGCAGCAGCGCCTTGTGATAGATCCCATGCTCCGCGTTCCAGGCGGTCTCCACCGCCGGAGTGGCAGACCCCAGGACCAAGGTGGACTTGTCCCGGGCGCAGAGGTATTTGGCCACGTCCCGGGTGTGATACCGGGGCGGGTTTTCCGACTGATAGCTGCTCTCCTGCTCCTCGTCCAGGACGATCAGGCCCACGTTTTTCAGCGGGGCGAAGATGGCGGACCGGGTGCCCAGCACCACCTGGACCTCGCCCCGGCGGATACGCTTCCACTGGTCGTAGCGCTCCGTCATCCGCAGGGAGCTGTGGAGCATGGCCACCTGGTCCCCAAAACAGGCGGAGAACCGCCGCATCATCTGGGGCGTCAGCACGATCTCCGGCACCAGGACCATGGCCCGCCTCCCCCGGCTCAGTATTTCCTGAACCAGACGGAGATAGACCTGGGTCTTGCCGCTGCCGGTGACGCCCTGGAGCAGCACCGCCTCCGGCTTCCCGGTCTTCGTCAGGGTCCGGATACACTGAAAGGCCGCCTCCTGTTCCTCATTGAGGACGATAGGACCGCTGGGTTCCACCGCCGTCAGGTCCGGCAGCCGCAGCTCCTCTTCCGCTGAAAAAGCCACGATCCCCGCCTTCTCCATCCCCCGGAGGGCGGCCATGGAGACGCCTGTGAAGTAGCATACCTCCGCCGCGCTCATCCGCCCCTCTGCCGCCAGGAGACGCACCGCCTCCCGCCGCTGGGGGGAGGATCGCTTTTCCGTCAGAGATGCGGCCTCCTCGGCGCTGACGGCCAGTTCCACCATCCGACGGGACTTGTCGCCGATCCTCCGGCGGGCCGCAGTCTCGCAGACCGTGACCCCGGCCTTCTGCAGTGCCCGCAGCACAGTGCCAGCCTCCTTGCCGCAGGCCTCCTCCAGCACTGACAGCTCTGCGGAGCCTCCGGCGGCAAACAAGGCGTCCAGCACCGGGGCGGCCCGTCGGATGCCGGTGGCCGCGCCGTCGGCCGCGCAGCGGTCCATGCCCTCTGCCACATGCCAGACCTCCCGGATCTGGTACCAGAGTCCGGCGGGCAGGATGGCCTTCACCGCTTCAAACAGCGTGCAGAAGTACCGCTGCCGCAGCCACAATGCCAGGGCGATGCCATCGCCGTCCAGTACCGGCTCCCGGTCCAGGACCGACAGCAGGGGCTTGAGCCCCTGCATCTTTTCACCTGGCGTCCGGGCCAGAATAATGCCCTCACTGGTGCGGTTGCCCCGGCCGAAGGGCACGGTGACCCGGACGCCGGGTACCGCCGTTTCCAGCAGCTCCGGGGGAACCAAGTAGTCATAGGGCTTGTCAATGGAATAGGGCGCGGCGCTCACCGCGATTTTCACGATCTCAGCGGTTTCCATGCCTCGCCCCTCCTGTTGTTACTGTGCCTCTTCCTCCGCCGGCTGTAGATCCTCCGGTTCCTCAATGGTCAGGTCCATGTTTCTGGCGTCCAGCTTGCCGTCCGCCACTTCCTGGATGGCCAGGGTGACGGGCTTCTCCGTCAGATGCTCGCCAGTCTCCTCCGCCTCGTCGGCGATCTGCCGGGCCCGGCGGGCCACCACGTCCACCAGCATATAGCGGTTGGGGATATAGCCGGTCAGCTTGTTCATTGCGGGATACAGCATCATAATGGATCAACTTCCTATCTGCCTTGCAGGCGTAAATTTATTTATGGACAAAGCGGGCGTCTCAGCGTCCGCTGATGATCTCCATGCGCTCCTGGGGCTTGCAGTGCTCCGCCGTGATAATGGCGTTCAGCTCCCCCACCGCATTCTCCACGGTGTCGTTGATGACAAAGTAATCATAGGTGTGGGCCGTCTGAAACTCCACTTTGGCCCGCAGCAGCCGCTTCTGGATCTTCTCGGGGCTGTCGGTGCCCCGCTCTGTCAGGCGGCGCTCCAGCTCCGCCCAGCTGGGAGGGGCGATGAAGATGCGCACCGTGTCCGGCCGCTTGCTGCACACCTGGATGGCGCCCTGGATCTCAATATCCAGGATCACGTCCTTCCCGGCCTCCATGGCATCGTCCACAAACTTCTTGGGTGTGCCGTAGAAGTTCCCCACATACTCCGCGTACTCCAGGAATTGGTCCATGGCGATCCACTTCCGGAAGGACTCCACGTCCATGAAGTGGTAGTGGATACCGTCCAGCTCTCCGGGACGCGGGTCCCGCGTGGTGGCCGACACAGAAAAATACAGATTCTTCCGGGACTCCAGCAGGGCCTTGAGCACCGTGCTCTTCCCCACGCCGGAGGGGCCGGAGACCACAAAGGTCCTCCCCTTTCTCATATACACACGCTCCTATTCTTCGTTCTCTCTCTCTTCCTTCGGTGCGAACCGCTCCGGCGGCAGGGCCGACAGTACCACGTGGTCGCTGTCCATGATAAAAATGGACGCGGTCTTGCGGCCGTAAGTGGCGTCGATCAGCATTCCCCGCTCCCGGGACTCCTGCACCATGCGCTTGATAGGGGCCGAGTCCGGCCCCACCACAGCCACCAGCCGGTCGGCGGAGACCAGATTGCCGAATCCGATGTTGATGAGCTTCATCTTCCATCACTCCACATTCTGGACCTGCTCCCGCATCTTCTCCACTTCCGCCTTCAGCCCCACCACTACATTGGCGATGGCCACATCGTTGCACTTGGAGCCGATGGTGTTGGACTCCCGGTTGACCTCCTGGATCAGGAAGTCCATCTTCCGGCCCATGGGCTCGTCGCTTGCCAGCATGGTCCGCAGCTGGGCCACGTGGCTCCGCAGGCGGACGGTCTCCTCGTCCACAGCCACCTTGTCCGCGTAGATGGCGGCCTCCATCAGGATCCGCTGCTCGTCGACGGTGGTGCTCTGCAGCACCTCCTCCATCCGGGCGGTGAGCTTGGCGCGGTACTCCGCCACCGTCTCCGGCGACCGCATCTCCACCTGTCCGGTGTAGCGCTCAATGGCGTCCAGCCGGTTAGAGATGTCCTCCGCCAGCTTCTGCCCCTCTACGGCCCGCATGTCATTGTACGCGGCCAGCGCCTCGTCCAAGACCGCGCAGAGGTCGGCGCTGACAGTCTCCAGGTCCTCATCCGCCTTCGTGACGGTGAGGACGTCCGGGAACCGGGCCAGCGTCTCCGGCGCGGGCCGATAGTCCGCTGTGCCGCAGACGTCCGACAGCTCCCCCAGGGCGGCGGCATACTGGGCCGCCAGCTCCCGGTTCACCGCAACCTTGACCACATCCGCGGCAGTGGCGTCCACGGTGATGAACACGTCCACCTTTCCCCGGGACACCGCCTGCTGGACGTGCTTTTTCACCGCGTCCTCCGCAAAGGCATACATCCGGGGCATCTTCACGGTGCAGTCCAGATACCGGTTGTTGACGGAGCGGACCTCCACCGTGATGTCCCGCTTGTGCAGCTCCTGTCTTGCCCGGCCGTAGCCGGTCATGCTCTTAATCATGTGATCCCTACTTCCTCTCTTGTGGTCTCTCAGCAGCAGAACCAATAGCCGCCGCCATTGCAGAGCGCCCAGAGACAGCACAGGCTCATACAGGGATTTCCGCCGCACAAGGTGCCGAAACTCCCGCCGCCGGGGCGGTATGCCGTGTCGTCCGTGCCCTCCATATACTCCAGCGCCTGCCGGTACTCGGCGTTGGTGGGGTCCATCTGGCAGGCGGTCCGGTAGTACCGCAGCGCCTCGTCCAGCCAGCCCCGGCGGTAGCAGACCGCCCCCTTCAGGAAGTTCCACTCCGCATTGTGGTCGCTGTAATTGGCCAGCAGCGCCTCCGCCCGGCTGATGTTGCCGGTGTTGATGGCGATGCGGGCCTGCTGGAGCACGGAGCTCTGACCGCTGTAACTCTGGGAGCCCCCATATCCGCCGTAGCCCTGATAGCCGCCGTATCCGCCGTAGCCGGAAGCGCCGTAAGAGGCCCCGCCGGAGCCACTCCCCCGCTTGCCGGAGGCCCGCTCCTTGGTGATCTGCTCGTAGGCGGCGTTGATCTCTTTCATCTTCTCCTGCGCCAGATCCGCCAGCGGATTGTCGTGGTAGTTATCCGGGTGGTACTTCCGGGCCAGCTCCCGATATGCTTTTTTGATCTCCTCGTCGGAGGCGTTCTCCGACACACCCAGTATCTGATAGGGATCGTTCATGTGGTCTCCTCAGCCTTCTTGTGTTTCTTTCTCTGTTCCCTGGGGGGCATTTTGTGGAAGGTGCCCTCCAGCACGGCCCGGCCCACGGCAAAAAGCCCGGTGTACACCGTACTCTCCAGCAGGGGGCGCCAGACGCCGAAGTCCCACAGCTCAAAGGCCGTGGCGATCATGTGGATGGAGTGGTCCAGCGTTCTGGCAAAGGCCCGGCGGCTCTCCTCGTCCCATTTGCCGTCCCGCAGGCCATAGCGCAGGGCCACGGGATTATAATTCCCGGAGACGGCGTCTTTTTGCAGGTCATCCGCCGCGTCGATCAGATACACCCACCGGCCCAGGTGGTAGAGCATCTGCTCCAGCACCCGCCGCCGCACCGGGTCCTCCACCCCGGCAGCCGCTGCCGCCAGCAGCTGGGCAAAGGTATCTGCCGCCTGATCCATGGAGGGACAACACTCCCCCTCCAAGCGGCTCAGAGCCGCCAGCTGTTCCCGCACCCGGCCGTCAAACTCCGGCCGGGCCACGGCAGCCTTTCGATAGCCGCCCCGCAGTGCGGCGGCGGAGACCCGGTAGCCCAACCCCTTCCAGAGGCCGTGGTCCTCCACGCCGTCCCGCAGCTGCCAGTAGGCCAGAATCACGCTCTCATCCGCTGCCAGCTCCAGGGCCGCGGTTGCGGGCTGGTACGCCCGGAGCCGGACGGGGCTGGACACGCACCGCCTCCGGCAGGGCGCAGCTTCTTCCGGATCCGACAGCAGGATGGCCAGATAGGTGAAGTCGTAGTTCAGGATCATCCGGGCCGCCGGGCCGTACCGCTCCCCCAAGGTGTGGCACAGCCCGCAGTATGCCCGCCGGAACCGGTCTGCCTCCTCCTGAGGCAGGATCTCCAGCGGGGGGCGTACATAGCCGAACACCGCCTCAGAACACCCGGACGATGTTGAAGGTCAGGCCGCCCCTGGCCCGCAGCCTGCGGTCATAGAAGATGGCAAAGACGATGCCCGCCGCGAATCCGGCCGCAGCCACCGCGTACTGCGCCGCCACGCTGTCCGTCAGCAGGGACATGATGACATACCCCGCCAGGAACAGCACCACCGGGATCAGGTACACCAGTACCACGATCCGCAGCATATTCTTGGTGCTGCTCTCCACAACCACCTTCTGTCCGGGCCGGGCGCCGATGGGGTTGCTGGCCCGGGCGTGGACCGCCGCGCCGGTGACGCCGCAGCCGGCGCACTCCTCGCAGTCGTGTCCGCAGGCGGATTTCCGGGGTACGGAAATCTCCGCGTGGTCCGCATCTAAAATTCGTTCAACTGTTGCGATCTGCGTCATGTTGTCTCGTCTCCTGTATCTGGGATCTCCCCGGCGGGCGTATCAGGCTCCGCCGGCTGATCGGATGTCTGTTCAGAAATGGTGACACGCACCTGATACGTCCCGCCGGAGACGCCCACGTCGTGCCCCACCACCGTCACCTCCGCGGGGACAGTGTAGGTGCCCACGGCGGAGCCGAAGTCCGCCAGGTCCACCGTCACCAGAATGTTGTCCGAGGTAATGGCCCCCACATCCCCGCTGGTGCCGAAGATGGACACGGCCAGCTGCTCTGTCAGCAGGTCTACGGTCCGGTCCTCCGGCGCGTTCTCCAGAATGAAGTTGGTGGCCGTCACCGTGGTGCGCTGCATATCCTTGAAGGAGATGCGCAGCGTGGCGCGTGTGACGCCGCTGAGATTCTCGCATCCCTCCGGGATGGGAATGGCATAGCTGTAATTGGTGGTGCTGCCCAGCTCCGCCAGATTGAAATCGTCCAGAACGATGCTGTCCATGCTGTTCAGCACATCTGCCGGGCCGGACACCAAGATGGTGGACGGCTCGATCCCCCAGTCCACGTTGTACATGCGGGCGCCGGCGGACTCCACGAAGTTCATGGTCAGCTGCAGCTCCCGGGTGACATATACCGGCAGCGTCACCTGAATGGTCTCCTCTGTGGTCTGGAGGCTGGTGTTCTCCAGCAGCTGGTCGTTTGCGTCATAGAACTGGATGGGCAGCTCTCCCGTGACCGTGGAGGTGGCGTCCTCTCCCAGATCCAGGGTCACCTTGGCATAGCTGACGGCATCCACATCCTCCTGATCGCCCCGGACCTCGATCTCCGTGGGGCTGACCTGCAGCTCTCCGGCGGAGTAACCCTCTGCCACATTGCCGGAGATCTCGCACCGGACATCCACCGTCTTGTGGTACAGCTCCGCCACGTTGATGGTGATGACGGAGGGCGTCCGGTCGCTCACCGTAATATTCTGCCGGAAATACTCTTCCGTATAGCCGTAAATCACCGAGGTCACCGTCTGCACCCCTGTCCGGCTCACATTGGAGAGATCCACTGTCACCCGGATATAGTCTTTGTCCAGCAGAGCCAGGTCAAACGCGGTCCCTTCCATCTCCAAATCCACGGTGCTGACGGTATCCTCGTCCAGCAGCATGAAGCCCCGCTCTGTAAGGACCGTCTCCCCAGTGTAGGTGATGGGCACATCCCGGAACCACTTGGTATGCATCACCGCACCGCCGTTGTTTCCGAAGTTGTCCACGAAGATCCACACCACGATGGCCGCCAGGATGCACAGGGCGAGATACACCGCCTTCTGCTTGGGATTACTTTTCATGGTTGTCGCCTCCCGTGCTTCCGGCCCGCAGCAGATTCATCAGGCTGAACTTGGGCTTGTCCTCCCCGGCCTCCTGCGGAAGCAACTCGTTCCGCAGGATATTGGCCAGCGTCTCCGGCTTGAGGTGCCGCTTGAGCATTCCCCCGATGGCCACGGAGATGGACCCGGTCTCCTCGGAGACGATGACCACCACGGCGTCGGCGTTCTCGCTCATGCCGATACCGGCCCGGTGGCGCATCCCCAGCTCCCGGGAGAGGTTCACGTTCTTGCTGAGAGGCAGCATGCATCCGGCGCCAAGCACCCGCCCGTTCCGGACGATGACGGCGCCGTCATGCATGGGGGCCTTTACAAAGAAGATGTTTTTCAGTAATTCGCTGGAGACCGCCGCGTCCAGCACCGTGCCGCTGCGGACCATGTCGTCCAGCAGGTTTTCCCGCTCGAACACGATCAGGGCGCCGGTGCGGGACTGGGACATCTCGGTGCAGGCCAGCACCGTCTGGTCGATGGCCTGTTCCACGGCGGTGCCGGCCTCCGCCCGGGAGAAGAAGGCGATGAAGCGGCGGCTGCCCACCTCCTCCAGGATGCGTCGGATCTCGGGCTGGAAGAGGACGATCAGCGCCACCACGCCCCACCTCACCAGTTGGTTCATGATAAAGTTGATGCTGTTCATATTCAGGACCATGGACAGCATCAGCGCCGCCAGAAACACCAGCACGCCCTTGAGCAGGCTGGCGGCCCGGGTGCTCTGAATCAGCGTCAGAGCCTTGTAAAACACAAACACCATAATCGCTATATCCAAAATGTCCGTGACCTTCAGCATCATCAGATACCGGCCGATGATCCCGGGCAGTGTGGAGAGCGTGACAAATTCCATTGGACGTCATCATCCCTTTCAGGCCATGAATATCTAGATTATATAAAATCTGCCTGTAGAATGCAAGGCAAACCAAGCTAAAATTCACGGTCTGTTCAGAAAGTCACCTCAGGATCTCCCCCATAGCCACTAGGAAACGGGATACTTCCTCCCGCGTGTTCCAGTGGGAAAAACTCAGCCGGACGGTGCCGGTGTCCAGCGTCCCGGCGGTGCGGTGGGCCAGGGGCGCGCAGTGAAGGCCCGCCCGCACGGCGATGCCCCGGTCTGCCAGGGCCGCGCCCAATGCCTCTGCGTCCATGTGCTCCGGGACAATGGAAAGCACCCCCGCCTGGGCCGCCAGGTCCGGCAGGGCAAACACCTGCAGTCCAGGGAGCCGCCTCAGGCCCTCCGCCGCCTGGAAGGTCAGCTGCCGCTCTCCGGCGCAGATGGCCTCCGGCCCCAGCTGGCGGACGAATCGGACCCCCGCCAGCAGCCCTGCGATGCCGGGCATATTGTGGGTGCCCGCCTCCAGCCGATCCGGCAGGAAGTCCGGCATCTCCTGCTGGATAGAGATGCTGCCGGTGCCGCCCTCCAGCAGTGTGCGGACGGGGACGTCCTTCCCGCACAGCAGTACGCCGGTCCCCTGGGGGCCGTACAGGCCCTTGTGGCCCGGCATGGCGATGAAGGCCGCCCCCAGGGCCGTCATGTCCAGGGTCAGCATCCCGGCGGACTGGGACGCGTCGATGATGAAGGGTACCTCCCGCTCCCGGCAGATAGCGGCGATAGCCTCCACCGGCTGGACGAAGCCGAATACGTTGGACACGTGGTTGCAGATCACCGCGTCCGTGCCGGGCACGATCAGGCGGTCAAAGGCCGCCGTCACCGCTGCAGGCTGAAACAGGGGCGCCGCCGCCACGGACACCTGGGCTCCCAGGGCCGCCAGGGGCCGGGTGACAGCGTTGTGCTCATATCCGGAGATCACGGCTTTCCCGCCGGGAGGCACCAGGCTCTTGATGGCAATGTTCAGGCCGTGGGTGGCGTTCATGGTGAAGGCCACCTGCTCCGGGTTCTCCAGATGGTACAGCTCCGCCAGCTCTGTCCGGCAGTCGAAGGCAGCCTCCGCCGCACGCATGGCGGCGGGGTATCCGCCGCGGCCGGGAGAGCTCATGGTGGCCATGGCGTTCCGCATGGCGTCCGCCACAGTCCGGGGCTTCTGGAAGGTGGTGGCCGCGCTGTCAAAATAGATCACGGTCTCACCTCCCGGAACGTCCCCCGCTGGGTCAAGAATATCTGAACAGGGTCCAAAGATTCCCTGTGAAGGGCCGTCAGGGCAGCCGTCAGGTCGGAGTCCGCGATCTGCACGGCGTAGGCGCAGCCCCGGTCCGTCAGGTCCCGGGGGGCCCGGAAGATCCGGCTTCGGATCCCCGACCGGGCCAGCGCCCGCTGCATCCGCTGGGCATAGGTCACCGAGCGGGCGATAATCAAATAGTGCTCCACAGACACTCCTCCTCTCTACCCATTCTATGGTCGGGAGGCGCGGACGTGCGAAAAGGACGCGCCCGAGGCACGTCCTTTTTTCAGGGGAGCCGTTCCAGCAGCGCCACCGCATGGGCCGCCATGCCGGAGCTGTCCCCGGTAAAGCCCAGATGCTCCTCTGTGGTGGCCTTCACATTCACCCGGTCCGCATCCGTCCCAAGAGCTGCGGAGAGGTTCGCCTCCATCTCCGGGCGGTAGGGGCCCACCTTGGGGGCCTGGGCGATGAGGGTGGCGTCGATGTTCACCACGGCCCATCCTCTCTCCTGCAGCAGCGCTGCCACCTGCCGCAGCAGCTCCAGGCTGGAAATACCGGCGTAGCGGGGATCGCTGTCCGGGAACAGCTTGCCGATGTCCCCCAGCTTGGCGGCGCCGCAGAGGGCGTCCATTACCGCGTGGGTCAGCACGTCCGCGTCGGAGTGGCCCAGCAGCCCACGGTCCCAGGGGATCTCCACGCCCCCCAGCACCAGCCGCCGCCTCTCCGTCAGCCGGTGGACGTCATATCCATGTCCGATCCGCAGATTCGTCATATCCGATCCTCCCTGGCCTGCAGAATAGCCTCCGCCAAAATCAGGTCTACCGGAGTGGTGATCTTCAGGTTTTCCTCGTCCCCCTCCACCAGATAGACCCGCTTGCCCAGCCGCTCCACGGCGGAGCAGTCATCCGTTATGGGGATGCCCCCCTCAACAGCCGCCTGAAGCGCGGCTTTCAGCAGCGCGCTCTCGAAGATCTGGGGTGTCTGCACAGCCCGCAGGGCCGCCCGGTCCAGCGTCTCCGCCACCGTGCCGTCGTCCCGGACGGCTTTGATGGTGTCCTTCACCGCCACCGCCGGGGCCGCCGCCCCGCAGCGGGCGGCCTGCTCCGCCACATCGTCGATGAGCTCCGGCGTCACCAGGGGGCGGGCGCCGTCCTGCACCGCCAGCAGCTCCATGCCCTCCCCGGCCTCCAGTGCTGCCAGAAGCACCGAGTGGGCCCGGCTCTCCCCGCCCCGGATCACCTTGGTGCATTTGGTGATGCCGTAGGTCCTGCACAGCTGGGAGATCTCCAGAAAGTCCTCCTCTCGGGCGGCCACCACGATCTCGTCGATCCGCCGGGCCATCTGCAGGGCCGTCAGTGTCCGGGCCAGTACAGGAATGCCGTCCAGGGGCTGCAGCAGCTTGTTCACCCCGCCCATGCGGGAAGAACTGCCTGCCGCCGCCACCAGCGCGGCGCAGCAAGGGCGCTGGGCATCCCGGAATTTTTTGAAAAATGCCATGATCCGACCTCCCTGGAAATTTCTCCTGAAACAGCAGAATGTTCGCGGACATGGTCCGCGAACACGTTATCTCTGGATCTCCGGTGTCTGGAGCATGGCCTGCTCCACACGCCGCTCCACCTCTTCATAGCCGCTGTCCTCTGCCAGCACCAGCTCCGACAGCAGGATCTGGCGGGCCGTATGAAGCATCTTCCGCTCCCCATTGGAGAGGCCCCGCTTCCGTTCCCGGAACATCAGCCCCTTAATCACACGTGCCACCTCGTACAGATCCCCGCTCTTCATCCGCAGCAGATTTTCCCGGTACCGCTTGTTCCAGTTGCTGCTCTCCTCCACCGCCAAAGACGGGATAGCGGCAATCAGGGCTTCCGCCTCCGGCCGCTGGATGACCGAGCGGACTCCAATCGTCTGGCTGTTGGCGGTGGGGATCTTCAACAGCAGTCCACCCACCGGCATTTTGAACACATAGTAGTCCTGTGTACTCCCCGCGACCTTTTCCTGAACGATGGCGTCGATCACGCCGGCCCCATGCATTGGATGAACGACCAGATCCCCAACGCTGAACATGGTAAACTCCTTCCCATTTCCGCCGGGCGGTGACTGGAACCCGCTCTCTCTATTTCCACTTTTCTGTTTTCATAAATTTCATTATACCGGCTTTTCAGCAGCTTTACAAGCTTATTTTGAAATTTTTTTACTATCTTTTCCAGTGCCTTACACTTTCCGCAGAGAATCATCCACCCGCGGCAAGGGCATCAGCTCCTCCAGACACAGGTCCCCCCTGTACAAAAGAGCCGGACGGCAGATATGCCGCCCGGCTCCGGAGGATTTTGTTATCTCTTGTTGGAACGGCGCCAGATGTGCATCTTCTCCGCCTCGGCGATCAGCTCCTCGCGGAACTGAGGATGGGCGATGGCAATCAGGCCCTCGGCCCGCTCCCAAGTGGACTTGCCCTTGGCGTTGAACTTGCCGTACTCCGTCACTACATAGTGGAGGTTGGTGCGGGTGGCGGTGACCACGGACCCCTCCAGCAGCGTGGGCCGGATACGGGACTTCAGCTGGCCGCTTTTTTTGTCCATGTAGGAGGAGGAGCAGCAGATGAAGCTCTTGCCGCCCTTGGACAGGTACGCGCCCATGACGAAGTCCTGCTGGCCGCCGGCACCGGAGATATGGTGAATTCCAGAGGACTCAGAGGACACCTGGCCGTACAGGTCGATATCCACGGCGCCGTTGATGGAGATGAAGTTGTCGATCTGAGACACCCGGGCAATGTCGTTCACATAGCTGACGGGAGCAGCCATGCACTCAGGGTTGTTGTCGATGAAGTCATACAGCTTCTGTGTGCCCGCCGCGAAGGCATAGGTCTGCCGGCCCCGGTCAAAGGGCTTGCGCAGGCCCGTGATGCGACCGGCTATGGACATGTCCACGAAGGCGTCCACGTACATCTCGGTGTGCACGCCCAAATCCTTCAAGTCGCTCTCGGCGATCATCTTGCCGATGGCGTTGGGCATAGAGCCGATGCCCAACTGCAGGCAGGCACCGTCACAGATCTCCGGCACCACCAGTTTGGCCACCGCCATGTCCACCTCACTGGCGGCTCCGCCGCCGCCCAGCTCATCCAAAGCAGGGTTCTCTCCCTCCACGATCATGTCCACGTCGTCGATGTGGATGCAGTTCTCAAACCCGCCCAAGCACACGGGCATGTTCTTGTTGACCTCCACGATGACGGTCTTTGCGCACTCGCACACAGCCTTCAGGTGGGAGCCGCCGGGACCGAAATTGAACCAGCCGTGCTCGTCCATGGGGGCCACCTGGAACATGGCCACGTCCAGGCTCTTGATGCAGTTGCGGTAATACCCCGGCAGCTCAGAATACCGCAGGGGGATGTAATAGGAGAAGCCCTCGCTCACGGCCTTGCGCTCGATGCCGCCCATGTGCCAGGAGTTCCAGCAGAAATGCTCCGCCGCATTGGGCACATCGAAAATGGCGGGCTTGTGGGTCAGGATACCGCCCCGGATCTTCACGTCGGTCAGCTCGCCCATCCGCCGGGCCAGCGCCTTATCCAAGGCATCCGCCGAGCAGACGCTCCAGCCGTAATCCACCCAGTCGCCGGACTTGACGGCCTTGACCGCCTCGTCGGCCGTTGTCAGCTTCTGTTTGTACACTTCCTGGTAGCTCATGTTGATCTTCCTCCTGTAATTCCCGTTTGTTGTATGATGTCATCGGTGTTGTCTTACATTGATTGTCAAGAGTATAACATACCAGTCCTTGAAAAGCAATCCATACCGTGAAAAAAATCACAAAATTTTCAAAAAAAGGCAGGCCCCTCACCGGAGCCTGTCTTTTTTAGGTCTGGAAATCCGTGCGGATTACTCCTCCACAGGAGCTTCTTCCTCCTCAGCCTCATCAGCCGCGGGAGTCAGCAGGGCGCGGATGGACAGGGAGATCTTCTGCTTCTCCTCGTCGATGGCCGTGATCTTGGCGTCCACAATCTGGCCCTCGGAGAGGACATCCTCAGGCTTGTCGATGCGCCGGTCAGCAATCTGGGAGATATGGATCAGGCCGTCCACGCCGGGCACGACCTCGGCAAAGGCGCCGAAGGTCATCAGCTTGACGATGCGGACAGAGGCCACGTCGCCCACCTGGTACTTGTCCATGAACACCTGCCAGGGATCGATGCTGTGATCCTTCACGCCCAGGGAGATCTTCTTCTTCTCGGGATCGAAGGAGATGACGTACACGTCCATGGTATCGCCCACCTTGCAGACCTCGGCGGGGGTCTTGATCCGGCTCCAGCTGAGCTCGGAGATATGTACCATGCCGTCCACGCCGCCGATGTCCACGAACACGCCGTAGCTGGTCATGGACTTGACGGTGCCGGTGTAGTGCTTGCCCACTTCGATGTTGGCCCACACCTCCGCCTGGGCGGCCTTCCGGGCCTCCTCAGTGACGGAGCGGATGGAGCCCACCACGCGCCGGCGGGCGCGGTTGACCTCGGTGATTCGCAGCTGGACCTTCTGCTTCACCATGGCAGACAGATCGGCGCCGCGGGGCTGACCGCTCTGAGAGGCGGGGACGAATACCCGCACACCCTTGACGGACACCACGATGCCGCCCTTGTTCTCCTCGGTGACAGTGCCCTCCAGAACGGTCTTCTCCTCCACGGCCTGCTCGATGTTCTCCCAGACCTTGGCAGCGTCCAGACGCTTCTTGGACAGCTCTGCGTAGCCCTCCACGTCGTTGACGCGGACCACATAGGTCTCGATCTGGTCGCCCACGTGGATGATGTCCTCCGCCTTGACATTGGGGTCGTCGCTCAGCTCGCTGAGCTTGATGTAGGCCGCCTGCTTGGCGCCCACGTCCACCTGCACTTCGGTGGGGGTGATGGCGGTAACGATGCCGGTGACCCGGTCACCGTTATTTAAAGTTTTAAAAGACTGATTCAGTAATTCCTCGAAGGACTCCTCTTTGCCCTCGGCCGCCTTGATTTCTTCGCTCATCGTTGCATATACCTCCTTAATGATGCCCGCAGGCGTGGAGGCACCAGCCGTAAGGCCCGCAACAGTACAACCATTGAAAAAATCCGGCGAGAGCTCGTCCGCGCGTTCAATCTGGACCACGCGGGGGCATCTCCTCAGGCAAATTTCCGTCAGATGTTTGGTGTTGGCGCTTTTACGGTCTCCCACCACGACCATCACGTCTGCTTTGCCGGCGATTTCTGCCGCCTCAGACTGACGTTCATGCGTAGCATTACATATTGTATCAAAGATTTTTACGTTTGTACACTGTTTTTTTATGATTTTCCAAGAAGTTTCAAAAAGTTTTCGGATGCAGGTGGTCTGCGCTACTACGGTAACAGGGATTTCCCGACTTTTCTCATCCCCGTCCAGCCAGGCCTCCACGGCCTCCGGCCCGTCGAACACCAGGGGCTGGCGGCACCAGCTGGCCACCCCCATCACCTCCGGGTGCAGGGGTTCGCCGATGATCACCGGACGGCGGCCCTCCGCCTCCGCCTGGGCCACTAGGCGCTGGATGCGGATCACATTGGGACAGGTGGCATTGACGCACCGAACGCCCCGGGCCTCCAGATCGTCCAGCACGGATTTCAATTCTCCATGGGATCGGATCACCACCGTGTCCCCCGCCGCCAGGCCAGCCGGGTCCTCGGTCTTCCGGACACCCCGGCGGGCCAGATCCTCCACCACGTGGGAGTTGTGGATCAGGTCTCCCAGCATCCAGCATCCGCCGGTCTCCTCCCCGGTCTTTGCCGCCAACTCCACCGCCCGCTTCACGCCGTAGCAGAATCCGGCGCTCTTGGCCAAAAGGACCTTCATCGCGCCTCCTTCCCCAGGGCGTAGGAGCGGCGGAGCACCTCGTCGGCGATGGCCTGGACCTCCTCCGGTGAAGGCCGACGGCTGGTGGCCTCCGGCCGGTATGCCTGGCCGAAGATGATGCGGGTCCGGCGAAAGAGGCGTTTGTTCCCCTCCACGTACACCGGCACGAACTGCGCCCCGGAACGGATGCCGATGACGGCCACACCACCCTTGGCGGGCAGAGCCCCCTCGTGTTCCACCCGGGTTCCCTCCGGGAATATCAGCAGGTTGTCCCCGCTCTTGATAGCCTTCAGGGCGGTTTTCACCGCCTCGATGTCCCCCTCGCCCCGGTCAACAGGGAAGGCGCCCAGCTTCCGCAGTACCCAGTCAAAGACCTTGTTGCAGAACAGCTCCTTCTTGGCCATGATGTGGAGCCGGTAGTTCACCGGAACCTTCAGCGCCACCAGCACCGGGTCCCAGTTGCTGTTGTGGTTGGGACACAGCAGGGCGCCGTGCTCCGGCAGGTTCTCCCGCCCGATGATGGTGACCGGGTGAAGAATCCCCGCCACCAAGTTTACCAGATAGTAGATGCATACGAAAAATCCATTCAACGGCCTCTTTTCGCTCATAGTCCCGTCCTCTCCCGGATAATGTGCAGCAGCGCGTCCTCGCTCTGGACAAAATCCAGAGCCGTGGTGTCCAGCAGCACCGCGTCCTCCGCCTGACGCAGGGGTGCGGCGTCACGGTGGGTATCGTTCCAGTCCCGTTCCTGAATGGCGCGGAGGATAGCCGCATAAGGCTCCGGCGTCCCCCGCTCCTCCAGCTCCAGCATCCGGCGGCGGGCCCGCTCCTCTGCGGAAGCAGTGAGAAACACCTTCACCTCCGCATCCGGCAGCACCACCGTGCCGATATCCCGGCCGTCCATCACCACGCTGTTCTCCCGAGCCAGCTGGCGCTGCATCTCCAGCAGGTACGCCCGAACCTCCGGATAGGCGGATACCAGAGAGGCGTAGCGGGACACCTCCGGCAGGCGGATCTCCGCCGTCACATCCATTCCATTCAGCTCCATGTGCTGCAGGCCGTCCGTCCCATAGGTCAGGCAAATCTCCAGGTCCGGCAGCACCGCCACCACGGCGGAGCGGTCCCGGGGATCGATCCCCTTCCGCCACACGGCATAGCCGATGGTGCGGTAGATGGCACCTGTGTCCACGTATAAAAAGTTCAGTCTGGCGGCCACGCTCCTGGCCAGGGTGCTCTTCCCCGCGCCGGAGGGCCCGTCGATGGCCACGCGAATGTTCTCACTCATGCGTTCTCTTCCCCTTGTCTCAGCGCCTCCGCCGCAGCCTGTCCCGCCGCCCGGCCTGTGGCCCAGGCGATCTGCAGGTTGAATCCGCCGGTATAGGCGTCCACATCCATGATTTCTCCCGAAAAGTATAATCCCTTTACAAGTTTTGATTCCATTGTCTTTGGGTCAATTTCACTGATCTTTATGCCGCCGGAAGTGACGATGGCGTCCGTCACCGGGCAGGGTCCGGCAATCTCCACAGAAAAATGCTTGAGGCCCTGGACCAGTTTCCGCCGCTGCTCTCGCGTCAGGTCATGGACCTTTTGATGGGGCGGGATGCCCGACCGCTCCACTGCCACCGGAATCAGCTTCTGGGGCAGCAGATCGTCCAGCGCGTTGCAGAAGTCGTGGTTGGCGTACTTCTCAAAGTCCCGCAGCAGCCGCTTGTCCAGGGCCTGCTCATCCAGGGCGGGCTTCAAGTCAATCTCCAGCCGGTAGGTCTTTTTGCCGAAGTGCCGCATGTGGGCGGAGGCCGACAGCACCAGGGGCCCGCTGACACCGAAGTGGGTGAACAGCATCTCCCCGAAGTCCGTGTAGATCTTCTTCCGGTCCTCAAACACCGCCAGCCCCACATTCCGCAGGCTCAGGCCCTGGAGCTCCCGGCCCAGGCCGTAATCCCGCAGCGGCACCAAAGAGCCCTGAAGGTCCGTCACCGTATGCCCCGCTTCCCGGGCCATTCGGTGCCCCTCTCCTGTGGAGCCGGTGGCGGGGTAACTGACGCCGCCGGTGGCAAGGACTACCGCCCCGGCAGGGTATGTCCCCCGCTCTCCCCGGACACCTGTGACGGCGCCGGAGGTGATCTCCAGCTCCGTCGCCCGGTCCCGGACCAGAGAGACCTTCAGCGCCTTCAGCCGCCGCTCCAAAGCGGCGCTGACGTCAAAGGCCCGGTCACTGACGGGAAACACCCGATTCCCCCGCTCGGTCTTCAGCGGCACGCCGATGGACGCAAAGAACGCCATGGTGTCCCGGCCGTCGAACCGGGAAAAGGCGCTGTACAAAAACTTGCCGTTCCGGGGCACGTTGGCCAGCAAGGTCTGTACATCGGCGTTGTTGGTGACGTTGCACCGGCCCTTGCCGGTGATGTTCAGCTTCTTTCCCAGCCGCTCATTGGGCTCCAGCAGCGTCACCTGTGCGCCCCGCTCCGCCGCGGAGACAGCGGCCATCATCCCGGCGGCTCCCCCGCCGATCACTACCAGCCCCTTACTCATCGTCCATCTTCCCGAACACGCCGTAGGCGTTCCAGATGTCCTCCAGTTCCGCAAAGGTGCGGGACACGTCCGACCGCATCCGGGAGCCCACGGCGATCAGCAGCGCGTTGATGAGGGACAGAGGCGCCACCATGGAGTCCACAAAGGAGATCATCTCACTGGGAGCCAGCAGAGCAGCCTCCGCCATCTGGTAGACGGGGGACAGCTCATTGTCTGTAATAGCCACGATGGTAGCCCCCCGGTCCTGGGCAAACTTCACTGTGTTCATAGTGACCTTGGAGTACCGGGGGAAGCTGATGGCGATCATCACATCCCCGGGGCCGATCCGCAGCAGCTGCTCGAAGATCTCCCCTGCGGCGTTGGACTGCACCAGCGTCACGTTCTCGGACAGCAGGTGCAGGTAGAAGTTCAGATACCCCGCCACAAAGGAGGAGGTCCGCACCCCCAGGATGTACAGGTGCCCGGCGCCCAGGATCAGGTCCACCACCTTGTTGAACTCGGTCCTGTCCGCCTCTTCCGCCACCATCCGCAGCTTGTCCATATCGGACTGGATCACGGCGGACAGCACATCCTGTCCGCCGAACAGATTGTCCGCCGCCTGGATGCGCTGGGTGGAAGTGAGGCGGCTGCGGATCATCTCCTGCAGTGCCCGCTGCATACTGGGATAGCCGTCGTACCCCAGCTCCGATGCGAAGCGTACCACTGTGGACTCGCTGACGCCGGAGAGCTTCCCCAGCTTGCTGGCAGTCATGAAGGCGGCCTTGTCGTAATTCTGCAGGATGTAGTCGGCAATCCGCTTCTGTCCCTTGGAAAAGGTGGGCATATTGCGCTCGATGGTATGTAGGATGCTCTTAGCCACTGCTGTTTCCTCCGTCGGCCGCCTGCAGGGGGCCGTTCTTGATCTTGCCCGGCAGCTCCGCTGGCCCGCCGGACGTTCTGCGGTCTATTGTAGCACAGTTTTTTCAAAATTCAAACCGCTTTGCGGGATTTTTCCGTCTCGCCGCCGGAATGGAAAAGACGCCGCCCCATTCAGGGCGGCGCCTTCCGCTTTTCAGTCAGGGGGTGACTCCCAGCGCCCCTGCCTCGTCCTGTGTCAAATACCGCCACTTTCCCGGCGGCAGATCGCCCAGCTCCAGAGCTCCCTCCCGGACCCGGCGCAGCCGCTTCACCGTCAGGCCGCACTGGGCACACATCCGGCGGACCTGCCGGTTCTTCCCCTCATGAATGGTCACTGCCAGCACCGCGGTTCCGGGAGTTTCCCGCAGCACCTCCACCCGGGCGGGGCGGATGCGCTCCCCCTCCAGGTCGGTGACGGCTGCCAGCCGGGCCGCCGCGCCGGCCACCGGTCCGAATACGGAGACGTGATACGTCTTTTCCACCTCGTGCTTTGGATGCAGCAGGTGCTGGGCCCAGGCACCGTCGTTGGTCAGCAGCAGCAGGCCCTCGGAATCCAGGTCCAGCCGTCCCACGGGATAAACCCGGCTCCCGCAGTCCGCCACCAGCTCCGCCACTGTCCGCCGCCCCCGCTCGTCCGAGAGGGTGGAGACATAGCCCCGCGGCTTGTTCAGCAGGATGTACACGGCCTCCGCCCGGGGCGCCAGGGGACGGCCGTCCACCAGGATCTCGTCCCGATCCGGGTCTGCACGCTGGCCCAGATGGGCGGTCTGGCCGTTCACCGTCACCCTTCCGGCGATCAAATATGTCTCTGCCGTCCGCCGGGAGCAAACCCCCGCGGCGGACAGCAGCTTCTGCAGTCGTTCTTCCATGTTGTCCTCTCTCTATCCCGGCAACCCCTGCTTCAGAATGCTCAGGGCGCTCTCCATCCGGGGCGCCACGTCGGCGCCATACAGCAGCGCCACCCGGCCCACCTCTTTTCCATTGACCGAGAAAACCGCCTCCCCGGCCCGCCGGCCGGCCCGGATGGGGGCCCGCAGAGATCCGGCCAGCTCCACGTCCAGCTCCAGGGACTCCCCCTCCGCCAGCGGCCAAGCGAAGCTGTCCGCCGCCACCAGGGGCACCGTGGCGCTCATGCCGTTTTCCACCTGGACCCGCTGGATTGTCTGGCCCAGAGAGGCCCCCAGCTTGGCGGGATAGGTAGAAAAGCCGTAGTCATACAGGGCCGCGTGGTCCGCCCAGTCGTTGCCGTCCTGGAGAGTCACCGCCACCAGCCGCTGGCCGTTTCGCTCCACACAGCTCACCAGCGTCCGGCCTGCCGCCATGGTATAGCCGGTCTTCAGGCCGATACACCCCTCTATCTGGTTCAACAGCTTGTTGTGGTTGGTCATGGTCCGCCCGCCAATGGTGACGCTGCGGGTGGAGGCCATCCGTACCAGAGTCTCATTTTCCACCGCCGCGCAGGCAAGACGCGCCATGTCCCGGGCCGTGGAGTAATGGTCCTCATGGTCCAGCCCGTTGGGGTTGGCGAAGGAGGAGTGCTCCATGCCGATCTCCCGGGCCGTTGCATTCATGAGCTTTGCAAAGTCCTCCTGGCTGCCGCTGATGTGCTCGGCAATGGCCACGGCCGCATCGTTGCCGGAGCAGAGCAGTAGTCCATACAGCAGTGTCTCCAGCGTCAGCTTCTCCCCCACCTTCAGATACATGGAGGAGCCCTCTGTATACGCCGCCTCCCGGGAGACCGTGACCACATCGTTCAGGTCTCCCTCCCGGATAGCCACCAGGGCCGTCAGAATCTTGGTAGTGCTGGCGATCAGCATTTTCGCGTCGGCGTTCTGCTCATACAACACCCGGCCGCTGTCCACGTCCATCAAAATAGCGGAGGAGGCAGACGTACTGACCGCGTGCGTCTGACAAGGAAAAAGACTGAACAGGGCCGCCAGAGCGATCCCCAAAGCGGCAAGCCGCCGGAGCAGGGTTTGCAAATGCCATCACCTCATTTGTTTGGTGATGGTAGTATACCCCGTTCAGACGGGTTCTTTTTCTTCCTTCTTGTCGAAATATTTTTCCACTTTGTCCACCAGATCCGGCATCATCTCCACCACCCGGTCCAGCGTGGTCATGGGCGGCATCGCCACCGGCAGCACCCGGGTCGTTCCCTCCCGGATCACCAGGAACGCCACAGGCTCGATCTTCACGCCTGCGCCGCTGCCGCCGCCGAAGTCCTTGGGCTGGGTCTTACCGTAGTCGGCGCCGCCGCAGCCGAAGCCCATACTGACCCGGGAAATGGGGATCAGAGTCACGCCGTCAGGCGTGGTGATGGGCTGCCCCACGATGGTGTTGGTGTCCGCCATCTCCCGGATCTTGTCCATCGTGGAACGCATCAAATCGCTGAGGGGTCTCTTCTTGTCCATTGTCTCGTCCATGGATGCCATCCTTTCTCGTCACGCGGCGGGGTGTTCTGCCGCCTTGTTGTCTGCTGCTTTGGATGCGGGCGGCATCCGCCGCCGCTTCATGAACCGCCGGAGCCAGCCGATGGCCGGGACCGCCAGCTGCGTTCCTACGGCGATCAGCGTCCCCAGCCGGATGGAGATGCCAAGCTCTCCTTCCGCCCGGGTCTCCTGCGCGTCAAAATCAATTCCGAGATGAATCCCGGGATCCCGGATCACCACCAGCTTCTCCAGAGCCGGCATCCCGGTCCAGACCAGGGCGTGGAGTCCACCGTACAACTCTGCGGCTGCCGCCGGGTCCTCCGCCCCGCCCAGGGTGGCGGACAGGCGCAGCGGGTCTACGCGGATACCCCGCCGGGTGCGGCGCAGAGCCTTTTTGGCGGCGGGCCACAGCGTCCTTGCGGCGTCCTGAAGATCTTCCAGTTTAGGCTTCGGGATTTTTTTTGCCGCCTCTGCCAGGTCCTTCGGCTCCTTTTTAGGCTTTCCCGTTTTTTTGGTTTCCTGCGGCGTTTTTTTTGTCTCTTTGGACGGTACCAGCCGGACCCGGAAGGGACCAATCGTCAAATCCGCCGCGGCCTGCCCCCTGCCGAAGACCACATACAGTCCCAGCCGCAGCCGCCACAGAAAAATCGCAAGTGCCAGCAGCACCGCCAACGTGATCCAAAGTCCCAGCAACGTCCATCACCCCCCTGACCGCCCTGGCGGAGCGGATTCTCAAGGCGCCTCTTCCTCCATGGCGCCGGCCGTCTCCGGCGTGTCGGCTCCGGTGATCTCTGCCGTGTCCGCCGGGTCCATGATCTGTCCGTCCTCGCCGATCCGCATCTGTCCCTCGCCGCCAAGGTCCGGCAGCTCCGGCAGGTCATCCAGGCTGGTCAGATGGAAGGCCCGGAGAAACTGTTTGGTGGTCCGGTACAGGCGGGGCCTTCCGGGTACCTGCAGGCGGCCGCACTCCTCGATGAGCTTCCGGTCCAGCAGCAGGCCGATGGTATAGGCGCTGTCCACACCCCGGATCTGATCCACATAGGCCCGGGTGGTGGGCTGGTAGTAGGCGATGATGGTCAGCACCTCCAGCGCCGGCTGGCTGAGCTTGGCGGGCTTGCGGATCTCAAAGGCTTTTCGGATCACATCCGCGTAGTCCGGCGCGGAACACAGCTGCCAGGTATCCTCCATGCGCAGCAGCCGGATGCCCCGGCGCTCGTAGGCATAGTAGTCCATCAGCTTCTGGAGCACCTGCTCCACCGTGGGGCGGTCCATCTCCAGGGCCACGCAGATCCGGTCGGTCTGCACCGGCTCCCCAGAGGCAAACAGGATACCCTCCACTGCCGATTCGATCTCTTTCATCTCCATCTTGGAACGGTCCTCTCTCACAGTTTCAGATCCTGGGGCAACTCCCGCTCCTGCCGGACAGTGCAGTCCGTCTCACTCCCTGCCAGATGCAGGATGCGGGCCCGGCACAGCTCCAGCACCGCCAGAAAGGTGGCCACCACCTCGCTGCGGCTGCGGCTGCCCCGAAACAGCAGCAGAAACCGAGTGACGCCGTGAGTCCTTAGCCGGCTCAGAATCTCCCGGGCCTTGCTCTCCACGGGATAGGGCTCGTGCTGGACGATGCTCTGGAAGGCGGAGCGGGGCGGCGGCAGGGACCGCTCCGCCCGGCCCTGGATCTCGGCCATGGCCAGGACCAGGTCCGCCGGTGTCTGGTCGTACTCGTAGATCTTTCCCCGCTTCACCGGCTCCGGCGGACGGGTGAGGATATTCCGTCCGAATTCTCCCATGGGCTCCAGCCGGGCGGCCATGGACTTCACCTTGGCGTAGTTCTCGTTGCGCTTCCGTTCCTCCAGAGAGGCGATCAGGGCATCCATCTCGCTCTGGGCCTCCTCATCTTCAATGGAGAGAAGCATCCGGGTCTTGATGTACACCAGTTGGGAGGCCATGGTGACGAACTCGCTGGCCACCTCCAGATCCATCTCCTGCCGCCGGGCCAGCCACGCCATGTACTGGTCGCAGATCAGGGAGATGGAGATGTCCTGGATCTCCATTTTGTTCTTGCCCAGCAGATATAGAATCAGGTCCAGAGGGCCCTCAAAGTCCTGCATCTCTTCCTCGGATTTGCTGCGGACCACCTTTTCCAGCTTGAATACGGGGTTTTGCAAACCGTTCACCTCAACCAAAAATCAGGGACAACAGGGCACTGTAAATGCCCAGGATGCCCCGGGAGATCAAACTGCTGCCGATGCCCACAAAGGACAACACCAACAGCACGACAATGCCGTACCGCTCATACCGCATCAGCGTGATGTACTGCCGGTCCGGCAGAAACGCCGCCAGCACCTTGGACCCATCCAGCGGCGGGATGGGAATCAAATTGAACAACCCCAGACCGATGGACAGAGGCGCCAGCGTGTACAGGCAGAAGCTGAACACCACGTCCATCGCCGCAGAATAAGGGGCGTAAAGGTAAATCACCTTACTGATAAGCATTGCCAAAACCGCCAGCACAAAGTTGGAGACGGGTCCCGCCAGGGCGGTCAATGCCATGCCCTGCTTGGGCTTTCGGAAGTACCGGGGGTCCACCGGCACCGGCTTGGCCCAGCCGAATCCTGCCACGAACATCATCAGCAGGCCGATCCAGTCGATGTGCCGCAGAGGATTCAGACTCAGGCGGTGCATGGATTTGGCCGTGGGGTCCCCAAGAGCCAGGGCCGCCAGACCGTGGCAAGTCTCGTGGACTGTCAGGCAGAGAAAAATCGCGGCCACCCGCAACACCGCGTCCAGCAGTGAAGTCAGGTCCAGCGCGGAAAGCAATCCCTGTAAATAGTGCAGCATATTCGTCTCCCTGTGATGATAACCCAAAAGATAGGAGTATTATACCAGTTTTCCCCCCGCAATACAAGGAAAATCACCGGAATTCAAAGGGCTTTCAGGCGGAAACAAGCGGAGCGGGTGCTTTCGCACCCGCTCCTGATTCAGCTGGCTTAATAATCAGCCCTTCACCATGGAGGCGATCTCCTCAGCGAAGTTCTCCTGCTTCTTCTCGATGCCCTCGCCCTTCTCAAAGCGGATGGCGTCCTTAAAGGTCACCTTTCCGCCTGCGGCCTTGGCGGCGGAGGCGATATACTGCTCCACGCTCATGGAGTTGTCCTTCACGAACTCCTGCTGCAGCAGGCAGTTCTCGGAGTAGAACTTGTTCAGCTTGCCCATGACGATCTTCTCCCGCACGGCCTCGGGCTTGGAGGCCATCTTGGGATCGTTCTCCATCTGGACCATCATGATCTTCTTCTCCTCGTCCAGGACGTCCTGGCCCACCTGAGACTTGTCCCAGAAGCGGGGGTTCAGAGCGGCAATCTGCATGGCCACGTCCTTGCCGATCTCCTCCACCTTCTCAGCGGGCAGGTCGGACTCCAGGTTCACCAGCACACCGATCTTGCCGCCGGCGTGCACATAGGGCACGGAGACGTTCTCGGCGAAGCGGGCGAAGCGGCGGACCTTGATGTTCTCGCCGATCACCAGCACCATCTCCTGCTGCTGCTGGGTGACGGTCAGGTCGGTGCCGACGTACTTGCACTCCATCAGCGCGTCCAGGTCGGCGGGAGCCTCCTTGGCCACAGTGGCGGCCACGCCCTTGACGAAGTCCACGAACTTCTCGTTCTTGCCCACGAAGTCGGTCTCGGCGTTGACCTCGACCACCACGCCCACACCGTCGATGACGGCGGCATAGGCCATACCCTCGGCGGCAATGCGGCCGGCCTTCTTGGCGGAGGCGGCCATGCCCTTCTCGCGCAGCCACTCCACGGCCTTGTCCATATCGCCGTCGGAGGCGGTCAGCGCCTTCTTGCAATCCATCATGCCCACGCCGGTCATCTCGCGCAGGTTCTTTACATCAGCTGCGGTAAAAGCCATTTTGAATTCCTCCAAACAGTTTTGGTATATACGCGCAAATGCGGGCGCAGATTACTCAGCGTCGGCAGCAGCCTCTTCAGAGGCGGCCTCAGCGGTCTGCTCACCCTGCTTGCCCTCCAGCACGGCGTTGGCCATGATGGAGGAGATCAGCTTGATGGCGCGGATGGCGTCGTCGTTGCCGGGGATCACATAATCGATCTCATCGGGATCGCAGTTGGTATCGGCGATGGCCACCACGGGAATACCCAGCTTGTGGGCCTCGGCGATGGCGTTGCGCTCCTTGCGGGTGTCCACGATGAACAGAGCGCCGGGCAGACGCTTCATTTCCTTCACACCGCCCAGATACTTCTCCAGCTTGGCGATCTCGCCCATGTGCTTCATGACTTCCTTCTTGGGCAGCATGTCGAAGGTGCCGTCAGCCTGCATGTTCTTCAGCTGGGTCAGACGGTCCACGCGGGTGCGCATGGTCTTGAAGTTGGTCATCATGCCGCCCAGCCAACGAGCGTTGACATAGTACTGACCGCAGCGGGTAGCCTCCTCGCGGATGGCCTCCTGAGCCTGCTTCTTGGTACCCACGAACAGCAGGGACTGGCCGCTCTCGCTGAGCTGACGGACGAAGTTATAGGCCTCCTCCAGCTTGCGGACGGTCTTCTGCAGGTCCACGATATAGATGCCGTTGCGCTCGGTGTAGATATAGGGAGCCATCTTGGGGTTCCAGCGACGGGTCTGGTGACCGAAGTGGACGCCCGCCTCCAGCAGGGCCTTCATGGAAACGACGTTAGAATTTGCCATAGTGTTGAGTTCCTCCAAACAAATTTAGTTTACCCTCCGGCGGCTTCATCCCCTCCGCCAATTCCCGCGGGAACACAGACGGAGAGTCGACACACCGTGCGGAATGCTGAAATATAATACCACACCAGTCCCTGTGATGCAAGTATTTTTTCCTGAAATTGTGTAAAACTTTCCTGTTTTCCCGGATTTTTTTCCGGGCCTCAGAATTTTTTCCGGCGTTTGCGCTCCGCGCCCGGATCCCGGCGCTGGAAGGGCTTGTCGATGAGGATGATGTCATCCCCCACGCGCTGGATGCACTCCCAGGGGATATAGTACTCCTCTCCCCTGCCGAACAAACCGAAAAAGCGGCAGGGTCCGTAGACCACAATGGCCACCACCTGTCCTTCCGGCACCCGCACATCCACGTCCGCCACATAACCCAGCCGGCAGCCGTCGCAAATATTGATGACCTCCTTGCACCGAAGGTCCCGGATTCTGCACTGCATCGCGATCCCTCCCCTGCCTTACCCTATGCCCGCCACGGACTGTCCTATGCAGCCAGAATGCGACAAAAGCTTCCAGTATAGGAAAAACCGGCACAGGCCATACTGGGTTTTGAAGTTTCAACGGCGCAGGAGGCAGCAAGCATGCAGGGAAAGGTCGAAATCGCGGGCGTCAATACGGCCAAGCTCAAGGTTTTGAAAAACGAGGAGACCATGGAGCTTCTGCGCAAAGCCAAGGCAGGAGACCGTCAGGCCCGGCAGGATCTCATCGAGGGAAATCTGCGGCTGGTACTGTCGGTCATTCAGCGCTTTGCCAGCCGGGGTGAAAATGCGGACGACCTGTTTCAGGTGGGCTGCGTGGGCCTGATCAAGGCGGTGGACAATTTTGACATCAACCAGCCGGTACGCTTTTCCACCTACGGTGTGCCCATGATTATCGGAGAAATCCGGCGGTATCTGCGGGACAACAGCGCCATCCGCGTCTCCCGCAGCATGCGGGATACCGCCTACCGGGTCCTCCAGGCCCGGGACAAGCTCATCGCCCAGTCCCAGCACGAGCCCACGGTGGAGCAGATCGCCAAGGAACTGGATATCCCCCGGGAGGAAGTGGTCTTCGCCATGGATGCCATCGTGGACCCGGTCTCGCTCTATGAGCCGGTATACGACAACGGCGGCGACGCCATCTGCGTCATGGACCAGGTCCGGGATACCAAGAACACCGATGAGAGCTGGACGGAGCGCATTGCGCTCAAGGATGCGCTCAAGCTTTTGGATGAGCGGGAGCGCCGGATTTTATCCCTGCGCTTCTACGAGGGCAAGACCCAGATGGAGGTCTCCCGGGAGGTGGGCATCTCCCAGGCTCAGGTCTCCCGTTTGGAAAAGGGCGCCATCAATACCATTAAAAAGCACATCTGAGGCACACAAGGCCCCGCTTCCGCCGCCCGGTTTGACGCCGGGAAAAAAACGCGGTACAATGGGCGGTATCGAAACAAAGGAGGCCCTTGACAATGGATCTGAAAGAACTGGCGAAAAGCCGTAATGCCAAAAACGCATTTTGCAACCGGCTGGGAATCCAAATCCGGGATATCGCACCCGGCCGTGCGGTGGTCGTCAAAACCGTAGGACCCGAGGATGTCAACCCGCTGGGAATTCCCCACGGCGGCGTATACTTCTCCATGGCCGACACCGCCTGCGGCACCGCCATGGCCACCCACGGCTATGCCGCCGTTACCATGGATGCCAATTACCATTTTCTGAAAAGTGCAGCAGTGGGCGACACCCTGACGGCGGAGTCCTTTGAAGTGCGCTCCGGCCGCACCATCGGCGTATACGATGTGCGGATCACCAATCAGGACGGAACCCTGCTGGGGACCGGTACGTTTACCTTCTACCGGCTGGACCAGAAGCTGACGGTCTGAGCTGCTTCAGCTGATTGAAAACACACCTGCATACAGCAAAACGCGGAGCGCATGCGCTCCGCGTTTTCTCTTTATTTCTTGAAGCTGTCCTTCAAAGACACGCTGCGGTTGAACACCAGGTGGCCGGGGGCAGAATCCTTGCTGTCGGCGCAGAAATAGCCCTGGCGCATGAACTGGAAGTGATCGCTGGGCTGGGCCTGAGCCAGTCCGGCCTCCACCTTGCAGCCGGTGAGGATCTCCAGAGAATCCGGATTCAGGCACTCCAGGAAGTCCTTATCGGCAGCGTCGGGATTGGGATCGGAGAAGAGGTTGTCATAAAGCCGCACCTCGGCATCCACAGCGGTGGCGGCGTCCACCCAGTGGATGGTGGCACCCTTGATCTTCCGGCCATCGGCGGGATCACCACCACGGCTGTCCGGATCGTACTCGGCCCGGATCTCGGTGATATTCCCCTGCTCGTCGGTCTCATAGCCCACGCAGCGGATCAGGTATGCGCCCTTCAGGCGACACTCCGGTCCGTTCGGATACAGGCGCTTGTACTTGGGAATGGGCTCGGGCAGGAAGTCCTCCGCCTCAATCCACAGATTCCGGGAGAAGCTGACCTCCCGGGTCCCGGCGGCGGGGTCCAGGGGATTGTTCTCCACGGTCACCGTCTCATGCCGGTCCTCCGGATAATTGACGATGGTCAGCTTGACGGGGCGCAGCACCGCCATCACGCGGCTGGCCGTCTCGTTGAGGTCCTCCCGCAGGCAGTGCTCCAAAAAGCCGTACTCCACCACATTGGCGCTCTTGGCCACGCCGATGCGCTCGCAGAAATTGCGGATGGACCGGGGGGTGTAGCCCCGGCGGCGCAGGCCGCACAGGGTCGGCATCCGGGGGTCATCCCAACCGGAAACCTTGCCGCCCTCCACCAGAGCGCGGAGCTTGCGCTTGGACATGACGGTGTGATCGATGCCCAGGCGGGCAAACTCAATCTGCCGGGGACGGCTGGGCAGGTCGCAGTGCTCCACCACCCAGTCGTACAGGGGCCGATGGGCCTCAAACTCCAGAGAGCAGAGGCTGTGGGTAATGCCCTCCAGAGCGTCCTGAATGGGATGGGCGAAGTCGTACATGGGATAGATGCACCACTTGTCCCCCTGACGGTGATGGTGCATATGGTTGATCCGATAGAGCACCGGGTCGCGCATGTTGAAGTTGCCGCTGGCCAGATCGATCTTGGCCCGCAGCGTCATGGCGCCGTTGGGGAACTCCCCTGCCCGCATGCGGGCGAACAGATCCAGGCTCTCCTCAATGGGGCGGTCCCGATAGGGGCTCTTGGCGGGCACGCCGATGGAGCCGCGGTATTCCTTGAACTCCTCGGGGCTGAGCTGGCACACGTAGGCCAGACCCTTTTTAATGAGGCCCACCGCCTGGCGGTAATCCTCCTCAAAATAGTCGGAGCCATAGAAAAAGCGGTCGCCCCAGTCAAAGCCCAGCCAGTGGATGTCCTCCTTGATGGCCTCCACAAATTCTTCGTCCTCTTTGGTGGGGTTCGTGTCGTCCATCCGCAGGTTGCACAATCCGCCGTACTTTTCGGCAGTGCCGAAGTCGATGGTCAGGGCCTTGCAGTGGCCGATGTGCAAATATCCGTTGGGCTCCGGGGGAAAACGGGTGTGGACGGTCATACCCTCGTACTGACCGCCGGGGCCGATGTCCTCCTCGATGAAGGCATGGATGAAGTTCCGGCTCTCCGGCGCCTCATCCTGCATGGTTTTCTTTTCTTCTGCCATGGGCGTCAGTCCTTCCTAAATGCATGTTTTCAAGTCAAATCCGTATTATACAGAATTCTTCCAGAAAAAGCAAGGAGGAAAGGCGCTTTTCCGTCGGAGCGGAATATTCCTGCGCAGCGGCCGTGCGGCGCGCCCTATTCCAGCAGCCAATCGTCCACCACGTCCCGGACCGTGACGGCGGTGACGCTGCCGGCGATCAGGCGGCGCATCAGCGCTTCCGCCCGGCTGCGGGAGACCGTCAGATCCAGGACGGCCTCTCCCTCTCCGCCCGTCTCCACGGCGATCCCATAGGACGTGTGTCCGGCGGTGCTCCTGAGCAGCAAATAGTACCGCACCGCAATCGCTCCGCACATCCGCATTCCCTCCAACTGCATCTGCACAAAACCACTCCCTTTTGTTTTCCTGCCACACACAAACAGGCACCATTTGCAGACTAGCATGTCCGAAAACGAAAGCTTGTCGAATTTTGTCGAATAGGGCGAAAATTTTTAAATCTGCGCTTCTTCCAGGAGCCGATACAGGCTTTCCCGGTCATAGAGCAGGTTCAGCGCCTCCAGCATGCCGCCGGTGGTCAGATGCTCGGGGAGCGCCAGATACTTGAGTAGCGCCTGGCGGCGGGCGGCGCTGCCGCTTCCTCCGGTCAGGCCCATGGAAAAAAGGTCCGCTTTTGTGATGGGCGGGCCGCCGGGGGCGGTTTGGCCGGGCGTTTCATCCAGAAACGTAGCGCCGGCCCGCTCCAGTGCCTCCAGCAGTACCTGAGGCTTCATTCCCTCCACGCCCAGCTTCCCCTCCTTGCCGGGACGCCGTTTGCGCCGTTCCTTGCCGGCAATATCCGGAATGTAGGCCTGTTTGACCATTTCCTTGGGCAGTGCGCCCTTGAGGTAGTTTCGGATGACGAATCCTGCTCCGTCGCTGTCCGTCAGCAAAATGAGGCCCCGCTCCTGACCCAGGCGGCGCAGGAAGGCCAACTTTTCCCGGTCGTTGAACACGGCAAAGCCGCCCAGGGGGATGACGGTGGCGTCCACCACCTGGCGCAGGGCGTTTTTATCATACCGCCCCTCCACCACGATCACTTCCCGTACCTTTCTCATGCTCTCCGCGCCCCCAGACGCACCAGCAGCAGCTTCAGCTCCCCTGCCGCGTCGATGCCGTTTTCGCTTTTCATCCGCCGGTCCAGCACCTGGCACATTTTCACCGCATCACCGCACCAGTCGGCGGTGGTCTTCTGGGCGGCGGAGAGCAGGAGCTTGGCGGGATAATCGCTCTTCATGTCCCACAGCTCCATGAGCCAGTACTTGTCCTTTCCGCTGTCGATGGCCATGCGGGCCGTATAGATGCGCCTAAGCTGACTGCCGAGGGCCGCCAGGATCATGATGGGCTCCGTCTGCATCTTCAGAAGATCCCCCAGAATGCGGGCTGCCTTGTCGTAATTGCCCTGGAGCACCGCGTCCGAAAGGCGGAACACCTCCGCTGAGAGCACCGGGTCCGCTACGGCGTCGATGTCTGCCTGGGTGATGGTTTTGCCCCGGGCGTACGTGCCGATTTTGGTGATCTCCGGCACCAGGCCGGTCATGAGCCCGCCGCAGGTGAAAATGAGGTACTCCGCCGTCTGGCGGTCGATGTCCTTGCCCAGTGCCCGGAACCGCCGGGCGATCCACGCGATCAGATCATTGCTGTCCGCCGGGCGGAACTCCACGGACTGGACGTGGGCGTCCAGAGCGCGGCAGAGCTTTTTCATGGTCTTGTTGGGCTTATACGCGATGGTGTCATACACAAACACCACACAGCAGTATGGAGGGATGTCCTCCAGGAAGGCCACCAGCTTTTCCCGCTGCTCCTCTCCCAGCTTGAAAAGATCGAAGTCCGTCACTACAATCAGTGTCCGCTCCGCCAGCATGGGCATGGCCTCCGCCATTTCTGAAAGGGACTGCACCGTCAGGTCCTTTCCCTCCAGGCGGTGGTAATTGAACTCTTCGAAGCCGGAGGGCACCAGGGTCTTGCGCAGCTGTTCGAGATAGTATTCCCGCAGGTAGCTCTCCTCGCCGTAAAAGATATAGCAGCAGCGCGCCGTGCCGGCCGCCAGATCGGCCTTCAGAGCTTGGAACGCCTCGTTGACTTTCGTTGTTTTTTTCGTATATGCCATGTGGTCTCCTCAATTCAATGCTACGTGGATGGTCCCCTGCTTATCCGTGCGGCATACAGCCACGCCGAGGCGTGAAAGCCGCAGCAAAACGGATTCATCCGGGTGTCCATACGAATTATTTTCTCCGACGCTGATAAGGGCAATTTCCGGCTCCAGCGTCTTTAAAAGCTCCTCCGATGTGGAGGATGCGGCGCCGTGATGTCCCACGGCCAGCACGTCGATGTTTGGCAATGCGTACCGCTCCAAAAGCGCTCGCTCGGTGGCGGTATCCATATCTCCGGTGACCAGCAGCTTGGCGCGCCCGCTCTCACACAGTACTGTCAGGCCCTGGTCGTTGTCATCACCATCCCCGACCGGAGGATAGACTGTGATCTGTCCGTCACCCAGGGAATATGTGCCGGTCTCCCGGATGGAAGTGACCGGGATCCGGGACGATTCCAGTGCGGCAAGCACCTGGGCGCGGATCTGAGTGTCCTCCCCGGTGTCCGGGATCAGGACCTGCCCCACGTCCATGCGGGAGATCAGCGTTTCCACGCCGCCCACATGGTCGGCGTCATAGTGAGTCAGGATCAGGTAGTCCAGCGATGTACAGCCCATGGTGGCAAGATAGTCCGCGGCCAGGTCTCCGGCGTCCGGGAAACTGCTGCCGCCGCAGTCGATCAGGGCGGAGGTGCCGCCGGACTCCAGCAGCAGGCATGCGCCCTGGCCCACATCCAACATCAGTGCGTCCACGGTGCCGCCCGTATAGCGCAGCTGGCCAAGCTTTACTGTGTATCCCAGAGTGAGAGCGCACAGCATGGCTGCCGCCGCATATTGCCGTCCGTGCCCGCGGCGAAGCCGGACCAGGAAAAAAGCAATGTACAAAAACGCGATCCACCAGCCCAGGTAGGGGTTGACCGTATAGAGCGCATGGTAAGGAAGATGGGACAGAAGGCTGCACAAAGCCAGGATGCAGCGGGTCAGCAGATCGGCCGGCAGGGCTGCCGCGGCGCCCAGCGGGAAAAAGAGAAAGCTTGCCAGGACCGAGACCAGTCCCACGCAGAAAAGAGCGCCCACCGCCGCCAGGCAAAGGAGATTGCTCAGCGGAGAGACCAGCACAAAAAAGCCGAAGTACCAGGCGCTCAGAGGCACGGTGAATACCAGTGCGCCCGCCGTGGCAGAGAGACTGGCAGCTGTATAGCGATATACCTTGCCATGTGTTCCGCCGCCAAGAAGAACGGTGTGCAGCCGGGGCGTCAGCCATAAAAGTCCCGCCACGGCACCGAAGGACAGCTGCAGGCTGATGGATGTGGCTGCAAAGGGATTTTGCAGCAAAATGCACCCCAAAGCCGCGGCCATGGCGGTGGGCGAATCACTGTCCCGACGGAACAGCGACGCAGCACGCAGAAAAGAAAGCATGATGCAGGCACGCACCACCGAGGGACTCCCGCCGGTCACCAGTGCGTAGAACGCCAGTGCCGGGATGGTTATCAGGGCGCTCAGCCGCCGGCGGCGGAGCGTGATGATATCCAAAAAGAGCGCCAAAAATCCGCAGTGCATGCCCGAGACGGCCAGAATGTGGTAGATCCCGGCCTCAGAGAGGTCGGACTGGATCTCCACCGGCAGCGCCGTCTTGTCTCCTGTCAGGATGCCGCACAGCAGCGCGGCCGTATCACCGGTAAACAAGCGGGAGATACGGTCCATCAGGGCGTGCCTGGCCCTGACCGGCCACCAGCGGAAGGAAGCGGAAGAACCGTCCGTGATCCGGGGAGACACTCCGGTCTCCCCTGCTTCATAGGCCAGCAGAAAGATCCCTTTAGAAGTGAACGTGGTTACATCTTCATCGTGGATCGTTGCGGCGCTTTCCAGTGTGACGGATGTCTCCACAGTCTGGCCGGGCGAGAGCTCCAGCAGATACGGCTGGCCATAGAGCATCAGCTTTCCGGGAAAACCGTCCGCCAAAACGGAGACTTTTGCCCCGTAATCGGTTGGCTGGGCATAATCTGCCAGCGTCAGCGTGATGCACTTGCCGCTGAGTGAAGCGGCGAGGTCTTCCATGGGCTGCTGGACCTGACGGATATACAGCCAGTTCCATCCCAGTGCAAGGCATAGGCCAACGCCCACAAGCAGGACCCTGTGCCGCAGGCTGCCGGAAAGGCGCCCAACGAGCCCTGCCGTTATCAAAAAGAGTGCCAGAGCGGCCGGGACCTGCCAGGAGACCGGCAGCAGATATTGACAAAGAAAGATTCCGCCGGAGAACGCTCCGGCAAACACGGCCAGCGTCCTCATCTGCCCGGCGGCGGAGTTGGGTCGTCTGTACGGCCCAGCAAATAGTCTGTGCTGACATGGTAAAAGTCCGCCAATTTGTCCACTACCCACGCGGGTGTTTCCCGCTGTCCGCTCTCATAGCGGCGGTAGACACTGCGCTGCATGTTCAGGTAGTCTGCCACTGCCTGCTGCGTCTTATCTGCGTCCTCCCGCAGATCCCGCAGTCGTTTGATTTCCATTTATCATCACCCGGCAAAATGTTACCAAACGGGAACATTTTGCCAGCACTATTGTGCCCATGCGGAGCCAAAATATTTTATCAGGAATCTCAGAAAAAGTAAAGGGAAAAACCCTTGACGGGTATCTGGGATGCGCTTATGATGAAGAAAACAGCATTTGCTGGAAAAAAGAAAGGAGCAGACTATGAAACGTTTTTTGATTTGCCTGGCGGCTGCGATGGCCCTGTCGGCCACTTTGTGCGTCGGGGCGGCTGCGTCGGATTTTGACGCGGTGGCAGAGGATCTGTCTGCAATCGGCATGTTCCGAGGCACATCGGACGGCTTTGAGCTGGACCGTGCGCCCACCCGCTCCGAGGCTGCCATCATGCTGGTGCGCCTCTACGGGGCTGAAGAGACGGCCAAGGCTGCTTACGATGCGGGTACACTGCGCTGTCCCTTCAACGATGTGAGTACATTCTCTGCCCCTTATGTTGCATGGCTGTATGAAAACGGCATTGCCAACGGAACCAGTGCCACCACCTTTGGCTCCAGCCAGCCCTGCAGTGCCAAAATGTACTGCGCGTTTTTGCTGCGGGCGCTGGGCTATGAGGACGGGACGGATTTCGCCTATGCGGACACGCTGACCTTTGCCCAGAGCAAGGGAATCTATGACTCCCTGCTGTTTTCCGGGGACTTCCTCCGGGACGATCTGGCGGCGCTGACATATCAGGCACTGGCGGCGGACACCAAGGACGGCTCCACTTACCTGCTGGCCAGCCTGATCGCTGACGGCGCCGTGGATGCTGAAGCCGCCCGTCCTATGACGGAGAAAATCGAGGCGTACCGGACCCTGGCGTCTGCTCAGCTGGAGAACCTCTCCATGGACGTGGATATCAGCATGGATATGGATATGACCATGGATGTGGACGGTCAGTCCGTCAGCCTCCCCACGGTCACGGAGGGCAGCGTACAGGTGATCCTGAACGAGGAAGGCATGGAAATGGCCTCCGTTCTGGAGACCACTGTTGAGGGACAGACCACCTCTACCGGAACATGGATGAAGGATGGCTGGGCGTATGTGTCTGCCAGTGCTGATGGGGAGACCATGCGCTATAAGTATCAGTTGGATGAACAGTTCCAGGATCTGATGGCTATGAGCGGCGTGGATATGGACACGCTGAATGTCAGCGGTCTGGCTATGATCGACTCCATCCGCGCCGAGAAATCCGGCTCCGACACGGTTTACACGGTGAAGATGAGCAAGGGCCTTGGCAGCGCGATGGATGCTGTGAGCGATCTGATGGGGCAGGATCTGGGCTCGATGGATATCGGTGAGATCACGGCCGTATATACCGTAGATGCGGATGGACAGATGAAGGCGGTCTCCATGACGTTCTCTGTGGCCATGGAGCGGTCTCCACGGTCTCTGCAAAGATGGCCTATGACACGGACATGACTGTCAAGGCCACTGGAGATGACGTGAAGATCACCTTCCCGGATTTTTCCGATTTCCAGGAGATGGATCTTTCCGCGCTGAATTTCTGAGTCCGTTTCCCAACTGAAAAAAACCGCACCAGGTTTGCCTGGTGCGGTTTTTTTCTGCAAAAATGTTAATAATTGACAAATTACAAAAATTTTGATATATTTTATATAAATTATTACTTTTGAATCCAATATATTTTGGCCAAAAACACAATTGTTTCCGAGCGCATGCCGGACAGTGATCCAAAAGTGAAATCTGATGCAAGGGGGAGATGCTTATGCTGGATGTCACCACTCTGGATCTGCTGGTCATTGGATTCTATCTGCTTTTTATGCTGCTGGTGGGTGTTTGGTTCGTAAAGCGCATCAAAAACACCGACGACTACTATGTGGCAGGACGCACGCTGGGGCCGCTGGTGCTGGCGGCTACCGTCTGCGCCACCATCATCGGCGGAAGCGCCATGATGGGCCGGGCCGGCATCGCCTATACCACCGGCTTCAAGGCGGTCGCCACGGCGGTTCCCTATATGCTGGGCATGTTCATCTTCTCCGGCTATGCGGGCCGCATCCAACAGGTGGGTGAAAAATACAACATTGAGTCCATCCCTGCCCTGTTTGCCTATCGCTTCGGCTCTGCGGCCAAGTGTATTCTCTCTGCCATGGTGGCGTTTGCCATGATGGGTACAGTGGCGGCGCAGGTGACGGCTACCGCGACGATTATCAAGCTCCTGGGCAGTCAGATCGGCATCAGCTATGAGATGGGCGCCCTGATCGCCACCATGATCTTCAGCATCTACACAGCGGCCTCGGGCCTGTTCGGCGTGGTCTATACGGATGTGGTGCAGTTTGTCATGCTCATCGTGTTTGTGTATTTGATGGTGCCTGCGTCCAGCCTGATGTATCTGGGCGGCTTCGATTCGTTCCTGGCCAATCTGGATACCCGGTACATCACACCGTACATAGACGGTCAGATTCTGGGCGATGTTGTGACGTATCTGGTGTTTACCATGGCGGGCGCGGAGATGTGGCAACGTGCCTTTGCCGCCAAAAACAAAAAGGCGGCCAAGCGGGGCATGTTCTGGGGCACGGCGGTATATGCCGTTACCATTGCGCTGCTGTTTTTCATGGGCCTGGCTGCCCAGCAGATCCTTCCTAATGTGGTGGAGGAATTCGGTACGGCGGACGCTGTCATTCCCGCTCTGGCCATCAAGATCCTGCCGCCCGGTCTGACCGGATTGGCCCTGTCCGGCATTTTGTCCGTGATGATGAGCACGGCGGACAGCTATCTGCTGGTCTCCGTGCAGACGGTGGTCAGTGACCTTGGAAAGACCATCTGCCCCCGAATGTCCGAAAAACGGGAGATCTTCCTCTCTCGCGTGGCGTCTGTGGTGCTGGCGCTGGGCGCACTGGTCATTGCGCTGTACATCAAGAGCGCCTATGACGTATTGATGTTTGCGTGGGCGTTTTACGCCGCCTCTGCGGGCTTGCCTGCACTGGCTGCCCTGTATTGGAAGAAAGCCACCAGCGCGGGTGTTCTGGCCGCTATGATCGGCGGCTTTGTGGTGACCATCGGCTGGAAGCTGGCCGGAGAGCCGTTCGGACTTGGCTCCACCGTTCCCGGGGCACTGGCGTGCGGCATTTTGCTGGTGACTGTGAGCCTGGCCACCTACAAAGCGCATCCTTCCGAAATGGTGCATGTGTGATCTATACATATAAAAGCAGCTCCGACGCCGCGGCGTCGGAGCTGCTTCTTTGTTCAGATCAGCCCGGAGGCCAGGTCATATCCCGGCCGGAGAGCACATGGAAATGCAGATGCATGACGCTCTGCCCTGCCTGCTCGCCGATGTTGGAGACGACCCGGTAGCTCTCCAGCCCCTGCTCCTTGGCCACCTTGGCGATGACCTCGAACATGTGGGCGACCACGGCGCTGTTGTCGCTGTTCACCTGGGCCACAGAGTCGATGTGGGCCTTGGGAATCACCAGGAAATGGGTGGGCGCCTGAGGATCGATGTCGTTGAACGCATAGCAGACGTCGTCCTCGTAGACCTTGCTGCTGGGGATCTCCCCTGCCGCGATCTTACAGAATAAGCAATCGGACATTTGTATACGGACCTCCTTTGTTGGGACATTCAGATAAACTGATTATGAACGGGATCGTACTGATAGTCAAGCCCCGCCAGCGTCTGACGCAGGGCGGATTCGTCCGCATCCAGCGCCGCGCAGAAAGATTCCAGACTTTCGTATTCATCCCGGAGCTTGGTATTGACGAAGCTCAGAAGAATATAAGGGTCCTGAGGAAGCATGGCTTTGTCCTCCCTGGTTCAGGAAAAATGTTCTATATCGGCCGGGGCACAGCGCTGGGGCTGCTCTTCCGGATCACGGGGATTTTCCAGTCCCAGCACGTCGTAGTATTGGTCGGAAAATACCAGCGCCGACGGGGCAAACGCAGCCTGCATGGCCTTGACTGCCGCATAAGGGTCCTGCGGCTGGATGCCGAACGTCTCAGAGAGCAGGGATAGCGCCTGGCCCCGGCTGCGGAACGTCTCCTCACACCCTGGCCAGGTGTTTTGGTCATTCTCTTCCAAAAGATGCCGGAATCCTGGTTCATCCAGCATGAAGATCTGTGAGATGGGGCTGGTGCACTTGCAGTAGAGCAGGTAGGAGAGAAATTCCCGAAAGTCCCGGCCTACCGGCAGGACAAACGTCCCTTCCTCCCCCAGCTCAGGCTCCACACAGTACACGGTCTCATCTCCCGGCAGGAGGATGAAATGCGTGCTGCCCAGCCAACCGATGATCTCAGCGCCCACCGGCGTACAGAAGTACGGCTCCGCGTCGGGGCAGGATTCCAGCTCAATAGCGGAAAACTCTATGGGCAAAGACAAAAAAGCTTTCACATCTTTGCGTGCAGACATGGCCGCTCCTTTCACAGCTGGAACAATGCCCGGCGGGGAGATGTCTCTCCCCTGCCGGGACACTGTAACACCTTATTTCAGCTTCTCCGCCACAAAGTTGTCCACGGAGGCCAGCGCGTCGTCCAGCTTCAGAAGGTCGCTGCCGCCGCCCATGGCGCTGTCGGGCTTGCCGCCGCCCTTGCCGCCGCAGATGGCGCACACGCTCTTTACCAGCTCTCCGGCCTTCACGCCCTTGGACACGGCTTCCTTGCCGCATACGGCCAGGAAGGTGATCTTGCCGTCGTTGACGGAGGAGAGCACCGCAACCACATTGGGTTCCTTGTCCCGCAGGAAGTCACCCATCTGACGCAGAGCGTTGGCATCCATGCCGTCGCGGTGGGCAGTGAGCACCTTCATGCCGCAAACGTCCTTGGCGGACATGAGGAACTGACGGGCCTCGCCCAAAGAGGCCTCCGCCTTGAACTTCTCCAGTGCCTGACGGGTGGCCTTCAGCTCGGCGATCTGCTGCTCCACCTTGCCCACCAGGTCGCCGGGGGTGGTCTTGAGCATCTGGGCCGCGTGGAACAGAAGCTCCTGGTTGCGGTTCATCACATCCAGGCTCACCTGGCCCACGGTGGCCTCGATGCGGCGCACACCGGAGGCAACAGAGCCCTCGGAGCGGATGCGGAAGGGACCGATCTTGGCGGTGTTGTCCACGTGGGTGCCGCCGCAGAACTCCATGGAGAAGTCGCCCATCTCCACCACGCGGACGGTCTCGCCGTACTTCTCGCCGAACATGGCGATGGCGCCCTTCTTCTTGGCCTCCTCGATGGGCAGCACTTCCGTCACGACGGTGTAGCCCTCCAGCACGGCGTCGTTGACCAGACGGTCGATCTCGCCCATCTGCTCGGGCGTGATGCCCTCAAAGTGGGTGAAGTCGAAGCGCAGACGGTCAGGCTCTACCAGAGAGCCGGCCTGATGGACATGGTCGCCCAGCACCTTCTTCAGTGCCGCGTCCAGCAGATGGGTGGCGCTGTGGGCGCGCATGATGGCCTTGCGGCGGGTGACGTCGATGGCGGCGGTAACGGAGGCACCCACCTGGAACTGGCCGGAGACCACCTTGCCGTAATGCATGAACTTGCCGCCCTTGTTCTTCTGGACGTTGCTCACCTCAAAGCGGGCATCGCCGGAAGTGATGACGCCGTGGTCGGCCACCTGGCCGCCCATCTCGGCATAGAACGGGGTCTGATCCAGCACCAAAATGGCCTCGGCGCCGGCGGACACCTCGTCCCGCAGCTCCTCGTCGGCCACGATGGCCAGGATCTTGCCCTGGGCCTCGGTGTGGTCATAACCCACAAACTCGGTGGCGGGCATGTCGGAGCCAAATTCGATACCGGCCCAGCCCAGATCGCCCAGGGCCTCGCGGGCCTTGCGGGCGCGGACGCGCTGCTCTTCCATCAGCTGGTCGAAGCCGGCGCGATCCACCTGCATGCCGGCCTCTTCCACCATCTCGGCGGTCAGGTCGATGGGGAAACCGTAGGTGTCATAGAGCTTGAAGGCGTCCGCGCCGGAGAACACGTTCTCGCCCTTTTCCTTATGGGCGGAGAGCAGCTCGTTGTAGATCTTCATGCCGCCGTCGATGGTCTTGGCGAAGTTTTCCTCCTCGGTGCGGATGACCTTGGTGATATAGGCCTGCTTTTCCCGCAGATCGGGATAGGCGCACTCGTTTTCCCGCACCACGGTGTCCACCACCTCGTGCAGGAAGGGACGGTTCACGCCAAGGAGCTTGCCGTGACGGGCAGCCCGGCGCAGCAGACGGCGCAGCACGTAGCCGCGGCCCTCGTTGGAGGGCAGGATGCCGTCGCAGATCATCATGACGGAGGAGCGGATGTGGTCGGTGATGACGCGCAGGCTCACGTCGGTCTTGTGGCTCTCACCATAGTGGGCGCCGGTGATCTCGCTGACCTTGTGGGTGATGTTCATGACCGTGTCCACATCGAACAGGGAGTTCACGTTCTGCACCACGCAGGCCAGGCGCTCCAGGCCCATGCCGGTGTCGATGTTCTTCTGCTTGAGCTCGGTGTAGTTGTCCTGGCCGTCGTTGTTGAACTGGGAGAACACGTTGTTCCAGACTTCGATGTAGCGGTCGCAGTCGCAGCCGACGGTGCAGCCGGGCTTGCCGCAGCCGTGCTCGGCGCCGCGGTCATAGTACACCTCAGAGCAGGGGCCGCCGGGGCCGGCGCCGTGCTCCCAGAAGTTATCAGCCTTGCCGAAACGGAAAATGCGCTCGGCGGGGATGCCGATGTCCTTGTTCCAGATCTCAAAGGCCTCATCATCATCCAGGTAGATGGAAGGATACAGACGGTCTTCCTCCAGGCCCACCACCTTGGTCAAAAACTCCCAGCAGAAAGGAATGGCTTCCTTCTTGAAGTAGTCGCCGAAGGAGAAGTTGCCCAGCATCTCAAAATAGGTGCCGTGGCGGTCGGTCTTGCCGATGTTTTCGATATCGCCGGTGCGGATGCACTTCTGGCAGGTGGTGACACGGTCACGGGGGGGCTCCTCCTCCCGGGTGAACCAGGTCTTCATGGGCGCCATGCCGGAGTTGATGAGCAGCAGGCTCTTGTCGTTGGCGGGCGGGATCAGGGAAAAGCTGGGCAGGCGCAGGTGCCCCTTGCTCTCGAAGTAGCTCAGGAACATCTCACGCAGTTCGTTCAGCCCATAATAGGGATGTGCCATGGTTTCTTCCTCCTCAGATATGTTGATGGTATTCTTGCATACATGGGATCAGGCGGCGCCGGAACAACAAAAAAGCCTCCGCCCCGGTTTAGGGGCGAAGGCGCAACTTCACGGTACCACCCTAATTATTCCCCTTGCGGGGACATCTTAGCCATCCGGTAACGGGGATGAACCGTTCCGCTCCTCGCGGACTGCTCCAAAGTGGCTGCACGGCGGCATGGGCAAGGGGCTTGCACCGTTTCCCCTCTCGCTTCGGCCTGTTTCGCAATGCTGGCTTTGTCACGGCAATTTTCTCTTTATGACAAAGACATTATATCCTTTTTGCCTGGTTTGTCAAGAAGATTCGTTCTCTTTTTCGCCCGGATCCGGCACGGGCCTGCCCGTGAGGATACACACGCCTGTGGCGGTGCACTTCCCGCAGCAGACACAATGGGTAGGGCCGCCGACTTTTCCATAGAATACCCGGAAGATCCACCAAAGTCCCGCTGCCAGAAACAGCAGGAATCCTATCTCATACCAGCCCATCCTTCTCACCTCTTTTGAGGTATGCTACTCCAAAAACAGTGCCTTTGTCAGTGGCATCAGCAACAGCCGAAGGCCCAAAAGTCCCAGCAGTGTCTCCGGGGGCCCCGGAAGATATCCCAGCGGGATCTCCTGGGGCTCCAGCGGCGTCCCGCCTGGTCCCGGCAGCGTCCGCTGGATGCACAATACCGGCTGACGCACGCCGGAGAGCGTCAGGCTGTCCCGGGCGGAGAGCCCATAGGAGATGACCACCTGCGCCTGGGCGTATACCGGGCAGTCCCCCGGCAGCAGCAGACGCTGACAGCGGATCTGTGTGCCGCATGCGGCGTGGGCCCCTTCCGGTGTCAGTGCCAGCAGCTCCCAAGGAGGCGATGCCAGCTCTCCCAGGGACGGACAGCGCACCTGGGGCGGCAGAAACGGCAGCCACCGGGATGGGCAGCGGAAAATTCCCCTCTCCAAACACAACACCTCCCGCCTAGTTTGACCGAAGCCTGGGATTCCATACGAAATCCATCTCGTTTTTTTCCGCTCCTTGTGCTATACTGAAAAAGCAAAACCGATTTCGAGGTGACCGAGTTGCATTTTTGGGCGCATTTGAAAACCGTACACCGCCACCGGGCGCTGGTGCGGAAATACTGTTTCCGGCTGGGCCTGTACTGGCAGGGCCTGACCCATGATCTTTCCAAGTACTCCCCCGTGGAGTTCTGGGCCGGGGTGAAATATTTCCAGGGGGATCACAGTCCCAACGATGCCCAGCGCAAGGCATGGGGATACAGTGCCTCCTGGCTGCACCACAAGGGGCGCAACCGCCACCACTTTGAATACTGGACGGACTATGGCCTCAATGGAGAGGGCATCACCGGCGTGGAGATGCCGCGAAAATATGTGGCGGAGATGTTCTGCGACCGGCTGGCTGCCAGCAAAGTCTACCGGGGAGACCAGTTTGACCCGGGCGACCCCTATGCATTTTTCCTGCGGGGACAGAAAAAGCGGCTGCTGCTCCACCCTGCTACCGCCGCCCTGCTGGAGGCCATGCTCCGCACGCTGCGGGATGAGGGCGAGGACGCGGCTTTTGCGTATATCCGCCGGGAGGTCCTGGGAAAGAAATAAAAAGAGACGGCACAGCCGTCTCTTTTTTATTTCTTGCAAGATTTTTCAGGTTCTGCCCCCGGCTATGGCCGCAGCTCCCACCGCCGATTTCCACCCAAGCGCCGAGACGCCGAAGCTCCAGATCCCCATGGCGCTGAGTCCCACTGCCGCTCCGCCGATGGAGACCATGCCCGCCGCCGCAAGGCCCAGAGCGATCATACCCACGCTTACCACCCCGGCGGAGATCAGTCCCACGCTGAGGATCCCCACGGAAAAATTCCCGATGGCCACGATCCCCACGGCCGTATTATACTGGGTCGGGTGCCGGTCATGCCCGAACCGGATGCTGACCAGCGGCAGACCCAGCAGCGTGCGGCGGCTTGTATACTGATAGACCGGTCCGAAGCTGCGCCGGTAATCCCGGGCCAGCAGGTCCAGCTTTTCTTCCACACGGGCAGAGCAGTTGCTCTCCTGCCCTGCTGCCGGATCTGAAGCGTCCCCGTCTTTGACCAGATAGTCGATGCTGACACAGAACAGCTCAGACAGGGCGATGAGCTTTCCCAGCTCCGGCATGGCCGCACCGGACTCCCACTTGCTGACGGACTGCCGGGTGACGCCCAGCCGGTCCGCCAGCTGCTCCTGGGAAAGCCCCGCCTTCCGCCTTAGCTCCGTCAGCTTTTCATAAAACTGCATATTGGTTCCTCGCCTTCTTTGGACTGGTCACAGGATACGCCATTTCGGCCACCGTGGCAAGAACGGAGCGCGTGGCAATTTGTCAACCGCAGGTTGCAGGCCTTGCGGGCCAATGGATCGCAAGGCTTTTCTGCATAAGCACCGCGCACGCAAAAAAAAGGGCGGCAGGCGCCGCCCTCTCCCCCGTTTAAGAAAGCGGGATCTTCGTCTCTCCCCAGAGAATATAATCCACGGCGGACAGGTCCACCGGCCGTTCAAAGGTGGTACTGAGCGTCCGCAGGCCGTCCTGGCCGCCCATAAATGCGCTGCCCTCATAGATCTGGCTTCCGTCCCGCAGTACCAGGGAGATCTGGGCTGTGGGAATATATTCCACCATCATCGGTACTTGGCTGCCGTCCTCTGCCGTAACGACCATGTCAGACTGCGCTGCCTCGCGCTCTTCCAGTGCCCGCAGCTCTTCCGGATCGTAGCGATAGGTCATGGTAAGGCCCAGAGGCGAAACGCGCAGGGTCTCCAATGTCAGTGTCCCGCCAATCCAGCTGGTGGTGGTTCCGGCGGCGTCCACTTCCACGGCCCCGGCGCTGCCCATCCGGGCGGAGAGCGGGAAATCCCAGCTGCCGGTCACCACGGCGTTTTCCTGGAGCCAGAGGCCCGGGATGTGCAGGGTTTTTCCATCGATGGATTCGCTTGCGGTGACGGAGACCACCATGGACAGCTTATTTCGCTCTGCTTCAGATACTTCCATCCAGGAAGCATCGATGGAATAAGAGATGTTCTCCGTCTGGGTGCCGTCCTGCTCCAGCAGACAGGCCCGGTGATCAGGATCAAAGCCCTTTCCGAAAAGGGCGTAATTTTCGTCGGAAGAAAATTCTGTGTCCTCCGGTGCGGTGACCTCCAAAAGAAGGTAGAAAGACGTTCCGTCCCCAAAGGCGGACAGCGGCGTCATGGTGGTGCCGTTGCTGGTGACGGCTGCGGGAAGCTCTCCGGAGAGGGATTCCACCACAGAGCGCTCCTCTTCTGTCAGGGTGCCGAAATAGCGGTCCCACAAGGATACGGAGGCGGCAGCCGCCGTGCCTACCAGCAGTGCGGCCGCCACGGCAGCCGCTGCCCACCGCCGCGTCCAGATCCGGCGGCCCTTGTGCACTGGGTTTTCCCGATGCATCAGCGCGGCCACCAGGGCGTCCCTGCCCTCCGGCGTGTAGGACACCCGGTCCAGTTCATTCCGATAAGCATGCTCGTTCATAGCTACCTCCCAGCGCCGTGCGGAGCTTTGCCTTGCCCCGGTAGAGATAGGTGCTGACCTGCCCGGGGCGGCAGCCCATCACGCCGGCGATCTCCTCCACGGTGTATTCTTCATAATATCGCAGGTAAATGGCCTGCCGGTACTTTGCCGGCAGGGCCTGCACCGCCTGCAAAACAGGGCTCTCCCCTGCCGGCGGCACGAAGGCGGCAGCGCGGCAGCACGCTTCCTCCAGGGGAACATGCCGCCGGTGCCAGGCAGATTTTTTCAGGTCCTTGCAGCAATTGATGGTCACCCGGATCACCCAGGCCCGCTCCAGGCGTTCCTCGGAGAACCGGCAGGGATTGGTCAGCAGCTTTAAAAGCACGGTCTGGCACACGTCCTGTGCGTCCTGGATGCTGCCTGTCCAGGTATAGCCAAGGCGAAGCACCGTGTCAGCCCACCGGTGTACGGCGGCCTCCGCCTCTTCCCTTGCATATGTGATTTGTTCCGTTTCAATCCACTCCTTTCCCGGCGCCGTTCACTGAGAAAACGAACCGGTCTGCCTGTTTCTGGCAGCGGGGATAAAAAAAGACACCGGGAAATTTTCCCGGTGTCTTTTCGCTTAGCCTTCCTCAGCAATCTTGCGACCCATGAGGGTGCCCATGACGGAGGCCATCATGAGGCCGCGGGTCCAGCCGGAGCTGTCGCCCAGGCAGTGGAGCCCCTGGAGACTGGTATTGAAGTCGGTGTCCATCTTCACCCGGTTGGAGTAGAACTTCAGCTCGGGAGAATACAGCAGTGTCTCCTGAGAGGCGAAACCGGGCACCACGCAGTCCATGGCCTGGATGAAGTTGATGATGTTGATCATGGCCCGGTACGGCATGGCGGCGGTGATATCGCCGGCCACAGCGTCGGGCAGCGTGGGCCGCAGGTTGGACTGGGCCAGCTCCTTCTGCCAGGTGCGCTTGCCGTCCAGAATGTCTCCGAACCGCTGCACCAGAATGTGGCCGTTGGCCAGCATGTTGGTCAGCTCGCCTACCTTCTGGGCGTAGGCGATGGGCTGATTGAAGGGCACGGAGAAGTTGTGGGAGCAGAGGATGGCAAGGTTGGTGTTGTCGGTCTTGAGATCCTTGTAGGAGTGGCCGTTCACCACTGCCAGGTCGTTGTCGTAATTCTCCTGGCTGACAAAGCCGCCGGGGTTCTGGCAGAAGGTACGCACCTTGTTTTTGAAGGGCTTGGGATAGCCCACCAGCTTGGATTCATAGAGCACACGGTTGACGGTCTCCATGATCTCATTGCGTACCTCCACCCGCACGCCGATGTCCACGGTGCCGGGGGCGTGGGCGATGTTATGCTCCGCGCAGAGCTTTTCCAGCCAGTCCGCGCCGCGGCGACCGGTGGCCACCACGGTGTGCTTGGCGTAAATCTCCAGGTCCTTCTTCCCGTTGGAGACAGACACGCCCCGGCAGACCTCGTTTTCCAGGATCAGGTTGCTACACTCATAGCCGAAGAGCATCTCTACGCCGTGGTCCTGCAGGAAACGCTCGATGCCAAGATAGATGGTCTGGGCCCGCTCGGTACCCATGTGGCGGATGGGACAGTCCACCAGCTTGAGGCCCGCCTGGATGGCCCGCTTGCGGATCTCCTTGCGCTCAGCCTCGTGCTCCAGGCCCTCGATGTGGGTGTCTGCGCCGAACTCCAGATAGATCTGATCGGCATAGTGGATGGTCTCCTGAGCCAGGTCTTCCCCAATCAGCGTGGGCAGGTCGCCGCCCACCTCATAGCTCAATGAGAGCTTGCCGTCGGAAAAGGCGCCCGCGCCGGAAAAGCCGGTGGTGATGTGGCAGTAGGGCTTGCAGTTCATGCACTTTTTCGTCTTGTCCTTGGGGCAGTGGCGGTTTTCCACGCTCTGTCCCTTTTCCACCATGACGATCTTCTGGCGGCTGCCCTTTTTGATCATTTCCAGGGCGGTGAAAATGCCGGCAGGACCGGCACCAACAATGACAACATCAGCGTTCATAATGACCTCTTTCTCCTCATTTGGCGGATAGCTCCACCGCGTGGCGGACCAGCGTATAGGCCGGCACGCTGCGCGGCAGTTTCATGCGAAAGACCATCTGCGGGGTGCGGGGCTCCTCCAGGGGCGCACCCTCGGCATCGACCATGGGCGGGACGACCATGGAAAACGGCGCCGTGTCCGGCCCCACCAACTCCACCGTGTCCCCTGTCCGGAATTTGTTGCGCAAAGAGAGTGTGGCATTGCCCTCTTCATCGCAATCGGTGACAAGTGCAACCACTTGCCATTCCCTGATATAGCGGAAATTGTTGTAATACTGTCCCGGCGCGCCATAGTAAAAGCCCGTGGAATAGGGGCGGTGGCTCACATGCTCCACCTCATCCCGCCAGGCCTGCTCGGGGGCGCGGCCCTCTGCGGCGGCATCCAGACAGTGGCGGTAAGCGCCTGTGACGATGGCTGCGTAGTAGGCGGATTTGGCCCGTCCCTCGATCTTCAGGCTGGAAAGGCCTGCGTCCATCAGATCGTCCAGGTGGTCGATCATGCACATGTCCCGGGAATTCAAGATGTACGTGCCCTGGGCGTCCTCCTCAATGGGGAAATACTCCCCTGGGCGCTTTTCCTCCATCAGGGCGTACTGGTAGCGGCAGGGCTGGGCACAGGCGCCCCGGCTGGAGTCACGACCGGTCATGTAATTGGAGAGCAGGCACCGGCCGGAGTAGCTCACGCACATGGCACCGTGGACGAATGCCTCGATCTCCAGATCTTCCGGTGTTTTTTCCCGGATGGTGCGGATCTCTGCAAGGCTCAGTTCCCGGGCCAGGATCACCCGGCTGGCACCCAGGTCGTACCAGGCCCGGGCGGTCTCATAGTTGCAGATGCTGGCCTGGGTGGAGATGTGCCGCTGGCACCGGGGGGCGTACTTCCCTGCCATGGTGAACGCGCCCAGATCTGCCACGATCAGCGCGTCCACGCCCGCGTCTGCCAGACGCTCCAGGTGCTCCGGCAGACGGGCGATCTCTTCATTGCGGGGCATGGTATTGATGGTGCAGTGGACCCGGACGCCGTGGCGGTGGGCAAACGCCACCGCCTCCGGCAGCTGTTCCGGGGTGAAATTGCCTGCGAATGCGCGCATACCGAAATCCGTTCCGGCCAGGTACACCGCGTCGGCTCCGTAGAGCACGGCCATTTTCAGCCGCTCCATATCCCCTGCCGGAGCGAGAAGCTCCGGCTTGTTCCGTTTATCCCGCATAGTCACCACTGTTCAAAAACGCGTTGTGCTCTTCCAGCGTGGAGGAGAAGTGGTGCTTGCCGTCCTTGCCCAGCGCGTAATAGTAATAGTTGGTATCTGCGGGCTCCAGGGCGGCCTCGATGGAAGCAAGACCCGGATTGGCGATGGGCGTGGGCGGCAGGCCCGCGTACTTATAGAGGTTGTAGGGAGAATCCACCTGCTTGTCCTCGTTGGTGATGGGGCCGGTGTGATCGGGCAGGGCGTACAGCAGCGACGCGTCGATCTGCAGCATGCCGTAGGTGCCGCCCTTGTCGCCGGGGCCCTCCAGACGGTTGTAGATGACCGAGGCAATGTTGGCCTGGTCGGTACCGTCGGTCTCCTTTTCGATCAGGGACGCGATGGTGATGATGTCCTGCAGGTCATAGCCACGGGCCTCTGCCTGGGCCAGCTTCTCCTCATCCAGCTTGCTGTTGAAGTTCTTGATGAGCCGGTTCAGGGCGCTGGAGGCCTTCTCGTTAAGATAGAAGTCATAGGTATCCGGGAAGAGGTAGCCCTCCAGACGGCTGATGTCCTCGGAGTTGTTGTCGATATAGTCATAATCGAACGTGGCGGTCTTGGCGGCCTCCAGCAGGTTTTCTTCCGTATTCACGCCGTTTTCAGCCAACAGCTTGATGATCTGGGATACCGTGTAGCCCTCCGGGATCGTCACGCGGACCGTATCGGAATTCAGGTTGCCGGAGGAGTTGTGCATGCCTACGATCAGGGCACGGTAGTCCATTTCGGTACTCAGCTCGTAGGTTCCGGTGCCGATCTTATCCTTGGCGTCAGCCACGGTGGCAAAGAGCCGGAAGAACCACTTGTACTCGATGAGTCCCGCGTCATGGAGCTTGTCGGCAATGGTGCCGATGGTATCATCCGCAGTGACCTCAATGGTGGCGGTGATATCCTCCTTATTGAAGGCGCACAGGTCGTTGATCAGAAGCCAGCCCACACCCGCCAAAATGGCGGAGGTAACCAGTACGAACAGAATATATGTCACAACATTGAAATGGCGCTTTTTTCTTCTGCGCCGGTGGGCGGGCGGCTGGGAATCCTGCGTCCGGCGCCCGGAGCTTCCGCTTTGAGAGCGGCGCGCCGGTGAACCGCTCTGCGAACGGCGTACCTGCTCGGAATCCCAACTGGCGGTATCTCCGCTTTTGTAATCAGCCATAGAATCCTCCTATCTCCCCGCCCGGTCTCTTTTTATGGGCGGGGCTGTTGGCTTTTTTCGAGATCTGATCAAAAATTTCGGCCGGTCAGGCCCTCTTGAATCGATCTCCTGAATACAATGGCACAAAGCGAGGTGACAATCATGTGCTTTCACAACGGCAACAACGACTGCTCCTGCCTGTGGATCATCCTCATTGTGATCTTGGTGTGCTGCTGCTGCGGCAGCGGTTCCTGGGGCGGGTATGGCAACAGCGGCTGCGGGTGCGGCGGTAATGACGGCTGCGGCAGCTGCTGCTGAGGAAAGAGGGGCGTGCCCGGCACGTCCCTTTTTTCTCCGGAATCGTGGGACAATCTCAAAAACGGGCCCGCACGATCTGCCAGACCTCCTGGTGGATGTCCTCCACCGTTCTGGCTTCGCCGTCCCTGGCGCAGCAGATGACCGGCCATCCGCACCGCCGGACGACCGCACGGGCATTTTCCCGGCAGCGGCGAAGATAGGCCTCGTCCTGCTCGTGGATATCCGCACTGGTGCCGGTCTGGGCCTCCCGGCGGCGCATCATGCGCTCCGTGATCTCCGTGGGCATATCCAGGTAGATCACAAGGTCCGGTTCCGGCAGTCCCAAGCGGCGGTATTCCAGATCAAAGAGCCAGTCCACAAACGCCTCCCGCTCTCCGTCCGGCAGCTTGGAGGCCTGGTGAACGGCGTTGGAGGTAGTGTAGCGGTTGGCTACGATCACGCCCCCCTGCTCATAAAACCCGCCCCAGTCCTCCTTGTAGGAGGCGAAGCGGTCCACAGCGAACAGTGTGGAGGCGGCGTAGGCGTTCACATCGCCGGGGTGGCTGCCCAGGGCTCCCTGCAGATAGAGGGCTGCCGGCTGGGCAAAGGGATTTCCGTACCGGGGAAAATCGATCTCCCGGTAAGAGATCCCCTCCTGGGCCAGATGCCGGCACAGGAGACCTGCCTGCGTTGCCTTGCCGGAGCCGTCCGTCCCCTCAAATACGATCAGCTTACCTTTCATTTTTTCCGCTTCTCCTGCTGAACATGCACCAAAAACAGGGGGAGTTTCATCATCCGGCCGATCCGGCGGGGCTCCCGGCACAGCCGGTAAAACCACTCCAGTCCATGGTCGGACCAGAATTTCGGCGCCCGCTCCACCACGCCGGCAAACACGTCCAGGCTGCCGCCCAGGCCGCACAGCAGATGCGCGCCGGTAGCCGGGCCGAACTTCTTCATCCAAAGCTCCTGCTTGGGAGCGCCCAGGCACACGAATACCACGTCCGCGCCGGTTTTGCGGATCTCCTCCGCCACAGCGGCATCGTCTTTGAAGTAGCCGTCGTGAGTGCCCGCAATCACAAGGCCTGGATAGGTGGCCTGGAGCCGATTGGCTGCCTGCTCCGCCACGCCGGGCTTGGCACCCAGCAGGTAAAGCTTCTTTCCGCTTTCAGCCAGGCCCGCCATGAGGCCAGCGGCAAATTCAATGCCAGGTACCCGGTCCTTGAGGGGCGTGCCCAGCATGGCTGCGCCTTTGACCACGCCGATGCCGTCCGCCAGCACAAGATCCGCCTCGTTGACGGCTATTTTCGCGGCCAGGTTCTCCCGGCACAGCTCCACGATCTCGGGGTTCGGTGTGACCACATAGTGGGTCCCCTGGGACTCCGTCAGGCGCAGTCCCTCTGCCACGGCTTCCGCCATGGTCAGATTGTCAAAGCCGACTCCGAGCACATCGATACGCATAAAATCACCTCATCACAGAGTCATACAGTTTATAAGTATAACATAGTGCGCGATTTTTGTCCAATTAAAAAAAGAGAAGCGCCAAGCGCTTCTCTTTTTTCTTTTTCAGGCAGGTTTGCTGGTGGTTTTCCCGCCTTTTTTCACAGGCATGGGGATCTGGGCCAGCAGCACGGCAATCAGCACCAGCACGCAGCCGAAGTATTCCCGCATGCTCATCTGGTCTTTCAGTATGATGGCGCCCGCCAGCGTGGCGAACACAGATTCCAGGCTCAAAAGCAGGGACACCACCGTGGGGTCAGAATCTTTCTGAGCCAAAATCTGCAGCGTATAGGCTACGCCGCTGGAGAACACGCCCACATACAAAAGCGGGAAGATGCATGCCTGCAGTCCCGCAAGAGAGGGTGTTTCAAAGGCCAGCATGCCGATGGAGGACAAGATGGCCGACACCAGGAACTGCACGCAGGAAAGCTCCACGCCGTCCACCTTCTGGGTAAAGTGGTCGATGACCAGAATATGGGCGGTGAAGCAGAACGCGCACAGCAGGATGTAAAAGTCCCCCTGGGCGATGGAAAAGCCCTCCGTCACGCACAGGCAGTAAAGCCCGGCCACAGCCAGCGCCACGCTGATCCAGATGGTTTTGGGCGGGTGCTTTTTCAAAAAGATGCCTGCGATGGGCACCAGAACGATGTAGAGGGCGGTGATGAAGCCGGCTTTGCCGGAGGTGGTAGTCTCCAGTCCCTTTTGCTGGAGGTTAGTGGCCACAGTGAGGGCTGTGCCGCAGCAAAGACCGCCCAGGACCAGATCCCGGCGGGCATGGGGCCGTGGCTGGGCTTCCCCCGCGAAATCCCGGCGGCGGCGCAGGCGCAGCACGATGCACAGCACCAGCAGGAAAACAAAGGCGATGGCCGCCCGGGCGGCGTTGAAGGTAAAGGGCTGCACATAGTCCGCGCCCACGCTCTGGGCCACGAACGCCGTGCCCCAGATCAGCGCGGCCAGAACTGGGAATACATTTTGACGAATCCGGTTGACTTTCATATGACTTGCTCCGCTCCTGGTTCCATGGTATACTTTTTTGCACAACATTTTGGTATTGTAACACCGGGGTGAAAAAATGGCAATACTTTCGCAGGGATTCTATTTGGGTGACACCGTGGACGTTACCCGGCGGCTTTTGGGCAAATACCTGGTGCGCCGCCTGGATGGGGAAATGCTGGTGTGCCGCCTGACGGAGACGGAGGCCTACGTGGGCCGGTGCGACAAGGCCTGTCATGCCTATGGCTACCGCCGCACGGCCCGTACGGACGCCCTGTTCCAGCCGCCGGGACGGGCATACGTCTATTTGATTTACGGCATGTATGACTGCCTCAATATCGTGACGGAGCCGGAGGGCGAGCCCTCCGCCGTACTGCTGCGAGGCGCGGCGGCGATATCCGGCGGAGAGACCATGGCGCGCCTTCGCTACGGGGACAAGCCCATGACGGCGGCCCGGCGGAAAAACATGCTCAACGGCCCGGGAAAGCTGTGCCGGGCGCTGGGTATCACCCGTGCGGAAAACCGCATGGATCTGACGGACGGCGCAGGTGCGCTGTATGTATGCGACTCCCTGACGGACGTAGGCCTCCCCTGCCCCGTCCTGCCCCGGGAGCAGATCTGCGCCGGTCCCCGCATCGGCGTGGACTACGCCCAGGAGGCCAAGGACTTTCCCTGGCGGTTCTGGCTGGAAAAGGAGGAATGAACATGGACAGCATGCTGTTTTTTGACCTGGACGGGACGCTCATCGACTCCAACGGCGTCTGGAAAGAGGTGGATCGGGCGTTTCTGGCCCGCCGGGGCCTTCCCTACACCCACGCCTACTATGAGGGCGTGGCCCATACCATCTTCCCTCTGGCGGCTCAGTTCACCAAGGACTACTGCGGCCTTTCCGAAAGCTGCGAGGAGATCATGGCCGAGTGGCTGGACCTGGCCAAGGACACCTATTCCCATGTGCCGCTGAAGCCCGGTGTGCGGGCCTATCTGAAGCAGTGCCGTGCAGAGGGCCGCCGGATGGCGGTGGTGACCAGCGCGCTGCCGGTCCACTGCCGGGCATCCCTGGAACGGCTGGATATCGCCAAATACTTTGAGCGGGTCACCTTTGCCCAGGAGCTGGGGCTGGAGAAAAAGGCACCTGAGATCTGGCTGGAAGCGGCCCGGCTGGCAGGCGCGGCGCCGGAGCGCTGCACCATCTTTGACGACAGCATCGCCGCCTGCCGGGGTGCCCGGGCTGCCCATATGCGGGTGGTGGGTGTGTACGATGCGTTTTTTGCCCACGACGAGGATCAGATGCGCCAGTTCTGCGATGTGTATATCCAAAGCTTTGAAGAGCTTCTCTGGACGCCGGAGCAAAAGGAGCGGCGCAGATGATCGATCAGGCATGGCTGGATCGTGCCCAGGAGGACGGGGGCTGCGTTTCCCGTCTGGAGCTGCTCCATGCCCAGCTTACCGGGCAGGACTGGTCTGAGCTGGAGGTACGAAACAGCAGCTTTCAGGGCTGCACATTCACGGACTGCGACTTTACCGGCGCCGCCTTTTATGAGTGCCTCTTTTCCGGCTGCTGCTTTACCCAATGCCGCCTGCCAAGTGGTTTTTTTCAGGGCTGCCGGATAGTGGGCAGTAAGTTGGACGGCGCGGACCTGAGGCGTGTGCGCCTGCGCCGCTGCGCGTTGGAGGATACGCTGGTCCGTTATGCCAACTGGAACGCCGCTGTGCTGGACCAATGCACCCTGAAAAGCTGCGATCTGACAGAGTCAGCTCTCTCAGAGTGCCGGCTTTCCAAATTGAGCTTTGATTCGGTCAATCTCACTGGGGCGGAGCTGTTCAAAACCAGCTTCCGGGGCCTGGATCTGAGTCGCTGTACGCTGGACGGCGTGGCACTTTCTGCCTCCTGCGCCGAGCTCAAGGGCGCCGCCATCTCGGCCCAGCAGGCGGCTGTGGTGGCCCGGGTGCTGGGCATTCGGGTGGTACCCTGAGAGGAAGGAGCATGACTTTGGAACCCTATTATTACCGGCAGATGGACAAAACTGCCCAAGCTGCCTATCATGCCATGAAAACGGGGATTACCGCCCTGCGGCCGTCGTTTTCCGTGCCAAAACTGGACGGGCCTGTCCTCAGCGACATCTTTTTCAAGCTGCGGTTGGACTGCCCGGAGATCTTTTATGTGACCGGTTTTTCCTACCGCTATGCCCACGGGGCGGAGAACGTGGAACTGGTGCCGGAGTACCTCTTTGACAAAAAGAAGGTCCAGGAGCATCAGAAGGCCCTCGCTGCCCGGGTGGAGAAGCTGGCGCGCCCGGCCCGTGCCCTTTCCCCACTGGAAAAGGAGCGGTACATCCACGATTTTATCTGCACCAATGTGCACTATGACAAGCTGAAAAAGCCCTACTCCCACGAGATCATCGGCCCGCTGGGCCAGGGTGTGGGGGTGTGCGAGGGCATCGCCAAGTCTGTGAAAATTCTCTGCGATGCCCTGGGACTTCCCTGCGTCATCGCGATTTCCCGGGAAAATCCCGAACAGGGCGTCAAGTATCGCCACGCCTGGAACATCCTCACGCTGCCGGGCGGACGGCGCCACCTAGATGCCACCTTCGACCTCTCCCTTTCCGGGGACGGCATCATCCGCTATGATTATTTCAATCTGACGGATGAGCAGCTGTTCCGGGACCACCAACCCCTCCTCTCCCCCGCCCCCGCCTGTGCGGGCGAGGATCTGCGCTATTACCGGGAGAATAAACTCTCCCTGACCCGGATGGAGGACGTGCAGAAGAGATGCCAGATGCCCCTGCGCAAGGGGCTTCCCTTCGTGTTCCATTGGCGGGGTGGGTATCTCACCCGGCAGGTGCTGCTGGACCTGACGGCCCTGCTGGAGCAGGAGGCTGCCCGAAAGGGCAAGCACGCGGCAGTTTCTTTCAACTGGCCCCAGGCGGTCATTCAGGTGCGGTTCGTGGAGACACTGCCCCAGGCGGAGCCCCGGCAGGAGGAGGCCAATGAGGGCGAGCAGTATCCCGGCGAATAAAGAACAAAAAGCTCCCGGAACCAATTGTGGTTCCGGGAGTCTTTTTATTGATTACAGCTTTTTCATATGGGCGCCGGCGGATTTGAGCATGAGCTTCTTGGTGCCCACCTGGTCAAAGGCTACTTCCACCAGAGCGTCTCCGCCCATGGGACGCAGGGACAGCACCATGCCCTTGCCGAAGGCGGTGTGCTCCACCATGTCGCCCTTTTGCAGCTGCAAAAGACCGGCGGGAGCGGCTCCGCTCTTGCTTGCGGAGGCCAGGGGCCGGCGCTGAGGCTGGGGCGCGGCACGGTATGCGTGGACGGAGCCGTTTTCCCGGGCGCCGCCGGAGGTATAGATCCCCGTGGAGGGCCGGGCGGGCCGGGCCGGGGAAAAGTCGCCGTCGTCCCAGCGGTCGCCGCCGAAGGTGGCGTCGGACTCCATGCTGCGGGGCACCGGACGGCTGAGCCAGTCCCGGTTTTCCTCCGGGATCTCCTCCAAAAACCGGGAAGGCCGGTTGGCACTGGTGCGGCCATAGAGCATACGCTGGCGGCAGTTGGTCATGGTGAGCTTTTCCTTGGCCCGGGTCATGGCCACGTAGCAAAGCCGCCGTTCCTCCTCCAGCTCCTCCTGGTCGTACTGGGCGGAGGAGCCGGGGAAGATCCCCTCTTCCATGCCTACCACATAGACCGTGGGGAATTCCAGACCCTTGGCGGAGTGGACGGTCATCATGGTGACACAGTCGTCCCCGGCTTCCACACTGTCCAGGTCCGTGTAGAGGGCAATTTCATTCAAAAAGCCGGAGAGGGTGGCGTCCTCCGGGTCCTGCTCCAAAAAGCCCAGGATGTTGGACTTGAGCTCCTGGACGTTTTCGATGCGCCCCCGGCTCTCCAGGTCGTTTTTCTCCTCCAGGGCCCGGACATAGCCCGTGCGCTCCAGCACTTCATCGTAAAACTCCGGCAATGCCAGCTCGCCGCCCGCCCGGCGCAGTCCGTCGATGAGGTCAGCAAACTTCATGAGCTTGGACGCGGCGCCTTTGAGCTCCGGGAACAGGTCTGCATTGCGGAGGATCTCGTAAAGGGACGCGCCCTGGGCCTGGGCTAGCATAGCCACCTTGTCTACCGTGGCGGCACCGATGCTGCGGGCGGGCACGTTGATGATCCGCCGCAGACGCAGATCGTCCATGGGGTTATTGAGCACGCAAAGATAGGCCAGCATATCCTTGACCTCCGCACGGTCGAAGAACTTCATGCCGCCCACCACTTTATAGGGAATGCCATTGCGCTTCATGGCATATTCCAGGGCGTTGGACTGGGCGTTCATCCGGTAAAGTACCGCCGTGTCCCGGAACTTGCGGCCCCGGTTGACGCCCATGAGGATGTCTCCGGCCACGAAGTTGGCCTCGTCTCCCTCGTTGAAGTTGGTTTTGACGGTGACCTTCTCGCCGCTGCCGTTGTCCGTCCAGAGGGTTTTGCCCTTGCGGCCCTCGTTGTTGCGGATGACGGCGTTGGCCGCGTCCAGAATATTCTGGGTGGAGCGGTAGTTCTGCTCCAGCCGGATGGTGCGGGCGGCGGGATAGTGCTTTTCGAAGTTCAGGATGTTTTCGATGTTGGCGCCCCGGAAGCGGTAGATGGACTGGTCGTCATCGCCCACCACGCAAAGGTTCTCCCGGCCTCCGGCCAGAAGTCCGGTCAGCAGGTACTGGAGGTGGTTGGTGTCCTGGTACTCGTCCACCAGCACATAGCGGAACTTATTTTGATAGTAGGCCAGCACCTCCGGCTCCTGGCGCAGCAGCGTCACCGTATGGAAGATGATGTCGTCAAAGTCCAGGGCATTGGCGGTGCGGAGCTTTTTCTCATAGGCCTCGTAAATTTTGGCGATGCGGCTCATCTTCCAGTCGTTTTCCCCGCTGTAGGCCTTGGAAAATGCCTCGGGACCCTGATAGGTGTCCTTGGCGGCGGAGATGACGGAGAGCACGCTGCGGGGATTGAAGGCCTTCTCATCCAGATTCAGCTCCTTCAGAATGTCCTTGATGACCCGCTTGGCGTCGTCCGTATCGTAGATGGTAAAGTCCTTGTCAAAGCCGATGCGGTCGATGTCCCGCCGCAGGATCCGCACGCAGGCGGAGTGGAACGTAGAGGCCCACACGTCGTTGGCCGGAGGGCCCAGACGGGCGGCCAGACGGTCCTTCAGCTCCCCTGCCGCCTTATTGGTAAAGGTGATGGCAATGATCTCCCAGGGACGGGGTACGTCCACGGCGCAAAGGCGCACGGCCCGCCGCCGCTGCTCCTCGTCCGGCTGGTCCGGGTAGGACTCCAGGAACGCAAGGTCCTCCTCCGTGGCCCAGGGGGGCACTTCGTCACAATCGCTGCCCCGGCCATAGGTCAAAAGGTTATATACCCGCTGGATCAGCACGGTGGTCTTGCCGCTTCCGGCACCGGCCAGCAGCAAAAGGGGCCCTTCGGTGGTCATGGCCGCCTGGCGCTGCATGGGGTTGAGCCGGGCAAAGTCCCGGGCGATGACGGCCCGCCGGGCCGTAATGTAGCGCTGCTCAAAATCAGTCATAGGTTCACCAGATTTCTAAAGTCTCGAGGGTTATTTTACGGCAAAACCGCCGCCGGGTCAACCGGGAAAGAGACTGTTTCCGTTTTGTAACGAATTTGTGGTTGACAAATGTCTACCACTTTGATACAGTCAAGTCAGAAAAAGGTAGACATTCGTATACCAAACAGGAGGTGAATGAGATGCAGGTCAATTTATCCGACAGTGAGTGGAAGCTGATGAATCGGCTTTGGGAGCAGTCCCCCCGCACCATCATGGAGCTGACCGCCGCGCTGCACCCGGAGACCGGGTGGAGCAAGAACACGGTCATCACCATGCTCTCCCGGCTGGAAGCCAAGGGCGCTGTCCGCTATGAGGAGGGCGGCCGGGCCAAGCGGTACTTTCCCGCTGTTGCCCGGGAGGACGCGGCCTTGGCGGAGACGGAGAGCTTTCTCTCCAAGGTCTACGGCGGGAGTCTTGGACTGATGGTCAGCAGCCTGGTGGACAGCCGCTCGCTGACAGAGGCGGACATTGCGGAGCTGACGGCCATTTTGGAGCGCGCAGGAGGTGAGCAGACATGAAAGAGATTTTGATCACATCCTCGGTTTTGATCCTGGTTTTGCTGGCGCTGCGGTGGGCCTTCCGCAGACGCATTACCCGCCGGGCCCAGTACGCCCTGTGGGCGTTGGTACTGGTGCGGCTGCTGGTGCCCCTCAGCCTGCCGGGGACGGACTTTTCCGTGCTGACGGCGGCGCAGCCCGTGGAGCGGCAGCTGGCCCACCGGGCAGAGGCTGTGGGCGACCGGGTGGTATTTGCCTGGGAGCCCACCGAAGCAGAGACAACGCCGGTTCAATCCCCGGCCCAGGCAGTACCGGACACACCCACTGGCGAGACAGGCCCGGCGGCACAGCCGCCGGACGCAGAGCCCTATGCCTATCCGGCCATTGCACAGAAGACGCTGACGCTGGGTGACCTGCTGCCGTATATCTGGTATGCCGGCATAGCGGTGACGGGGCTCTGGTTCCTTGTCTGCAACCTGCGGTTCTGGCGAAAATTGCGTAAAGGAAGAACACCTTACATAGTGGATGGATGTAAATACCCCGTTTATCTGGTGGGGGCGGGACTCCCCTCTCCCTGCCTCTTCGGCCTGGTCCGTCCGGCCATCTATCTTACTCCGGAGGCAGTTTCCTCGCCGGAACGGACGCGGCATGTGATCGCCCATGAGAGCGCCCATGCCCGCCATGGTGATCCTCTGTGGTCGCTGCTGCGATGCGTGTGCCTGAGTGTCTACTGGTTCGATCCGCTGGTGTGGATCGCGGCGGCGGTGTCCAAGACAGACTGTGAGCTGGCCTGCGACGAATCGGCCATGACGTCCCTGGGCCAGGCGGAGCGCATCGCCTACGGCAGAACGCTGCTGGCCCTCATCCCTGTGCGCCGGGGCCCGGCCAATCCCCTGCTGACTGCCACCACCATGACGGCGGACAAACGGCATCTGAAAGAGCGCATCGTGCGCATCGCGGAAAACCGGCAGACCCGCACCGCGGCCCTGTTTGCGGTTCTGGCCCTGGCGGCGGCCGTATGCGCCGTCACCTTCACCGGCGCGTCTTCCGGGCAAAACCGTCCCCTCACCGGCGACGAGCTGGCCTACTTCAATGAGGAATTTTTCAACAGCGATGCAGAGGGCATGCACATCCACAACCAGTTCTTAACTTCCCTCTATGAACGGCCGGAGGACATCGACCTTTTCGAGCTGTTCTACTGCGGCACCGGCATCTCCGAAGAAGTGAGCGACGGGGAACTTTTGCTGGTGGGAAGCCTGGATGAAAACGGCGAGAAGATCTGCGATACAGACAGGCTGCCCGTGGCGGACATCGACACCGTGCTGCTGAAAAACACCGGGCTGACGCTGAATGAGACCAGCAAGATCGGTATGGAGTACTTCCAATACCTGCCGGAATACGAGACCTATTACCATAGCCACGGGGACACCAACTACTTCCACAGTGTCCGCATCACCGCCGGAGAGCGTCAGGGCGATACCATCCGGCTGTACTACCCGGACAATTTCGCACGGTATCCGGACTACGACTGGCTGTGCGTGACGCTGGCGGTGCAGGAGGACGGAAGCCTTTGGTTCGTCTCCAACCTGCCCTCCGAAAAGCCCGCCATCGCCACCGTTTACCCGGAGGGCGATCCGGCGCTGACCATCTCGCTGGAGGACGCGGTGCCCTGCGTGCCGGTGCCGGTCAATGTGACGCGCCGGCAGGACGACTGCGCCGACCGGGGCTATGGCATCGGCATTACCACACAAGGCGGCGAGGAATATAGCTTCCGGCCCTACCGCTCCACGGACGGGAATGTGTATGCCGCCGTGATCTATGACGAGGCTGCAGGCCGGGACGGCATGGCGGCGTGGGACGCGGGGTGCTTCTTTACCTATCCGGAGGGCAGCGACGTGGACCGTCTGACCATCGACAGCTTCTCCCTCTTCGGCTACACCGGCGTGGTGGTCTCCTATGAGGACTACGTTACCGGCAGTGCCGAGACCGGCGGGTATAAGGGTACCCACTACGACTACTACGCCGTGTCCGATGACGGCACCATCACCTTCCTGTTCCGGGCCTACGGAACGGAACCGCCCCAGGTCATGGATCTGGACGGAGACGGTACCGACGAGCTGACCGCCGCCACCAGCGTCACTGCCCAGCTGTTCTTCCAGCGGGACGGGGCCATCTGTGAAGCGGACATTGCGGCGCTGCTGTCCGATGCCTGGCCGGAAGCGGATTTCCTGGAGTTCAACTGGTGGGACTTCAGTCATCGGTGCCTGGAACTGTGGGGAAGTGTCCCCTTTACAGGGCACGAGGATGCGGATACGGCCGGCATCGCCTGGCGCCGGGTGTACTTCGACGGGGAAAATCTGCTGGTCTACAAGGACAGCACCACCTACACCGACCATGTGGCGGATGGTGTCGACGTACCGGACGAGGTGCTGGATGCCGCCCGGGACAAGGTGCGCGCTTACGCCCAGCAGTTCCAGGGGATGGCCTGGAACGAAGACTACACGGCCATCGACGCATCTCCGGAGTGGGACGACTGGCGCATCACCTCGCTGGAGCTGGTGGACGAGGCCCCTGCCTATCCGGAGCTGGGGATTAAGGTCTATGGGCTGGGCTTTGAGCTCCACACCCCCATTCCGGAGCGGGTCATGACCGCCGGCGGCACCTATATCGACGAGGACGGCTGGGTAGGCGGCATGTATGTGGAGTCCCCCTACCTGGTGTTCCACACCATGACCAGCAGCGGCCCCACTTTGCTGGAAAACGACATTCCCTCGGATGTGGGAAACACCAGCGACAGCCCCGTATTTGCCGCCTGCCTCGCGCAGACGGCCCTGGAAAACGGCCTGCTGACGCCCTCTCAGATCCGGGATGTGGATCTATATTATCTCTTCTACAACAATCAGACCCGATTCCTCAACCTGATGGGCACCTATGACGCCCAGGAGCAGGACCACGCCATGCAGGTGCTGGTGGCCTGTGCCGCCGCCATGGCGGGACAGGAGGACGGAGATCTGCTGGAACGAGGCTTGCAGAATCTGGCGTGGAACTCCACCGCTCTGACGGCGGAAGGCCGAGGGGCCTACGAGCGGCTTTTGAGCGAGGTGGAGCGGCGCGCCGCAGTGGATGCGGCGGCACAGGCTGCCGTCCAGAGCGACTACTCCCCCGCCGACGTGGCCTTTTTCGGCCAGCCGCTGACCCTGGACCAGGACCCCATGACCTATGACGAGCGGCTTGCCTGGTGTCAGGGCGGCTGGCAGGAGACGGAGGAATCCGTTGCCTTCCGACCGGAGGCGTACACCGAGGGAAACGGATGCATCGCCTACTGGGGCAATATGGTGGGCGTCTCCCCCATGGGACAGGCGTACAAGCAGTTGTTCCTGCGCTTTGCCGACGGCACGGAGGCCTCCCTCCCCCTGCCCCAGGCCCAGGAGGCGGCGACTGCACCGCCGGACACCATGCTCTTTTTGGACAATACCCTGGTCTATATCGTCTCTTTTGAGGACCAGCTTCTCTCTCAGGACGGCCAGACGCTGCTGCACTTGGCGGGAAACTACCGCTACACCGTGGATCTGACCGATAAGACCGTTTCGCTGGTGGTCGTCCAGTAAAGAATGAGAAAACACCCCGGAGCACGCAGCGCTCCGGGGTGTTTTTTTATTGGCCGATAAAGACCAGACTCTTTTCCGTGATGAAATTAGGGATGCTGAAGAGCACGCAGATCTGGTCGATGTCATTTTCCGCGGCGTACTGGGCCGGGGGCATGCGGTAATACCGGGTATCGATCAGGTGCACCTCCTCAAAGCTCTGGGCCAGGAACGGCGCCAGGGAGTCTGAGTAGGAGTCCCGGATCAAAAGGAGCTTGCCCTTCCCTGCCGCCGCCTCGTTGCGGATGACGCAAAGAGGCTGATTGCCGCCTAAGAACGCGGAGTACTTGTCCTTCTTTTCAAGATAGCTCCGGTCATACAGCGTGCCGGACTGCGGCTCGCCGGTGCGCCAGGAGGTGATGGAAAGGCCCTCGTCCTGCACCCAGAACTCCATGGTGTCCGGCGTGAGCCAGTGGATGCCGGACTGGGAATAGAGAGTTCCGTTGAAGTCCGTGCTGGCCGTCTCCGGCGTGAAAGCGGACATAGGCAGCGTGTCCTCCCCCCGGCCCAGGGCCTCCATCACCGCGGTGTAGCCGTAGTAGGCGCCGAGGCTGGTCCAGTGGTGGTCCGTGCGGTAGAAGATGTCCTCATCTGAATGGGCACGCAGGGCACCGTCAAAGTCCACCATGGGAAGCCCTAAGCTCTCCGCCTGCTGCAAAAAGGCGGACTGGTCCCAGTTGGGGGCTCCGGCGGGCAGGTCGTCCTTCCAGATCTCCGCCGCCGACGGGATGAGTCCCAGGTACACGGGAACATCTGCATTTTCCGCCAGCCGCTGCACATAAGAAAGGTTCTTCTCGTCCAAGTCCTCCTCCGGGTCCTTTACCTGGGCGATGAGGCGATCGCCGCAGAGGTATACCCCGTTGAACTCGGACTTGCCGATCAGCTGCTCGGCCCGGGCCTTGAGCACGGTCCACTGGTCACGCAGGGGGAACTGGTCGGCAAAGTACTCCTCCACAGCGCTGGTGAAGCTGCCGTCCTTGAGGGATTGCCAGGAAAATTCCGGCCACTGGCTCAGCGTCCGGTTCTCTACCTCGGAGCGCTCCCGGTCCGGCAGGACCAGGGACCACACCAGCATGCCGCCCAGGAAGAGGCAGAAAAGGGCCGTCAGAAAACGGCTGTATGCTTTTGTCATTGCATCTTCCTCCTCTCAGAACCGGAAATACAAAAAGGGATTGTAGCTGCCGTCCACCAGATAAGCGGTGCAGACCAGCAGCGAGAGCAGCATCAAAACCGGCGTCACGATCCGCTCTGCCTGCTTGGGAAGCCGGGCAAAGAGTTTGCGGCCCAGCGTGGTGGAGGCCAGGATCAGCACCAGGAACGTTACGGCGTAGGTGCGCAGCGTGTAGCCGTCGGTGCTGCTCCAAAGGGGCGCGCCGCCGAAGCAGGCGGAAAGATACTGCCCGCACACGCCAAGGTCATCCATGGCGAAAATGCCCCAGCCCACGAATACCACCACCAGGGTATAGGCGTGCTTGATGAGGGCGGGCGTATGGGTCAGCACGCCGCGCAGCACATACTTCTCCAGAATGAGCCAGGCGGCAAAGTAGAGCCCCCAGAGCACGAAGTTCCAGCTGGCTCCATGCCAGAAGCCGGTGCAGAACCATACGATCAGGATGTTGCGCAGGGTCTTGGCGGTACCGCCCCGATTGCCCCCCAGGGGAATATAAAGATACTCCCGAAACCAACTGGTCAGCGACATGTGCCAGCGGCGCCAAAACTCCGTGACGGAGGCGGAAAGGTACGGATAGTCAAAGTTCTCGTTGAACCGGAAGCCGAAGATGCGGCCCAGGCCGATGGCCATATCCGAGTAGCCGGAAAAGTCGAAGTAGATCTGGAAGCCGTAGGCCAGAAGACCCATCCAGCCGCCTGCCGCGGTCAGCGTACCGCCCATGCTGGCAGCCAGCTGGGCGTCCCAGAGCTTGCCCACCGCGTTGGCCAGCAGCACCTTTTTGGCAAGGCCCACGCAAAAGCGCCGGCAGCCCAGAGCGAAGTCCTCGCTGGTGTTGATGCGGTGGTCCAGCTCTTTGGCCACCGTCTTATACTGGACGATGGGGCCGGCGATCAGCTGGGGGAACATGGTCACAAACGTGCCGAACTTGATGATGCTGCGCTGTACCGGCGCGTCCTGGCGGTAAACGTCGATGGTGTAGCTCATGGTCTGGAACGTGAAGAAGGAGATGCCGATGGGCAGCGGGATCCCCAGTTGGGGCACACTGACGCCGGGGATCAGCGAAAGGTTGGCCGCCAGGAAGTCCCAGTACTTGAAAAAGCCCAGAAGCAGCAGGTTGAACACCACGGACTGCCCCACGAACCACCGGGCTTTCCGATCGTCGTGGCGGTATTTTTCCACCAGCAGGCCGTGGGTGTAGTCGATGAGGATGGAGACGAACATGATGACGATGTACACCGGCTCGCCCCATCCGTAGAAAAACAGACTCACCACCAGCAGCACCAGGTTCCGCCATGCCAGCGGGACCGTAAAGTAGAGCAGCAGCGTGATGGGCAGATAGGCAAATAAAAAGGTCAGACTGCTGAATACCAAGTGATTTCCTCCTACCATACAGGAACAACGGCCGGAGCTCCGGCCGTTGTTCTATCAGTTTGTAAATTTCCTTACGCAAAGAGCGCGTTGAATGCGTCCTCGATCTCCGTTTGGTACTCGGCGGAGGCGATCATGGCAACATAGGTGCCGTTCTGGATCACCTTTGCTTTGCCCCAGGCTTCCATGGACTCCGGGTACCAGGCGCCGCCCTCGGCCTGGGCGTCGGCCCGGGACTGGAGGATCTCGGCGGCAGATGCCGCGTCATCCTCACTCTTACACTGGGCGAACACCACTTCGTTGACCACGGAGCTCATCATGGGAGCCTTGACGATCAGCTGTTCGGTGGCCAGGTCCGCAAGACCGGGATAGTAGGACTCCAGCAGCTCGCCCTCCACGGAGGACATCAGAAGGTCACCCTCCTGACTGGTCTGGGGGTCCTCAGACCAGTGGTACTCCCCGGCGAGAGTTTCATAGAAAGCGGAAAGATCCACCTGGGCGGAGTCCTGCTCCTTGGAGCCGCAGCCGGCCAGCAGACCGGTGAGCATGCAGGCCGCCAGGGCCATTACAAACCATTTTTTCATTTGTTGTCTCCTTTGATGTTTTTGATTTTATCATTGACGCTTTATTGACGTGCTGACATGAGAAAAAGTTCCAGCCTTTTTTCCTTTACCAGAATTATCCCTCTGCTCCTTGCATTTATACAGGAAAGGCGCTATGATTTCAATAGGAATTTTTAAACACAAAAAAAGAAAGTAGGTTTTTGATATGTACAGCTTCCGCAACGATTACAGCGAAGGTGCCCATCCCAAGGTACTCCAGGCCCTGACGGATACCAACCTGGAGCAGACCTGCGGCTATGGCATGGATCACCACTGCCAGGAGGCGGCGGACCTGATCCGCAAGCTCTGCAACGCGCCGGACGCCGACGTCCATTTCCTGGTGGGCGGCACCCAGACCAACCTGGTGACCATCACGGCGTTCCTGGCCTCCTATGAGGCGGTGATCTCCGTCCATACCGGCCATGTGAACACCCATGAGACCGGCGCCATCGAGGCCACCGGCCACAAGGTCTGCTCCATCCGCGCCGAAGACGGCAAGCTCACCCCCGCTCTGGTGGAGGCTGTCCTCCGGGAGCACAACGGCACCGAGCACATGGTGGCTCCCAAGATGGTCTATGTCTCCGACAGCACCGAGATCGGCACCATTTACACCAAGGCGGAGCTGCAGGCTCTGCGCGCGTGCTGCGACAAGCACGGCCTGCTGCTGTTCTTGGACGGCGCCAGACTTGCCTCTGCGCTCACCGCGCCGGGTAACGACCTGACCTTTGCAGATCTGGCCGCGCTGACGGATATGTTCTACATCGGCGGCACCAAGAACGGCGCCCTCTTCGGTGAGGCACTGGTGGTCACCTCTCCCAACGCCCATTTCCGCTGGCACATGAAGCAGCGGGGCGCCGTGCTGGCCAAGGGCCGCCTGCTGGGCGTGCAGTTCAAGGCCATGCTGGAGGACGGACTGTATCTGGACATGGGCCGTCACGCCAATGAGATGGCCTTCCGGCTGCGGGACGGCATGGCCGCTCTGGGCTACACCTTCCCGGTCCCCTCCCCCACCAACCAGCAGTTCCCCGTGCTGCCCAACACGGTGGCCAAGCAGCTGGAGGAGATGGGCTATGCCTTCGAGGCCCAGGAGGACGTGGATGACACCCACACCCTGGTCCGCTTTGTCACCAGCTGGGCCACCCCTGCCGAGGCGGTGGAGCAGTTCCTCAAGGACCTGGCCTCCTGCAAGTAATCGTACATCACTAAAAAAAGACGCGGCTGCGGCCGCGTCTTTTTTATTGGACCATTTGATTTTTTGCCCTCTGCCCTTGACACGAACGATTGTTCGAGTTATAGTATGGTTAGAACATAAATTCGATATAGGAGGGAACCCATATGACTGGTTGGACATTTTTCTTTTTGCTCATTGGCGTGGCCGCAGTGACGTGGCAGCTGTTCCGCCTCATCGATCTGATCGAGCGGCCCTCCCGCCGCTCCCACCGGCGCCATGCCGTCCGGTAACGGGCCATGGACGTTCTGGAGAAGCTGACCATCCTCACGGACGCAGCCAAATACGATGCGGCCTGCACCTCCAGCGGCGGTGACCGGGCTTCCCGTAAGGGGTATATCGGCAACACCTCGTCCTCCGTGGCGGGGTGCTGCCATTCCTTTTCCGCCGACGGCCGGTGCATCTCGCTGCTCAAGGTATTGCTGACCAACCGGTGCGTCTACGACTGCAAGTACTGCGTCAACCGCCGCAGCAATGATACGCCCCGCGCCGCCTTCACTCCGGAGGAGCTGGCAGACCTGACCATCCAGTTCTACCGGCGCAACTACATTGAGGGCCTGTTCCTCTCCTCCGGCGTCTTCCGCAGTCCGGACTACACCACGGAGCTGATGATCCGCTGCCTGCGGCTATTGCGGGAGGAGTACCGCTTCAACGGGTATATCCACGCCAAGGCCATCCCCGGCACCGCGCCGGAACTGGTGGAACAGCTGGGCTTTCTGGCGGACCGGCTGAGCGTGAACATCGAGCTGCCCTCTGAGACCGCCCTGCGGACTCTGGCTCCGGACAAAACCAAAGGCGCCATCCTGGCCCCCATGCGGCAGATCCAGACCCGGGGCCATCAGTGCCGGGAGGAACTGGCCAAATACCGCCACGCTCCCCGCTTTGCTCCTGCCGGACAGAGCACCCAGCTGATTGTCGGCGCCACGCCGGAAAGCGATCTGCACATCCTGCGCCTGACCCAGGGACTGTATGATCGGTATCAACTCAAACGCGTGTTCTATTCCGCCTATGTCCCGGTGGTGGAGCACGCCCTGCTTCCGGCCAAAACCGTCAAGCCGCCCCTGCTGCGGGAACACCGGCTCTATCAGGCGGACTGGCTGCTGCGGTTTTACGGCTTCCGGGCCGAGGAACTGCTGGATGAGGCGCATCCCGACTTCGATCCCCGGGTGGACCCCAAGTGCAGCTGGGCTCTGGCCCATCCGGAGTTTTTCCCGGTGGAGGTCAACACCGCCGACTATGAAGCCCTGCTCCGGGTCCCCGGGGTAGGGGTCCTCTCTGCCCGCCGGATTCTCTCCGCCCGCCGGACCGGCAAACTGCGCACCGAGAACCTGCGCCGTCTGGGGGTGGTGATGAAGCGGGCCCAGTACTTCCTGACCGTGGATGGGAAAATGCCCGAAGGGCTCCGCTTTTCCCAGGACAGCCTCCTGCGCTACCTGGTTGCCGCGGAGCGTCCGCAGCTGCCCCCCATGGAGCAGCTTTCCCTGTTCGATCCCGTTGGATAAAGGAGACACCATGAACGAAGTGGTCTATACCTATGACGGCAGCTTTGACGGATTCCTCAGCTGCGTCTTTGCCCGCTATGCCAATAAGGAAGTCCCCATCGCGATCTGCCGCGATGAGGACTTCCTTCCCACACTCTTTCCCTGCCGCTTCATTCCCACCGATCCGGCCCACGCCCGGCGGGTGCTGCGCAAGGTCCTGACCCTGTCTCCCTATGGAGCCCGGCTGCTGCAGCGGGGCTTTTTAACGTGCCTGCCCGACCGGGAGCTGGCTCTTTTAAACCTGGTGACCACGCTTTTAGAGGAAGGCCCGGGCTTTTTGCGGGATCGTTCCCATCCGGCCGTCTATCCGGTGTTCCGGGCTGTGCGCCATCTGGAGGGCGAGGCCCATGTTCTCAAGGGCTTTGTGCGCTTTTCCGATCTGGGCGGCGTCCTGGGCGGGGAAATCGAACCGAAAAACCGCGTCCTGCCCCTGCTGCGCAGCCACTTCTGCGCCCGCTATCCCCAGGAGGCCTTTTTCCTCTACGACCGGACCCACCACGAGGCCCTCCTGCACGCCGCCGGACAGGCGGTGATTCGTCCTTTGGCGGACTTTCAAATGGCGCCGCCGGATGAGGCCGAGGCCCGCTACCGTACGCTGTGGAAGCGGTTTTACGACACCATTGCCATCCGGGAGCGGGACAACCCCCGCTGCCGCATGACCCACATGCCCAAGCGTTACTGGTCCACCATGACGGAGTTTCAAGACGCCAGCTTCTTCACACCTCAAAGCTCTCCCGCAGGTGTCCCAGCCCCCGGCGCTCCAGCCGCGAAACCTGCACCTGGGATACCCCCAGCACCCGGGCGGTCTGTTCCTGGGTCATCCCTTTGAAATAGCGCAGCAGAATCGTCATCCGTTCCTTTTCCGGCAGATGGTCGATGGCCTCCCGCAGGGCGATCCGCTCCACCAGCCCCTCCTCCGGGGCCTCGGTGCCCAGGGTCCCCTCCAGCGTCAATCCGTCGGCCATCTCCTGCTGCAAAGACTCCGGCGCGTTGGTGGCCAGTTCCGTCCGGGCAATCTCCTCCGGCGCCAGGCCCGTAGCCTCCGAGAGCTCGGAGAGCACCGGCTCCCGCCCCAGCGTCTGGCGCAGACGTTCCCGAACTGTGTAAAGGGTTTGCGCCTGCTCCCGCATGCTGCGCCCCACTTTCACGGCACCGTCGTCCCGCAGGAAGCGGCGAATCTCCCCGGCAATCTTGGGCACGGCATAGGTGGAAAAACAGGTGCCGTAGGAGAAGTCGAACCCCTGCACCGCCTTCAAAAATCCCAGGCAGCCCAGCTGGTACAGATCATCCGGGTCCACGCCCCGGCCGTAGTACCGCCGCACAATGCTCCAGATCAGGCCGTTATTCTCCAGCACCGCCTGCTCGCAGGCCTCCCGGTCCCCTTGCTGGGCCGCCCGCAGCACCTCCAGCGCCGCGCTCATTTTCCCTGCTTCATGCGGGGGGCCAGCCGCTTGCGCATCACCACGCTGGTCCCCTTTCCCGGCACGGAACGCACCGTCAGCTGGTCCATGAAGCTCTCCATAATCGTAAAGCCCATGCCGCTGCGCTCTTCCCCGCCGGTGGTGTACATGGGCTGCCGGGCCTTGTCCACGTCGGGAATTCCCCGGCCGTGGTCCTTCACCGTCAGCTCCAGCACATTGCCCGGGCAGATCCGCAGCTTGAGCACCACCTTGCCGATGGAGTCCGGATAGGCGTGGACAATGGCGTTGGTCACCGCCTCGCTGACGGCGGTTTTGATGTCCTCCAGCTCGTTGAGAGTGGGGTCCATCTGGGAGGCAAAGCAGGCGGCCGCCGCCCGGGCAAAGCCCTCATTGCTGCTGCGGCTGGGAAACTCCACAACCGCCTCATTGGATGCTCTTGTTCTCATTATGTAATCCTCTCTTTCACCGTATTGTCACCAGCCGGCCAATGCCTGCCGCATCCAGAACCCGCCGGGCCTGGGAAGGCACATTGCACACCAGCATGCTTCCGTCCAGCAGCTGCATTTTCTGCTGTGTGCGCAGAATCAGCGCGATTCCTGAGCTGTCCATAAACGTCACGCCGCTCAGATCCATCACCAGCTTCTTGGGCAGAGCCGCGTCGATGGCCTGCTCCACCTCCCGCAGAGCATTGCGGGCGCCGTGATGGTCCAGCTCCCCGCTGATTTCCAGCAGCAGATTTCGGTCCGCACTTTTCACCTGTAATTCCATGGAAGTCCCCTCTTTCGTATCGTTCTCCCTGCAGGCGAAAAAAATCACCGCAAGGTCTTTTCCCTTACGGTGATGATGATATCATGTCCAATTTCTGGATTTTGTCGAAACGGTTTTCCTTTCCCGGGAAACTTTTCCGGCCTTTTCCAAGCAAAAAGCGCCCCTGCTCGGCAGGGGCGCTTTTCAATTGCAATGGCTTACAGCTCCATCGCCCGGGCGGATTCCTCCAGCTTGGCAATGAGCTCGCGGTATTTGGCAGCCTTTTCCTTCTCGGCGTTGACCACGGCTTCCGGCGCCTTGGAGACAAACTTCTCATTGGAGAGCTTCTGCTCCACAATACGCAGGCCGTTTTCCGCCTTCTCCTTCTCCTTGGCAATGCGCTCCCGCTCCGCGGCCAGATCCACCAGCTCCGCCAGAGGTATATAGGCCGTGGCGTTGGCCGTGACCACGCTGACCTGACCGGAAACATCGGCCGGGGCGGTCTGGGAGAAGGTCACACTGCTGGCATAGGCCAGACGCTCCAGGAAGTGCAGGCCCTGGGTGTAGATCTCCGGTGTGGCCGTGACCAGCAGCACCTCCGCCTTCTTGGAGGGGGGCACGTTCATTTCGGCGCGCCGGGTCCGGATGGCCTTGATGGTATCCATCACGGCCTCCATGGCGCTCTCCTCCTCGGGGAAGGACAGCTCCGGACGGTACTCCGGCCACTGGGAAGTCATGATGAAGTCGCCTTCATGGGGCAGAGCCTGGAAAATCTCCTCCGTGATGAAGGGCATGAAGGGATGGAGCAGCTTCAAAAGCTGGGTGAGCACGTAGCAGAGCACGTTCTGCGCCGTCAGCTTGGCCTGCTCGTCCTCGCCGTTGAGGCGGGTCTTGGTCAGCTCGATATACCAGTCGCAGTAGGTATCCCAGATGAAGTCATAGACCTTGGCGGAGGCCACGCCGATCTCGTAGCTGTCCAGATTCTCCGTGACTTCCTTAATGAGGGTGTTGAGTTTGGAGAGCACCCACTTGTCCTCCGCGGCCAGCTGATCCCGACCGGGCAGAGTGCAGCGGTCGATGGTGAGGTTCATCATCACAAACCGGCTGGCGTTCCAGATCTTGTTGGCGAAGTTGCGCATGGCCTCGCACTTTTCTGTATAGAACCGGGTATCGTTGCCCGGGGAGTTGCCGGTGATGAGGTTGAAGCGCAGGGCGTCGGCGCCGTACTTCTCCGCCATCTCCAGGGGATCGATGCCGTTGCCCAGGGACTTGGACATCTTGCGGCCCTTGTCGTCCCGGACCAGGCCGTGAATCAGCACGGTGTGGAAGGGGATCTTCTTCATCTGCTCGCAGCCGGAGAAAATCATCCGGGCCACCCAGAAGAAGATGATGTCATAGCCGGTGACCATGACGGAGGTGGGATAGTAATAGTCCAGGTCCGCGGTCTTTTCCGGCCAACCCAGAGTGGAGAAGGGCCACAGGGCGCTGGAGAACCAGGTATCCAGCACGTCGGGGTCCCGGGTCAGATGGGTGCAGCCGCACTTTTCACATTTGGTGGGATCCTCCCGGGAGACGTTGATGTGGCCGCACTCGTCGCAGTACCACGCGGGAATCTGGTGGCCCCACCAGAGCTGGCGGGAGATGCACCAGTCGTGCACGTTCTCCATCCAGTTGACATAGGTCTTGGAGAAGCGCTCGGGAACGAACTTCACCTCGCCGTCCTTCACCACGCGCAAAGCCTCCTGGGCCAGGGGCTCCATCTTCACGAACCACTGCGCGGAGATCAGAGGCTCCACGTCGTTGTGGCAGCGGTAGCAGGTGCCCACGTTGTGGTTATAGGGCTCGGTTTTGACCAGGTATCCCTGCTCCTCCAGGTCTTTTACGATCTGCTTGCGGCACTCATAGCGGTCCATACCGTTGTAGGGGCCGCCGTTTTCGTTGATCTTGCCGTCATCGCCGATGCAGCGGATGACCTCCAGGTTGTGGCGCAGGCCCACCTCAAAGTCGTTGGGGTCATGGGCCGGGGTCATCTTCACGGCGCCGGTACCGAAGCCCAGCTCCACGTAGTCGTCCGCCACGATGGGGATCTCCCGGTTCATGATGGGCAGGATGCAGGTCTTGCCCACCAGATGCTTGAACCGCTCGTCCTCCGGGTTCACAGCCACGCCCGTATCGCCCATCATGGTCTCGGGACGGGTGGTAGCCACCACCAGGTCGCCGGAGCCGTCAGAGAGCGGATAGCGGATGTGCCACAGGTGGCCGGGCTTGTCCACATACTCCACCTCCGCATCGGAAAGAGCGGTGGCGCAGTGGGGGCACCAGTTGATGATGCGGCTGCCCTTGTAGATGAGGCCCTTGTCATAGAGCTCGCAGAACGTCTCACGGACGGCCTTGGAGCAGCCCTCGTCCATGGTGAAGCGGGCACGGTTCCAGTCGCAGGAGACGCCCATCTTCTTCTGCTGTTCCACAATGCGGCTGCCGTACTGCTCCTTCCACTGCCAGACACGCTGGAGGAACTTCTCACGGCCCAGGTCATAACGGGTCTTGCCCTCCTTGACCCGCAGCTCTTCCTCCACCTTGATCTGGGTGGCGATGCCGGCGTGGTCGGTGCCGGGCACCCACAAGGCGGCGTAGCCCTGCATCCGCTTGAAGCGGGTGAGGATGTCCTGCAGCGTGCAGTCCAGGGCGTGGCCCATGTGCAGCTGGCCGGTGACGTTGGGCGGGGGCATCACGATGGAAAAGGGCTTTTTCTTGGGATCGGGGCTGGCGCTGAAGCAGCCGGCGTTCTCCCACATTTCATAGATGCGGGACTCCACCTGCTGGGGTTCATACACCTTCGGCAGTTCTTTTTTCATACACTGATTCTCCTATTCTTCAAACCTGAGGTTCTTATGATTATTGAATGGTCCTGACCGGCATGCCGGTCTTTTCCTCCAGAAACCGCCGGAGGTCCGGACTGCTGCCGCCTGTGCGGCTCCGCTCCGGCAAAAGCAGGGCGCGCTTTCCCGGCAGAAGAAGCAGGTATACGTCCCGGCAGTAGAATATCCCGGTAAAGGCACCGTATGCATATTGGGTGGTCACCGGGCCGGTCTGGTCGGTCACACCGGTATCCGCGATGGTGATCGTCATCCGCTCTTGTGCACCAGGGGTATGTTTGCGGCTGGTCCAGAGGATCAGGCGGCGAAAGCCCACCGCATACGCCAGCGTAACAAGGCACAGCACGGCCGGGAGCACGGCGGACGATAGGCGGCTCTCCTCGGAAACCAGCAGCCCCACCGTCAGGAAAAAATTGAAAACACCTACGACGGCAGACAACAGGCGGACTGCGGTGTGCCGGAGCCGGATGCCCGGATAGACGCGATAGAGCACCCGGAAAAAGGCCTCCCAGTCTGACTTGGAATAGCCGTCCGGCAAGTCAAAGCAAAATTCCATCCAGCACCTCCTGCAATAAAAAGCGCCCCGGGCCGAAAGGCCCAGGGCGGACAAGTTCCGTGGTACCACCTGGATTCCGCGTCCATGACGCGGCGCTCTTTGCACTGTAACGGGTGCACCCGGCCGGCTTACTGCTCTTTTCAGCACGGCGGCTCCAAGGCGACTTCCACATACACCGCACGAAAGCTCCCACCTGCCGCTTTCTCTCTTTGCTTTGGCGTATCTGTACTGCTCCTCTTCCCTGCATTTGAACAGCAAATATTATACGGTACGCCCTTTCGTTTGTCAAGACAGGCGCAGTATCTCCTTTTTCAGACGCTGGATGATCCGCTTTTCCAGCCGAGAAATATAACTTTGGGAGATACCCAGGTGGTCGGCCACCTCTTTTTGGGTCTGCTCCCGGCCGCCGCCAAGGCCAAAGCGCAGGGTGATAATCTCCCGCTCCCGGGGAGAGAGCACCCGCAGAGCTGACGCCAGCAGGCTCCGGTCCACATCCTCCTCGATGGGCCGCATGACCGTGTCCTCTTCCGTACCCAGCACGTCGCTCAGGAGAAGCTCGTTGCCGTCCCAGTCCGTGTTCAGCGGCTCATCGATGGAGACCTCTCCCCGGCGGGACGCGTTTTTCCGCAGAAACATCAAGATCTCGTTTTCGATGCACCGGGAGGCGTAGGTGGCCAGTTTGATGTTTTTGTCGCCGCGATACGTACCCACCGCCTTGATGAGGCCAATGGTGCCGATGGAGATGAGGTCCTCAATGCCCACGCCGGTATTTTCAAAGCGCCGGGCAATATAGACAACCAAGCGCAGGTTATGTTCGATCAGCTCCTGTCGGGCGGATTCCTCCCCGATGTGCGCAATGAGCTCCGCTTCCCGCTCCCGCTTCAAAGGCGGAGGCAATGTGTCACTTCCGCCGATGTAATGGATGCTCTCCGGGGCCAAAAGCCCCAGACGCAGCCAGATCCTCCTTAGCCAGATCCCGATAGTTCCCTTCATGATGGCCTCCTCTCACCTGCCCGCCCCACAGGGCCTGATATCCATCTCCCAGCGGCGACGGTGCCAGCGCCGCCAAAATACCGTGGTACCGCATGCCGCCGATCTCCAGCCAGCGGCAGCGGACTGCCAGCAGCAGACCGCCCCGCATGCCTACGGACCGGTACGGCAGCAGTGAAAAATGAAGCTGCGGTGCCGCACGGCACAGCTGCTCCAAAACATCTGCCGGGTGCTCCAATGCTTCCCGGGCCAGGAGCTTGCGGACCTTCTCGGGAAGTGCCCGGTCCAAAGCGCCCGGGGTCGCTACCAGCACGGCCTCGCCGGTAACCGGATCGCTCAGAGCGCTGCCTGTATCCAGCAGTGCCGTCAGCTGGATTGTCTCATCTCCCAGGCAGACTTTGGCGGCCAGCAGTTCCTGCCGTACCCGGTGCCGGGCTGCCGCACGGAAGATCCAGGCCAGTACGGCGTAGGCGGCAGTGGCACCCAAAAGCAAAGTCCGGGCGTCGGCGTCCGTATAAAAGATGCCATTGACCACCGGTATCCCGCCGGTCAGCAGGCCCAGACCCAGCACACAGCCCGCCATGGCGCAGGAGACTGCAAACAGCAGCAAGGTCAGTCGCAGCAGGTGCGCCTGCCCGCCGAACACCGTCACGGACAACAGCACGCCGGCCGCTACCTTCACCGGGCCGGCGCCCAAAAACCCGAGTCCCGGCAGGAAGACTGCCACCGCATAGGCACCGCCCAAAATGGCACCAAGCAGGCATCGGCGCCGCCGCAGGGGGACGCCTGCAAGACGCGCCGTGCCCAGCAGCATCAGATAATCCATGATCCCATTGAGCACGAACACGCTGTCCACATACACCACCGTCATGGCCCATCCCCCCTCTCCAGGACAGTATTATAGGGCAGGTCCGCCGGAAAAACCGTCGCAAAAGGGGCAGAGAAAAGGCGGACGCATTTGCGTCCGCCTTTGGAGTATCTATCTTATATGTAGGGGAACAGCACGGAGGCCAGCAGCGCAATGATCATTACGCCCACCAGCGCCAGCGCTACCACCCGGGTCATCTTGTTCATTTTGTTCCCTCCCCACCGGATAAAATCTTTTTGATGCTCTTTTCCGCCTTGCTTCTGGGGATCATCAGCTCGTGGCCGCAGCCAAGGCAGCGGAGCTTGATATCCATTCCTACCCGCAAGATCTCCCACTGGGTACTTCCGCAGGGATGGGGCTTTTTCAGCTCCACCCGGTCATGCAGATGCAATTCCATCTTTGTCCTCCTGTCAAACCCGGCTTTCCCGCCGCATAGAATAGAATCAAAACGCCGTCAAAACGGCAGATAGGATGCGTGGCATATGCCGGAAAACATTTTATTTCCCCCGGAGGGGCTGACGCCCCAGCCGGTCTTTTCCGTTTCGTCTCTCCGCGACGCCATGGAGCGCGGCGATGTCTTGGAGGCGGTGGCACAGCGATGTGACCCCCAGCAGAATCTTCGCCTTTCTCTGGGCCCAGTGGCCGGGATCTTGCCCAGGGCGGAGGCCCTCTCTCCCTGGATCAGCGGCGCGGAACGCGAAATATCTGTGATCTCAAAAGTTGGAAAGCAAATATGCTTTACAGTCACTTCCCTGGAAAGCGATGAAAAAGGTGCGCCGGTGGCCCAGCTTTCCCGCCGCATCCCCCAGGAACAGGCACTGGATGCACTGCTGAAGCTCCCGCCTGGGGCTGTGGTGGCAGCTCGGGTGACACATCTTGCGCCCTTCGGCGTGTTTTTGGATGTGGGCCGCGGTGTGGTGGCCATGCTGCCCATCGAACAGATCTCGGTGGCCCGGATCTCCCACCCGAAAGACCGCTTTCAGGTGGGGCAAAAGATCCTGGCGGCAGTACTCTCCACAGACCAGAACAAGCATCGTCTGACCATGACCCACAAGGAGCTGCTGGGAACCTGGATGGAAAACGCCAGCTGGTTCACGCCCGGTGAGACGGTGCGGGGCATCGTCCGCAGTGTGAAGGAATACGGCAGCTTCCTCGAGCTGACGCCGAATCTGTCTGGCCTTGCGGACGCCCGGGAGGGGCTTTCTCCGGGAGATGCTGTATCCGTATATGTCAAAAGCATCCGCCCAGAGCGCATGAAAATCAAGCTGCAGATCATTGAGCGGCTTCCACCGGACCCCACGCCACCGCCGCTAAAGTATCAGGTCACCGACGGGGTGCTGGAGCACTGGGTCTATTCCCCGCCCAACTACACGGGCGCGCCGGTGGAGACGGTATTCAAAGCGGCTCTCCCTTGATCTTCTCCCAATAGGCCTTGGCAGCCTGCTCGGTCTTGTTGTCGCCCCACTCGTAGTATTTCACGTTTTTCAGGGCGTCCGGCAGATACTGTTGGCGCACCCAGCGGTGGGGAAAATCATGGGGATAGAGATAGTGCTGCTGGTTATCAAAGCCGGTGGTATCCGCGTGGACATTTTGCAGCTGCCGGGGAATGTCCCCGGTCCGGCCTTTTTTCAGATCCGACATGGCCGCAATGATGGCATTGTGGGCCGTGTTGGACTTGGGTGCCGTGGCCAGCAATATGGCGGCCTCCGCCAGGGGGAGCCGGGCCTCCGGCAGTCCCACCTGTACCGCCGCATCCACACAGGCCTTGGTGATGGCCATGGCCATGGGATAGGCAAGGCCAATGTCCTCCGCGGCAATGACCAACAGACGGCGGCAGGGCGAGAGCAGGTCCCCGGCTTCCAGCAGCCGGCCCAGATAGTGCACGGCTGCGTCCGGGTCGCTGCCCCGGATGGACTTTTGCAGTGCCGAGAGGATATCATAGTGGGCGTCTCCGTCCCGGTCGTACCGCATGGCACTGCGCTGCGTGAGCTGTGAAGCATCATCACTTGTCAGCAAAAGCTGGCCGTTTACCGGGCGGGCAGCCTGACATAAAAGCTCCACGGCGTTGATGGCCTTGCGCACATCGCCGCCGCAGGAAGTGGCGATCTGGAGGGGCACCCCCTCTTCCCAGTCAAGCGGCAGCGGACTTTGCTGCTGCTCCAGCCGCAGCGCCCGCAGCACCGCCGGCTGGGCCTCCTCGGGCGAGACGGCCTTGAACTCAAACACCGTGCTGCGGGAGAGCAGGGCGCTGTAAACATAAAAATAGGGGTTTTCCGTGGTGGAGGCGATCAGCGTCAGCGAGCCGTTCTCCATAAATTCCAGAAGGCTTTGCTGCTGCTTTTTATTGAAGTACTGGATCTCGTCCAGATACAGCAAAATACCGCCCGGGGCCAGCAGTGTGCCCACGTCGGCAATGATGTCCTTGATATCCTGCAAGGACGCCGTGGTGGCGTTGAGCCGGTAGAGCTTTTTCTGGGTCCGCTGGGCGATGATGTTGGCCACGGTGGTTTTGCCTGTGCCGGAGGGGCCGTAAAACACCATATTGGCTTCCGTACCGTTTTCGATCAGACGACGCAGGACACCGCCCGGGCAGAGCAGGTGCTGCTGTCCCACCACCTCGTCCAGCGTGGTGGGGCGGATGGCGTCCGCCAGCGGCTGACGCATGGCGTTCCCTCCTTTTTGATGATTTGGTAGTATATCATACCACACTCCTGGGAAGATTTCCATGGTTTTTTCCCTGGCCTTTTGCCGAAAGGTATGCTATGCTGTCGAATGAGAGGTGATTGCCATGAAATCCAAGGCCGCCGTCAAGCGGATCATTGACAAGCTCAAGGAGCGATATCCGGACGCGCTTTGCTCTTTGCAATACAAAAAAGACTACGAGCTGCTGTTTGCTGTTCGTCTGTCCGCTCAGTGCACCGACGAGCGGGTCAACCAGGTGACCCCGGCTCTTTATGCCCGCTTCCCCACCCTGGAGAGCTTTGCTGAGGCTGACCCGGCAGAGGTGGGCCAGTACATCCACTCCTGCGGCTTTTATAACGGCAAGGCCCGGGATATCGTCGCCTGCGCGCAGAAGCTGCTTTCTGAGTACGGCGGCAAGGTGCCCGGCACCATGGAAGAGCTGACCGGCCTGCCCGGCGTGGGCAGAAAGACGGCCAATCTGATCCTGGGCGATGTGTTTGGCCAGGAGGCCTATGTGTGCGATACCCACTGCATCCGCATCACGGGGCGGCTGGGCCTGACGGACGGGACCAAGGACCCCCTGCAGGCGGAGCGTCAGCTGCGCCAGGTGATCCCGCCCAAGGAATCCTCGGACTTCTGCCATCGGATGGTGCTCTTTGGCCGGGATGTCTGCACTGCCCGTTCCCCCAAGTGCGAGGGCTGCCCGCTGGCGGCAGACTGCGATACGTACAAGAAAAGCAAAAAGGAAAGCCGATGAGATTTGGTGCCTGCGCAAAAGCGCAGGCACTTTTTCTGCCCCCGGCGCATATACTGCTATGGAACACAGCCAATGGACCAAATCGTTAGGAGGAACTATGGACGATCATACCGCGCGGCTGGTGGAGCAGCTGAAAAGCAACCCTGCAATGCTCCAGCGGCTGATGGGCTCCCGGGACGGGCAGGCCCTTTTACAGATGCTGACCCAGGGGGACCGCGGCGCGTCGCTGCAGCGGGCAGCGCAGGCAGCCGCCCGGGGAAATCCGGGGGAAATGATGCAGATGATGCGCCAGGTCATGAGCACGGCGGAGGGCGCCGCCCTGGTGGAGCGCATCAATCAGGCGATGCAGAAATAACGCTCTGAGCGGGAAAGGCGGCGCGGCCCATGGCCGAATTTGATGAAAAGCTCAATCAGATCCTCTCCGATCCGGGAGCCATGGCGCAGATCATGCAGCTGGCACAGTCTCTGGGCGGCGATACATCCTCGCCGCCTTCCCCGCCTCCGGCCTCGTCCAAGCAGCCGTCCGGGGACAATGGCGCTTCCCTGCTGTCCTCCCTGGCGGGCGGGATCGACCCGGCCATGCTCACCAAGCTTTTGCCGCTGGTGCGGGAGCTGGGCGGCAAGCAGGACAGCAACGCCCGGGCGCTGCTGTACGCCCTGCGCCCCTATTTGAAAGAGGAGCGGCAGGAGAAAGTGGAGCGGGCATTGCAGCTGGCCCGGCTGTTTCATCTGGGCAAGACACTGCTGGCCCAGTGGGAGGGATGATGGATGTACAACCGCTATATCCGAAATGACAACGGTACATACACCCGTGTTCCCCAGGAGGACGCGCCGCCTGCGGCGGATGCTGCCCAGGCACGGCATGGAGGCGGAGCATCTGACCCGCGCCCTTCTTTTGAGCAGGCCCGGGAGGAAGGCAGCCGGGAATCGCGGCATGAGCCGCACGCACAGGCTGCCTCCTCACCGTTTGGCGGCCGCGTTACGGACGCGCTGTCCGATACATTGCGCCATGCGCTGGACCATCTGCATCTGGAGCATGTGGACACAGGGGATCTTTTGATCCTGGTACTGCTGTTTTTGCTGTTTCGGGAAGATGCGGACGAGGAGCTGCTGGTGGCTCTGGGATTGTTGCTGATTTTGTAAAGCCGCCTCGCGCTGTTCCGGCGCGAAGCGGCTCCTTTTTGTGGCAAGAGGGAATTGCACTTTCCATCCGCCCATGCTATACTATAAAAGTTAAATTGCCGTTTTGCGCCCACAGGGGTGGGACGGCATTGATTTTGAGGTGGAATACAATGGAAAACGAAGTGCGCAAAAAGCGGATTTTGAGCGGCATCCAGCCCTCTGGCGACCTGACCCTGGGCTCCTACCTGGGCGCCATTAAAAACTGGGCTGCCCTGGCCGATGAATATGATTGTTATTACATGCTGGCGGACCTGCACACCATCACGGTGCGCCAGGTGCCGGCCGACCTGCGCCGGCACACGCTGACCCAGGTGGCGGCTTATATCGCCAGCGGACTGGATCCGGAGAAGAATACCCTGTTCATCCAGTCCCATGTACCTGCCCATACCCAGCTGGGCTGGGTGTTGGACTGCTACACCATGTTCGGTGAGCTCTCCCGTATGACCCAGTTCAAGGATAAATCCGCCAAAAATGCCGACAATATCAATGCGGGCCTCTTTACCTACCCCGCGCTGATGGCGGCGGATATCCTGCTCTATCAGGCGGATCTGGTGCCCGTGGGCGGCGACCAGAAGCAGCATGTGGAGATCTGCCGGGATGTCGCCTCCCGCTTCAATGGCATCTACGGCGACGTATTCAATATTCCGGAGCCCTACATCCCCCCTGTTGGCGCCCGCGTCATGAGCCTGGCCAACCCGGCAAACAAGATGAGCAAGTCCGACAAGGATCCCAATGGCTGCGTATATATGCTGGACAAGCCTGAGGATATCATGCGTAAGTTCAAAAAGGCCGTCACCGACTCCGACGCCTGCGTGCGCTACGACAAGGAGCAAAAGCCCGGCGTGTCCAACCTGATGCAGATCTACTCCGTGGCCGCGGGCAAGAGCTTCCAGGAAATCGAGCAGGAGTTTGACGGACGCGGCTACGGCGATTTCAAGAAGGCCGTGGGCGAGTCCGTAGTGGAGCTGCTGCGTCCCATCCGGGAGGAAACGGAACGGCTCCTGGCAGACAAGGCCTATCTGGAAAGCGTGTACCGCGCCGGTGCCGAAAAGGCCAGCCGGGTGGCTGACCGTACCTTGTCCAAGGTATATAAGAAGGTCGGCTTCCTGGCCCGCTGAGGAGGTCCTTCATGAATATCGGAAATCAACTGCTGGTCTATGTGATTTTGGCCATGGCGGTGGCGCTGGTGGTCAGTTTCCTCATGACTCCTGTGGTCAAGACCTTCGCTTACAAGGTGGGTGCCATTGATGTGCCCAAGGACGCCCGGCGCATGCATAAGGTGCCTATCCCCCGCCTGGGCGGCCTGGCCATCTTCATCGGTTTTATGGTGAGCATCCTGCTCTTTGTTCCCATTACGCCGGAGATCAAGAGCATTTTGCTGGGCGCGGTGATCATCGTGGTGCTGGGCGTGGTGGACGATATCATGGCCCTGCCTGCCATGCTCAAGTTCGTGGTGCAGATCGTCGCGGCAGCGATCCCTGCTACCCACGGCGTCACCATCCAGGCATTTTCCAACCCCAATATTTTTTCCGAAAATCTCTATTGGGTCCTGGGCAGCCTCTCCATCCCCTTTACGGTCCTCTGGATCGTGGCCATCACCAATTCCGTTAACCTGATCGACGGCCTGGACGGCCTTGCAAACGGCGTGTCTGCCATCTCCGCTACCACCATGCTGGTCATTGCCATGCTGGCCTCGGAGGCGCAGGTGGCTGTGGGCATGGCGGCACTGGTGGGTGCGTGCGTGGGCTTCATGCCCTATAACCTCAACCCTGCCAAGATGTTCATGGGCGATACCGGCGCTACGTTTTTGGGCTATATTCTTGCCACCATGTCCATCCAGGGCCTTTTAAAGTATTACGCAGTCATCTCCTTCGTGGTGCCGTTTTTGATCCTGGGCCTGCCGATTTTCGATACGGCCTTCGCGTTTATCCGCCGCATCGCCCACGGACAGAGCCCCATGCATGCTGACCGCAGCCATATCCATCACCGGCTGATCGACATGGGCCTCAACCAAAAGCAGGCGGTGGCTACACTGTATGTCATCTCTGCCATCCTGGGCCTTTCCGCTGTGGTGCTGACCACCGGCGGTGAGGGCAAGGCCATGCTCCTCTTCGCGGCGCTTTGCATCGTGGCGGTGGTGGCTGCCCGGGTGGTGTTCCCCAAGGAGGTCAAGGAGGAACTGCGGGAGGAGCTCCACGAGGAGCTGGAGGAGATCAAAGAGCACGGGCACCGGAAGGAACCCGAGAAAGATGAGGAATCATAAGATGGACAAGCTTCGTATCATGAGCGTATTCGGCACGCGGCCGGAAGCCATTAAAATGTGCCCCCTGGTCAAGGAACTGGCCTCCCGGCCGGAGGTGGAGAGCCTGTGCTGCGTCACTGCTCAGCACCGCCAGATGCTGGATTCCGTGCTGGAGGTCTTTGACCTGAAGCCGGATTATGATCTGAACATCATGACGCCCCGGCAGACCCTCTCCACCATCACCAGCAAGTGTCTCATTGGCATGGACGAGGCCATCGAGGCCCTCAAGCCGGACATGATCCTGGTCCACGGCGACACCTCCACCACCTTTGCAGGCGCACTGTCCGCCTTTTACCACCAGGTAAAGGTGGGTCATGTGGAGGCCGGTCTCCGCACTTACGACAAATATTCTCCCTTCCCGGAGGAAATGAACCGCAAAATGGTGTCCGCCATTGCGGATCTCTACTTCTGCCCCACGGTCAACAACAAGAATAACCTCCTCAAAGAGGGCATCACCGAGGGCCTGTTCGTCACTGGAAACACCGTGATCGACGCGTTGAAGACCACCGTGCGGCCGGATTATCACTTTGCCACGGAAGAGCTGAACCGGCTGCCCTACGAAGAGAAGAAGATCATTCTCGTCACCTGCCACCGCCGTGAAAATTACGGTGAGCCCATGAAAAACATCATGCTGGCCCTGCGGCAGGTGGCCGAGGAGAATCCGGACGTGGAGCTGGTGTACCCGGTCCATCTGAGTCCGGTGGTGCAGGAGGCAGTCAATACTTATCTGCGTGGCGCGCCCCGGGTGCATCTGATCGATCCCCTGCCCGCCGACGAAATGCATAATCTCATGGCCCGGTCCTATCTGGTCATGACCGACTCCGGCGGACTGCAGGAGGAGGCCCCTGCCTTGGGCAAGCCGGTCCTGGTCATGCGTCGGGAGACGGAGCGGCCTGAGGCGGTGGAAGCCGGTACCGTGCGGCTTTGCGGTGTGGTGCAGGACGATATCGTCACTATGGCCACCCGCTTGATCCGGGACAAGGCCGCTTATGAGGCCATGGCCCACGCGGTGAACCCCTACGGTGACGGTCAGGCCTGCCGCCGGATCGCCGACGCCATCTTGTGGCACTTCGGCCGGGGCGAGCGCCCGGCGGACTATCAGGCCTGATCCGCTTTTGCCGGAAAGAAAGGAGGGCAGACATGGACAGACGCAAGCTTAACCGGATCACCGCGGTTTTTCTGGTGGCGGTGGTGCTGGTGGTGGCTGCCATGCTCTTTCACAGCTTCCGAAGCCCCCCTTCCTTGGTTTTGCCGCAGGAGCAGGATGACTCCCAGCTCCCGCCGGACAGTGAAGATCAGCAAAGTGCGCTGGGTACCGTGTCTGTTACGCCCCAGACTGTGCAGACGGCCATCGCGACTCTGGAACGCCCGGAGCAGTATCACCGCAGTATCCGCGTAGAACAGTACTGGGAAGACGGAAACGGTTCGTGGAATACCTCTGTCAGCACCAACGGCACCTGGATCCGGATAGATCGTACGCTGGCCAGCGGGCGCGTGCGTCATTCCATTACAGATGGAAGTATTACCTATATCTGGTATGACAGTGAGACACGGGTCTTTTCCTCCACAGCGGATGATATCACACCGGATATGGAGCAGAGCATTCCCACCTATGAAGACATCCTGTCGCTGGATGCGGAGCAGATCGCCAAGGCGGATTATCAGGTCACCGATGACTACGGCGGCTGCATCTATGTAGAGACAGCCCCGGACGAAAACGGATACACTCTATGCTATTGGGTGAGCCTGACCAGCGGCCTTTTGACTGCGGCCGAGAAGCTGCAGGACGGCGAGCTGGTCTATCACATGTGGGAGACCGCGCTGGACCTTGCCCCTACATTTGAGGAGGAATTTACGCTTCCAAACGGCCAGACGCTTGCCAACTGATCGGTTTTCTGGAAACGCCGTGCACAATCAAGTGCACGGCGTTTTTTGCAGCTGTATTTTATGGGAAAATGCAGGGCCCGGTGCGGATTCCAGCCTTGACAAGTCCCGGAAGAAAAGCGATAATATATGTTGCTGTTTTATGAAAAATTCTGGCATGGAGGTACTTTCATGACACTGGATAAAGCTTTTTTCGATGAACTGGAGGCCCGCATCCCCAAGGGGAAGGTACGCACCCGGTTTGCCCCCTCCCCCACCGGCTACATGCATGTGGGCAATCTGCGCACGGCGCTGTACACCTGGCTCATCGCCCGTCACGCAGGCGGCACCTTCATCCTGCGGATCGAGGATACCGACCAGGTCCGCCAGGTGGAAGGCGCTACCGAGGTTATCTACCGCACCATGGCGGAGTGCGGCCTGACTCATGACGAAGGTCCTGATGTGGGTGGCCCTGTGGGCCCCTATGTCCAGTCGGAGCGCCGGGACCTGTATCTGCCCTTTGCCCAGCTGCTGGTGGAAAAGGGCGCTGCCTATTACTGCTTCTGCGAGAAGACCGAGTCCGAGGAGGACAGCGGTGACTTTGACCGGGGCGATGATCCCTGCCGCAATCTGAGCCCGGAGGAAGTCCAGGCCAATCTGGCTGCCGGAAAGCCCTATGTCATCCGCCAGCGGATCCCCCACGAAGGAACGACCACGTTCCATGACGTCTCCTTCGGCGACATCACCGTGGAGAACAAGACCCTGGACGACCAGGTGCTTTTGAAGCGGGACGGTCTGCCCACCTATAACTTCGCCAACGTGGTGGACGATCACCTGATGGGTATTACCCACGTGGTGCGCGGCAGCGAGTACCTCTCCTCCGCCCCCAAGTACAATCTGCTCTATGAGGCATTCGGCTGGGAAGTCCCCACCTATGTCCACTGCTCCCCTGTCATGCGGGACCAGCACAACAAGATGTCCAAGCGCCACGGCGACCCCTCCTATGAGGACCTGATTGCCCAGGGCTATCTGACGCCCGCTGTGCTGAACTATGTGGCGCTGCTGGGCTGGGCGCCCAAGGGCGAGCTGTCTGAAAAGGAAGTATTTTCCCTGGACGAGCTGGTGGATGCCTTTGATATTGCCGGCATTTCCAAGTCTCCCGCCATCTTCGATATTGATAAGCTCACCTACTTCAACGCGCTGTACCTGCGGGCCCTGCCCGCGGAGGAGTTCGCCCGGGTGGCCGAGCCTTATATTCGTCAGAGCGTCAAGAATCCCGCCATTGATACGGCGGCGGTGGCAGCGCTGCTGCAGGCCCGCTGCGAAAAGCTGACGGACATTCCGGAGAAGGTGGACTTCTTTGACGCCCTGCCGGCGTACAGCGTAGACTTCTACACCAATAAAAAGTCCAAGACCAACGCCGAGGTCTCCCGGGCTATGCTGGAGGCCGCCATTCCCGTTTTGGAGCAGCTGCCCGAATGGACGCAGAGCGCCATTCATGACGGCCTCATCGACCTGGCTGCCAAGCTGGAGGTCAAGAATGCCACCCTCATGTGGCCCGTGCGCATCGCGGCAGCCGGCAAGCTGGTGACGCCCGGTGGTGCCGTGGAGATCTGCCAGATCCTGGGTAAGGAGGAGACGCTGCGCCGTCTGCGCACTGGTCTGGAGATGCTGGCACAATGAGGTATCTCCAAGGGCAGTTTTCCCTGCTGGACAGGTCGTGGCAAAATGGGTACAGCCAGGAGGTCAAGCGGTCTGCCATCGCGTTTTTGATTCTGACGGGCCTGTTTTTTGCTGCCTGTCTGGCGATCCCCTCTCTGCGAAGCATGCTGGTGCAGCAGGTATATGACCTGGTGGGCGGCATGGATGTGACGGATGAGAGCGGCGCACTGTCTGTGGGTGGGCTGTTCATCAATAATCTGCAGGCCTGCCTGATGATCATGCTCTATGGACTGATCCCCTATGTGCGTCTTCCGGCGTTGGCCATGGGTCTCAACGCCATGCTGCTGGGTGTCCTGGGAGCGCAGATGGTGGCCTCCGGGAAGTCTCTGGCACTCTATTTTCTGGCAATTTTGCCCCATGGGATCTTTGAGATCCCGGCGCTGGTGCTCTCCTTTGCCATGGGATTATATTTGTGCGGCCAGCTGACCAACCGGGTGCGGGGCCGTGAGGGTGCGATGTCGTTCTGGGACTGCATGGAGCAGATCAGTGCGCTGTGTATTTCCGTGGTGATCCCGCTTTTGGCGGTGGCTGCGGCAGTGGAGGCCTATGTAACGCCCACGCTTGTGGGGCTGTTTTCTTGAGAATTACTGAAAAGGATTGATGATGATACATGAGTAAACTGACCATTCCCGCCGGGTACAAGATGCCGCTGACCAACAACGAGCTGCAGCGGGCCATCGAGTTGATCCATGAGGAGTTCCAGCATAGCCTGACGGTGCGGCTGAATCTGCATCGTGTGTCCGCTCCGCTGTTTGTGGATGGGAAAACGGGTTTGAACGATGACCTCAACGGCGTGGAGCGTCCCGTGACCTTTGACATTCCTGATGTGGGCACTGACGGCCAGGTGGTGCATTCCCTGGCAAAGTGGAAGCGCCTGGCACTCAAGCGCTATGAGTTCAAGCTGGGCACCGGCCTCTATACGGACATGAACGCCATCCGGCGGGATGAAGAGGTGGACAATCTCCACTCGATCTACGTGGACCAGTGGGACTGGGAAAAGCACATCGATGCAAAGAACCGGAATGTACAGTATCTGAAGGACACGGTGCTGGACATCGTGGGCGCCATTTGTGATACCTCCGCCGCGCTGCGCAACGTCTTCCCTGTTCTGACCTTCAAGCCGGACCGGGAGGTCTACTTCATCACCACCCAGGAGCTGGAGGACCGCTATCCCGATCTGACGCCCAACGAGCGGGAGACGGAGATCTGCCGGGAGCACCACACGGTATTCCTCATGCAGATCGGCAAGACCCTGCGTTCCGGCCAGAAGCACGACGGCCGTGCTCCGGACTATGATGACTGGGAGCTCAACGGTGATATCCTTATGTGGAACCCGGTGCTGGAGCGCCGCTTTGAGCTCTCCTCTATGGGTATCCGCGTGGACGCTGCCGCTCTGGACCGTCAGCTGACGGAGGCCCACTGCGACCATCGCCGCCAGCTCCCCTTCCACCAGATGCTCCTGCGGGGCGAGCTGCCCCAGTCCATCGGCGGCGGCATCGGACAGTCCCGGCTGTGCATGCTGCTGATCGGCACCTGCCATATCGGCGAGGTACAGGCCAGCCTCTGGGACAAAGAGACGGTGGAGGCCTGCGAGCAGGCCGGGATCACCTTGCTGTAACGAAACATAATATGATGAAACGAAAAAAGGAAGCAGCCTTTTGGCTGCTTCCTTTTTCTTATGCTTTTTGCGGTGCTTCCTTTTGCGCAAAGGCTTCCATAGCCTGCTGGTCCGCCTCCCGCTTCTCCTCGATGGCTTCTTTCAGGAGCATATCCTTGACTTTCATCAGCCGGGTGGTGGTGGCGCGGTCATTTTCATCCAGCTTCATGGTGATATAGCGGATGGCCTCCTGGGTATTGGGGATCATCACGTACTCCAGCGCGTTGACGCGGCGCCGGGTCTTTTCGATCTCCTCCGCCATCAGCTGGGCAGATTTTTCGATCTCCGCCAGCTTGAGCATCTTCATGAATACTTTGCCTAGGGCGTCCACCGCCGTGTCCAGCTCGCCGGACGTGGATGCAAAACCGTAGGGGTAGATATCCGCGTCAGACTTGGTCTTGGTCTGGAAGTGGTACACCGGGACATTGACGGACATGATGTTCTGGAATGTCTGGGTCAGCTCCACGCTCTGCTTGGGATAGAGCAGCGCCTGCTCCAGGGCTTCGGAGCTCATGATGGCAGAAGCGACTGTAAAGGATTTATGCACCGTCATCAGTTCCTCTTCCACCTCGGCACGGAGAGAGCGCACCTCCCGCACCGTGTCCAGAAACTGCTTCATCAGCTCATCCCGCTTGTCTTTGAGCAGCTTGTGGCCCCGCTGAGCGGTCCGCAGCTTGCCCTTGAGGCGGGTGAGCTCCATACGGGTGGGGCTTACCGTGATATTTGCCATTGGTTACCCCCTCCTCTTATTCCTTGTCTTTCTTCGGCCAGTATTTCTCAATATACTCCGGCTTGATACGCTTGAGCTCGCTCTTGGGAAGGATGCTCAAAAGCTCCCAGCCAAGGTTCAGTGTTTCCTCGATGGAGCGGTTCTCCTCATAGCCCTGGTTCACGTACCGCTTTTCAAATTCGTCGGCGAACTTTGCGTACAGCAGGTCCGTGGGAGTCAGGGCGGCCTCGCCCAGGATGCTCATCAGCTCCTTGTTGTCCTTGCCGGTGGCGTAGGCGGCAAAGAGCTGGTTCATGGTGCCTGCGTGGTCCTCCCGGGTCTTGCCTTCACCGATGCCCTTATCCTTCAGACGGGACAAAGACGGCAGCACGTCCACTGGCGGGTGGATGCCCTGGCGGTACAGCGCACGGGAGAGAATGATCTGACCCTCGGTGATATAGCCCGTCAGGTCAGGGATGGGGTGGGTCTTGTCATCCTCGAGCATGGTCAGGATTGGGATCAGGGTAATGGAGCCGGGGTTACCCAGACGGCGGCCGGCGCGCTCGTAGAGGGTGGCCAGGTCTGTATACAGGTAGCCGGGGAAGCCGCGGCGGCCGGGGACCTCCTTCTTGGCTGCGGAAACCTCACGCAGGGCCTCGGCGTAGTTGGTGATATCGGTCATGATGACCAGCACGTGCATGCCCTTTTCAAAGGCCAGATACTCCGCGGCGGTCAAAGCCATACGGGGCGTGGAAATACGCTCTACCGCAGGGTCGTTGGCCAGGTTGGAAAACAGCACCGTACGGTCGATGGCGCCGGTGCGGCGGAACTCGCTGACGAAGAACTCGGACTCCTCAAAGGTGATGCCGATGGCAGCGAACACCACGGCGAAGTTGGCGCTCTCGTCACCAAGCACCTTGGCCTGACGGGCGATCTGGGCCGCCAGATTGGCGTGCGGCAGACCGGAGCCGGAGAAAATGGGCAGCTTCTGGCCGCGGACCAGGGTGTTCAGGCCGTCGATGGTGGAGACACCGGTCTGGATGAACTCGTTGGGGTAGTCACGGGCTGCCGGGTTCATGGGCAGGCCATTGATGTCCCGGTATTCCTCAGGCAGGATGTCCGGGCCGCCGTCGATGGGCTGGCCCATGCCGTTGAACACGCGGCCCAGCATGTCGCCGGACACACCCAGCTGCAGCGGGTGGCCCAGGAAGCGGACCTTGGCGTCGGAGAGGTTGATGCCGGCGGCAGACTCGAACAGCTGCACCACGGCGGTGTCGCCGTTGACCTCCAGCACCTTGCCCCGGCGGATGGAGCCGTCATGCAGCTCCACCTCCACCAGTTCGTCGTAGGTGACGTTTTCTACCATGCGGACCATCATCAGCGGGCTGACGATCTCCTCCACGGTTCTGTATTCTCGAATCATGCCTGCTCACCTCCCTTGGCGCTGACCGCGTCGATCTGCTCAGCCATTTCCTTGCGGATGGCCTCGTAGGCTGCCTCGTATTCCTCCACGGGCACGCTCTTGGCGCGGCCGATCTTCTCTCTTGCGTCGATGGAGAACAAGGACATGGCGTCCGCACCCTTTGCAATAGCGGCGCGGCACAGTGTCTCGTACTCCAAGATCAGCGCCAGGAGCTTCTCCTGCCGGTCGTAGCTGGAATAGCCGTCGATATCCGTAAATGCGTTTTGCTGCAGGAAGTCCTCACGGATCATCCGGGCCACCTCCAGCGTCAGCTGGTCGGAGGGAGACAGGGCGTCCTTGCCCACCAGCTGCACGATCTCGTTCAAGCTGGACTCGTTTTGCAGGATGCTCATGGCCCGGGTGCGGTTTTTCATAAAGTCCGCGCCGAAGTTCTCGTCGAACCAGGGCTTGAGGGTATCCAGATACAAAGAATAGGAGTTCAGCCAGTTGATGGCCGGGAAGTGACGCTTATAGGCCAGAGACGAATCCAGTGCCCAGAACACCTTGACGATACGCATGGTGGCCTGGGAGACGGGCTCGGAGAGGTCGCCGCCGGGAGGCGACACGGCGCCCACGGCGGTCAGGCTGCCACGGCGCTCGTCGGAGCCGAGGCACTCCACGCTGCCGGCACGCTCGTAGAACTGGGCCAGACGGGAGGCCAGGTATGCGGGATAGCCTTCCTCGCCGGGCATCTCTTCCAGACGGCCGGACATCTCACGCAGAGCCTCGGCCCAGCGGGAGGTGGAGTCTGCAATGACGGCCACATCATAGCCCATGTCGCGGAAGTACTCAGCGATGGTGATGCCGGTATACACGGACGCCTCACGGGCGGCCACGGGCATATCGGAGGTGTTGGCGATCAGCACCGTCCGCTTCATCAAAGATTCGCCGGTACGGGGGTCCTTCAGCTCCGGGAACTCCCGCAAAACATCGGTCATCTCGTTGCCGCGCTCGCCGCAGCCGATGTAGACCACGATGTCCACGTCGGACCACTTGGCCAGCTGATGCTGCACCACGGTCTTACCGGAGCCGAAGGGACCGGGGACAGCGGCGGTGCCGCCCTTGGCGATGGGGAACATGGTGTCGATGATCCGCTGGCCGGAGCACAGGGGACGCTTGGGGGGATACTTGTGCTGATAGGGACGGCCCACGCGGACGGGCCACTTCTGGGACATGGTCAGGGGCACTTCCCTGCCGTCCTCGGTTTTCAGCGTGGCGATGGTCTCCGTCACGTTGAAAGAGCCGCTGCGAATGCTGGTGATGGTGCCCTTCAGGGTGGGCGGCACCATGATCTTATGGAGCACTACCGCGGTCTCCGGCACAGTGCCCAGAATGTCGCCGCCGGTGACCACGTCGCCCACCTTGGCCACCGCCGTGAACTCCCACTTCTTCTCGTGGTCGATGGCGGGGACCTCCACGCCGCGGGTGATGCAGGGGCCCACCTTCTCCACGATCTTCTCCAGCGGGCGCTGGATGCCGTCGTAAATGCCCTCGATCATACCGGGGCCAAGCTCCACGCTCATGGGTGCGCCGGTGGTCTCCACCACGGCGCCGGGGCCCAGGCCGGAGGTCTCCTCATAGACCTGGATGGAGGCGGAGTCGCCCTTCATGGTCAAAATCTCGCCGATCAGCCGCTGGGGACCCACGCGGACCACGTCGGACATGTTGGCGTCCGCAAGGCCCGTGGCCACCACAAGCGGCCCTGAAACTTTCACAACTTTACCGCTCAAAATAGAATACCTTCTTCCTTGGAAAATTCTCTTCCGAGGCTGCGGCCGGATGCCTTACAGAATGTCGGCGCCCACGGCCCGCTCGATGGCGCGCTGGATGTTTGCCTTCCCGATGCCAAGAGAGCCCTCCCGGCCGGGGATCAGGATGATGGCCGGCTGCGGCTCGTCCTTATACCGGGCGATCACGTCCTCCATGTCCTTTGCCAGCTGTTCCGTCAGATAGATCACCGCGCAGTCGGTCTTTGCCAGTTCCCGTATTTTCTCTCCGGCCTCCTGGGCGGAGGTAACGGGATAGGTATCCAGGCCCAGGGCGCGGAAGCCCATGACAGACTCCCAGTCGCCGATGACGGCGATGCGATACGTTGTTGCCATACGCTCTCCTCCCCTCGCCTTATGCCTGGCAGCTCCGCAGACGGCTGCGGATCACGTCGGGTGAAAGCCCGGTGCCCCGTCCCGTCAGCAGGATGCGCAGATTGGTGTACTCCGTCTCCCGGGCGGCAAGATAGCCCACCAGGGGCGCCTCCCCGAAGGGAACGAACTGGGCGCCGGAGAGGTAATCGTTCACTGCGTCGTCGCAAAGACGCTCAAACTCCGTCAGGGCGCCGCCGTGCAGGCTCTCTTGGGCACACTCGGCTGCCTCCCGGAAGCGGGTAGGCTCATAGAGCTCCTTGAGGCCCGCACCCTTATCGGCGCTGATCTTCAAAATGGCGTCCGCCGGGATGTCGCCGCCCTCAAACAGCACGCCGGAAAGGAACGTCTCGTTCTTTCCCATGCGCAGTGTGCGCACCAGGGCGCGCAGGTTTGCTGCGTCGATCTGCACCTGTACGTAGCCCCGCAGGAACGCGCTGCCGGTGGCCTCCGCCACGGCCAGCATGTCCCGGTAGCTCCACCGGTCCAGCACGATGTCGCTCAGCTGGGGATCACGGGTGGTGTCCAGGACCTCCTTGGCCTCTGCGGCGGCCGCGGCCAGCATAGGCGGCAGCTCTGCCGTCTCACCGCTGGAGAGGGCGTCTTTGAGCTGCTGCACGCCGACACGGCCCATGTCCGCCAGCATGGGGTCAGGGTTGGCGCCCACGGCAGCGGCTTTCAGTAAAACCTTGATATTGTGGTAGTCGTATTTCAGCCTGAATACATCGATATACCTGGGGTCGGGGGCGCTGTCCGTCAGATCGGCGAAGCTCTCCTCCCTGGCAGCGGAGAGCGCCGCATCCAGCGATGTGGGGTCCGTGCCCCGCAGCTGGGGATAGCCACTCTCCTGCAGAAGCTTGAGCGCCTCGTCGTCTGTTTTTGCCTCCAGGACCTGCTCCATGCGCTCCCGGGTCAAAAGCGTGGTCTCCATGGCTTTGATCCGGGCGGAGATGGCCAGGTAATCGGTGTCTTTGATGGGATTTCTCAAGACACTTCCTCCTTGTCAGGTCTGGGGGAACAGCCGCTTTGCCACTTCCCCGGCGGTCTCCGTCCTCTGAAGACGCACCAGCGTATCAAAGGAGCAGTTGACCTCCACGCGTCCGTTGGAGAGGATGAAGCCTCCCTTCAGCGGGCGGGTCTGGGCGGATACGGTCAGCGTTCCGTCCCCCAGCCGGCTGTTGGCCAGGGCCACGGCGGCAGTGCCGACCCGCTCCCGCTGTTCCTTGGAGAAGATCACCTCGCCCTTGCCGTCCGGCGCAGCCTGCATCAGCAGGGCCGCCACCGTTTGGATATACTGTTCCTCCGGCAGCGAGCAGAGTTTTTCCAGCGCCAGGGCATAGGCTTTGTCCACCATCTCCTGGCGGGCGGCCAGGGCGGTCTTGCGGGCTTCCATCTGCGCGGCGCTTACCAGCCGCTCCTCCCGTTCCGCCGCGGCGCGCCGGCTGCGCTCCCGCAGCTCCGCCGTTTCGGATTCCATCTGGGTACGGTAGCCCTGGGCGACCTTCTCCGCCTCGGCCTTGGCATTTTCCCGGATGCGGTCGATCTCCGCCTGGGTGTCCGCGTCCAGCCGGGCCGTGATTCTTTCAATTCCGTTCATATCGGTCTCCCCTTTCTTCGGGGTCAGGCGATGTTGATGATCATCAGCATAGAGGCCAGCAGGGACAAGATGGCGTAGAACTCCACGGTGATGCACAGCACCATGCCCTTGGACCAGTCGTCGGGCTTCTTGGCCAGGATGTTGATGGAGCCGGCAGCCACACGGCCCTGTGCGATGGCGGAGAACAATCCACCCAGCGCCATGGGCATGCAGGCCGCGAAGTAACGCAGGCCTTCCTGCACGGACATATCGAACACGGAACCGTCGCCGCCCAGCAGGCCCATGGAGAAGATGGCGAAGAACCACACCACCAGGCCATACAGGCCCTGGGTGCCGGGGATGACCTGCAGGATCATGACTTTACCGAACTTGGAGGGGTCCTGGCACAAAAGCCCGGTGCCAGCCTCACCGGCAATGCCGGTACCCTTTGCAGAACCGATGCCGGGCAGCGCCGCCGCCAGACCTGCGCCCAGAAGTGCCAGAGCAAGACCGCCGAAAGCTTCAAAGAATCCCATGATAATTTCCTCCTTAGTCGTTTTGGATATCCACGAATTTGGTGTTGATGGCCAGAGGGCGGAAAGGCTTTCCGCCGTCCTCGTAGAACTTTCCGAAATATTCCAGGCACTGCAGACGCAGGTCATGGACATAGCAGCCCAGCAGGTTCAGCGCGAAGTTGAGCGTGTTGCCCGCCAGGGAGATGATCAGGAACACAATGATGTTGCCGGGGATGGCGCCCAGGGTATTGAACACCTGGGCAATGACGCTGCCGGCCAGCATCAGGGCCATCAGTCGGGCATAGGACAAAAGGTCGCCGAAATAGCCGGTCACGTGGTTGTAGACCGAGCCGAAAATGCCTGTGATCTTGCCCATGAGGCCCTTGCCGGTGACGATGGGACCCAGCACCACCAGCGCAAGGCCGATATACAGTACCACGTTGCCGTAGCCCAACGCCATGACGCCGATGCCGGCGAAGACGATCCACCAGGTCAGCTCCTCAAACACGGCGTCCAGGACCTGGCCCTTTTGCAGCTTGCGGATAAAGCTGATGGCCATGCCGGTGACGATCTGGACAAAGCCCAGGCACATGGCACCTACCAGGATCATGAGCGTGTCATCCAGCGGGGTGAACAGCGACGGCAGGGCAAAGTCTGCGCCGGTGGTCAGCTTGACCACTTGGGTCAAAAAGTCGCCGAAGAAGCCGCCGGTAATGGCGCCCATGATGAACGTGCTCACGCCGCACAGTGTCACCAGGCTGAACATATGGCCCATGGTGCCCTTGGGACGGTACTTTTTCGTGATGAACAGTCCCGCCAGGATCATCAAGATGCCGTAGCCCATATCCGCCATCATGATGCCGTAAAACAAAATGAAAAACGGCGCCATCAGCGGGTTGGGGTCCACGTTGTCGTAGGCGGGCAGAGAATACATCTCCGTTACCATGTTCAGCGGACGGGTCAGCCAGTTGTTTTTCAGCTGCACGGGAACCGAGGGGTACTCCTCCTCTGTGGGGTCTCTGGCCTCCCAGGCGCAGCCCAGCCGTTCCAGAAGATCGCTGACCTGGCCCATGCGCTCGGCGGGGGCCCAGCCTTCGAAAAAGAGGATGGTGCCGTCGGTCAAAAGCCGCTCGGTGTTGCTCTCCTTGGCCGCCTCGGCGCTCAGCCGGTCGGCGTACAGACGGAGCGCATCCCGCTCCGGGGCGTTTTTCACGATCTCCGCTTCCGCAGCTTTCCGGGAAGCTTCGTTTTCGGCTAAAAGCGCGTCCAGCGTCCGCAGGTTCTCTTCCGCGGTGCCTGTTGTATCCTGGAACGTTACAGCGCTGAAATTGAACGGACGCAGGCTCTCCATGACGTCCTGTTCCTCAGCGCGCAGACAGATCAGAAAATAGTAGGTTTGCTGTTTGTCCGCGCCCACCTCGAAGATCTCGGCGGCGTGCTGCCCCAGTGCCTGACGGACCGCCCCGGTATCTGTGCTGCC